>Ga0182024_10000479_pt1 | contig 102433 bp, 82 predicted proteins | sample P32metaG_FD_120480 | JGI IMG/M metagenome (GOLD analysis project Ga0182024, IMG submission 120480) | Permafrost microbial communities from Stordalen Mire, Sweden - P3-2 metaG (Illumina Assembly) | ecosystem: Environmental > Terrestrial > Soil > Wetlands > Permafrost | place: Sweden: Stordalen... | reverse complement strand
GTGAGGCGCGTCTTTTCCGCGGCGGCCAGAACTTCGACCCGCTGCCGATTGACTTCGGCTTCTTTCAGGACGGTCGCGATCAGTTCCTTCTCGTGGCGAACAATCTCGGCCTCCTGCACCTTGTTCTGCTGCTCTTTTTCGATCTGCTGCACCTTCACCTGCTCGGCGATGACCTGCTGCTGGGTGATGTTGGTCTGCAGCTCGTACGCCTTGTCGGCCGAAGCCTGCTGCTTCCGGCTCTGCTCGGCAAACTGCGCTTTCGAGATGTCGAGGTCGCGCTGCGCCTGCGCCTGCTTGGCGAGCGACTGCGTTTCCGCGAGTACGCGCTCCTGATCGGCTGCCGCCTTGGCGACAGCGGCTTCCCGGGTGGCATTCGCGCGGCGGATGGCGGTGTCGCGCTCGGCTTCCGCCGTGGCGATTTCAGCGTCGCGCTTGATGCGGACGATGTCCGGTCGCCCCATGTTGGTGATGTACTCGTTCTTGTCGCGAACCTCCTTGATGGTGAAGGAGACCACTTCGAGTCCCATCTTGCTCATGTCGTCGGCACAGGTGCCGCGCATGCGGTCGGCGACCATCTCCGGCTCTTTCACGATCTGTTCCACCGTGAGTTGCCCGATGATGCCCCGCAGATGGCCTTCCATCACAAGGCGGATCAGGCCTTCGCGCTGGGGAGGGGTCTTGGTGAGGAACTGCTCGGCCGCGGTGAGGATGGATTCCTGATCGCTGCGCACTTTGATTTGCGCGACAGCTTCCACCGTGACCGCGACGCCCTGTTTGGTGTAGAGGTCCTGTTGTGGAGCTACATCGAACGACATCAGCTCCAGCGACAGCTCCCGGCAGTTCTCCACCATCGGAAAAATAATCGTCCCGTGCCCCTTGATCACCCTGGGGCCGCGGAACCCATAAACGATGAGCGCCTCATTCGGGCCGGCTTTGCGAAACATTCTGGCCAGCATTCCGGCCAGAATGATGAACGCCAGCAGGCTGAGTCCAACAATGACAATGACTGTATTCGTCATAACGCCCGATCCTTTCCATCGGGTCGGTTACCGCTGTGGGTTGGAGTTGCGGCGGAAGGAGCGTCGCCGGAGGCCTCGCTCTGCTCGCCGGAGAGTTCGTCCCAACGGCTCACATACGCGATGCCTTGTTCGTAGCGCATGACCACGACTTCCGTTCCGTGCGCAAGGGCTACGCCTGCGTCACTGCGCGCGGGAGCAAAACGGCGACTGCCGTTCTGCGAAAACTGAATTTCTCCGGTGCCATCGGCGCGTACCGGCCCGGTCACCACGCCAAGAATCCCTACAATGTCCGTGTCGGCCGCCGTCAGCTCATGCTCGTGCGGCAGAAGTACGCGAACCAGAAACCAAAACAAAATGGCGCCCCCGGCGAGCCCGGTAATCGTTGCGATCGCCAGCACCACGAACATGCCAAAGTCCGCGCTGCGCGCCAGCAGATAACCGCAGCCGCCAAACCAGCAGAGAAACGCCGCCAGCGTAAAACCATTCACCGGGCTGACGCTCGATTTCGTGACCGCCCCGCGCACATTGGGAACATGCACGTGCCCATGCCCCGCGCCGTGTCCGAAATGCAGGTGCACATGCCCCACGTGCAGGTGCGTGAACGCCCCCAGTGCCGATAAAACCGTCAACGAAAGTCCCAGCGTGAAGCAGATGAGATAGAAGGTGATCATTGCGTGGCCTCCCTGCTGCGTCCAGCGCGGCGAGCCAGGCCCGTTCTGCGGGTGTGGGCCTGCGGAGCGGATGGCGCAGCCGGCGTCGAAGCGGGCCGCAACCCGCGTCCATTGTCCTCGGGGGAATGAAGCACATCGAAAAGCCGGTCGACCAGGCCGGGCGTCTCGATGACGGCATTGAGCAGAAGCAAGCAGCGCCGCGAGTCGCTGTGGCGCGAAACCCCCAGCAGCGCCTGGCGCAACTCGCGATCGCGGCGAAAGCGCTCGGCCCCGCTGATCAGCCACAAGTCCAGCTTGTCCTCGAGCGCGCGCGCATCGCTCTGCAGCTCCACGTGGTAGCCCTCGGGGTCGTCGACCAGGTAGCCTGGATGCACCTTGAAGAATTTCGCCAGCACCTGGCGGGTGGTGTTGGTCATGTGCGGGCGCGCGCCGCTTTCGATCTGGGAAAGGTAACTCTGGCTCAGCGTCGCGCCGGTTTCCGCTTTGAGCATGCGGACGAGCTCCTGCTGGGTCATGGCGCGATTGAGGCCGCGAAGATTGCCTTCGACCTCGCGCAGGTACCGGAGTTTTTCGCCCAGCTTCATGGTAATATTGCAAATCGCAATCATAATATCGCAAATTGCAATGATGTCAAGCGAAATCAGCTCAGGGTCGAAAACCTCAGAATTGTCAGGGTTTAGGAGATGCCCGCCTCGACCTGAGCTGCCAGCTTCTTCGGGGCGGCTTGCAGATAGCTGGCCGCCGCAAGGTCCCGTACTTCCTTCCAGTCGACCCTGCCGCGATCCAGCCGCAGCCCGACCCATCCTCGCGGGCCGATGTAGGCGGGAAGGTAGAACTTCCGCGGATGCGCGGCGACGAGGCCCTTGTTCTCGCCGGGAAAGGCGCGGACGCAGATGGAAACGATGCCATCGCCGTGATGATCGTTCAGAAAATAGGCGAAAGTCTTCTTGCGGACCGTAAAGGCAGCGTGCGAGCCGTGCACGGTGCGCGAGGCTTCCGGCAGCGCGAGGCAAATCGTGGAGACCTGGGTGAGGCGGGGATCTTCAGCGGCCTTCATCTCATCCCAGCGAGACTTTCAGAGCGGCGGCGAAATCCACGGCGGGCTTGTACGCCTTCGGCAACTCTACGTGCAGCCCATCGGCCGCTTGTTTCCAGCGCGGCTTCTCCTCTGTGCCCAGCAACTGGACGCGCTCGATTTTTCCGGGCTGCGTTGGGCTCGAAGTGCCCAGCGACTGCACCACGAACTCTCCGGCCGGCCAACCCAGAGCCGTTGTATACAGTACCTTGCCGTTCTTGCTGCTGGTGAAACGAATATCCTTCTCGCCAAGCGCCCGGATGCTGTCGCCCTTGAAGCGGCCGGTATCGACCGTGTCCGGCCCCTCGCCATAGACCTTCCACGGGCGCGTTTCGTAGATGGCCTCGCCGTTGGTTTGCATCCAGTCGGTGATGCGATCGAGCACCGCGATCTCCTTGCTGTCGATCGTGCCGTCGGGCTTGCCGGGGACGTTCAGAATGAAGGTGCCGTTTTTGCTGACCGTATCGATCAGCCAGTGAATGACGTCACGCGGCTGCAGATAGCCGCCGTATTCGCCGGGCTTGTCGAAGAGCGCGCGATCGTAGTGCCAGTCACCGAGGCAGGTCTCCGACTGCCACGCGTAGGGCATGATTTTGTTGGTGAGCCCGCGCTCGTAATCGACCACCGCCGACTTCGCCCACTTATCCGGAACCTCCTTGATGGTGATCACGCCTTCCATTTTGCCGCCGTGGGTCTGCAGATTGTGGTTGTAGTAGAACGCGCCGGCGTTCATGCCGCCCCACCCCAGGGGAAAGAGCGGATTGTCGAAATAGAGCAGGTCGGGATTGTGCTGCTCGATCAGATCGCGGGTGCGGTCGTAGAAGTTCTTCACAAACGACGGATCGGGCAGCGCATTGTGCGGATGCTTCGCGCCATAGAGCCGCTGCGGATCGTAGCCCTCCCACCACTGGCCTTTGCCATCGGCCATGGTCATGCGGCCGTCGTAGGGAACTCCGGCGTAGGGGCCGGCCTTGTCGGCGCCGTGCGCGGTCTGGTACCACCACCAGTTGCGGGCCTGATGCACGGTCACGCCCAGGCGCAATCCCTGATCCCGCGCAGCCTTTGCCCACGTGCCCACCACATCGCGATGGGGGCCGAGGTTCACCGCATTCCACGGCTGATGCTTCGAATTCCACGCGTCGAAGCTGTCGTGATGGTTGGCCAGGCTGATGAAGAAGCGCGCGCCGGCCTTTTTGTAGCGCGCGATCAGCTCGTCCGGCTGCCAGTTCAGCAGCGTCCACTGCGCGCAGAGATCCTTGAAGCCGAAGCGCGACGGCGGGCCGTAATGCTCAAGCTGATATTTGTATTGCCGATGGCCCTCGATGTACATCTGACGGCCGTACCAGTCGCCGGCTTCGGGCACACACTGCGGACTCCAGTGGGCCCAGATGCCGCACTTCGCGTCGCGATACCACTCGGGCGCCTCGTACTGCAGCAGCGAATCCCACGTGGGCTTGTAGGGTCCCTCTCCTGCGAGGTTCGGAATGGGCGATTCCATGGGCACGCCATCCCACGAACCGCCGGGAATCGGCAGAGCGGGCGGTTCGCCCCAGTCCGTCGGCGTCCAGTCATTTCCATTGAGCTTTTCGCTGACGATTTTGCCGCCTTCGAGCGCGAAGAAGACGCGCTCGCTCTCCGGCGTCGCGCAGAATTGCGCGTAGTCCTGGGTGTAGGCGCCAAAGCCGGACGCATTACCCGGTGCCTGTGCCGGGGCCATCGTCTCTGGCGGCGCCGGCTCCGCAGTTTGCGCTGAGCTTGTATCGGAACCCGGAACCGCCGTCGCTGCGGCCGCAGCCGCCACCAGTTTGCAAAATTCACGTCGCCGCATCGCTCCTCCTCGAAAAGCAAACCGCAGTATATGCTCCGAGACGCGGGTGGCGTCTCGGAGAGGAGGAGACAGGAGGCGGGAGACAGGAGAGATCGGCGAAACCAGTAAGGGAGAGCAGCTATTCGTTGTAGTGGAGCAGGCTGAAGACGTCGTACTCCTGAAAGCGATCGCGGCCCTTCAGAAAGTCGAGCTCAATCGCAAAGCCGAGCCCGGCGATTTCGCCGCCCAGTTGCTGCACCAGCTTGATGGTCGCCTCCATGGTGCCGCCGGTGGCGAGCAGATCGTCGACCAGGACCACGCGCTGGCCGGGTTCAATGGCGTCGGCGTGAATCTCCAGGCTGTCGGAGCCATATTCAAGGTCGTAGGTGACGCGCACGGTCGGGCCTGGCAGCTTGCGCGGCTTGCGCACCGGCACGAATCCCGCATTCAGCCGATACGCGAGCGCCGGTCCAAAAATGAATCCCCGCGCCTCGATCCCCAGAACCAGATCGATGTTCTTGTCGATGTAGTACTGCGCCAGCGCATCGATGAGCGTGGCGAAGCCCTTCGGATCTTTCAGCAGCGTGGTGATGTCGTAAAACAGGATGCCCGGCTTGGGAAAATCCGGAATGGTGCGGACAAGCGCCTTGAGAGGCTCGCAGTCAGTGGCACATGGGGTCATGATCGCTACCAGGCTCCGTCAATGCGAAACGGACCAAGGTCCTCACTTTCTTTTGCGTCCAGCTCGTGCTCGATCACCGCATCCACGCGGCTGCCGCGCGATCCTTTGCGCAGGGCCTGAGCGAGTTCGGCGAGCGATTCCACCTCTCCGGCGGCCAGCACTTCCACGTGGCCCTCTTCGGTGTTGCGCACCCACCCAATCAAATCCAAAGCGGCTGCCTCGCGATGCACGAACCAGCGAAAGCCCACGCCCTACACGCGCCCTTTCACGAGGTAGTGGCGAACCATAGGAAGCAGGGCCAGTGTTTCAGATGTGACAGCGCGGACGCAAGATAACGAACGCCGGATGCGGCTTTCAGCAGGGCACCGGCAAGAGATCGCGTTATCCTCGCCAACAGAGGCGCTTATGAGCCAGAGCCGGCCACGCAGTTTAGTCATCGTAGCGCTGCTGATGATGATCTTTGGCCTGGCAGAGGTTGCCACAGCCTTTTCGCACAACTTCTTTGGCATCTCAACTGCCAGGGGTACAACCTCTGCCTGGGCCGGGGCTGCTATCGGTGTTCTCTACGCCTGGGCCGGACTGCTCACTCTGTTCATGAAGAAACGGGCTGCGGCGCTCGCTATTGCCTTTCTCGTCCTTGACATTCTTGGGCGCATCGCTATGGTCGTGACGGGCCTCTATCCCGTCCATTCCTCCAGGCAGGTCATGGCCATGATACTGGGCACATCGATCGTGGCCGGTTTCGCCGTTTACATCGGTTCGAAGTGGTCGTCCTTCAGCTAAGGTGCTGCGTGTATTTCGCTCATTAAATTGCATGCTGCCCGGAATCGTCGGATTCTGGCGGGTTGAGTTCCAGGCATCGCAACCTGGTGTGATCATCCGGGTTCGCTCCCCTGTTGGGCGCAGTGTGCGTCGCCCCGGGTTGTTGGGCCGCACCTATAATCGAGAGTGTCCTCGGCGGAGTGACGCACGGCTCCCGCGCGTTTGGGAAGCAGGCCGATGATCTCGGCCGATTCGGCCGTCTATGCAGCGCGCTGTCCGATCCCCGATGTTGTCCCCCCGTCCGAGCGCGGCGCGTGCGTGCGTCCTTCTTCTGTCTCTTGCGGCCCTGGCTTCGTCGGCGCTCGCCGCTTCTCAATATGCGGCCTCTCGACCGGCAGCCTTCGCCCACGCTGAGCGGCTGCGTGAAGCGCTGGAGGGCCGGCCCGAACAGCAGCGGACGCGTTTGCAATACCAGCGGGTCCTCGACGCCTACCGCGCCATCTACCATGGCGATCCCGCCGCGCCGAGGGCCGATGCGTCGGTCGCCGCCGTTGCCGATCTGCTTGCCGAAGAGGGGCGCGTCTTTCAGGAGGACAAGGCTCTCCACGACTCTATCGGCCAGTATGAATTTCTGCGGCACCAGTACCCCGGCAGCCGCTACCGCTTCAGCGCCTTGCTGACCGAAGGGGAAATCTACCAGAGCGACCTGGGCGACCTGCAGCAGGCGAAGGCTGTCTACCAGAATTTTCTGCGTCTCTATCCGCAAAATCCGCTCGGCGCCGAGGCCCGCAGCGAGCTGAACAACATTCGCCGCGACCAGGTTGCTGCCACACACGCCCAACCTGCGCACGGCTCCTTTCGTTCCGGCACGCATCGCAACCCGACCGTGACTGCTGCGTCGCAGGCGCCACAGCAACTCCCGTCGCGAGCTGCTTCGTCGTCCCCCTCGTTTAGACCCAGCAATCCGAGCAAGCCCACATCCAATCCTGGAATCGAAGAGAGCAATCTTCCCTCGCCGCAGTCTTCCTCCGAGGTTGCGGAGAATTCCCCCGAGCCGACGGCCGGCGCAACCGCCGCGTCCACTGAAAACACGAGGCTGATGAATGCGCCTCCGCCTCCGCGGCGCGGCAAGCTGCCGCTGATCACGGGCATCCGGCATTGGTCCACGCCCGACTACACCCGCGTGGCGATTGACCTCCAGCAGGAGGTCCGCTATCAGGCCGCGCGTGTCTCCGATCCCGATCGCATTTTCTTCGACCTTTATGGAGCGCGGCTCTCGCCGGAGCTTTCCGGGCGCGCCGTGGAAGTCACCGACGACGGCTTCCTTACCCGCATCCGCGCCGCGCAATCCTCGGCCAACACCACGCGCGTCGTTCTCGACGTGAACAGCCTCAGCGACTACTCCGCCTTTTTCCTGCAGAGCCCGCCACGGCTCATCATCGACGTGCATGGCGCCCGGGGAGCCATGCCGCCGCGCCCGATCGCGAACGCCGCTCAGCCCGCACCCACCACGCAGCGGCCTTCACGCCCCGCCCCTATGGGAACTCCACAGCCCAGCCTTTCTCCTGAACCTGACAACGGCTCCGCTCTCTCCGATGTCGCGGGCCTCAGCAGCCAGCCCGATCAGGTGCGCGCCACGCGCCACCCCACCACCGCGCCGGTCGTCTCGTCGGTCGCTGGAACCAGCCCAGCTTCGCGGTCAACCCCGCAGTCACTTTCGACCCGGACCTCGAGGCCTGCTGTTTCTTCGCGCGCCACTGACGACGTTCCTCCCGCGGAAGCGGGCGCCCCCGGGATTCCCGCGCCCGAAACGGTTCCCTCGGCGCAACACGTGCCCAATTCCATGGTTCGCGCCCTCGGGCTCAAGATCAATCGCATCGTCATCGACGCGGGCCATGGGGGACACGACTCCGGCACCCTCGGCTCTGGCGGCCTGCAGGAAAAAGACGTGGTGCTTGATGTGGCTCTGCGCCTTGGGCGTCTGCTCAGACAGCGTCTGGGCGCCGACGTCATCTACACGCGCAGCGACGACACTTTCATTCCGCTCGAAACCCGCACCGCCATGGCCAACCAGGCCCAGGCCGATCTCTTCATCTCGATCCACGCCAACTCGAGCCCCGACAGCGACGCCCGGGGCGTCGAGGTCTACTACCTCAACTTCACCTCCTCGGCCGATGCGCTCGATGTGGCGGCGCGCGAGAACGCCGTATCCGACGAATCCATCCATCAGCTCTCCGATCTGGTGAAGAAGATCGCTCTCCAGGACAAGATCAACGAGTCGCGCGCATTCGCCACCGACGTGGACCAAAGCTTGTATGAGGGACTCGACCAGGGCAATCCCGGGCTCAAGGACCGCGGCGTCAAGAAGGCTCCCTTTGTGGTGCTGATCGGCGCGAACATGCCGTCGATTCTTGCGGAAATTTCATTCCTCACGAATCCCGACGACGCCGAGGAGCTGCGCGAGCCGCAGTACCGCCAGCGCATCGCCGATTCGCTGTACCTGGGTGTCTCTCGCTACGTCTCCAGCCTGAACGGCATGCGCCTGGCGCAGGCGGGTTCGCGGCCAGCGAATAGCGAATAGGGGGCGGTGCCGGCTGGCCAGGCGCGTACGGCCTGGGCAAAGAAACCTTCCTTCCCATCCCGGTGTCAGTCTAACTATCATCGAAAGAGCAGCAATGCTTCGTATCCTCGCCGTCGCCATTTTCGTCGCTTCTGCGCTGGCCTTTGCCGCGCCAGCGCCATCGCCGCCTCTGCTGCCGCAGTCGTTCGCTGGCTGGACGCAGGCCGACGCGCCCCCTGGCCCGCCCAATGCGGCCGATGCAGCTGTGCTGCACGAATACGGACTGGCGCAATCCGCGACCGCGACCTACGCCTCCGCTGCTCAGCGCCTGACCGTCCATGCCTGGCGCTTCGCCGACGCTACCGGCGCCTTCGGCGCTTTCACCTTCTACCGCCAGCCCGGCATGCATGTTGAAAGCATCGGTCGCGAGGGCGCTTCCTTCGGCGGCCACTACGTCTTCTGGGCCGGGACCACCGTCGTCGACGCCACCTTCGCTCGCCCATCCGCAGACGAGAAGATCGCTCTCGCCGCTCTCGCGAGTCAGATTCCGCCGGTTGGCGGCGCGGCGGGCATTCCGCCGAGTCTGCCCCGCTATCTGCCCGCGGCACAGCTCGACGCCACCAGCGTGCACTACGCCATCGGTCCCGCCGCGTGGGCGCGCATGGGATCGCAACTTCCGGCGAGCTCCGTCGACTTCAGCCAGGACACGGAGGTCGTCACTGCGCAGTATGGACCGGCAGGCGCGCAGAACACGCTCACTCTGCTTCTTTATCCCACACCGCAGATCGCGGGTGCTCATCGCAAGGCCATCGATGCGCTGGCAAAGTCCTCCGGCTTCGCGACGAAGCGCGCAGGCCCACTGGTCGCCGTCGTCACCGGCAATTCGCAAAGCGCACAGCAACTGCTCAGCGAAGTCCACTTCAACGATTACGTCACGATCAATCATCCTGAGGGCTACGTCCCCGAAGGCGCGAAGCTCTACCGCCTGCTGGTGGGCATCACGATGCTCGCGGTCGTCCTTATGAGCTCTGCGCTGTTGCTGGGATTGTTCCTCGGAGGCGGACGCGCACTGCTCCGCATCCTGCGGGGCAAGCCCGTCTCCGCAGTTTCAGAAGAGGAGTTCATCTCGCTTCACCTGGGCGGGTGAGCGAGAAAATGTCGCTTTTTGGGACAGAGTAGAAGGGGTTTGCCGACGGTTCTTTGCTGCTATTCGTCAGAATTCAAAAGCATTAGCTGCATTCGCGGGCGATATTTAGCGAAAATTTGACGAAACTGCGCATCGGGCCGTTCTTCGCAGGCTCGTTTTTGCAAATCGTTCGAATTCAGCAACTTGCAACCACTCTGGATTTTGCCTTGACACCCCCTTTAGCCGCCCATACTATTGCGCCAAGAAAGTTCTGATGGCTTGCCTCCGTTGGAACTATTCTCCCTGAAGGAAAGGCTGCCCTGTTGCCGGGCGGCCTTTTCTCGTTCCGGGCTCCGGGTCGTCGCGGTGAACAACTGCGACACGCCATGCAGCGCGTCTGCTGATTACTATCGCCGCGCTTGATGTGCGCACTCGCCTTTACCCTGCCCGTGGCGGACGATAAAATCGACAAGGCGCAAGCCGACGTAGCTCAGTTGGTAGAGCAGCCGATTCGTAATCGGCAGGTCACCGGTTCAAGTCCGGTCGTCGGCTCCAGATTTTTCAGACGCTGAACGCCGGCTTCTCCCCAATTACGATTTGCGGTTCATTCTCGCGGCCGTCGGGGGGACGCTCCGCTCCTGCTCTTTCCTGGAGCAGGCAGGTGATCGGATCGGACGTCGGCAGACCCAGCAGGAATCCCTGCGCCTCGTTCGCGCCCAGGGATTCGATCAGTTCCAGCTGCTCCTTCGTTTCAATTCCTTCCACGACCACCTTCATGCCGAGGTTATGCGCCATGGTCAGAATGGATTGCACGAAGGCGCGCGTCTCGGGGCGAAAGATCAGTTCGTTGACGAAGGAGCGATCGATCTTGATGGCATCGAACGCGAGCTTGGGAAGGTAGCTCAGGCACGAATATCCGGTGCCGAAGTCGTCCATCGCCAGGCTGACTCCCATCCTGTTCAGCTCCTGCATGATCTTTGCTGCGCGGTCGATCCCCGTCAGCGTTGCGGATTCGGTGAGCTCGATCTGCAGAAGGCTCGGCTTGAGCCCGGTTCGCCGCAGAATCTCCTTCACCTCCGCCACGAAGGTGTTCTGGGCGAATTGGACGCTCGATACGTTGACGGCGACCTGAACGTCGCAGCCGCAGGCCCGTTTCCAGGTGACGGCGTCCGCGCACGCCTGTTCCATCAGCGCGGCTCCCAGCGGAATGATGAGCCCGCTCTCTTCGGCCACCGGGATGAAGTTCAGCGGCGGAACCGGCCCCATCTGGGCGTGGTTCCAGCGTGCCAGCGCCTCAAAGCGCACAATGGCGTGGGTCGCCAGATCGAATTCCGGCTGGTATTCGAGGGAAATCTCGTGTTCCGCAACGGCGCGCCGCAGCTCTCCCTCCAGCGTCATCCGTTCGCGGGCCGCGTTCCCAAGGTCGTCGCTGAACTCGACAATGCGGTTCTTGCCGCTCCGCTTGGCGGCGTACATGGCGAAATCGGCCTGTTGCAGAAGCTCGTCTCCATCCCTGCCATGCTCGGGAAACAGGCTGATGCCGATGCTGGCTCCGATCCGGATTCCCTGGCCATCGATCTGAAACGGAGAGGTCAACGCCTCGAGAAGGCTTGCCGCGACCTTCTCGGCGTCCGCCTTCGAGTGAATTCTGCTCAGGATCAGGGTGAACTCATCGCCGCCGATCCGCGCCAGCGTATCCGATCCCCGGGCTCTGGTCTGCAGACGCTCGGCCACCTGCTTCAGAAGCAAATCGCCGATGCGATGACCCAGGCTGTCATTCACCGGCTTGAACCCGTCCAGATCGATATACAGCAGCGCCAGCATCCGTCCATCGCGCGCCGCTGCTCTCAGGCTCTGCGACAAGCGGTCTGAGAGCAGCCGTCGATTCGGCAGGCCGGTCAGCTCGTCCACCAGCGCCATGTGCTGCAGCTTCGCCTCGGCCTCGCGTTTTTCCCGATCCCGCTGCTGCAGCTCCGATAACATCCGGTTGAACCCCACCACCACCTGCGCGATATCCTCGCTGCCCCGCACTGAGACCTGGGCGTCGAACCGCTCTTCGCTGGTCACATTCCGCATGGCGGTTGACAGGTCGCGGAGGGCCTGCGCTGTCTCTTCCGCCCGTTCGAGCGCGGTCATCTGGCGGTGGACCCGCCTCCGCAGAATTCCGACCCAGATGAGAATCGCCAGAATCACAACCGCGAACAGCGCCAGCAGAATCAGGGTCGTCTGCAGGGTCCAGAAGGGTGCGGCGTGGACAATCGAAATATCCGCCGGCGAACGCAGCAGGATCTTAAACGTGATGGGATTGTCTTCGAGCAGCTGGTACAGATTGTTCGGATCGACCTGTGCGGAACACACCCCGGTTAACCGCAACACGCTGCCGTTGCGCAGGAACCTGAGATCCGCTCCCAGGTCGGAAGTGTCCAGCTGCGCCGTAAAACTCCGCGCTCCTGTTTTCAAGATCAGCGTCGAGCCCGACGGTACGCTCACGGCCGCCAGCAGCCTGCCTTCGACGGTCACCAGCATCGAATCGTCGCGACCCTCGAGGATCCGTTCCACGCTGGGGACTTCCGGAACCACGCTGCTCTCGCGCTGCAGCGGGCGAAACACCGCATCGGTCATGACCGGCGAATATCGGCCCACCAGGGTCGGGTACCCGACCACTTCGATCGTCTCGTTCAGATGCAGGGCCCGGGTGTCGCCCCGCACCTCCACGCCCCCGCTCTCATCCTGCAGGTAGAGGAAATTCGAACCGAGCATGGTGATGGCGCCAGCCACCTTCACCCAGTGCCCCGCTCTCGCGTGCGGAGAGTAGCGCAGCAGGGCTCCCACCGGAGTGGTCTCCATGCGGAACGGATCCGGAACCGTCGGCTCCAGCACCTCGATGTCCGATGGAGCGGCCACCTGCAGCTGATCGCCCAGAATCTGCCGGCGGGAGTTGTAGATGGTCTCAAAGACGCCGCGAATCCGCACTCCGGCGTCGTCCAGATTCTCCGCGTGCAGGCGATCGGCAAACGTTGGAGCGGTGCTCACGTGCAAGCGGCCAGCCGCCGTCTCCAGATCGAAGGTCACAACGCGGTGATGGGGATTGTCTCCGAACTTGAGCGGATGGACCACGCCTTCGACGCTCACATAGCGCGAATCCAGGACCCCGGAGGCCGCGGCTGCGGCGGTGGCCGGATACGGAACAGGCAACGGCGCAGCGCCTTCCATCCGGATATGGGGAGCGACGATCACCGGGGCGAAGGCGCCCGCGCCGGAAATTCCAGCCAGGGTGACCCGTGTCCCTGCTTCCAGATTCGGCACGCCCGAATACTTGACGTAGATGCCCTCGGTTGCATCCTGCAGGTAGAGTTGCTGCCAGATCGGATCCACAAAAGTGATGACTCCGCGTACCCGCACCGGCAGCCCAGTGGCTGCCCGGGCGGGCGTCAGCTCCCGAACGGACTTGATTGTCCGCAGCACGGGCGGCGCCGGTCCACCGCGGTCCGCCGCGTCGTCTGGAATCGCTCTGGCAACTGCGTATTTGAGGTCGATGCGGAGACCATCCCGGCTGGGGAACCCCGTCGCCTCGACGGCTGTACCCGGCTTCAGGGCATGCGGTTGAGAAACCTGGCACTCGATGGCGCCCCACCGGTCAGAGATCGACAGCGAATTGGGGAAAGCAGCGGCCACCCGTCCCCGAATGCGAACCCGATGCCAGAGACCTTTGGGCTGATCTACGTAGAGAGTCCGAATCGTATCCAGCGGACTGGTATCCGGAGCCGCCCTGACAACCTGCACATCGTCGATGGACGGGACCCAGAGGATCTGGGAGACCACTCCTCCCTGGGAGTCACGTTCTTCCTCGGGGACACCGGTAATGCGGATCTCCGCGTCCACCAGCCTGGCGAGGCCGTCTCCGGGTTTGGCGACGATCATGCCTACCTCGAAGCCCGACCCCGCGATTCTCATCGTGCCACGTCCGACCCCGTCCAATTTTGCGGCGCGCACGATCGCGTTCACGCGCACGCGCACCCCATTTCTTTCCGGGGTGGGGAAATCGTCCACGGAAATCGCGAAAGGAGGAGGCAGCTTCACCTGAACACGCGCGGCGCTGATCCTGAAGTCTTTCAGTCCAACACTGTTCGGTCCACGCAACGGGTCGTACCGGGCCGTCTTGGTTGCCCCTACCGAGACGGTTTCGCCCACGTAAACGCCGGCCCGCGCGGGATTTACCCCGATCGCCACAGCCCCCGTCTCATCCTGAATCCAGAAACGGTTCTGGGGGCTGTCGGCGTAGGTCACGACGCCCAGCAGGTGAACCCGGGCGCCCACTGTAATCTCGCGAAGCTCCTGGATGGGATTGTGCCGGGAGACAGACCAGTGCCACAGCGCGCCCCCCATGATCGCCGCGACCAGGATCAGGTCCGAGGTTGCGGCGATCCGGATCCCCACAGTAACGCTTCGCATCATTGAGGGTTTTATCGGCAGGTTTGCCCATGCCACTACGCCTGGAACAGATTTCGCGCCAACGTTAGCTCTGGGGTACCAAGGTGCTCTCTTCTGTTGACTGCAATATCATCGCTCAGGCCAGCGCCTGTAGACTCGATACGCGCCGAAAATCCGGCTCTGTATCCACGGTTGTTTTGTGTTGCGAGGTTCTCGCCGTGCCATCTTTCCGAATCGTTGTCCTGCTCTTTTGCCTTATGCCGTTTTCCACCAGCGCACGCGCCGACGTGCGCCTGCCGCATCTGCTCAGCGACCACGCCGTCCTGCAGCGCGATCGCCCCATCCACATCTGGGGATGGTCCACGCCCGGCGCTCATCTCACTGCTCGATTCCATGCGCAGACGGTTCCGGCTCAGGCCGACCCACTGGGCGCGTGGAGCCTCTGGCTCGCGCCCGAATCCGTGGGTGGCCCGTATACCCTCACCATCAGCGGCGACGGCGCCGACCTCACCCTCTCCGACCTGCTTGTTGGCGACGTGTGGTTCGCGTCCGGGCAGTCGAATATGGAGATGCCCATGCGAGGGTTTCCGGGCAACGCGGTTCTGAAAGACGCGGACAGGGAAATTGCCGCCGCGACGAATCCAAAGCTGCGCCTGCTGCTCGTGGACCACAAGGCTTCCGACTACCCGCTGAACGACGTGCCCAATAGCTGGACGATCTGCACGCCCGAAACCGCCGCCGGCTTCTCCGCCGTCGCTTACTTCTTCGGCCGCGAAATCGCCGCTAAGGAGAATGTTCCCGTCGGTCTGATCGACTCCACATGGGGTGGCACGCCCGCCGATTCCTGGGTTTCGCTGGACACCCTCGGCGTGCATCCGGACCTGCTGCCGGCTTTTGCCAGCCGCGCCCACTTCGCGGATGAGCAGACCAACCTTCAGGCGCAGATTGCGGCTGAAAAACAGGAAGACGACGCCGCCCGAGCCGCCGGCAAGCCGCTCACCCGTCATCCCTGGCACCCTGACGAAACTTCCTGGCTACCCGCTGGTCTCTACAACGGCATGATCGCGCCTTTCACGCCTATGTCCCTCCGCGGATTCCTCTGGTATCAGGGGGAGACCAACTCCGGCCACGACCGCGCGCCGTATTACACCACACTGTTTTCCGCGCTCATCCGCGACTGGCGCATGCAGTTCGCGCAGGGCAATCTGCCGTTCCTCTTCGTCCAGATTTCCAGCTTCAACTCACCCGGAGAAGACTGGGGCAGGGTGCGCGATGCGCAACGCCGCACATTGCAGCTAACCAACACCGCCATGGCTGTGACCCTTGACGTCGGCACGCCCGACAATGTTCATCCCCCCGACAAGCAAACCGTCGGCCATCGCCTGGCGCTCGCCGCCCGCCACACTGTCTATCGCGAAGATGTTGCTTATGCCTCGCCGCTGTTCCGGCAGGCTACCGCCGAACTTGAGCCCGACGGCAGCACCGCCATGCGCGTCTGGTTCGATCACGCCCAGGGGCTCACCGCGCACGGTCAGCCGATCGATGCATTTGAAATTGCGGGCGACGACCACCACTTCGTCCCTGCTCAGGCGCGCATCGATGGTGAGACGGTCGTGGTGTCCGCTTCCTCGGTCCCACACCCGGTTTATGTGCGCTATGGATGGGTGAGTGTTGTGGCCAACAATCTCTTCAACGCGGCTGGCCTGCCCACCTCGACCTTTACTTCGGAAACCTGGGCCGCCGACTGACACGCCTGGAGCCTGGGGGATTCAGCAGATCCTCGGCAACTGTTCGCCGAACAGCACGTCGACGACCCGTGTTCCGCCGACCGACGTCTTCATCAGCACCATCCCGGCGTGCTGCTCGACCACCTCGCCGATCACGCAGCTCTCCGCGCCCAGCGGATGCCTCTGCATCGCTGCGAGCACACGGTCGGCGATCTCCGGCGCGACAATGGCCACCAGCTTGCCCTCGTTCGCGACGTAGAGGGGATCAAGCCCCAGCATCTCGCAAGCGCCGCGCACCGAGTCCCGCACCGGAATCTCGTTCTCCCGCAGCACCATCCCTACGCGCGACCGGCTGGCAATCTCGTTCAGAACCGTCGCCACTCCGCCGCGGGTCGGATCGCGCATCACCCTGAAACCCTCCACGGTGCCGGCGGCCGCGTCCAGCATCGTCCCGACCAGGCCGTTCAATGCCGCGCAGTCGCTCTCCAGCGCGCTCTCAAACTCCAGATTCTCGCGCTGCGACAGAATCGTGATCCCGTGGTCGCCGATGTACCCGCTCAGCAGAATCTTGTCCCCCGGCCGCGCGCGGTCCGCAGAGAGCAGAGTTCCACGATCGACCACGCCAATCCCGGTCGTCGTGATGAAAACCTTGTCGCCCTTGCCGCGGTTCACGACCTTCGTATCGCCCGTCACCAGTTGCACGCCGGCACTCTGCGCCGCTCTCGCCATCGAATCGACAACGCGCGCCAAATCCGCAGCCGGCAGACCTTCTTCCAGGATGAACGCCGCAGCCAGGTAGAGCGGCTTCGCTCCGCCCATTGCCAGGTCGTTGACCGTTCCATTCACCGCCAGCGACCCAATGTCGCCACCTGGAAAAAAAATCGGCGTCACCACAAATGAATCGGTCGTAAACGCCAGCCGCACGCCGCCAATCTCCAGCACGGCCTGGTCGTCCATTTTTTCCAGCGTGGAATTGCGAAAGCGGCTGACAAAGACTTTCTCGATCAGCTCCGCCGACAGCTTGCCGCCGCTACCGTGCCCCAGCACGATCTGCGGATGCTCGAAGATCGGCAGCGGGCACTCGCCAAATGGGCCCAGCGTCGCAACCGTCTCTTGGCGCTCGTCGGTCTTAGTTGCGCCCATTGCCGTTTGCCCCGATCGTCACCAGATCTGCATCCTTCAGATGCCGGCCGTACGCGTAATACGCTGCGCACGCGCCTTCCGCCGACACCATGGTCGCGCCCAGCGGGTGCTGCGGCGTGCACTCGGTGCCGAACGCAGGGCAATCGTGCGGCTTCTTAATCCCCTGCAGAATCTGGCCCGCGATGCACACCGCCGGCTCCATCGTGTCGATCGCCTGCACGTTGAACCGGTGTTCGGCATCGAGATCCCGAAACTCTTCGCGCAGCTGCAACCCGCTCTGCGGAATCATCCCCACCCCGCGCCACTTGCGGTCGCCCACCTCGAACACCTTCGCGATCCGCTCCCGCGCCGGATGATTGCCACCCCGCGCCAATACCCGCGAATACTGATTCTCCACCACAGCGCGCCCTGACTCCAGCTGCTCAACGACCATCAGCACGCCTTCCAGAATGTCCAGCGGCTCAAATCCCGTTACAACTATAGGCACGTGAAACCGCTCCGCCAGCGGCTCGTACTCGGTGTAGCCAACCACCGCGCATACGTGCCCCGGTCCCAAAAATCCCTGTACCCGATTAAGCGGTGAACTCAGCACCGCCTCGATCGCCGGCGGCACCAGCACATGCGAAACCAGCAGCGACACGTTCTTCATGCCCATTTGCCGCGCCTGCCACGCCAGCATCGCGTTCGCCGGAGCCGTGGTCTCAAACCCGATCGCGAAGAAGACCACCTGCTTCTCCGGGTTCGCCTGCGCAATCTTCAGGCAATCCAGCGGCGAATACACCACCCGCACATCGCCGCCCTGCGACTTGATGCTGAACAAATCGCCATCCGAACCGGGGACACGCAGCATGTCGCCGAACGAGCAAAAAATCACCTCCGGCCGCCGCGCAATCGCGTGCGCCTTGTCGATCATCTCCAGCGGCGTCACGCACACCGGGCAGCCCGGCCCGTGCACCAGCTCTACGCCTTTCGGCAACAGCTGATCGATCCCGTTCTTCACAATGGAATGCGTCTGCCCGCCGCAGACTTCCATGATGACCCAGGGCTTCGTCTGCGCGCGCTTGATCCGCTCCACCAGCTTCGCCGCGATGGGGCCATCGCGATACTCATCGAGATACTTCACGCGCCGCTCCGGGAAGGCTCATTCACCTCGGGAATCTCCAGCTCACCCAGCTGATCCAGCTCCGCCAGCGCCTCATAGGTCCGCCGGGCTTCCTCTTCGTCGACGCGGCTGATGGCGAACCCCACGTGCACCAGCACGTAATCGCCCAGCTGCGTCTCGGGCACATAGTCGAGACACGCCTCGCGCGTTACTCCGCCGAACTGCACGCGGGCCATGTGCAGGCCTTCATGCTCGAAAATCTCGACTACTTTGCCAGGAATCGCCAGGCACATGGAGGGTCCTCCCAGGCCGTCGCCCCGCGCTGCTTGCGGGCAGAAGCCATCGGAGACCCCATGATAGCGCTCCAGCCGGACCCCACGCTGGTGACATCCATCACATCCCGGAGCCGCCAGCGTTCCATCCTTTGGCGCGCTCCACGGCCTCGCGCCACCGCCCATAGCAACGGGCCATTTGCGCCCGGTCCGCACGCGGCTTGAACACGGCCTCCGCGCGCATGGTGGCAATTTCGTTCACGCTGTTCCAGAAGCCCGTCGCCAGGCCTGCCAGGTAGGCCGCCCCCAGCGCCGTCGACTCCAGCACCGCCGGCCGGTGCACCGGAATCCCCAGCAGGTCCGCCTGAAACTGCATCAGCAGATCGTTGGCCGCTGCGCCGCCGTCCACGCGCAGCTCACGGCACGGAATGCCCGTGTCCGCGTCCATCGCCTTCAGCACATCGGCCACCTGAAACGCGATGCTCTCAATCGCCGCCCGCGCGATGTGGCCGATCCCCGTGTCGCGCCGAATGCCGATGATCATCCCCGCGGCGTAAGGATCCCAGTGCGGCGCGCCCAGCCCCGTGAATGCCGGCACAAACACGACGTCGCCCGAGTCGTCCACGCTGGCGGCAATGCCCTCGACATCGGGTGCGAACGAAAAAAAACACATCTTGTCGCGCAGCCACTGCACCACCGCGCCGCCAATAAAGATGCTGCCCTCGAGCGCATATTCCGGCTTCCGCGCCGTGCTGCACGCCAGCGTCGTGACCAGCCGCTGCCCCGAAAGCCGAAACGTGCCGCCAATGTTCTGCAGCAGAAAGCATCCCGTCCCATAGGTACATTTCGCATCGCCGGGCCCGACGCAAAGCTGCCCAAACAGCGCCGATTGCTGATCGCCCGCGATGCCCGCGATGGCAACATCGCCCGGACCCAGCGGCGTCGTCACCCGGCCCACCATCTCGCTCGACCAGACCACCTCCGGCATCATGCTTGCGGGAATGCCGAAAATTCGCAGAAGCTCCTCGTCCCAGCGGTCCTCCACGATGTTGTACAGCAGCGTTCGCGAGGCGTTGGTGCGGTCGGTGACGTGGCGCTTGCCGTTGGTCAGGTTCCAGATCAGCCAGCTATCGACGGTTCCGAAGGCCAGCTTCCCCTTCTCCGCGCGAGCGCGCACGCCCTCGACGTTGTCCAGAATCCACGCGATTTTTGTGGCAGAAAAGTAAGGGTCGAGCAGCAGCCCTGTCTTCTGCCGGACCGTCTCCTCCACGCCTTCCTCGCGCAGACGCGAGCACATCGGCGCGGTCCGCCGGTCCTGCCACACAATCGCGTTCGACACTGGCTTGCCCGTTTCGCGATCCCACACGATGGTCGTTTCCCGCTGGTTTGCGATCCCCAGCGCCGCCACGTCGCGCGGCGTCGCCCCGGCTTTGCCCAGCACCTCGACCGCGGCGCTCAGCTGCGAAGTGAGGATGTCGAGCGGGTCGTGCTCCACCCATCCCGCCGCCGGAAAAATCTGCGGGAACTCATGCTGCGCAACGCCCGCAATCTGCCCCTGCTTGTCGAAAAGAATCGCCCGCGAGCTGGTCGTGCCCTGATCGAGCGCAAGAATGTACGGCATGGCGGATCACCCGCAGCCTACGATACCAGCCCCTTCACCACTTCCGGCGCGCTCTTCAGCGCCGCATCCAGCTGGTCCGCGTCTTTGCCACCGGCCTCGGCCATGTCCGGACGCCCGCCGCCCGATCCGCCCACCAGCTTCGCGATCGGTCCGATGACTTTGCCCGCCTGGATTTTGCCGGTCAGGTCCTTCGTCACGCCGACGATGAGCGCGACCTTGCCTTCCTCCTGCGCGCCGCCCAGAATCACCACACCCGATCCCAGCTTGTTGCGCAAATTATCGACCAGAGTCCGCATTTGACCGCGGTCCAGCGCGTCCACCCGCTGCGCGAGGACTTTGATGCCGGCGACTTCGATTGCCTGATCCGTCGCGCCCGAAACGCGCGACGCCGCCGACTTCATCCGCGCCTCATCGAGCTCGCGCCGCAGCTTCTTCAGCTCGTCTTCCTGCGCGGAAAGCCGCTGCCGCAGCGCATCGGCCGGCGCCAGCTCCCCAGGACCGAGCTGTGCCGCAATCTGCGCTACCTGAAAATCGCGCCGGAACTCGTTCAGCGCGCCCAAACCTGTCACCGCCTCCACGCGCCGCACGCCTGATGAGACAGACCCCTCGCTGAGCAGCTTCACTACGCCAATCTCGCCGGTTGCGCCGGTGTGCGTGCCTCCGCACAGTTCCGTCGAGAAGTCGCCGATCCGCACCACCCGCACCTTTTCGCCATACTTTTCGCCGAACAGCGCCATCGCGTGATACTCGTTCACCGCGACGTCGATCGGCACTTCCTCCAGCGTCTCCACGCGTGTGTTGCCGAGCGTCTCTTTATTAATGATGTCCTCGATGTCCTGCATCTCCTCCTCGGCGATGCCCGCGAAATGCGAGAAGTCGAAGCGCAGACGGTTCGGTTCCACCAGCGATCCCGCCTGCTTGACGTGCGTCCCCAGCACCTCGCGCAGCGCAGCGTGCAGCAGATGGGTGGCCGTGTGATTGCGGCGGGTCGCATTACGGAAATTCGCATCGACAACGGTATCCACGCGATCGCCGAGCTTGATGGCCTGCCGCAAAATCGCGCGATGCGCAAAGACGCCCTGCACCGGCTTGGTGCACCCGCTCACATCGGCGACCACAGAGTTGTGATCGTCGGACATCAGCCAGCCCGTATCGCCGATCTGCCCGCCCGAATCGGCGTAGAAGCTGGTGCGATCCAGCACGATCTCGACGGCTTGGCCGGCCTGCGCCGCCGGAACGCCCTGCCCGTCTTTCACAATGGCCAGCACCTCAGCCCCATCCACGCGCAGCTGCCGATAGCCCTCAAACGTCGTCTTCGGCAAATCGCGAAACGCCGGGCTCGCGGATTTCTGCGAACCGCCCTTCCATGAAGCGCGCGCCCGAGCCTGCTCCTCGGCGCGCGCCTCCTCGAATCCAGTCACGTCCAAGTCGACGCCCGAGTCTCGACAAGCATCGAGAATGTAGTCGAACGGCAATCCGAATGTCTCGTAGTAATGGAACGCCCGCTCACCGGGAAGACTTGGCTTGCTGGCGAGCCTCCTCCACCGTTCGATCAGCTCACCATCGGTCGCCGCAACATTCAACCTCAAAGCTCTTGGCAGTTCTCGTATGATCTTGGCGCCAATCTCGAAGCGCTGCTCATCGCTGGCAACCGCGATATTACGAACCTGCTCAGCAACTCCAAGTTCGTTGAAGAAATGTAGCCGATCTGAAACCTTTTGCTGCAGAAGTTCGCTAAGCTCTCGGTTCAAGGGCAAAGATCCAGCTTCCAATACCCTTGCAAACTGCCGCTCCTCCGCCTCAACGACTTTAGCGACCCGATCCGCGCTCTGTCTCAGTTCCGGATAAGCATCCTGCATCTCATCCCGCACCGCGTAAACCATCTGGCACATGAACGGCTTCTCCTGCCCCAGCAGCCGCCCGTGCCGAATCCCGCGTCGCAGAATCTTCCGGAGCACGTAGCCGCGGCCTTCATTTGAAGGCAGCACGCCGTCGCCGATCAGGAACGGAGAAGCCCGAGCATGGTCCGCGATGATGCGCAATGAGGCGTTGCGGAACGGATCATCCGATATGCTCACACCTTTGTCAGCACCGGCAGCAACCGTGAGCTCCCAAGCACGCTTTATCAATGGAGTGAAAAGATCCGTCTCGAAATTCGAGACCACCCCCTCCAACACCGCAGCCACCCGCTCCAAACCCATCCCCGTATCAATCGAAGGCTTCGGCAGCGGCGCTAATTTGTAATCGACGGCGTTACCTTTAGCGTCCGTTACCGCCGAGCGATCAAACTGCATGAAAACCAAATTCCAAATCTCCACATAGCGCGCTTCGTCCTGCCCAAACGGCTTATCGACGCCCGGCGTCTCGGCAGCCTCGATTCCCATGTCGTAGAAAATCTCCGAGCACGGCCCGCAGGGGCCGGTGTCGCCCATCTGCCAGAAGTTGTCCTTCATTCCGTACTCGTGGATGCGCTCCGCGGGCACACCCTGGCCCAGCCACAGCTTGTACGCCTCTTCATCCCGGGGTACGCCGTTCTCGCCCTTGAAAATCGTCACGTAGAGCCGGTCCTTCGGAATCCCAAACCACTCCGGCGACGTCACCAGCTCCCACGCGTAGGCGATCGCGTCTTTTTTGAAGTAGTCGCCGAAGCTGAAATTCCCCAGCATCTCAAAAAACGTATGGTGCCGCCGCGTGAAGCCGACATTCTCGAGGTCGTTGTGCTTTCCGCCGGCACGCACACACTTCTGCGAGGTCGTCGCGCGCGAGTAGTCCCGCCGCTCGAGGCCCAGAAACACATCCTTGAATTGATTCATCCCCGCATTGGTGAACAGCAGCGTGGGATCGTTGGCGGGCACCAGCGAAGACGAGTGCACGCGGCGGTGCCCCTTCGACTCAAAGAACTTCAGGAAGGCTTCGCGGATGGCGGAGCCGGTCCACTTGCCCGAATTCGTACCGGGACTCGTGCTGGAAGGCATACACCCCGAGTTTACCGGAGAGCGCGCCGCCTACTCGCCCTGGCTCACTCCGCCCACCAGGACCTTCGGTCCTGTCGGCCACGGCATCCCGCCCTTCGGCTCGACCGTCACGGCGAACGCTTTTGCGGCCATTCCCGGCGGCACGTGCGCGGTCACCGGCTCATTCCACTCTCCGCCGGAAAACACGCGGAGAGGCACTGGTGCACCCTGCATCGGCACCAGCCACAGCTGATAGCTCTTGTCAGAAGGCGGCGCAGGCAGCCAGCCGGCGCACGTCACCATCCCCATTTTCGCGTTGTACAAAACAGCCGCGCGGCCTGACGGCCATCCCGCCTGCTGCTCCAGCCCAACGCGCATTGTTCCCGGCGCGCCCAGCAGCTTGTCGGTTTCCGCGGCGGCGTTGGCAATCTGCAGGGACCGCGACTGCGCCACCGCCAGCTGGGCCTGCAGCTCCTGGATCCGCCCGTTGTCGCGCAAATCCTTCATCCAGATGAGCGCCGCGAGCGCCGCGAAGAACACCGCAGCCGCGCCAAAAGCCGGCGTCAGCCACGAAAATCCGAGCGGCCGCTTCGGCTGTCGGCTTGGCGCGCCATGTCCCCGCAACGCTTCCGGAATCCTCTCCTCGCGCACTCTCCGCATCAGCGCTTCCTTCACCGACGGCCGAGGTGTGGCCGCGGGCGCCGCCAGCCCCAGCAGCGCCACACGCTGGCGTGCCGCGTCAAGTGCGCGCGCACACGCCGGGCATGAGCGCACGTGTGCCTCGAACGCCTGCTTCTCCTCACCATCGAGCGCGCCCAGCGCGTAGAGGTCAGGATCTTCCGGATTGACGTGTCGTTCCATCATCAAAAAACTGCTTCAGCGACTGCATCGCGGCCCGCACTCTCGACTTCACCGTTCCCAGAGGACTGCCGGTCCGCGCCGCAATCTCTGTCTGCGTCATGCCTTCAAAATAAGCCAGCTCCAAAGCTTCCTTTTGTTCCGGCGGCAGCGTCGCCATCGCGCTTCTCAGCCTCTGCATCAATTGCATCCGCCATGCTTCGTCCTCCAGATCGCCCGCGGACGGTACTGCCTCCAGTGAAAATTCTTCGGGATCTTCGAGGATCTCCCGGCGCTCCCGCCGGCGCAGGCGCGAAAGGGCGCGGTTGCGCCCAATCACCAGCAGCCACGCAGGCAGTGAACCGCGGCTCGCGTCAAAGCGCGAGGCGCCGCGCCACAACTGCAGGAACAGATCCTGCAGCACCTCTTCGGCCGCGCTCGTGTCTTTCAGGATCCGCACCAGCATGGCGTACAGCATGCCCGCGTAGCGATCGTACAGTGCGGAAAGCGCGTCTTCTTCTCCCGCCATGATTCGCTCGACCAGCGCCGAGTCCGGAACCCGCTGCGTGGGCGCAGTCATGGCGCCTCGCTTCGGCTGCTCATTTGTCTACATCTCTGGTACGCCATTGGGGGCGCCAGCGGATTGCAAACGGCAGCATGCGGGAGCGGCCGGAACCAAGGCTCCGCAGGGCTCAACCCGGCGATGTGCTTTGTATTGATGGCGGATCGCCTCACGATGGATCGACCAATCCGATTCTACCTGGGCCAGCGTACAAGGGGCAGAGCCTCTCCGAACGGGGTTACCATCGAACGCCCCTTTCGTCTAATCCCGTACCTGACCCTTATCCCGGGGACAGGGGTTAAACCATTCCTCCCCCAGCGGGCTGGCCCTGGCGTCAGCCCGCTTTTTGCTGGGTTGTGGCCGCTCTCAACGGGCTAACGGCAACCGCTCCTGCGCCGAAATTCACGCCCAAAACTGGTACACTCGCCAAATCCCCACGCTCCCAAGATTGTCAACAACCAGATTCCCCGGTTTTCCCGGAAATGAGGAAAGACCTATGGCAACCGCGACCCCTGTGCATGTGACCCCCGAACGCATTATGCAAATGGCCTGGGGCTATATTCCGCCCCTCGTGCTCGAGGCGGCCATCCGCCACCATGTCTTCGACGTCCTCGACGGCGGGCCTAAAACCATCCCGGAAGTCGAGAAAGCGACCGGAGCCTCGGCCCGCGGCCTCACAGCCATCATGAACGCCTTGGTCGGCCTCGAGTTCCTGTCGAAAGATAAACAAGGCCGTTACGCCCTCACGCCCGAGAGTGCCGCCTTCCTTGTGAGCACCAAACCGTCCTTCCAGGGCGGGCTTATCAAGCACTGCAGCGAGCAACTCATTCCTCGCTGGCTGCACATCAACGAGGTCGTCGCTACCGGCAATCCCGTCACGCCGGTCAACGTTGAAAAGTCCGGTGGCGAGTTCTTCCACGCTTTCGTGCTCGACATCTTCCCCATGAGCTATCCGGCCGCCCAGACCCTCGCCGCTGTGATGAATTATGGCAGCAGCGGAGCGCCCGTGAAGGTGCTCGACCTTGCTGCCGGGTCCGGTGTTTGGGGCATCGCGCAGGCGCAAAGCTCGAAGCGCGTGCACGTCACCGCAGTCGACTGGCCTGAAGTCATCGATGTCACGAAGAAGACCTCCGCTCGATTCGGGTTCGCGGACCGCTTTTCTTTTGTCGAGGGCGACCTGCTTACAGCCGACTTCGGCTCCGGCTACGGGCTCGCGACTCTGGGCCACATCCTGCACAGTGAAGGCGAGGCGCGCAGCCGTGAATTACTGGCGAAGACCTTCAAGGCCCTCGCCAGCGGCGGCACCATCGCGGTTCAGGAATTTCTCGTCAATCAAGAGAGAACCGGCCCGATGAATGGACTATTCTTTGCCGTCAACATGCTCGTGAACACGACGAACGGCAACACCTGGTCCTTTGAGGAAATCGGCGCATGGCTGGAGGAGGCGGGATTCACGAATCCACGCCTGCTGGAGTCTCCCGGTCCCTCGCCGCTGATTCTCGCCACCAAACCCTGAGCAACTGGATGGCCCGGGTCTCGATTCTGAGGTCCGGGATCGGTTTCCGTCACCGATGCGCAGCCACCATCCCCGGTGCCCGCAGCCGCGTTCTGCGCGGTGAGAGCATCTGCATGGTGATCAGGATGGCCGGAACCAGAAACACCGTCGACCCCATCACCCACATGAACGCCCCCGCGGCAATCTGATCGTTGAGTGCGCTCAGCCCGAACAGCCGCGGGATCGCTCCATAGCTCGGATAGAGCACCCGGCCCGAGAAGCACAGGAACGCCGAAAGCCCGGTGTTCACCAGATCGGCCAGCAGCAGGTAGGGAAGCAGGAGCCACCGCGAACCGTACTGCCTGTACGGCCACGGCGCGATCACGGGCCACCAGAACATCAGACTCGTGAACAAAAAACAGGCGTGCTCAAAGTTGTGCCATCCTTCCGACGCCAGCGCGAATTCGTACGCCTTCGGAATATGCCATCCGAGATAGGCCGCATTCATCGCGATCCAGGCCACGCGCGGCCGCGTCAGAAATGCTCCAACCCGATGCAGCAGCCCCGTCGCAAACAGCGGCTTCAGCACGCCCCGCATCACCGGCTTGGGTAACCCACGCAGCATGGGAACCACCGGCGCCCCCAGCACCATCAGCGGCGGCGCAATCGACATCAGCACAAAATGCTGCGCCATGTGCATGAACAGCAGCGACTCGCTGAATGTATCGAGCGGCGACGCCACGGCCACAAAAATCGCGACTACGCCGCCCAGAAATGCAACCATCCTCCACGCCGGAAAGACGTCAGGGCGCGTCCGCCGAATTTGTAACCATCCTCGTACGTAAAGGATCGCCGTCACGACGAGGGCCGCAGTCACCCCCCACGGAATCTCCCACCTCGTGAAAAGGGCCTCCGCGCTCATGGCGTGTTGCTTCCGCCCGCAGGAACGGCGTTCGACTGCGCCGCCTGCTGCGATGCGTCAAACGCCGGTGGTTCGCCCTTCGGATGCAGGGTCTCGAGGAAGCTCACCAGCGCCTCGATCTCCGCCGGCGAAAGATTCTTCCCGTACGCCGGCATGTTGCCGCCGCCCGTCACCACCTTGTAGCGCATCTGGTCCGGCGTCATCCGCGTCGCCACTGCGTCCAGCGCCGGCCCGCGCTCACCGCCGTGCCCGCCAATCGAATGGCAGTTGCGGCACTGCTTCGCCTGAAAAATCACCGCTCCCTGCCGCACCAGCGGCGTCGCCTCGCGCAAATATTCCACCGGCAGCGTGTCCGCGCTCCACGCGCTCATGTGCGGGCTCCACGGCGTACTCATCGCCAGATGCGTGAAGACTCCCCAGCCCACCGCGATTGTGGCCAGCGCAAGCACCGCCACCGGCCGCCGATGCCAGCTCTTCTCGCCCTCTGACGCAACGAACGGCACCGCCAGCAACCCCGCAATCATCACGATCGGCGCAATCAGGATGAACGGCGTCTCCATCGACGGCGGCAGATAGGAGAGCACGGCGTAAATCCACAGGAAAGGGAAGTCCGGCTTGGGCACCGTCTGCGTGATCGAAGGATCGGGCTGTCCGCCTGGCCCCGACGGTCCAAACACCGCCGCGCATACGCCCACCGCCGCCAGTACCGCCGCCGAGAAAATCAGATCCTTCCAGAACGCCCCGGGCACGAACGGAATGCCATCCTCGTGCGTGAGCTGGTTGTACTCGGCGATGTAGGTGGACTTGCGCACCAGCCGCCCTGGCATCGGCCACTCATTGATGCCCAGCTTGATCACCATCCACACATGCACCAGCGCCAGGAACAGCAGCGTTCCGGGAATCACGAACACGTGCAGCGCAAAGAACCGTGACAGCGTCGCGCCCGCAATCGTCGGCCCGCCGAGCAGCAGATGCACGAGGCCGCCGCCCATCCACGGTACGCGGCTCAGGATAAAAACGCCGATGCCCAGCCCCCAGTACGCGTCCTGATCGAAGCGCAGCACCTGTCCGGTGAACGCCATGCCCAGCGTCATCAGCAACAGAAAAACACCAACCGTCCACGTCAGTTCGCGCGGAAACTTGTACGCTCCGAACAAGAACACCTGCGCCATGTGGATGAACACCACGGCGACCATGAAGTTCGATCCCCACCCATGCACCGCGCGCAGAAACCAACCCAGCGGCACCTGATGATTCAGGATGTTCAGACTGTTCCATGCCTCGGCCGCCGACGGAACATAGACCAGCGCCAGCAAAATGCCCGTCACGATCTGCAGCATCAGCAGCGTGAACGCGGCGCTGCCGAAGACGTACCACCAGCTCGCCGTGTTGCGCGGCACCTTGTGCAGTACCGCGTCTTTGATCGGGTCTTCGACCTGCAACCGCTGCTCGAACCAGTCGTAAATCCGCTTCCCGGTCTGTTTCATCCCCGGCATCCGCAATCTCCGTTCCTGCCGGAATTCGTTGCCGGACTGGAAATATTCACCAGCTTCGCCGTATTCGACAGGCTCGGCATCTGCCCCGCATCAATTTGTAACTGTCCTCCGGCTATTTTGTAGTCGTAGGTGAAAAGCCCGCGCTCCGGAGGCCCCGAAGCCCGCGAGCCGTCGGCATAGTAAACGCCGCCATGGCACGGACACATGAAGAGCTGCGACTGCGGGAACCACCGCACCGGGCATCCCAGATGCGCGCAGTTAATTGCGAATACCGTGAACTGGCTCGCGCCCTCGCGCCGCACGTAGGCTGCGACGTTGTCCGTCTGTCCGTCCCACGGTTGCGTCCAGGGATTCTTAAAGGACACAAGCCGCGTCTCCCCCACGGGAAAGCTGTTCGCATCGCCGAGCGAAACCCACGATTTGTACGACGAATCCTTTCGAACTGGCGCCAACAGATACCGCACCACGGGAACGGCCAGGGCGAGCCCCACCAGCCCGTTCAGTGCGATTCCCGCTTTCAGCAGCAACCAACGGCGCGAGACAACCGCCGGCCCTTCACGATCGCTCGCCTGCTCACTCGCCGTTTCGATATCCGGCTCCGTCCTCTGCTGGCTATCGTTTTGATCGCTCATGGTCGTCTCCTCGGCGAAATGGGTAGGGGCGCGGCCGAAACCGCCGCGGGACTGCGCAGCGATCCCAGATACGTAACAATGTCGGTGACATCCTGCGCGGAGAGCGACGCTCCGGGAGCACCTTTGGGATTATCGTGGGCCCAGTCCGGCTGCCCAATGTCCGATCTTCCCGCAATAATGATCGTCCGCAGCGCCTGATCCCCCACCAGCGTCAAATACGCGGGACTCGTCACCTGCTGGCGGCTCGGCTTTTCATGGCACGAAGCGCACCGCGCCTGATACGTCTGTTGCCCGCGCTGCACATCGCCAGTTTGATCCTGCGCGTACGGCGGCGGCGCGGCCCCGGCAAACACATTCGGCTTCGACCACTCCTTCCGCATGCCCGCAATAATCGCGGTGATCTGCGCATCCGTCAGCATCCCTCCGGCCGACTGCGCAAACGCCGGCATCTCCGTTCCCGGCATTCCTCCCGAAATCCACTTGCGCAGCGTCGCATCGTCCACCAGCGCCTGGTATTCAGGATTACCCAGCTCCATCGCCGGCCCATTGTGCCCATCGGCCCCGTGGCATGCCTGGCAATTCGTGTTGTACAGCGTGTGAAAATCCAAAACATCTTCGGGCCGCGCCGGAGAATCCGCCTCCGCCTTTGACCCCGGCAATCGCCCGCAACCCGCCAACGCGAATACCAGCGGAAGCGCCAGCGCTATCGCCCCTGCCCGCATCAGCGCTGCTCCTTATCGACAGGCGGCCCGGCATCCGGATGCGACTCCATCAGCCCCGGCGCCTCAATCCCCATCCGCGCAAAGAACGGCAAGCCGCGGCTGGTGCGAATCTTTCCCTCGCGCGCCACCACCAGCCCCGCGACAACCCCGAACGTCACCTGCGACACCACAAACCATCCCCATTGAATCCGCGCATCGAGCGCAGGATTGATGATCCCCATGGTGGAGTGCAGCAGCCCCGTCCAGAGCAGCGGCGCCAGAATACCGCCCAGCAGAACGGGCCGCTGCGGCAACATCGGCAGCATCGCGCCGTAAAGCAGCCCCACCAGCAAACACGTCACACTGTGGATCACGATCGCCACCACCAGCCAGCTCCAGTGAAACGTCGCGATCTCCGCCGTCGTGATGTGCGCCGAAGGCCCCACGCCCGCGCCGCCCAGTAAATTCACCGGATACCATATGCTGTGCTGCGCAATCAGCCCATACGCCAGCGCCGGGAAGATCATCGCAATGCCGCCGGCAATCCCGCCCTTAATTCCGCTCGTGATCGGATACGTCTCCACCGGCAGGTGCGCGCGATGCTCCGGCCCGATCTGCAGCCGTCGGACCACGTGCCGCGTCGTTGTGATCGTCACCGCTTGCGCTATCACCGGCACCTCTTCGTGCTCCTCATGCGGCAGCACCTGCCGGAACCACCCAACGCACCCGGCCACCATCAGCACCGCTCCGAAGGCCGTCACCCACAGGCTCGTCACCAGGCCCCCGGCCGCCATGGTGCAGCCAAACGCCAGCACAATGGGCCACGCCGTCGGCGCGGGCAAATGAATTGTCTCGCCGTGCGCCGCTCCCGTTTTGGATTGTGCTGTTTCCGCCATGCCTGCTCCCTGCCCTACCTGCCCACGATGTACACCACAGTGAAAACCACCACCCACACCGCATCCACAAAATGCCAGTACAGCGCGAACACCTGGATACGTTCCGAATGCTGTTCCTTCACATGTCCCGTCAGCGTAAAAATCAGAATCAGCGAAAGGCCGATGAGTCCCACCACCACGTGCGTCGCATGCAATCCGACCAGCGAATAGAACGTCGTCCCAAACAGATTCGTGCGGATGGTCAGCCCATCCACGTAAATCAGCTTGTGCCACTCAACCGCTGTGCCGCCAATAAAGATCATTCCCAGCGCGATGGTCAGCGCCCACCACATCATGAAGCCGCGCATCTTGCCGCGCTCAATCTGCCGTTCCGCGATCAGGATGCTCACACTGCTCGACAGCAGGCAGATGGTGTTGAACCACGGAATGTCGAGAACCTGCAGTGGCGTTGGTCCGGTCAGGCTTTTGCCGATGTAGAAAATGTAGGCAACCACAAAGATCGTGAAGATTGCGCTCTCGCCCGTGATCAGCGCCAGCATGGCGACGCGCCCGCGCGACGGCAGGCGCCACGGTTCCGCAACGGGAGAAATGGGAATCGCGCTCATGCTTCGTACTTCCAGTCCGGATCCTCCGGATGTTTCAAATCCCACAAGGGCCGCCGGCTGTGCACCACCGGATCGGTCGCGAAGTTATAAGCCGGTGGCGGCGACGGCGTCGACCACTCCAGCGTCCACGCATCCCAGGGATCGTTCCCCGCCTTTCGTCCGCGAAAATACGACTGCACTAAATTCCACGCGAAGATCAGCACCGCGATCCCCTGGATCATCCCGCCAATCGAAATGATGAAGTTGAGGTGATTCCAACCCCGGTCCGGCTCATAGGTGTAGATCGATCGCGGCATGCCGAGGAATCCGACGAAGTGCATCGTGTCGAAGGTGATGTGAAAACCAATGAGGAAGAGCCAGAAGTGCCATTTCCCGAGCGTCTCGCTCAGCATCCGCCCCGTCACTTTGGGATACCAGTAGTAAATCCCCGCGAAAATGTTGAACACGATGGCGCCCACCAGAACGTAGTGGAAATGCGCGATCACGAAATACGAATTGTGCAGTTGCCAGTTCCACGGCGCCACCGACAGCATGATCCCCGTCAGTCCCGCGATCAAAAATTGAAACAGAAACCCGAGGCAGAACAGCATGGGCGTAGCGAAGCGTATCTTGCCGCCCCAGATCGTTGCCACCCAGTTGAAAATCTTGATGCCCGTCGGAATGCCCACCAGCATGGTGGAAAGCACAAAGAAGGCGTTGCCGACCGAGGTCATGCCCACCGTGAACATGTGGTGCGCCCACACGCCCATGCTCACAAACGCGATCCCCACCGACGCGGCGACCATCGCCGGATACCCGAAAATTGCCTTGCGTGAAAACACCGGGATAATCTCATTCGCAATTCCGAAAGCCGGCATCACCAGCACGTAGACCTCGGGATGGCCGAAGATCCAGAAGAAGTGCATCCATACCACCGCCGAGCCGCCCGCCTGCGTGTCGAAAAAGTGCCCGCCGAGATAGCGGTCGATTAGCAGCATGATCTGCGCGGCCGTCAGCGGCGTAATCGTGATCAGCGTCAGCGCGCTGGTCACCAGCATCAGCCACACAAAGAGCGGCATACGCAGCAGGCTCATCCCGCGGCAGCGCATGGAAAGTGCGGTGGCAATGATGTTGATGGCCGTGCCGAGGGTTCCGAATCCGGCCACAATCAGCGCCAGCGCCCAGTAATCCGTCGCGTGCCCCGGGGAAAATGCCCTCGCCGTCAGCGGCGCGTAAGCCCACCAGCCCACGTCCGGCGCCGCGCCCATGCCATAGAGTCCGAAGCCGCCGATAAAGCTGTAGTAGATCAGCAACCCGCCAAAGGCCGTCATCCAGAAGCTGAAGGCGTTGAGCCGCGGAAACGCCATGTCCCGCGCCCCGATCATCAGCGGCACAAGATAATTCGCAAACCCGAACAGGATCGTCATGCCCACCAGAAACACCATCGTGGTGCCGTGCATGGTGAACATCTCGTTGTACAACTCGGGCGAGAGGAAGTGCATGCCCGGCCAGGCCAGCTGGATGCGAATCGCCATCGCCTCCGCTCCGGCCACCAGCAAAAAGATGATCCCGTAGACCACGTACAGAATCCCCAGCCGCTTGTGGTCCACGGTGACCACCCAACCGTGCAGCCATTCCAGCACCTGCGCCCGCGAAAGCCGCTGCGGCGTTACGTCGAGAGATCCTGCAATCGGTAAGGTCTGGTCCGCCATTCAGCCTTCCTAGTGAAGAGTTGTCAGGTACGCTACCAGCTCGTCGATCTGTTCGCCGCTGAGCTGCATCGCCGGCATCAGCGCCCCTGGCTTAAAGTGATCCGGATCCTGAATCCACGCATGCAGATTCTCCGTCGTATTCAGTGCCGCACCAGCGGCAATCGTCGCTCGGCTCTCCAGGTGGGTCAGATTCGGCCCAAACGTGCCCGTCGCCGCAGTCCCCGCGATGGTGTGGCAGTTGGTGCACGCCTCAGTTTCAAAAATGTGCCGGCCCGCCGCCACGCTGGAATCCTGCATTCCGGGCTGTCGCTGCTGCTTCACCCACGTGTCAAATTCTTCCGGCGTATCCACGTACACCCGCAGCAGCATCTTCGCGTGCTCCACGCCGCAGAACTGCGCGCACTGCCCCACATACAACCCGGTATGTCGCGGATCGATCCACATATCGTTCGGATGATTCGGAATCAGATCCGTCTTGCCCGCCAGCTGCGGCACCCAGAAGCTGTGATCCACGTCCGCCGATAACAGATGCAGAAACGTCGGCCTGGGCTCCAGCGCGCTGCTCACCGGAACGTGCAGCTCGTTCGCCGTCACGATGCCCAGTTTCGGATAACGGAATTCCCACCAGAATTGGTGCCCGACCACCGTCACGTCGAGCGCGACCTGCGGCTTGGGCGCATCCTGGATCGCAAAAATAATCCGCGCCGTGGTCAGAAACAGCACCACCACGATCAGAATCGGAATCACCGTCCACGCCAGCTCCACCTGCGTGCTGCCGTAGATCTGTGCGGGCTCGCTGTCATCGTCGGTCTTGCGCGCACGGTAGCGAAAAATCGCCCACGCCAGCAGTCCGCCTACGGTCACGAAGATCCCGCCTGTGATCGCGAGGACGAACCACGACAGGTCCTGAATACTGCTGGCCGGCGTCGATGCCGGAGCGAAGATGCTCGGCGAACTCTGCGGCCCATCCGCCCACGCAATCGGCGCCGCAGAGACCGCCGCGAAGCACAAAAGGGGCAGGGAAACCAGCCGAATCGCTCTCGCGCCATGTTCCCGCATCCTGGATTGCATCTGCTTTCGCGCCAGACTTCCTGTGATGCTCTTGCGGCTGAGGTCGGATACGCGGGGCGTGGGTGATGATGGCCTGGAGACGCCCGCCATTCGCGCATGCACTCTCTGTGGAGGTTTCGTTGCGCAGATCAGGAACGAAAACTAAAACCGAAAAACAATCTTAGCAGCAAAATCCGTCGAGCCTGCACGGCTGATGAGCCAGGTTACGTTACAGTTTCGTTGATGGGCCGGCTCGCAAAGATCCGCGCAAAACGCCGGACAGCATTCGCAAGCCCGGCAATCTTCGTCCCGTTGGCATACGCATTGATGACCGCTCCACGAAACACCGGTGCGGTCAGCGCTCGATAGCCAAGATCGAGATTCCCGTAAAACCACCGCGCCCCCGACGCCGACAGCTGCAAATCCTGCCGCAACCGTGCCGTCAGTTCGGCAAACGCCCGTTGTGCCGCCGCACCGCCGCGGAGCTCGCCGTCGATGGCCGCTGCCGCCGCCTGTCCGCTCGCGATCGCGCCGTAAATCCCCTCGCCTGTCAGCGGATCAGCGAAACCGCCAGCATCCCCAGCCAGAAAAACCCGCTGCTCCGCCTGCGGTGCTTTCTCCGCGCCAAACCCCAGGAACTGGCCCGTCACATGCTCCACGCGGGCATCGCCGAAGCGTTCGTGAATGTACAAAGAAAGCCGCGCGCGATCCAGCTTCTGCGACCCTGAGTCGTCGTAGACCCCCAATCCGACATTGAGGTGGTCGTGTTTCGGAAAAACCCACCCATACCCCCGCCGCACCGGCGCGAAATCGAAGATCAATTCCGAACCTTCGCCATTTGTGGGGTAAACGCGCGCCTCCAGCGCAAAGCCTCGCCAAAACCAGTGTGGCGACTCACCATACAGCAGCTGCCGCACGCGGCTGTGGACTCCGTCCGCCCCGATCAGAAATCGCGCGCGATAGTCCTGCTCCGCGGTGCGCACCACCACGCCGTCGCTGCTGATATCCAGCCCGCCGATCGGCCCAATGCGCGCGAACTCAGCCCCCGCCCCCAGCGTTTGCTGCAGACAAAAGTGATCCAGTTCCTGGCGCACCGTCATCGCGCACACGGCATTGCGGCTGGCCAGCGTTGCCGCCTCTCCGCTTTGCTTTTCCACCACAATGGCCGACACCGTCTCCCGCACCACCGGCGCGACCGAATAGCGCAGCGCGCGCAGCGACTTACGCGTCAATCCTCCTGCGCAGGCCTTGTGCCGCGGAAACTCCGCGCGATCCAGCAACAAGACCGGCCGCCCCGCCGTCGCAAGGTCCCAGGCAGCCGCGCACCCCGCCGGGCCGGCGCCGATAATGATGGCGTCCCATCGCTCCATGACAGCAATAGTATGTCCGGAATGCGTCTTTGCGGCTATCTACCTGCGCGCTCGGTGGGGTTCGGCCGCCAATGGCTCTACGCGGCTTGCGGGGGCGCCGTGGACCCCCCCGGCGCGCAGCGCGAAAGCACACCGGCCCTGCGGATCGTCAGTTCCACGCGAACCGGATCGCCCGCCGTCGCCTCCAGCGTCTCCCGCGTGCACTGGCAGAGACCAGCCATGATCACATGCGACTGCCCCGTCAGTTCCAGGCCGGATGCGATCAGGACGCTGTACATCTCCACGCACAGGGCGCGCACAAACTCGAATTCGATCGCCGCGGCCTCGCCCGCTTCGAATCGCCGCGACAGCACGTAGCCCCCGCAGGCCATCACGGCACCGGTCAAAAAGCGTACTGTGCGGGCGGCATCCTCCGCGCACAGCGCCGTGAGGTTGAGCTCCCACCCCTTTGGTTCCCTGCTCTGCTCAGCGATATCGCGCACATAGCCTGCATCGGAAAACCGCGGGCAAGTCTTCAATCCGATTTGTATCCGCCGGGTGCTAAAGGTTTTTCTCCTGTGCTACTGTTGCGTCATGCTGGTCGGCACCGGGATCGACCTCATCGAAGTCCCACGTATCGCTCGCTCTCTTGAGCGCTATGGCGAGCGTTTCCTCGATCGCGTGTTCACCGATGAGGAAATTGCCTATTGCCGCGCCAGGGCCAGCGCCGCCGAGAGTTTCGCCGCGCGTTTCGCCGCCAAAGAAGCTGGAGCCAAGGCCCTCGGCACGGGCATCCAGCAGGGCGTTTCCTGGAAAGAACTCGAGGTCCGACGCGCCCCGGGCAGCCGACCCACCCTGGTTTTGACCGGGCGGGCGCGTGCCATTGCCGGACAACTCGGCGTCACGCGTGTCTCACTTTCGCTCACACACACCGCTTCTCTGGCCATGGCCACCGTCCATCTGGAAGCCTGACCCTACCGCTCCACCATCGCCGCGTCTTCCGTTTTCGCTCCTCTTGCTACGCCTCGCGGCTTCTCTCTCGCGAGATCCCGGAACGCAGAATAAACAAACGATCCGATGTACCAGCCGTCGATGAATTTGTATGGAAACTCTCCCGTCGTATAGTGCCCGCACGGCAGCACCTTCGACACAAACTCGACGCCGCGCTTCGCGAAGTTTGCGAGAACCTGTTCGGAATACTCCGGCAAAAATGTCAGGTCATACCGCGCATGGATCACCAGCACCCTCTTCGCATGCTCCGCGAATCGCCCCATGTACGAAACCGGGCTGATCGCGCTGTACAAGCGATACAGTAGCTCCGGTGACATTCCTGCCTGGGCAAATGCGGTGCGGATATGCCGCGTGCTTTGCCCCGTCCACACCACGTCCCCGAACGCCATCGACGCGTGGTTGAAGGCGTTCACGCGCAGTCGCGCATCGTGTGCGCTGGCGATGAAGGCATAGCACGAGCCGAGACTCGTCCCCAAAATGCCGAACTGCTCGTAGCCCTGCGACTCCAGCCAGTCCAGACAGCACCGCACATCCACCACCGCTTGCCGGCCCGCCGCCAGCGTTCTCCCGATGTTCGAGCTGACGGCATAATCCGATCGTTCGATCTCCGCGGGCCGCCGGATATCATGAAACGGCTTGCTCAGCCGGAGCGCCGAAATCCCGAAGTAGTTGAACAGAGAGCACAGAATGTTGTGGCTGAAGGCATCGGCGTTCCATTGCGGCATCACGACGATCGCCTGCCGCGGCTTGCCCTGCATTCTCTCTTCTGGCGCTGGATACCAGCGCGCATTCACCAGGTCATTTTCCGGATACGGCGTTCGCACCGGTGAAGTGAAGCGCAGAAACTGCGCCTTCCTGAGTCTTCCCTCGGCCATCGCCCGCTTCAGCGCTGCATCGCGCCGCAGCGTTTCCGGCCGCACATTCGTGGGAAACAGCAGCGGAGCTCGTTCCTCCAGCCGGAAATCGCTCGGCCGCTCGTATCCAAAGAATGTCTCACTGTCGCGAACAATCGCTTCGTTGATGGCGATCATCGCATCCTCGGCCGCGGATTTATCGCGCTCCGCGCGCTTAACCTCACGGCGCAGCCCCGCGGAATCGATAAAATCGCCCAGCCACTCGAAACCCCACTCCATCGGTCGCACCACGCGATTCTCATCGCGCGTCGTCAGCGTCGTCTCCCAGCGGTTCATCCAGCGGCTGTAAAGCTTCCTGAACATGAGCCTCGCTACTCCACCATCACCCGCGGCACGCGCACCGCAATGTCGCACAAAACTTCATAAGCAATCGTCTTTCTCAGATCGGCCATGTCATCCGCCGTGATTTTCTCGCCGCTCTGCTCCCCGATCAGCACGGCCTCATCCCCGGCTGCGACTCCGGCAATGTCAGTCACATCCACGACGGTCTGGTCCATGGAAATCCGCCCTGCGACGGGCGCGCGCTGCCCCCGGATCAGCACCCATCCCCGATTCCCCAGCATCCGGTTCAGCCCATCGGCATATCCCACCGGCAAAAGCGCCAGCTGCGTCGGCCGATGGGCGGTAAACGTCGCGCCGTACCCCGCCGACGTGCCGGTTCCGATCTCCCGCAGCGACGTCACCTTCGTCTTCCACGCCAGCACCGGCCTGAGGCCAGGCTCCTTCACAGGGCTCGGCTCACCCATCGCTCCCCACGCTGCATCCGCGTTCGTGGGCAGCGGTGAATACCCGTACAGCGCGATGCCGGCGCGCACCATCCGCCGCGCCCCTAACTGCTTCGCCACACCTGACAGTGCGGTTGTGTCGTCGTGGAGCAGCAAGTTCGCCGAGCTTCCAGCGCTCACGAAATCCCACCGCGGCTTGCGCACCTCCATGGCCACAAGCGCCGCCACAAACTGTCCAATCTGACCGCGCGTGCCCTGCCCATCGTCGGGCGAATGGAAGTGTGTCATCACCGCTTCCAGCCGCAACGGCGACCCAGGCCGCATCCGCTCCGTGAGGGCCGTCACCTCGCGGGCCGCAGCGCCCTGCCGCGACATTCCCGTATCGATCTCCAGATGCACCGGAATCGTCCCCGCGCCCAAACGGCGTCGCCTCGCAGCTTCCTCCAGCCAGTCCAGATGCTGTGGCTCCCAGACCACCGCCGTTAGATTCTGCTCGACCGCGGTCTCTGCCTCGCCCGCCCAAATCCCCGACATGATCAGGATGCGCGCCTCTGGGCAGACACGCCGCAACGCCACGCCCTCCTCCACTGAGGTCACGCCGAACCACCGCGCCCCGTTCCTCTCCAGCACCCGCGCGCACTCTGCCAGCCCATGTCCGTAGGCGTTCGCCTTCACTACGGCCAGCAGCTCCGTCTCCGATCCGGCGAGACGGCGCAGGACATCATGATTGTGAATGAGTCTGGTGCGTGAAATCTCAGCCCAGGTCGGTCGTGTGCTTGTCATTTTCTCCGAGCTGATAAAGACAATCCACCCCCGAGAGAATCGTCGTCCCGATCACTGGTCACTGATCTAGTTCGGGGGCTGCGTGCTCGAGTTCTGCCCCGAGGCGGACTGCGAAGGCTGTGCTCCCTGATACAGCAGCGGAATATGGAATGGCTCCGACGCGTCGCTCTTCTTCTGCGAGGTCTTCTGCTTGCTCGGCATCAGGTCCACCACCGCAGTCCGCTGCGCATTGACGCACGCCCAGTGATTCCGCGCCCGGTTGTAGACATGCGTAAAGATGCCGCGCTCCTCGCGAACGCTGCCGTTCGTGCGCCACTTCACGATGTACGTCCCGCTCACTACCGCCGTATCGCCAAACAGGCGCACGCTCACCACGCGTTGCTGCAGGCTCACCGGCCCGTCGCCCTTCTGAAACAGCTGCGCGATCTGCTGGTTCCGGGTGGTCACGTCGCCGGTCGACGAAATGTCGACATACAGCGGCGACAGAAGGAATTCCATCGTGTACTGATCGTTCTTCACGACCGCGTTGCTCCACTGGTCTTCGTAGCCCTGAAACTCCTTCACTTCGGGGGGCTGCGTCTGACCGGGTGTCGCCGACTCCGGCTGCTGCGCGCGCGCAAACCCCGCGCCGCACAGCGCACTCATAAAAACTGCAACTAAAACCTGCCTATAACGCATAAAAACAATCCACTTCCTTGGGGGGCTCCCTTCATGATAGACGCTGGCCCGCCCCGAAGGCCATCGGGCATCGGGTTTTCATACCTGTTTTCAACACTGCAGCCCTCGTTGTTAGAGATATTCACACGGGGTTCATCCGCCCATTTCCGTCCTACACTCGTTGAAGATCATGGCCGCCACCCCCGACATCGAATTCGAACGTGGGCTTCCCGCCTCGCTTGACGCCGAGCGCACCATCCTCGGCGCCGTCCTGCACGACAATCAGGCCTGGAGCGAAGCTGCCTCCAACCTGCGCGCTGACGACTTCGCGCTCACCGCCCATCAGCGCGTCTTTGCCCGCATGGGCGAGCTCATCGACCGCAATCATGTCGTCGACATCATCACCCTCAGCGAAGAACTTACCCGCCGCAAGGAAATCGAATCCATCGGCGGCGTCGCGTGGCTCGCATCCCTCACCGAAGGCCTGCCCCGCCGCCTCTCCATCGAAGAATACGTCCGCATCGTTAAGGACAAGTCCCTTCTCCGCCAGCTCATCAACATTTGCTCCACCGCCATCACCCGCGCCGCCGACCAGAGCGAAGAAGCCCTCGAAGTCCTCAACGCCGCCGAAACCTCGCTCCTCGAAGTCACTGAGAAGGGCATCACCCGCGGCTTCTCCAGCGTGCACGAGATCGTCGCCGGCTCCTTCAAAACCATCGACAACCTTTACCAGCAGGGTCAGCACCAGGTCACGGGTCTCCGCACGTACCTCACCCGGTTCGACGAAATGACCAGCGGCCTGCAAAATTCCGAGCTCACGATCATCGCCGCGCGTCCGTCCATGGGCAAAAGCGCCCTCGCCATCAACATCGCCCAGAATGCCGCGATCCGGGGCGGTAAGACCGTCGCCATCTTTTCACTGGAAATGTCGAAGGAGTCCTTGCTCCGCCGTTTGCTCGCGTCCGAAGCGCATGTGGGGGCGAAGAAAATCCAGACCGGATTCCTGCCACGCGAAGATCGCGACAGCCTCATCAACGCGCTGGAGCGCCTGGTCGAGGCCCGCATCTTCATTGATGACACCCCAGGCATCTCGCTCACGGAAATGCGCGCCAAGGCCCGCCGTCTGCGCCAGTTCGCGAGCGGGCTCGATCTGGTGGTCATCGATTATCTGCAGCTCATGTCCGCCGGAACCATTGGTCCCACGGCCCGCCATTACGAGAACCGCACCCAGGAAGTTTCTTCCATTTCCCGCGGCCTCAAAGCGCTCGCCAAGGAACTGAACATTCCCGTCGTCGCTCTCTCCCAGCTCTCCCGCGCCTCCGAGCAGCGAGGCGGCGACAAAAAGCCGATCCTCTCCGACCTGCGCGAATCCGGCTCTATCGAGCAGGACGCCGACGTTGTCGCCTTTATCCATCGCGAAAGCTACTACAACCGCGAGGACCCCGATCTGGAACACAAGGCCGAGATCATCATCGCCAAACAGCGCAATGGGCCGACCGGGTCGATAGAACTGGGTTGGGTGGCTGACTACACCCTCTTTGCCGACGCTGGGTATGGCGAGGATAACTAGGCCCAGGTTCGGGGAGTTTACGCGGTCCTCACCATACGCTTACCCTGAATCTCGATGTACACGTTCACCAGGGTCAGCGCCGCCGGCGTCACCCCAGGAATCCGGCTCGCCTGTCCCAGCGTCAGCGGACGCACCCGCGTCAGCTTCTCCTGCATCTCGCGCGACAGTCCGCTCACCTGGCCGTAGTCGAACCACTCCGGAATCCCGCGCTGCTCCGCCTTCTTCAGTTTCTCAATCGCCTTCTTCTGCTGATCGAGATACCCGGAGTACTTGATCTCCGTCTCCACCGACCTCAGCTCGTTGCGCTCCTGTGCCGGCAAATGCCCATCCTTGGCCGCCACCACCCATGGCGCAAAAACCTCGTCCCGCAGTTGTTCGCGCAGAACCGGCCACAGCGTCGACAGCGTCACCTCCGGCCGACGCAGCACCTGCGCCCACGTCTGCCCAGCGGGCCAATCTCCACCACTCGCCTTGCCGGTCGACAGCACTTTCTCCAGCGCCACCGCCCGCGCTTGCTTCGCCTCGTACTCCGCCCACGCAGCATCGCCGATCAGCCCCAGCCTCCGCCCATATGGCGTCAGCCTTCGGTCCGCGTTGTCGATGCGCAGATGCAGCCGGAACTCCGCCCGCGATGTGAACATCCGATACGGCTCGTTGGTCCCCTTCGAAATCAAATCGTCGATCAGGATCCCCGTGTACGCCTCCGTCCGATCCAGCGTGAACGCCGCCTCGCCCTTCACACTGAGCGCCGCATTGATCCCCGCCATGATTCCCTGGCACGCCGCTTCTTCGTACCCCGAGGTTCCGTTGATCTGCCCCGCCAGATAGAGCCCGTGAAACTTCTTCACCCGCAGCGCCCGGTCCAGCTCCGTTGGATCGATCGCGTCGTACTCTATGGCGTATCCGGGCCGCAGCATCTCCGCGTTCTCGAGTCCCGGTATCGACCGCACAATCTGCCACTGCACCTCCATCGGCAGCGACGTCGACATGCCGTTGACGTAAACCTCGTGCGTGTTCAGCCCTTCCGGCTCCAGAAAGAACTGGTGCTGCTCTTTGTCCGGAAACTTCACCACTTTGTCTTCGATTGACGGACAATACCGCGGCCCAATCGCCTGAATCTGCCCCGAATACATCGGCGAACGGTGCACATTCTCGCGGATAATGCGCAGCGTCTCCGGCGTCGTGTACGCGATGTGGCACGACACCTGCCTCTGCGGCAACGTCTTCGTACGAAAACTAAACGGTGTTGGATCCGCATCCCCCGGCTGTTCCGCAAACCGGCTCCAGTCGATCGTCCGCCCATCCAGCCGCGGAGGCGTCCCTGTCTTTAGCCGGCATCCGCGCAGCCCTAGCCCCTTCAGCGCCTCGCCCAGCAGCACCGAAGCCGGCTCGCCGCTGCGCCCCGCCGGATAATTCTCCTCCCCGCAATGGATCAGCCCATTCAGAAATGTGCCCGTGGTGATTACAGTTGCGCCCGCCAGAATCACCCGCCCATCCCGCAAACGAACGCCGGCAATCCTCGGCGTCTCCTCCGTTGTGCCGACGGCCTCAGCGCTGTCTTCTGCACCCTGTAACCTGTACCCTGTACCCCGTTCCTGAACGCTGAATGCCGAACGCTGATCGCTGTGGACAACATCCACTATCTCCGCCTGCTTGATGAACAGATTCGCCTGCGACTCCAGCACCTCGCGCATCTTCACGCGATACTGCTGCTTGTCGCACTGCGCCCGCGGAGACCACACAGCCGGCCCTCGCGAAGTATTCAGCAGCCGAAACTGGATCCCGACCGCATCCGCGACTTCGCCCATGATGCCGCCCAGCGCGTCCACTTCGCGCACCAGGTGCCCCTTGGCGATGCCGCCAATCGCCGGATTGCAGCTCATTTGCGCGATCAGGTCGAGGTTCAGTGTGAACAGAGCGGTGCGCAGACCCATGCGTGCCGCAGCCATCGCCGCCTCGCATCCGGCATGTCCGGCGCCCACCACCACCACGTCGTATTGTTCGCTAAAAGCCAAAGCTGGGGACCCAGAGCTATTCTACCGGCGCAGTCCGAAAGCGCCGGCTTCCGCCGAAAAACAAAGGGCCCCCTTTCCGGGGACCCTCTGGCGAAACCTCGACTTCTCTTTAGAACACGAAATGCAGATCCATCGTGACCACGCGTGACCCGCCAATTGTGCCCGTGACTGAGCCAAAATTCGCTCCGTTATTCGGGCATCCTCCCGTGACCGTCGCCGACGAGCAGGAGAGCGTCCCCGCCGGCAGGATGGTCGGAATCGTGGTCGTCTTGCCCGATCCATTGTGATACGGCAACTGATCCAGATTGGTCAGTGCCGACTGCTGGTCGGTGGCACTGTTGCTCGTCGCGATCTGCCCATAGTTCACGTAGCCTGCTGCGCAGTTGTTGTAGGAGATCGCGTACGCCGATGTCGAGCAGGCATCGGCCTGGCGAATCTCCGTCTGGTTCTGCGGCACATCCAGGCTCGTCGTGTTCGTCAGGTTGAATACGTTGAACCGGTATTCGAGCGTGAGCTTCTCCGAAGGCCGGAACTGTTTGCGCACCGACACATCCGCCCGCTTCTGGAATGCCTGCCGGAACAGATTGCGTTGTCCAGGCGCGAAGTCCGTTTCGTAAATGTCCTGCGGCTCGCTCCCGGTCGAAACTGGAATCCCATCCACGCCCGGCGCCAGATAGTGGATCGAAATCTGGCTCGGATCGATCGCTGGGATATAGCTGCTGCCCGACCGGAACGCGCCCGAATGCCCGGTCAGCGCCGACTTCGGATTACTCGGGTTCGCGATCGGCAGTACCGGGTTCATCAGTGTCGGATAGTCGCCGAAGAAGATGCTGCCTACCGCTCCATAGAATTCATACAGCGAATACGGCTCGCCGCTCTGTGCCACAACCAGCCCGCTCAGGTGCCAGTCATTGGTGAAATACGACAGCAGCGTCTCCGGCTTCGCCGCATTGGGCGCGGCGACGTCGAAGTTGCCGGTCAGCACCTGTGTCCGATCGAAGTCCGCCGGAGCGTACGAGTCTCGCAGCTTGTTCGGATTGTCGCCCGTGAAGAACAGCCCGATGTCGCTTTGCTCATCGTAGGTGTGGCTGAATGTGTAGCTCACGCCGCCCAGCACGTTGTGCGAAAGCCGCTTCTCCAGGTGCGTCTCCAGAGCGTCATAAGCCGAAGTGCCTGAGGTCTCGAAGAACGCCGCGTTCGGGCTGTAGCCAATATAGGGCGCACGGAAGTCCGCATTACCGCCGTCCTCGGTGTTCCATGGCTCACCCGGAATCGGATCGTAATCGTAACCGTCCGACTCACTGTTTTGGTTCAGCACTTCGAATCCGTAGCTGGCCGTCTCGCCGTGCACCGGATTGCTCGCCGTGGCAAGCAGCGGCTCGTTGAACGGAATCGGGATCACCGCATGTCGCCCTCGATTGCCCGTGTAGCCAACCTTGACCATCAGATCCGGCCTCAGCTGCCACTGCACGTTCAGCGTGAAGTTCATCGTGTACGGCAGAACGTTGTTCTTGTCGTAGGCCCCGAAATTCAGAGCATCCGGGCAATCCGTGTAGCCTTCCTGATTGTCGACTCCGCCGCAGTTCGGACCGTAGTACTTGCTCTGCCCCGTCATCCCGTTCAGCGTGTTCTGCAGCGCCGCCTTGATCGTTCCCGGGTTGGAACTGGGCGGGATGTAGGTGGACGCCGTCAGCGCGCCGCCCAGCGGATTCGCCAATGTGGTCCCGGTGCCGACCACATAGCTGGCCAGCGGAGCCGACTCCGTCACCCCGAACGGCCCTCCGTTGCCGCTGCCCGCCGGCTGCGACAAATAACTGAAGTATTCGCCGCGGTCGTAATAAAGACCGAATCCGCCGCTCCACACCACGCTCCCGTGATTCCATTTCGGCGCCCACGCAAACCCGATGCGCGGCGACACGCCCCACTGCCGGCCCGTCAGCGTCGAGTCGCTCACCCCCGCCGTCGGGTTGTATTTGTTGTTGTGGGCAATCACGAACCCTGGGTTATTCACCGTGAAGCCCGTTGTCGTCGTGCCCGTTACACTGTAGGCGCTCGGATCGAAGTTGAAGATGTCTCCGTATTTCTCCGTCAGCCCGCCGTGATAGTCGTAGCGCACGCCTGCGGTGATGCTCAGGTTCGACAGCGCCTGCCACTTGTCCTGCACGAAGCTGGATATTTCATTCGTCCGGTAGTAGCGGTCCGCGAGGTTCTTCCCGTTCGTTGGATCGATGCTTTCCAGCACGCTCGAACTGTGCACCGAGCCCGCCAGGAATTTCTGGAACGTCGAGCTGGTCACCTGCGCGATGCCCGTCCGGTTGTTATCGATATTCAGCTGCGTGTAACTGTATCCCCCCCCCGCCAGAATGGTGTGCCTGCCCATGGTGAACACAATGCTCGACGACGGATTCAGCCGGTTCTGGGAATAGCCGATGTTGGCGAACGAACTGAAAGGACCAACCTTCAGTGCCGGGGCTACCGTGCTGTTGGTGGCGAACTCCCTGATCAGCAGGCCAGGCAGGCCAGGAGCATAACCCCCGCTCGCGCCCGTGCCTACCCCGAAGTTCGATCCGGGGTCCACCGTCTGCGTGTAGTAGCTGTAGCTGTAGCTCCGCGAATACCCCAGCGTCTGGACCCAGTTGATCTTCGACCCAAGGACGATCGTGTTGCTCACTGATCCGACCTGCGCACCGTTGTTCTGCGACTGCGGAAATCCGCCCACCTGCGACACGCCGAAAAGCCGGGAAGCCGGATCATCCTGGTAGTAGTACTTCGCCGATAGGTGATCGATGTTGCTCAGTTGATAGTCCAGCGATCCCGTTCCCTGGTTGCCCGTCAGCACCGACGTCCCAAGCAGCGTCACGTTGGGAACACCATACTGGTACGGCTGCGTCGGCACCTGGTTCGACGGGATCAGGTAGTTCCCGTTCGGCAATTTCGCCGATAGCAGCGACTGCGCGATGGGGCTGATCGCCCCGGTGTACGCCTTCCCGCTATTCCAGCTCGTCGCTGCCGCCGTCAGTCCCGCCGCTGAGCGGTCGTCCGTCAGCCCGGTCGGAACCGTCATCTGCGAAAGCCCGGTCGAATCGTCGGAGTCATACAGCCGCTGGTAGGCCGCGAAGAAGAACAGCTTGTTTTTGAGAATCGGCCCCCCCACCGTTGCGCCCGTGGTCCAGCGATGCAGTGCGGGGTTGGCCAGCGATGCCGGAAATGCGCCGACTCCATCGGCGGACAGCAGATAATCCTGCTTGAAGAAGAACGGATCGGCATTCAGCGAGTTGTTGGCGAAGCTTCCGTACACCTGTCCGTGGAATGCGTTCGTTCCGGTCGAGGTGTTCACGTCGATCTGCGCGCCGGCCGTCTCGCCCTGTTGCGCGTCGTACATCGACGTGTTCACGCGAAGCTCCTGCAGAAACTCCGGCGGAGGCGAGGGCAAGCTGTTGCCGTTCGAACCATAAACCGAAGTGCTCGTCTGCGACGCGCCGCCGATATCGGCCGCGCCGGCCGACGACGAACTCGAGGTGCTCCCGCCCCCGATGTTGAAGTTGTACCGCTGCGACGCATCTCCGCTCGAACTCATGCCATTGAAGATGTTGGTCACGTCCGTACCGTTCACCTGGAAGGTGTTGCTGGTGGCACGCTGCCCGTTCGCCCAGATGTTCTGGTTGCCCAGCCCGGCATTCGTGTCGATCCCGCTCAGCAGCTCAGCGTTTACGCCCGGCGCCAGGACCGCCAGCTGCGTAAAGCTGCCCGTTGCCAGCGGCGTCGCTTCGATCTGCGTCTTGTCCAGCGTGTATCCGTTCGTCGTGTCCGTCGCGTTCAGCAACGGATTCGCGGTAACTGTCACCGATTCGGTTACTTTTCCAGGCTGCATCGACGCGTTCAGCGTCTTGGCCTGCATTTCCTGCACTTCGATCGCCGGATAGTTCACCGTCTCGAAGTTCGCCTCGGTCACCGTCACCTTATAGGTGCCCACCGGCAGGTTCAGGATCTCCCAGTATCCAGTCTTCGACGTTGTCGTCGACCGCGTCAGCCCTGTCTGTACGCTCACCGCGGTCACAGTGGCGTCGACCATCGCGGCGCCGGAAATATCCGTCACCGTTCCGTTGATGCTCCCGAGCGTTTGCTGCGCCCGGGCCGGCGTTGTTGTCAGGATCGTGCAGAAAAGAAGGCAGAACGCGGCGATCGGGTGGTTGCGAAATAGCTTTTTCATCGGTTTGGCCTCAGAAGTGATGTTGCTTTTCTCCATGAGGCCCGTGACGGCCCCTTGGATTCCACGCTGGGGGATCTACGTGGATCTGCCCCTCTACGGTTGCACGGCTGGGTAAATATCCCGTTAATTACAGCATGGATTGTTCCGTCGGGCCAGACTGAAATTTGCCTCGACTCCGTGGAAAGCCGGTGGAAAACTCTCCGTCACAGCTACAAATAGCTCAGAAAATAAACCGGATTCCCACCTGGAGCTGCCGCTCCCGGCTCAGTGCGTTGCTGTTGGCATTCGTCACATTTCCAAACGCCGCGGTCGGATCGAACACGTACTGCGTCTGCGTAATCCCGTCAGCCAACGTCGTTTTGGTCCCCGGCCTGATCCCGCTCTGCCACGTCAGGGTCGCCATATTGGCGTGGGTCTTGTCGTTGGTCACGCGGTAGCCAACTGTCTCAATGTCAGTCACATTTTGGTGGTTCAGCGCGTTGAACGCCTCTCCCATCAGCTCCAATGAAGAACGTTCGTTGATACGAATTCTCTTCGTGAACCGCAAATCCAGATTCACGGCCGCAGGATACCGAAACGTATTCCGCCCGATCGGCGGAATCAGGTCCTCGCCCCCCGACCCATTCAGGCTCCCTCCCAGGCTCGCAATGGGAACCGCCATTCCAGCCGTGTTATCCGTGAAAGTCTCATCGGGCTGTTGCACCACCTTGAGGCAATTGGCTCCATCGCCCGTTGCCCCGCCCGCGTTCAGCCAGTTTTCGTACGAGCACGACGGCGTCGGCACCGCTCCCATCGTCCGCATCGAGTATGGAAGTCCCGTCCGCCACGCCCCCGCGGCCGCCAGAGAATAGCCGCCGAACAGCAGCCCCATCGGTCCCTCCATCCGCCACGGCTCGCGTGCAACGATTCCTCCCGCCACCCGCTGCCGCACATCGTAATTCGAGGTCCCGTGCTCCAGGCGCAGATCGGCGGGATCGTAAACATCGTTCCGCTCCGCAAACGTCGCCTCATTCTGGTTGTCGTCGATCGCATGCGCCCACGTGTACGCCGTATTCACACTCAGCGCCCGCGACAACCGCTGCTCGATCCGCACCATCGCTCCGCGATAGCTGGAGTTGCTCTCGCTGATCAGGTCGGTAATCGCGCCATACGCCGGGTCGACCCGCTGGTAGTAGAACCGCTGCGGCTCATAAACCATGTTGGTGTATCCGGAGACCCCGCTCGTCGCCTTGCCCAGCGGCCCGATCTTCCCTTCGTTTCCCGGAGCCTGCACGCTGTAAAAAACCGTCGCTACATCTTTCAGATCGATATTGGTATCGATGAATTGCGTCAGATCGTGCGCGTCGGTCGCCATCGCCGTCAACGTGACCACTGCGTGGTGCCCCAGTTCCTGTTCCAGCGACACTTCTGCCTGATTGATCTGCGGATGCCGAAAATGCGGATCGAAATACACTGCCTCCGGCGCCGTCGAATTGTGATTGGGTGCAGCTGGGTTGGTGTAGGGCGTCTCGTCGCTCGCAAATACGTGCGGAAATGTCGGTGCAGCCACATCCATCGGGCGATACGAATACGTACGCGGCGCCCCACCCGCTCCTGTCGACGTCAGTGCGCTGAACACCGTCGCATTCGGCACCCGCGCCGTGTAGATTCCGTATCCCCCGCGCAAAACCGTGCGCCCTTTCCCGAAAACGTCCCAAGCGAATCCACCCCGCGGCCCAAACCCATTTCGGTTATGCGGCAGGCGTGCCGTCTCCGGAATCGCCGAGTTCACCAGCGCCGCATTTGTATCAGGCAGCCGCTCATATTCGTAGCGCGCGCCCACGGTCAGCGTCAGCCGGCTGCCTGGCTTCCACTCATTCGCCAGGTACGCCGCATAATCCGCCGTCTCGAAGCTCCAGGACGCACTCCCAACCGCCTGGCGGAAGCGCGCATAGCACGGATAAAGCCCGGTTCCTGTCGTCGTCCCGTCGCACCGGTCCGGCGCCAGCATATCTGAAAGAAAATCCCCCAGGTTCGCATAAGAATATTCGCCGTTCTCCTCGTTCAGCCCCTCGATCGCATCCTCAACGTAGTTGTAGTCGTAGCCGAAGCGCAGCGCCTGCCTGCCGTGAATCCACGTGGCCGCGTCCATGAACTGCTGGCGCGTCTCCGCCGGATATTCGCGCTTGTTCACGGTCGACAAAGTTCCAAAACTCAATCCCTCGCTGCGATCGATCGAAACCTGGGGCGTCAGACCCCATACATTATTGGCAAACTGTTGTTCGAATGCGCTTGCCGTGCCCGGCGACTGCGACAGCACATCCCGGCTGTACTGATACCGCGCGCTGCTCAGCAAGCGTGGCGTTGCCAGGAATTCCCACCGCGCCACCGCCGCATCGTCGCTCGTGGAGCTGTTGCCGAAGCTCCCGATCGCGTCCGTCTCCGATGCCCCGCTCAGCGCGCCATGCGGCGCGGTTCGCCGCATCCGGTTGTACTGAACCACCACTTGATTCCGCGCATTCACCCGCCAGTTGATCTTCGGAAACAAAATCGTCTGGCGCGTCGAGCGCGGAACCGTTCCCAGCATCCCGTTCAGCTGCGCGAGCACCGTCGCATATGCGCAGGCCGCCGTGGCCGTCGACCCCGATGCAGCGCCAGCTGTCCCTCCACAGCTCTTGACGATGGGGTTCGTGCTGCTCGCGATCCGTGCCTCCAGCGTCGTCAGTGTCGCGGCCGAAGGCGGAGCGAAAAACACCTCCGGCTCATTCGCCCGCGCCACCGCCGGATCGTTGCGCTCGTGCTGCTCCCACGCAAAAAACCAGAAGATCCGATCCCGTCGAATCGGCCCGCCCGCGGAAACCTCCCACTGTTGCCTGCGATCCGGCGCATGATAGGGAACCTCGAAATACGTGATGGGCTGCCCGTTCAGGTACATCACCGGCTGCCCCGTCGACGTCACCGTCGTCCCCGCCGGTTCCATCTGCATCGTTTTGCTGTACGCGTTGAAGGCCTGCCCAATGGCCCCGCGATCGTAGAACACCGCCTGCCCGTGCACGTGGTTCGATCCGCTTTTCGTCACCGTATTGATCGCGCCGCCGCTGGCCCGCCCATACTCCGCGGAGAATCCGCTCCCCTTCGCCTGAAACGCGCTGACCGCCGACTGCGCCGTCGCGAATCCATTCCCCCCGCCCTCACTTGTAGCCCCTCGCTCCCGCGCCCTGAACGCCAGCGTGTTGTCGGTCCCATCCACCGCGATGCTGTTCATTAGCGGACTGAGCCCGCGAAAGCTCAGGTCCCCGTCTTCCCCGGTCGACGAACCACCCAGCAGCGCCGCCAGGTTGGACCAGTGCTGTCCGTTGTTCGGCAGCTCCTGCATCGCCGCACTGCTGTCTTCACCGGCTCCCGCGCTCGCCTGGCTTGAGCCCGCACCCGCGAGTCCCGCGTCCACGAGGATCGCCCGGTGGACCCAGCTTGGCGCCAGCCGCGCGTTCAGCCGCGCCGCTGTTCCCAGCCCGATCTCCAGATTGTCGGCCTCCCACTCCGACAATCCCTCCGCGTGCACCCGCAGCGTGTAGCCGCCCGGCGTCACCTCCGCGAAGCGAAAATTTCCCCGCAGGTCGCAGATCGAGTCGCTGTGTTCTCCTGTGGTTGAGTTTTCAATCCGAACCTGGGCGGCGCTGACGCCCTTGCCCGCCTCGTCCACAACCCGCCCTGCCACCGAGCCGCCGGTGTCCGACTGCCCTGCGCAAATGCCGATTGTCGATACAACCAAAAGCGCCAGCCAGGCCGCTTTCTCAATTCGGGGGAGGCCCACGTTCGCTCACCAGGCAGACCCGCCCCAGGCCGGTCCGCTACACATTTCTGAGAGGTGAGTCAAACGTATCTCTTTCGCTAAACTGGAGACAGCGAATGTTTATCGATGAAGCCAAAATTCGGGTCAAAGCCGGTGACGGCGGTAATGGATGCATGGCTTTTCGCCGCGAAAAGTTTGTTCCCCGCGGCGGACCCTCCGGTGGCGACGGCGGACACGGAGGTAACGTTATCCTCGAAGCCAGCCAGCGCCACAACACCCTCGTCTATTTCCGCTTCAATCCCGAGCACAAAGGCGAGCGCGGCGAACACGGCATGGGCTCCAACTGTACCGGCCGCGACGGCAAAGACACCGTCCTCAAAGTTCCGGTAGGCTCCATGCTCTTCGACGCCGACACCGGTGAGCTCGTCCACGACTTCACCCGTCCCGATGAGCGCCTCATCATTGCGCGCGGCGGACGCGGCGGCCGCGGCAACCAGCACTTCGCTACCCCCACCCATCAGGCCCCGCGCGAGCACGAGCTCGGCCGCGCCGGCGAAGAGCGCACCTACCGCCTCGAGCTCCGCGTCCTCGCCGACGTCGGCCTCGTCGGCTATCCGAACGTCGGCAAATCCACGCTCATCTCGCGCATCTCCGCCGCGCGTCCCAAAATCGCCGACTACCCCTTCACCACCCTCGAGCCCCAACTGGGCGTCGTCTCCATCGGCGAAGCGCCTTACGAAGAAAGCTTCGTCGTCGCCGACATCCCTGGCCTCATTGAAGGCGCGCACCTCGGCGCAGGCCTCGGCGTCCAGTTCCTCCGCCACATTGAGCGCACCCGCATCCTCGTCCACCTCGTCGACGTCTCCGATGCGGACGGCCGCCCCGATCCTGTCGAAGATTTCCGCGTCATTATGGAAGAGCTCAAGAGCTTCGGCCACGGCCTCGACCAGAAGCCGATGATCGTCGTCGCCTCCAAAGTCGACGTCGCCAATCCTGCCAAGCTCAAAAAATTAGAAACCATGGCGAAGCGCCGCAAGCTCCCCTTCTACGCCATCTCCGCGGTCACCGGCCTCGGCGTAGAAAAGCTTAAGTACGCCATCGGTGAACGCGTCCGCGACCTCCGCGCCGAATCTCCTGCCGTCCCCGCGGCCAGCTAGCGCCCCGTCTCCGGCGCACCCATCAGAAAAGAATTATCGCCCACCTTGTAAATGACCTTCCCCTTGCCAGCAGGCTCAGGAGCAATCTTGCCCGCCCTCACCGTCTCAAACGCCACCACCAGTTGCGGCAACACCGACTTGGGCGCCACGGGAACATTGTGCGCGCCCAGCACCAGCTTCACCTGCGGAGCCAGTGCCGCCAGCCGTCGCACCGAGCGGTCGTACGCTGTCAGATCGGTTTCCGGACGATACAACCAGATCGTCCCCGGATAAAACGTGTCCCCGGTGAACAGCAACCCCACCTCCGGCTCAAACAGCGAGATTGCGTCGGGCGTATGACCCGGCGTGGCAATAATCTGTAACCGCCGCCCTCCCAAATCGATCCACTCGCCATCGTGCACGTACGACGTAATCTTCCACGGCCGCGTCACATACGCCTTTGGATCGAACCCCGCCGGCAGATTGCCGCACGTCTCTCCCGGCTGAATCTCAGCCTGCGCGGCCTCGCGCGATCCCTGCGCGTTGTGCCGGCTGAAACTCGTGTCCATGCTGTACACCGTGTCGAACTGCCAGTTGCTGCCCACATGATCGTTGTGGGTATGCGAGTTGATCACCGCCACCGGCAGCCGGGTCAGCTCGACCGTCAATCTTCTCAAATTGCCGATCCCCATCCCCGTGTCGAAAAGCATCGCCCGCGTGCGCCCGACGATCAGATAGCTGATGGTCTCCTCGGACTGATGCGGCTCGTAAATCGCAAACGTATCCGGCGCGACTCGATAGACCTCAAACCAGCCATCTTTCACTGGCACACGCTCGAGGCTCTTGTACTCCGGACGCGGAAGAGCCTTGCACCACGCGGGCACAGGCGCTTGTCCCATCGCACCCGCCGCCATCGCAACGGAGAGAATCAAACCCCCGAGCACCCGCACAGAACCCATCACGCGCCGCCTACGCACTCATCCCCCACACGCTCGCCACGCACAACCCCGCCTGCGCCACCACCATCACCCCCGTTGCCCACAGAAACGCCTTCCGCCAGCGTGTCTCGAGAGCGTCCGCGAAAACTCCGCCGACAGAGGTGATCAGAAAAGGCAGCGCCCACAGCCACGGTTCCGACGCGCCGCCCGTCGTTACCAGCACCATCAGCGGCGCGCCCACCAGCAGGGGAGTCGTGTTCCCAAAATACCGCGACCGCCGCGCGACCACGTAGAGCGCCAGCGCTCCAACCAGCCCAATCGTGAATGCCGCGTTGGCCGGATTCGTGAAAAACCACTTCGCCGGCTCCAGTGAAACCCACATCCGTCCCGACCCGCTCCGGAAAACGTAGCTGAACGCGTCCGGATGAAACGCATACGACGCGAACAGGAGGAAAAATGCCCCCAGCACCCACACAATCAGCAGCGTCGGAATGTACGCCCGCCGCGTCTCCGCTACCCACGCCATGAAAATCACAGTGAAGACCAGCGCCACCATAAACGCCGCGATGTGTGCCGCGGCCGTGAACCCTAATGCCACCGTCAGCAGCACAATTCTCGGCCGCCACTTCCGCTTCGGCCCCTGCAGCGCATGCGCAACCCCAATCGCGATATAAATGACCGAAAAGACGCCCAGCGCTGCCAGAATCTCGTTGTTCGGATACGTCGACGCCCGCACCACCGCTGGCGAAAAACAGTAAAGCGCCAGCGAAATGTAACCGCCCTCGTTACCAAACAAGCGCCGCGTCACCCACCACAGGCACGCGCCCAGCGCCAGTCCCGCCAGGATGAAGGGCAGCCGCAGCACCAGCTTGATCGCGCCCACCTCATGCCGCATCTCCCACGTTGAAGTCGTTGCTGCTTGTCCGAAAACAATACGCTCCACCGTCAGCGGCAGCCCCGCCGCCCGATACGCCAGCGTTCCGTCGTGGATATTCCCGCAGGTCGTGAAGTATCCCGTCAGCGGCGAGGGCCGCTCCCACATCTCCCGCCCGCAGCGCGCAAACTGATAATCCGTCTCCGAAAGAGGCTGCCGCGCGCTCACCCACAAGCATTCCCCCAGCAGAAGCAGCAGCATTACCGCCGCGATCTTCTGTGGGCGCTCGAATCGAAATTTCCGCAACTGGTGGATTGTTCCGCCTGGTCCCATCGAGCTTTCAGCAGTGTACCGGAGCGGTCGACCCCAACCCCTCGCCCACTTTTTCCTGATGCGACACTCGCCGCCGCCGATAGACAAAGTGAATCGCCGCCCCGGAGGATTTCTGCTGCGGCGAGCCTGCGAGTGCGCAAGCCCCCATGGCCTCTCCGCTGCAATCCGGTACACCCCAACAGGCGCCTGCCCCTTCCGCGCCGATCACCGCCCCCAGCCGCTACCTTGGGCGCCAACCCATCCTCGATGCCCAGCGCCGCCTTTTCGGCTACGAGCTCTTCTACCGCGCCGGCAAAATCGATCACTTCTCCGGCGATCCCGATCTGGCCACGCGCGAGGTCATCGACCACTGGCTGCTGCTCGTTCCCGATTCCACCCGCACCGCCTCCTTCGTGAACTGCACCCGTACCACCCTTGTCGACGGCCTCGTCACCCTCCTTCCCCCGGAGTCCACCGTCCTCGAGATTCTCCCCACCATCGAACCTGATCCCGAAGTGATCGATTGCTGCCTCGCCCTCAAAAAACAGGGTTATCGCTTCGCTCTCGATGGCTTCCTCCCCCAGTCCTCGCGCACTCCCTTCCTCCGTTTCGCCGACTTCATCAAGATCGACTTCCTGGCCGCGGACTTCGATCTCCGGCGCGCAATCTACGCCATGGCCGCCGGCAGCGGCGCCCATCTCCTCGCCGAAAAGATTGAGACCGATATTCAGCTGCGCATCGCCGTCTCCGAAGGCTGCACCCTCTTTCAGGGCTACTTCTTTTCGCTGCCCGTCCTCCTCTGCTCCCCCACCATCCCCCAGAACTACTTCGTCTACCTCAAGCTGCTGGCCGCTCTCCATCATTCCCCCACCGATCTGCGCAAAATCGAAAAGCTGATCTCCGCCGACGCCTCGCTCTGCTATCGCGTGCTGCGCCTCGCCAATTCCGCGCTTCAGGCGCATCCCGGCATCATCTCGACCATTCGTGAGGCGCTGCTGATGGTCGGTGATGAACCGGTTCGCAAGATGGTCACCGTGGCCATGGCCGGCGCGCTGACGGCTCATCGCTCCCTCCCCCTCATTTCCATGGCCCTCTCCCGCGCCCAGTTCTGCGAGTTCCTCGCGCCCTCCCTCTCCGAGCAGCCCGCCCAGTTCTATCTCCTCGGCATCCTTTCTCTGCTCGACGTGCTCCTCGAAACCCCTCTCCCTCGCATCCTGCAGGTGCTCCCCATTCCCCCCGCCATGAAATCGGCGCTGGAGGGCGATCGCAGCGCCGCCTGCCGCGCCCTCGAACTGGTCCGCAGCCTCGAAGCCTGTGACTGGAATCGCTGCGAGCAGATCCAGCATCAGCTCGGCCTGGCGGAAGGCGCCATCGCCGCTATGTATGCGCAGTCGCTGCGCTGGGCCTCCACCATGGTCAGCCAGGAACTCCTCCCCTGATCCGCTCCACCCTGCACCCTGTACCCTGCACCCTGCACCCTGTACCCTGCACCCTGTACGCTGTACCCTGTACCCGATGACCAGCCTGCGTACGGCCAAGCGGTTCGTGTTCCCCCTGCTCGGTCTGTGGGTGTTGCTCTACGCCTCCTTCTCTGTCTTCACGCCTCCGCTGCTCGACGGCTCCGACGCCCTCACTGCGGTCATTGCGCGTGAAATGGTCATCGGCGGCCACTGGATCATCCCCTGGGCCAACGGCATCCGCTACGCCCAGCGTCCTCCACTGCTCTACTGGGCTGTCGCCGTCAGCTTCGGCATCTTCGACGTCAGCGACTGGGCCGCGCGCATCCCCCTCGCCCTCGGCACTCTGGCCCTCTTCATCGCCACCTTCTCCTTCGGACGCCGCCTCTTCCACTCGCCGGCCGCCGCCTTCTACGCCGCGCTCACCCTCCTCACTTCCTGCGGAGTCTTCCTCTTCGGCCATCTCCTTCTGCGCGACGTCTTCCTTTGCCTCTGGCTCACCCTCGCCCTCAACTTCTTCTGGCGTTCGCTCCATCAGGAAAAGCACGTCCTCGAAAGCACCATCGGCTTCGCTGTCTGCTGTGCGCTGGGAGTCCTCACCCGGGGGTTCGCCGGCGTCCTTCTTCCCCTCGCCATCGCTTCTCTCTATTTGCTTTTCACCGGCAAGCTCCGGTACTTCGCCCGCTGGCAGATCGTCCCCGCCGTCCTGGCCTTTCTTGCTGTCGTTTTGCCGTGGCACATCGCGGTTGACAGAGCCAGCGTTCGCGAAGCGATGGTCTCCCTCCTGCCGCCCATGGCTGGCGGACGCGTCCCCCTCCTCATCTTCTGGCTGCTGCCTCTTCTCTGGATCGCCCCCTGGTCCATCTTTTCCCTCCGCGCTCTCCGCATCGGCGCCGCTTCGCCCGATCCCGACCGCCGCGGCCAGGCTCGTCTCCTCTGCGTCCTCTGGATCCTCGCCGTCCTCGTCTTCTTCAGCTTCGCCGCCCGCCAGGAATTCAACCTCGTCTCCGCGCTCCCGCCCATGGCCCTTCTCGCCGGCGGATGGCTCGCTGAAGACGAGTCGCTCCCCCACCATCAGGGCCGCATCGCTGCGTGGATCCTCTTCTTCCTCGGCATGGCCGCGGCCGCTGTTGTCGCTTACCTCCTCATCGTCGCCCCCCGCCCCGCGCCCGGCGCTGACATTGCCACCCTTCTCCGCCCCAACTCCGGCCATCACGCCGTCTTCTTTGGCTTTCTCTTTGACCTCACCCGCTCCGCCATCGGAGCCTTCAAAGTCCCGCTCTGGATCGCCCTCTTCTCCCTCCTCGTCGGCGTCTCCGCCTGCCTCTGGTACCGCCTCCGCGACAACGCCCGCATGGCCAACTGCTTCCTCGCCGGCATGATCGTTGCCATCCTCATCGCCGCTCATCTCGCGCTCAATATTTTTTCCCCGGTGCTGTCATCGGCCATCCTCGCTGAGGCCATCAAGCCCGAAGTCCGCCCCAGCGAGCTCGTCGTCGTCAACGGCCCGTTTGAAAACGCCTCTTCCTTCGCCTTTTATCTCGAACGCTCTGTGCTCCTCCTCAATCCCCCCGCTACGTCGAACGCCGCTCCGCCCCCCGCACCCTGCACCTCAGCCGGCCAGGTGAAGACCGAGGTCACCGTCAAAGCGACCATGGGCCCTCCGCCCACTCCGACGTTCCTGATCGACAACGCGGCCCTCTGCGGACTCTGGCAAAGCCAGCAACGCGTCTGGCTCTGGACCACCCCCCAGACCCTCCCCACCCTTCCCGGCGACATCTACGTCATCGGCCGCAGCGGCGGCAAAGAAGTCGTCAGCAACCAGCCCAACGTCGGCGGCGCCAGCTTCTAGTCAAGCCCCTCCGCTCCGAACCCTCTTCGCCATCGCTCCCTGGTCGTACCCACAAATCCATCTAAAGTTGGTTGTTGACTGCGACGTCAATCCGGCATCCTTGCAGGACTTATGCTCAAAGCCTCCTCAGGGCTTCTCTGCCTTCTTTCGCTCGCCTCCGCCGCCGCCGCTCAGACCTTCGTCGCCACACCTGACCCCGCAGCAGCCGCAGCCCCCGCACCCGCGTCTGGTCCCGCCGGCCATCCGGTTACCTTCTCCATCTATGAGCGCGCCCGCAACGACAATTGGCAGTGGTTCGCCGCGCCGCCCTTTTCCGACAACTACTCCTACCTCCAATCCCTGCTCCGCATCAGCGTCGCCCAGCGCATCCATCACTGGGACTGGCAGGCCGAGCTCGCCCAGACCTGGGTGGGAGGCGTGCCCAGCGATGCCGTCGCCACCGTCTCCGCGCAGGGCCAGCTCGGACTCGGCGGCACTTACTATGCCGCCAACGGCAACAACTCCGAACCCGCCGCCGCCTTCTTCAAGCAGGGATTTCTCCGCTACAACGCCGGCGACGATAAAAACATCCGCCTCGGCCGCTTCGAGTTCTTCGAGGGCGTCGAGACCCATCCCAAGGACCCCACCGTCCTCTGGCTCCAGAACAACCGCGTCCAGCAGCGCCTCATCGGCAACTTCGGTTTTGCCAACGCCATGCGCAGCCTCGACGGCATAGACGCCCACTACGGCTCCGGCTCCTGGAACCTGACTGCCATGGCCGCCCGCGCCGATCAGGGCGTCTTCAACATGAACGGCAATCCCGAGATCAATGTCGACGCGCAATACCTCGCCTTTTCCCGCTCTGCCGCAAACGGCCGCGTTATCATGCGCGCCTTCGGCATCGGCTATCACGATGGCCGCACCGGCATCACCAAAACCGACAACCGCCCCGCCGCGGTCCGCGCCGCCGACCACAAAAACATCCGTCTCGGCACCTATGGCGGCGACCTCATCGCCACCCAGCCCGCCGGGCCCGGCACTTTCGACTTTGTCTTCTGGGGAGCATTGCAGAACGGCAACTGGGGCGCGCTGACCCAAAGCGCCGGCGCTGCCGCCCTCGAAGGCGGCTACCGCTTCACCAAAGTTCCTACCATGCCCTGGTTCCGCGGCGGATGGTGGCGAGCCACCGGCGACAACAACAACGCCGACTCAAAGAACAACACCTTCTTCCAGGTCCTGCCCACCCCGCGCGTCTACGCCCGCCTGCCCTTCTACAACCTCATGAACTCCACCGACGGCTTCGTCCAGCTCATTGACAAGCCGTGCAAGACCTCGTGCACCTGGGATCTGCGCAGCGACCTCCACTGGCTCGACCTCACCTCGGGCCATGACCTCTGGTATCTCGGCGGCGGCGCCTTCGACAACAAGGTCTTCGGCTTCACCGGCCGCCCCGCCAACGGCCACACTTCGTTCGCCTCGGTCGCCGACATCAGCTCCGACTGGCAAGCCACCAAAAACGTCGCCTTGAACTCGTACTACGGCTACGGCTGGGGCAAGAGTGTCGTCGGCGCCATCTATCCCACCAACAAGAATATTCAGCTCGGTTATGTGGAGCTCATCTACCGCTGGGGCATTACGTCGGGAGGAGCGAAGCCAAAGTAAGGCGACTGCGGTCGCATTCGGCCCGTAAGGACGAATCCAATTCGGCCTGACAACTTAGAATGACCTCCTGTGCTCAACGCCACAGAATCCGATCGTGTGCACGTCGTTCTGGTCAACAGCCGTAACCCCCTCAATATCGGCGCCGCCGCCCGCGCCATGTCCAACTTCGGCTTCCCCCACCTGCGCGTGGTGCATCCCTACCCCATCGCCTTTCAGGAGGCGAAGTCCGCAGTCAATGCCGAGCCGGTCCTCACTGCAGCCGAACAGTTCGAGCACCTACCCGAGGCCATCGCCGACTGCACCCTCGTCGTCGGCACCACCGGCGCCCAGCGCAATCTGCTGGAGCCAGTCTCAACCCTCGAATCTGCCGCCCCAATCATCCAGGCCCACCTCCGCTCCGGTTCCCAGGTAGCCATCCTCTTCGGATCGGAAAAAGTCGGCCTGTCCAATCACGACCTCAGCCACTGCCACCTCCTCCTCCGCATTCCCACCCACCCCGAACACCCTTCCATGAACCTCGGCCAGTCCGTGGCCGTCGTTCTCTACGAGCTCATTCGCCAAACCGGCCCGGAAGATCCAGAAGCGCCCGCCCCCAATTCCCCCCTCGCCACCGCAGGAGAAAAAGAACGACTCATCGCCCTTCTCCTCGAAGCGCTCTCCTTCAACGGCTACCCCCATCGCACTACCCAGGCCACCATCGAGGCGAAAATCCGCCGCCTGGTCCGCCACCTCGCGCTCACGCCGTCGGATCTGCACCACTGGCTCGGTCTCCTCCGCCAACTCCTCTGGAAGCTCCGCGCGACCCAGCGCCCGCCACAAGAATGACCCCGCGCCAGCCGCCGTTTTCTGCCCGCCGCCCGTCCCCGGTCCTATAATCCTTCCACCCCGTGGCCGACCCCACCTTCGCCATCGATGAAGCTCTCCAGGCCGATCTCCACGCCGCCCGCGTGATTCAGCTCGCCGGCAAGCGAGCCCTCCGTGCCGCCTTCGTCGGCTTCTTCGTCGACATGTTCGACGCCTATCTCCCCGTCGTCGCCCTGGGCCCCGCCATGGTCTACTTCCAGCCGCCCACGCTGAGCCCGGCACTGCAATCCACGCTGTTCTACGTCGTATTCGCGCTTTCCCTCGTCGGCCGTCCCGTAGGCGCGGCGATCTTCGGCCATTACAGCGACAAAATCGGCCGCCGCCGCGTCACCCTCATCTCCATGGCCGGTTTCGCGCTGGTCACCTTCCTCATCGGCCTGTTGCCCGGCTACGAAACCTGGGGACTCTCCAGCGTCGCGCTCCTCATCGTCCTGCGCTTCGTCGACGGCGTCTTTCTCGGTGGCGAATACACCGGCGCCAATCCTCTCGCCATGGAGTACGCTCCGAAAGCCAAACGCGGCATCTGGTCCGCCTTCATCCACACCGGCTTTCCTATTTCGCTGGCATCCATGTCGCTGCTCACCACCGCGCTCCTGCGCTGGATCCCCGCAGGCTCGGCACACTCCGCCTATGCCATATGGGGCTGGCGCATTCCGTTTTTCATCGGAGCCCTCCTCGCCGCCGGTGTCTTTCTCTACGCTTACCGCCACGTTCCTGAGAGCAAAGTCTGGACCAAAGCGCAAAAAGTCCGCTCGCCCCTCAAAGAACTCGGGCGCGGCGACAATCCCCGCGTGCTGTTCCAGGTCTTCCTCGTCATGAGCGGCGCCTGGTTCACCCTCAACACCGTCACCTCCATCCTCCCCGGTGTCCTCGCCCTCCGCCACGTCAGCAGCATCGTCGTCACGAACGCGCAGCTGATCGAGAACCTGATCATGATGTTCGTGTTCGTCCCCTTCGGCATCCTCGGGCAACGCATCGGCCGCAGAACCGTGCTTTCCCTCCTCGGCCTCGCAGGATGCACCATCGGTCCCATCCTCTATTACGTGCTCGTGAAGTCCGGCTATAGAAATACTGTCGAGCTCGTCGTGCTGGTCACGCTCATCAATCTCTGCGCCACGCCCGTCTGGGCCTTCGTCACCGCCTACATCAACGAGCGATTCACCACCGGCGTGCGCGCCTGCGGCTACGGCATCGGCTACAGCGCCGCCACCATCATCCCGGCCTTCTCCTCCTTCTACATGCTGGGACTCAAAGCCCTCGGCATGCCCTACGAGTACACCGAAGTGGCCCTCTTCGCCCTGGGCGGTCTCCTGCTCATGATCGGCGCGCTCGCCGGTCCCGAAACCCGCCACGTCGAAATTTCCTGATCGCGACTCATCCCTTTCTTCCGGCCTGCCGTCGGCAATCCCCGCCCCTCATCGCAAAGTGCGTGCCCCAAACCCCCTCCCGGCCCCACACTCCAAGCTGAGAGGTAAACATCCCATGACCTTCAGAACGCACTTCCTTTCCCTCATGCTTTGCGCCGGGTCTGTGCTCCTCGCCCAGCCCCTCCTCGCGTAGTCGCCTTCGCCTCAAACCTGGGACCTTCCCCACGGCACCGCCGTCATTGACTCCGGCCCCCGCACCTACCATTTCTCCGTCATTTACTACTCGGCCAATCGCACCGGCGACGTCATTCACCGCCAGCAGGTCACCGGCGACTACACGCGCGGCCTGCCCAACGGGGACGTCGAGTGGAAGAATGTCTTTGACGCCCAGGTAGACGGCGCCACCGCTCCCTTCCCTGCGACGCCGAAGCTCGACTTCATGGAAGGCTTCCGTTATCGCAACGATATGGGCGCAACCCTGGCCCCGGATTTCTTCAAATCCTTCCCCCCGACCGCCGTCATGGAGCGTAACCTCGTGTGGGATACGGGCATGTTCGAGTGGTTCGGGCAAGGTTTCTTCGACCGCCTCCAGCTCAACCAGCCTCTCCAGATCCTCAACAATCAGGACGTCAACATGCCGGCCATCGGTACATTCCACAACCAAAACGGTATCCTCGAATACGTCGGCCTCTCCCAACGCAACGGCCAGCAGTGCGCCGTCATCGACTACCGCGCCTTCCTCAATCCCGTGCAGCTTGCCATGAGCGGCATGACCATGCAGGCCCGCAGCGATTACTGGGGCGAGATCTGGGTCTCCCTCGCGACAAAACAAATCGAGTACGCGACCATCAATGAGGAAGTCAACGGTGAGTTGAAGCTTCCCGGCCAGGACGCCGCCCAGCCCCTCAGCGTCTTCCGCGTCGGCTCCTTCGAACCGGTCGCGGGGAAATGAGGGAGTTGGCCCATGACCTCCTTCGTTAGTTCTGCGCGGGGCCGATGGATCTTCTCGATCCTGGTCACCAATCTCTCCGTCGGCCTCGTGCTCCTCATCCTGGCCGTTGCCGGCCAGTTTCCCACTGCTCATGTCTTCTTCAGGACGCTCGCCTACACCCTGATCTTTGCCAATCTCACCGGCATCCTCGGCATGGTCGTCATTGGCGCCATAACCGAACGCCTCGCACGCCGCCAGCTTCCGGTGGTTGCCGTCAGCATTGCCGGCATCGCGTTCATCGTGCCGCTCGGCTGCCTGGCTGCCCAGGCCCTTCTCGTCTTCCTCGGCTTCGCTGCTCGCCAAAACTTTTGGGCTCAGTACCTGCAGACTCTCAAAGTGGCAATGCCCCTGGCCATCGTCTTCGGACTTGGCGCGCTGGCTTACGCCTCCCTGCGTGGCCGCCTGGAAGTCGCCGAGCTGCGGCTTCGCCAAAAAGAACTGGCCGAAGAGCGCACCAGCAAGCTCGCCGCCGAAGCCCGGCTTCGCTCCCTCGAATCGTGGATCCATCCCCACTTCCTCTTCAACACCCTCAACTCCATTAGCGCGCTCATCGCCTCCGATCCCGCCCGCGCCGAGCAAATCGTCGGCCGCCTCGCCACCTTGTTGCGCGCCTCACTCGATTCCAGCAATCATTCCCTCATCCCTCTGCGCCAGGAACTCGCCATGGTCGAAAGCTACGCCGACATCGAAAGGGTCCGTTTCGGCGAAAAGCTCCGCTGCTCAATGAATGTCCCGCCCGAGTTGCAGGAAACAAAAGTGCCGCCCTTATCCGTGCAGTCCCTCGTCGAAAACGCCGTCAAGCACGGCATTACTCCGCAGCCCAACGGCGGAGAATTCCAGGTCACCGCGCGCGCCACCGACGGCGCCGTCCACATCGAGGTCCGCGACTCCGGCCCCGGTTTCGACTTCTCCGCCATTCCCGGCGGCCATGGCCTCGACAAGCTCGTCCAGCGCCTCGACGCCCTGTTCGGCGCCAACGCCAGCCTCAGCGTCTCCCGTCACGACGGCTATTCTGTGGTGGAAATGATCGTGCCCCGCATATGAAACTGCGCGCCTGGCTCGTCGACGATGAACCCCTCGCCCTCGACCGTCTCCGCCGCCTCCTCGATCGCACCGGCCGCGTCGAAGTCACCGGCGCAACCACCTCTCCCGAAGACGCCGTCGCGGCCCTCACCGCCGATCCTCCCGACGTCTGCTTCCTCGACATTCAAATGCCGCGCCTCAACGGCTTCGAGGTCCTCGCCCGCCTTCCAACGCAGCCCATCGTCGTCTTCACCACCGCGTACGACCAGTACGCGCTCAAGGCCTTCGGTGTAAACTCCGTCGACTACCTCCTCAAGCCCATCGAACCCGAGGCCCTCGATCGCGCTCTCAACAAAGTCGAACGCCTGCGCGGCTCGGGCCAGACCTCCGCCCAACCCGACCTGCAAACCCTCCTCACCCAAATCACCGGCGTCCTGCGCGAAGCAAAACCCGAATACCCCGACCGCATCGCCTCCCGCCTCGGCGACCGCCTCTGGTTCCTCGACCTCCACAAAGTCACCCACTTCTACGCCGAAGACAAGCTCACGTGGGCCGTCTCCGAAGGCAAGCCATACTGCGTCGACCACTCCATCGCCGAACTGGAAAAGAAACTCGACCCGAAAAAGTTCGCCCGCATCCACCGCGCCACCCTGGTCAACCTTGCCTGGATCCGCGAAGTCTCATCCCTCCCCGGCGGCAGCCTCAACATCCGCCTCAAAGACGACAAAGCCACCGACCTCACCGTGGCCCGCGACCGCGCCCACCACTTCAAAACGCAGGCTGGCCTGTAACCATGACAACATCCGCTTATGACGTGATCGTCGTCGGGCTGGGCGCCGCAGGCAGCGCCGCTTTGTGCCACGCAGCGCTGTCCGGAGCGCGCGTCCTCGGTATCGATCGCTTTCATCCGCCACATGAGTTTGGCTCCAGCCATGGCGAAACCCGCATCACCCGCCAGGCGATCGGCGAAGGTCTGCAGTTTGTGCCTCTGGTCCTGCGCGCCAACATCCTGTGGCGCGAACTCGAAGCAGCAACCGGCAAGCAACTTCTCGTTCAGAAGGGCGGACTGGTCCTCGCAGATGATTCGACGCACGGCCCAGGCGCGGCGTTCTTCCAGCAGACCGTCGAAGCCGCCCGCCAATTCGCGATTCCCCATCAAATCCTGAGCTTCTCCGAAGTACGAGACAGGTTTCCGCAGTTTGCTTTTCCAAACGGCGACGGAGGAGCCGCGTATTTTGAGCCCGGCGCCGGCTATCTCTTCGTCGAGAAGTGCATCGCGGCCCACCTGGAACTCGCCACGCAGAAAGGTGCAACAATCCACGGCGGCGAAATCGTAACTGCCATCGTTCCGTCTTCGAGCCACGTTCTGGTTCAGACCGATAAGGACAGTTACGCAGCTTCCTCGGTAGTCCTGACCCCCGGTCCCTGGATGCCGGACTGGACGGCCCGGATATGCGGCCTTCCCGCGAGCACATTCCAGGTCTACCGGCAGACTCTCTATTGGTTAGCCATCGGCCAGCGCCAACACCTCTTCGCACCGGAACGAATGCCGGTCTTTATCTGGAGCACGGCGTGCCAGGAAAAGAACTTCTACGGGTTCCCCAGTCTCGACGGTGAATGTCTCAAGATCGCCACCGAACAATTCGACGCGCCCACTCCCGCGGATGCGCCCCCCACCGCCGTAGAAGAGGAGCAAGTGCGAAGCTTTCACCGTGACCTTGTGCAGAAGCGGTTCCCCGATGTGACCGCAAGAGCCGTCAGGACCACGACGTGCTTTTATACGATGACCGCGGATCACAGCTTCGTCATCGATCATGCAGTCGATTCCGATCGCCTCTGGTTTGCCTCCGCTTGTTCCGGACATGGCTTCAAACATTCCGCAGCCATCGGCGAAGCCCTCGCACAGAAAGCCTTGGGACAGGAGACGACCCTTGACCTCAGCCCATTCGCCCGCAGCCGCCTGGTCGTCAGCTAATGCTGCCGTTCACGTCGCGGGCCAAAGCGCCAAGGCAGGTCCGCGAAAAACAACCGGCGGCAAGAGTAAAACGCCTGGTTGAGCGAGACAACGAGAGGACCAGAATGCTTTCGCGCAAGAATGTATCGTCCATTCTCATCATCGCTTTCTTCAGCGCGCAGGTCGCCCCCGCGGAGGACCTTTCTCCCCAAACCTGGAACGCCGCCGACAGAACGCGCGTGGAAGATCTGCAAATGAGTCCCTTCGCACCGCGAGTCAGAGCGGTCCAGGGAACCTCCGCGATCATTTGCGACACCGGCTCTCCCATCGCCGTGTATGCAGGCATGCAGGCGTTGAACGCCGGCGGAACCGCGGCCGATGCCGCAGCTACCGTCGCCCTCACCCAGATTGCGACTGAACTCGGCTCCTACGTCTCCTACGCTGGCGTTCTGCAGCTCATTTACTTCGACGCAAAGTCCAACAAGGTCTACTCGCTCGGAGCGGGATGGAATTCCTACCGCGCTGAGAACGACCCCAGGAGCATTCCCGTCTCGGCTCTCGGACTCCCTGGGCTGTCAACAAAGGACGATACGAATGCGGAAGGCCGCAAGACTCTGGTGCCCGGCTTTATGGCCGGCATTGAGGCCATGCACAACCGGTTCGGCAAGCTTCCCTTTCAGGATCTGTTCCAGCCAGCGATCTGGTACGCACAAAACGGAGTGAAGGTAACGCCTCTACTGGCCTTCTATTTCTCCTCGCAGGGCAAGTTCCTGTCTCGAACTCCGGAGGGCCGGCAATTCATGAGTCAAGCCGGCAACGAAATGCCGAAGGCGGGGGATCGCTTCGTCCAGGCCGACTTAGCAAAGACCCTCCGCGACGTCGCGGAGCACGGCGCGCAATCAATGTATACGGGGGCCTGGGGACAGCAGTTCGTCTCCGCCGTTCAGAAGGACGGCGGCAAGGTCACGATGGATGACATGGCTGCCTACCAGCCCACATGGGTGGAACCCATCTCTACGGAATTCACAGGACAGTCGGTCTTTGCTCCCGGCGGTTCAAACGAAGGCGGGCAGCAGGTTCTGGAGGCTCTGAATTTCGCAGAGGAGATGAAGCTCGACCAGCAGCAGCCCTATTGGAAGGACCCTGCGGTTTTCAGCCACCTCTCGCGAATCCTGCAGTTCGTCGAAACGGGCCCATATTCCACTCCGGAAGTAGCCGCGTTCCAGCGCGAACACAATCTCAACTTCTCTTCGGACGACCGCGTTACGAAGGCGTACGCGAAGGCGATGACCCCGATGCTCCAGCGCGATCCGCATTCGGTCCCGGCCTCGCAGAGCCCCAACCATAGTGCCGGCGTAGTCGTAGTCGATCGCTGGGGAAACGTGGCCGCTCTCGTGCACTCCATCAACACCATGCCCTGGGGGACAACCGGAATCGTCGTCGGGGGAATTCCCCTGTCCGATGCCGCGGGGTTTCAGCAAAGTCGCCTCGTCAATGTCAAACCGGGCGCTCGCGTTCCCGACGATATGGCCCCCGCCATCGTTTTGAAAGCTGGCAAGCCCGTCCTGGCTGTTGCCACCGTCGGCGTCTCCCTGGTTCCGGAGACGGTGCGCGTCATTCTCGGAGCTTTGGGAAACCACGCTGATCCAGGCACTCTGCTGGCCGCGCCTCCCTTGCTCTACAATTTTGAGGCTCCAGAGCCAGGCAAGTCCTGGGCATGGAAGCGGCAGCTTGTGCCGGAAAGCGCCTATGATCCCGCCTTCCTTCAGCAGTTGCAATCGCTCGGCGTCGACGTGCGCCAGGAAACAAAGGCGCAGGTCCTTGCGCTCAGAGGCACCGCCGCGTTCGCAACCATCGACGAGAGGGGTCTGCGAACTGCAGAAGATCCGGCCGTCATAGACTTCGCGGATGCCAATTGACGTTGCCTCGCGTCAGCAACCGCGCACCCGCTCCTCACTAAACATCCTCCACGCTCCGCGTCCGCGGATCCTTCACCCTCTGCATTAGTCCCGCAGCAATCAGCATGAAAACGCCGCCGGCAATGATCGCGTAGATGCGATTGTTGTTGAGCAGATGCACCATGATCCACCCGAAGAACAACGACGCCAGGATTTCCGGCGTGACGATGAAGAAGTTAAAGATGCCCATGTACACACCGGTTCTTGCCGGGGGCAGGGAAGCGGCCAGCACCGCATAGGGCATCGACAGCGTGCTCGCCCACGCAATTCCGATCCCCACCATCGTCAGCAGCAGCACGTATTTGTCGTGAATCACCACCACCGACATCAGTCCCACCGCGCCGCACACCAGGCAAAGCGTGTGGGTGTGCTTGCGCCCGAGCTTTCTCGCCATCGGCGCCAGCACAAACGAGAACCCAAAGCACACCGCGGAGTAAACCGCGAAGCAGATTCCGCCCCACTCCACGCCCGCTTTGTACAGCGGCGACGCCGGATCATTCGCGCCGAAAACGTTGTGCGCCACAGCAACCGGAAAATAGAGCCACATGCAAAACAGCCCCAGCCATGTGAACAACTGCACCGGCCCCAGCTTGCGCATCGTGTCCGGCATTTCCGCGATCGCCTGCAGAATCTCCTTCGCGTTTGCTGCGAGCCCCGCTTTCTGCGCTTTCGCCTTGCGAAAAGCCTCCAGATCCTCCGGCGGATACTCCTTCGTCGTCACAATCGTCCACAGCACCGCGCCCAGAAACACGGCAGCCCCGATGTAAAACGAAAGCCGCACCGTCGTCGGAATCACGCGTGCGTCTCCAGCCGCTTGCTGCAGGTGAACCACATTCGTCAGCAGCCACGGCAGCGCCGACGCGATCACCGCGCCCAGTCCGATAAACAAACTCTGCATCGCGAACCCCGCCGTCCGCTGCCCCTCCGGCAAAATATCGGCCACGAAGGCGCGGAACGGCTCCATGCTCACGTTGATCGAAGCGTCCAGGATCCACAGCATCCCCGCCGCCATCCACAACGCCGCGCAGTTCGGCATCAGGATCAGCATCAGCGAGCTCAGAATCGCGCCCGCCAGGAAATACGGCCGCCGCCGTCCCAGCCGTCCCCACGTGCGATCGCTCGCGTGCCCGATAATCGGCTGAATCAGCAGCCCGGTCAGCGGCGCGGCCAGCCACAGGATCGGAATCTGATCCGCTCGCGCCCCCAGGTATTCGTAGATGGCGCTCATATTCGCCATCTGAAGGCCCCAGCCAAACTGGATCCCGAAGAACCCAAAGCTCATGTTCCAGATTTGCCAGAAACTGCGGTCCGGCTTGCGAAAGGTCGCTGCTCCCGCCGACGCGCCAGTCCCCGGTTGCGCATGAAGCTCGGTCTGCGTGCTCATTGCCCGTCCCGTCCCCCGCTTCAAACCGAGCGGCCAACGCCCGTCGAAGCGCCGCAAGCATAGCACTCCCAGGCCCCGGCGCGGAACAGAACTGGAGTACCCAACGGTTGACCATCCCCGCACTGGCCCGATAAACTAGATTGGTTTGGCGATTCTGCCTGTCCCGCGTGTCTCCGGGATCCTTTCCTGCGGCTCAATCCGCCGGAGAGTGCAAGAGTTCCGCCCAGCTCAGATTTTTGTCGCGCCCGCCGGCTTTCGGTGGATTCTTGTCGCGGGCGCCGGAGGAATTATGTACGCGGTCATCCGCACTGGTGGTAAGCAGTACCGGGTTTCCCCCGGCGATCTCGTCAACGTCGAAAGCCTCAAGCCCGCCGATGACGGGAAGGTCGAATTCGCCGACGTTCTCGGCTTCTCCGCCGAATCCGGCTCGCTCCTCAAGCCGAAGTCCGCGAAGGTCCTCGGCACCGTGGTCCGCAACGGCCGCGACAGCAAGATCCTCGTCTTCCACTTCAAGCGCAAGAAGCAGTACAAGAAGCTCCAGGGTCACCGCCAGGGCTACACCCAGGTCCTCATCAGCGAGATTCAGGTCGACGGAGACACCTACAAAGCCTAGTTGGCGACGCGGAAGTGGGCGAGGGCGCTCGAATTCAGATTTTGTAACAGGGCACGACTTCAGTCGTGCCGACATTGCAGCAGAGGTTCGGGGCTTGAGCCCCTGAGGGATTCAATGGCACACAAAAAAGGTTTAGGCAGCTCCAAAAACGGCCGCGACTCCAACGCTCAGCGCCTCGGCGTGAAGCTCTTCGCCGGCCAGACCGTCACCGGCGGCTCCATCATCGTTCGCCAGCGTGGCACCAGGATCAAGCCCGGCCTCAACGTCGGCCGCGGCTCCGACGACACCCTCTTCGCCAAAATCGACGGCCGTGTGAAGTTCATCGACCGTGGCCGCGGCGGCCGCTTTGTCGCCATCGAGCCAGTCGCGGCAGTCGCCGCGAAATAATCCCGCACCACCCGCCAAACATCAGGGCCGGACTCCCATGAGTCCGGCCCTTTCCGTCTGCCCGCCCGGTTTCCCTCCCAAATGACGAAAGCCCCGGAGAACCCGGGGCTTTCGCGTAGGAGGAGGAACAGCTTTATCGAGGAGCAACCACCGGGTTCTTCGCAAGCACCCGATCGACCACCCCTTCGATGTCCTGCAGGAAGAAACCCGTCGGCGCACCTGCCGGAACTGCTTCCGGCATCTGTCCCAGGCCCTTGGCCAGCGCGTTCCACCGTGCCAGCATCGACTGCGGCGGCAGCACGATCAAGTTGCGCTCAGCTGCCGGTTCCGGCACCAGGAAGTACACCGTCCAGATCGCATAAACCCCAAGCACCACTGTTTGCTGCACGCTGTTCGCAGTCGAAACCAGACCCGGATAACGCCCCGAGAGCGCCGTGAAAACCAACTCTGTTGCCGCCTGGACGCCAAAGCCCAGCCCGATGCCGAACAGCCGGCTCCGGAAAGACCGCCCCAGCGAGTGAATCGAGAGTGCGAGGAATGCCAGCAGGCAGAGCTCCATGACGCTCACGCACCGCATCGTCTGCAGGGAAAGGGGTCCGATCTGATCTCCGTTATTACTTGGTATAGCGGTGGCAGGCAGAGCAACAGCGCCCACGGCAACCACGATGGAAACGATGCTGACCCACCGGAATGCCAGCAAGCCAAGGCGACGCAGGCCGGGAACCGGCTCCATCACCCGTTTAAATACTTCCTGCACCACAAAGAAGATGGAGACCGCCGAGGCAATGTAACAGATCCAGAATCCGTAGAAGTAAGCGACGTAGCGGGGAGAGGGAAGAACCGGAGCGGTCCCACCGAAGTTCCAAATCACTTCAAGGTAGGCCAGCGAAGCCAGGCGCACGACGATGAGGGTTGCCATGGCTGGCAGTCGGCGCGCCGAACCCGACTTGAAAAATGAAAAGGCGACCAGTACCAGCAACACCGGTTCAAGCCTGATCAACAGATCTTGAAGATGGGCCATGGCCTCCTCCCTCAGTCTTCCGAGGATAGCGAAGGTGCCCTGGCTATCTCAAGCAAAATCCTTGAGAAACAAGCCTTACCCCTGCCACTTTCGTGGTAGGTTAGTTACCGTAGTGACTGGTTCTGGGCTCTTAGTTCCCAGACCCGTTGCAACCCTTGGGACCGCAGGTCGGAATCGGCATCGCCGCAACAAGGGCGTTTCCAGTTCCGTTGCAACCCTTGGGACCGCAGGTTGGAATCGGCATCGCTGCAACAAGGGCGTTTCCAGTTCCGTTGCAACCCTTGGGGCCACAGGTTGGAATCGGCATCGCTGTAACAAGACCGCTTCCGTTCCCATTGCAACCCTTGGGGCCGCAGGTCGGAATCGGCATCGCTGCAACAAAACCGCTTCCGTTTCCATTGCAACCCTTGGGGCCACAGGTCGGAATCGGCATCGCCGAAATCACCGCCTGTTGGCTCTTCAGCGTCGCATGGGAAGTGGCAAGAGCAGCCGAGGCGCCCATGGCACAGATTCCGAGAACGAGAGATCTAACGGCAAGTTTCATGACTGTTGTACTCCTCAACCAAAGTTGTACTGCACTTGGTTCTGTAGTTGTAGAGACTCCTGGCTACAGTGAGCACTATATCTGGTAACCTCCCGCATTGTTATCTCCTTTCAGTATTATCTAAGTATTAAATAGACCCTGTGACTGCCGTACGAAACGCCCCTCTTTCGCCAGTGGCTCTGGACCAGTTCACATGCCAGCGGGCGCTAGGTTAAGTCATTCAAAGTAAACTGCCTTAGACCCTGATGAATCTCGCCCTGGGCCGGTTTTCGCGCCCTCGCAGCGACTCCAGGTTCGCGCCTCGCCTCGGTTCCAGCCGCAAAAACCGCAGGTCTCGCCCAAGCGCCAGCGCCTCCGTGCCCATTGACCGCTCCGCCTATAGTCCTCAAGCAACTCATTAACCGGGTCGCCAGGAGGCTCCGCGACTCTATCTGTTCGACATCGCACACTGACGGGTCCCCGCGAACCCGCCCCCTCCCTCGTGCGGCGTCCGCAACCTCTCTAACCGCGCCCCGCCTTCTTCCCGGCGATCCGTATCGCCTCGTCGATCGCCTTCTGCGCCCGCTTCTGCCGCGATTCCGGGCTCTGGTAATAGAAGATGCCCAGCAGCTGGTTCCGCCGCTGCACCGGCGTCATCGCCCGCCACGCCTCCCGCGCCTTCGGCTGCCGCTGGAACGCCGCTTCCAGAATCGGCGGGGTGATCCGCTCCCCCTCCATCGCCAGCATCATCCGCTCCGCCCACAACTCCGCCCGCCCCGCGCGTGCCTCCGCACTCCGCGGCTGTTGCACCAGATCCGCGATTGCCTTCCGCATCGATCCGCTCAGCCCGTCGTGGAACCGCTTCAGCCCCCGGCTCTGCCGCAGCAGTTTTTCCAGCTCCGTCGGAGTCGCCGCCGGCCGCTCCTCCAGATCCGGCTCCAGCACCACCTCGGCCACGCTGCCCCTCGTCACGCCCGCGCCCTTTTGCATTTGCTTATTGACCAGCAGAATGAACCCGCCGTCTCGCGCCCTGAACAGCGACGTCCGAAACGCCAACGCCCCCGCCGCCGGCATGGCTGGCGCCGGGCGGGATCCCGCGCCCCGTCCCGATCCAGCTTTCCCCTCGCCAGTACGAACGCCGCGGATCGTGCCCCGCACCCGCAGCCCCTTCCGCTGCGGCCACACCTTCTTTGGATCGAACGGAACCGTGATGACGGTCCACATCAGGCCGGTCCCGTCCGGTCGCAGCACGCCTTCAAATTCCTTTTTCGCGTTCACGCCCAAAGCATAACCGCTAGAGCACGGGCCTTTCGCTAAGAGCTTCTCGCTAAGAGCTTCTCGCTAACAGTTTTTCGCTAACTGCTTCATCGCCGATCGCTCTTTAGCCGACCGCTTTTCCGCTCGCTTTTCGCTGCTCTTACGGCACTGGATTCGGCAGACTCGGGATCCCCGGCAACTGGTGCTCCTCATTCAGATTATGGACGTGTACAAATCCCCACACCGCCATGCCGGCGACTGCGCCGATACCAACTCCCGTCGCGATCCAGAACCCCTTCGACGCTCCCGTACGCAGATCGATCACCTCCGCGTACCGTACCGTCACCGGCTCCGGGTCGTTCGGCAGCTGCATCGTGAACGAGTCGGGGTTAATCGCGATGATCCGCCCCACCAGCGCAACCCCCGAATTCTCCTCAACACAGATCCACCCATTCACGCCGCGCTTCACGATCTTGTCCTGGACCGTAACCGCGTTGAGGGGCTTCGGCGCAGCCAGCGCCTCCGCCGGAATCAGGAAAATCGCGATCAACAGAGAGGCAACGAAAGCAGAGAATCTTCCATGAAAAACCGATGCAGAAAACTTACACAAGAAAGAGCCCATACGCGTACCTCAGCGCGGAACCGATCCAAACCCGTCAGCTCCTCTCACGCTGTCCAGGAAGACGCGCCACCCCAAAAATAGTTTCGCTATGCTGCTCCTACTTCGCCAGCGGCTTCCGCGCAAAATAGTACAGCGACCCCGCCAGCAGCGCGAACATCAGCACCGCGACCCAGTCGTGGTCCAGAAAACCCACGTGCAGCTGCAGGATGTTCTTCCCGAACGGCTCCACCAGCTTCAGCCCCACGCCCAGCAGTCCGACAATGCCGCCCGCTGCAATCAGGCCGCTCGCATACAGCGACCCCGGGCTGATCTCGCTCTCCTCCGTCACCTCGCCGGCCTTCTCCGCCGCGCGATCCACCATCCATCGCATCATGCCGCCCACAAAAATCGCCAGCGTCGTCGCAATCGACAAATACGATCCCACCGCGAACGTCAGCGACCGAATCCCCATCAACTCCACCGCCACCACCAGAAACACGCCCAGCAGCACCAGCCCCCATGGCAGCTTCTGCTGCAGAATTCCGTTGATCACCGTCGCCATCAGCCGCGCCTGCGGAGCCGCCGCCTTCTCGCTCCCGATCCCCTCCACCCACTGCACCTCAATCGTCTTCGTCTGCGGATTGTAGAGATACTTCCCGTCCGCCAGCTCATGCGATCCCAGCGCGTTCAGCAGAATGTATTGATTCCCCTCGAGCGTCGTCGCCGTCTGGTTTCCCGAAGTCCCGCCCGGCTGCAGCACGTGAATCTCTTTCCGCGTGAATGTCCCCTGGTTCTGCACCCCGTCGTGTGCCGCGGAAATATCCCACGCCTTGCTCATCGGGTGAAATTCCTCGAACCCGCGATTCATCGCGTTCAGCGTCAGCCCGATCGCAAACGTCGAAACGCACACGCCAATCATCAGCGCCACCTGCTGCTTCCACGGCGTCGACCCGACAATGTATCCCGTCTTCAGATCCTGCGACGTGTCGCCCGCATTCGCCGATGCGATGCACACCACCCCGCCCACCGTGATCGCCAGCGCGCCAAACGCCGGCGCCGTCCATCCCTTCACCAGAAACACCGCGGCGGTTGCCATTAAGGTCGCAATCGTCATCCCGCTGATCGGGTTCGCCGAGCTCCCGATCAACCCCACAATCCGCGAAGACACCGTGACAAACAAAAACCCGAACACCACAATCAGCAGCGACGCCGCCAGGTTCGCCAGCATCCCCGTCTGCGCGCCCGGCACCGGCTTTAACGTCAGAAAAATCCAGATCAGCGCCACCAGCGCCACACTTCCGCCCACCACCACCGACATCGGCAGGTCCCGATCCGTCCTCTCCTCGCTCGCCAGCGTCTCTTTGCTCTTCCGCAAATTTCCCAGCCCCGCCTTCAGCGCCCCCACAATCGTCGGCATCGTCCGCAGCAGCGTGATCAGGCCCGACGCCGCTACCGCACCTGCCCCCATCGGCCGCACATACGACGACCACAGTTCCCCCGGCGACATCTGCGCCACCGGCTTCGTCGCCGGATACAGCGCCCCCGGCAGGTGCGATCCGAAAAAGTAGATCGCCGGCATCAGCACCAGCCACGAGAACACGCCGCCGGCAAACATCGTCCCCGCCACACGCGCGCCGATGATGTATCCCACTCCCAGATACTCCGGCACCGCATCCACGCGGATCGCCGCGCCCTTCAAAATATGCTGCCGTCCCAGGTCCGGCTGATAATCCGGCGTATCCGGCCACACCCCGAAGATGCTGCTGTTCTGGAACAGCGTGTACAGCCCGCCCAGCCCCAGCCCCAGAAACACCCGTCCCGCAAACGATCCGCCCCGCTCCCCGGCCAGCAGCACATCCGCGCACGCCGTCCCTTCGGGATACGTCAGCGTCCCGTGCTCCTGCACAATCAGCTGCCGCCGCAGCGGGATCATGAACAGCACGCCCAGCCACCCGCCCAGCATCGCCAGCACAAAAATCCTGAAGTACTCCAGATCGAATCCCAGAAAAATCAGCGCCGGCAGCGTGAAGATCACACCTGCGGCAATCGACTGCCCCGCGTTCCCCGTCGTCTGAACAATGTTGTTCTCCAGAATCGACGCGCGGCCCAGCGCCCGCAGCACGCTGATCGACAGCACCGCGATCGGGATCGACGCCGCCACCGTCAGCCCCGCCTCGAGGCCGACATACACCGTCACCGCGCCAAACAGAAGCCCGAAAATGCACCCCAGCACAATCGCGCGAAACGTCAGCTCCGGCCGCGTCTCACCAGCAGGAACAAAAGGCTGAAAACTCTGCGGACTATGCGTCGTTGCCAAAGGAATTCCCTCCGACCGGATTCGGGGAAGCCTGAGTGTACCAGCCAGCCTGCACATCTGGAATTCTCTGCGGAACCGTTTCGGCAGGTTCTCCAGACGTCAGCTTCGAAGGCAGCAGAGGCCTTCTGGTTTTGTATCAGGGCACGACTTCACAGCTTGCGAAAAAAAACAGGCTTGGTTGGCCCGGGTCTCGATTTTGAGACCCGGATTCGCGCGCAGCGCGCCCTTTCCACGTACCGTGTCAGGGCACGACTTCAGTCGTGCCGAAAAGCCTCCTAAAATATCTGGGCTTTCAGCCCGCTCAGCTCGCGGTCAGAACCGCAACTTCATGATCCTCCACCGACGGAATCGCGAGGTCTTCGGCGAATACCGCGAAACGGTCGTCGTCTAACGACTCAGCCTACGCCTCAACAGCTTGCGGAAGAAAAAGCCCTCGCTGCAGTCGGCTTAGCTTCACCCCGCCACCTTGGCAACCGCCAATCTGGCCCCTCAATGCCCCTCCGCTAGGTTCACCCAACAGCAAGAAGCTTAAGCTCACAACCTTGTGCTGCCCGTGAACTAAATTCCGGGTTTCCACTTCTTAGTACTGTCTCTGAGACCAAAACGGCACCGACCCCCAATGCGCCCCCGCCAGGTTCACCCCACAGCAAGAAGCTTAAGATCAAACGGCGTGCAGACCGTACAACTGGATTCCGGACTTCCACTCCTTAGTACCGTCTCGGAAACCAAAACGGAACGCCACTCCTGCTCCACTTTGGCAAACTGACGCCAAGCGTCAGGGCCCGATTTCAAAGCCTGCTTCAGCTCGCGGTCAGAGCCGCAACCTCGTAGTCCTCCACCGACGGGATCGCAAACTCCACAACATCGCCGCTCGCCCTGAACGGAATCTCCTTCTCCGCCCGCAGCAGCGCAACCCGCTGCACCGTTCTCCCGGCGGGCAACTGCAGCCGCACCCGCTGCTCGCCGATGGGATAAAACTCCCGCAACCATCCTCGATGCGTATTCGGATTCGTGTAGTTCAGCACATGCACAGCGAATCCCGGTTCCGTCTCCCACGCAAACGCCTCAATCAGCCCGTCGCCCTCGATCCGCACCGGCGCACCATCGCCCGCAACCCAGCGAATCGTGTTCTGCAGCAAGTGGCTCAGATCCGTGTTGCCGCCGATCCATAAGCTGTGCTCGATGTTCCCGGGAAAATATGCCGTCCGGCTCCGGCCCTGCTCCCGCAAGACCACGGCCGGCTCCGTCGTCTGCCGGACAGGCGGGTAAGACAGCTCCGGTGGATACGCCACGAATCCCGGCACCACCGTCAGCACCGGATTCTCGACCGCCGCCACCGGCAGCCGATACTCCGCGCCGGGCAGCCAGTTCGTGTCCGTGAATCCCTGCACAATCGGATGCTGCCGCTCGATCCGCGCGTAAAACGGATTCGAATTCCCGCGCCGCCCAATCACCGGCCCCGCCGCATGAATCCCCAGCACATCCGCCAGCCCAAAATCCCCCCGCCGATGATTCTGGTTCGAGTACATGCTCGTCTCAAACGTCGCCAGCAGCGATCCGCCCTGCTCCACGTACGCCCGCAACTGCGCGCACTGCTCATCGCTCAGCAGCGCGATGTTCGGCAGGATCAGCGCCGCATATTTCGTCAGACGCTCCAGCTCCAGCCGATCCTCATGCACAAAATCGAAGAAGAACCGCCCCTCCAGCAGCGCGGAATACAGACCGTCCATGTTGCGCTGCATGGTCATGTCATTCGGCGCCTGATAGAACAGGTTCGTCCGCTGCCCAATCACCACCCCGATATTCGCCATCGTCCGCTTGTTCTTGAAATGCGTATCGTGCTTCGCGGTCCAGCCAAAATATTCCTCGCCAAACTTCTCCCACCGCTGGTCCTCGCCCATCCCCGCCTCAGCGCCGATCACGTGATAGTACGGAACCATGCCGCTCGCCGCCGTCTCGTTCAGCCACATCCGCACTTCCGCCGGCGATTTGAAGCTCTCCCGCCAGCGCAGCGGCCCCGTCGACCACGATCCCGTAACATTCGCCGCCATCTTCCCATCCATAATGGCCCGGCACACACGTCCCTGCTGCGTGCATCCCCACACCGGTTCACCCTGCCCGCCTCGCCCCTGGTTATCGGCCTGGAACCACTGCGCCACCGCGCCCACCTGGGCCAGATTCGGCGTCGCATGGATTCCGCCGCCCATATTCGCGAAATAGAATGCCTCCGCGTTCTTCTCCTTTGCGATCCCGTCGTACAGCTTCCACAGCTCCATCACGCGATCGTTGAATTTCTCCCAGTACGCGGGCGTCTTCGCCGGCGGCAGCTTCCGGCAGATGGCGCAGTAGCACACCGGCAGGTTGAACATCGGCCAGCCGTTCATGTAGAACCCATCGACGTCATAGCGCGTGTTGATCTCGCGCATGATCGCCGGCATGTAGTCCGTCATATACCCGGTAAACATGCAGGTCTGGAACAGCTCCGGCGTATCGGGCGTCTCCAGCGCCTGCCCCTGCTCGTCACGCATGAACCACTCCGGATGCGCCGCAAGCGCATCGCCCCAGTTCAGGTCCGGACTCATCCGCGCAATCGTCCGCATCCCGCGCTTCCGCGCCGCCGCGTTCAGCTCGCCGAAGAAATCCCGATCCCCGAGATACTTCCCCTTCCGATGAAACGGCACCGTCGTCGGGTAGCACGCCAGAATCCCTGTCACGCTGACAAACACCGCCCCGGCCTTCACGCGCGCCCAGTAATTCGCCCAACCCTCCACATCCATCACCGCCGGATCATGCTCCGTGATGTTCGTCTGCCCAATGCGCCGCAGCGTTCTCAGCCAGGGAACATCGCCCGCCGCCCTCAAGCCAGCCGCGGCATGCGCGGTCCCGCTCAAAGGGTCCGTCAGAGCCGCCAGCGTTCCCGCTGCCGCACCCGCCTTCAAAAAACTGCGCCGGTTAATCACGCAGACCTCCGCCGAGCCGCACGACAAAAATGCTCGAGCGCCCGCCGAAGAATTCTAAGGGAAGAAAAGGCCCGGTGCCCAGGAAGCGCGAGCCTGGTTCCAAGCCTCGTTCAGGGAAGAGAACTCAGCCGGTGCCGCGACACCAGCGGCTCAATGGCGAAAAAGAAGCTTCGATAACTAAACGAAATCCTGAACACGCTGCCGTCGTCCAGCACCAGCTGCTGATCGTCGGGTTCGAACGCCCTCTCGCTGCAGTCGATATGGCCTTCGATCACGGGCTGCAAAAAGCTCGTCGTACCGGGCGGCCGCGCACCCTCGCGCCTCAGTCGCACATCCCGGCCAAAACGGATCAACTTCCGCGTTCCGTCCCGCTGGATGACCGTGGCCGTCTGCCCCGCCAGGCTCTGACCCTGCCGCGGCTGCCACTCTGCCGGATACGTCCCTGCGACCTCTGCCATGCCCCGAAGAGTAGCCCGCCTTTCGAAGACCTCGGAATCCCTCCGTGGCGTCAGCAACCCTACCCTCCGGTGACACACCAAAGGGGCATGACCACAGAGCCAGTCGCCCCGAAGGGAACACCCTCGACTCAAATGTCCTGAAATGGAGTAATTGGTGCCGAAGAAGGGACTCGAACTTGAGCCGTTTAGCGGGCGTCCGAGCCCGCTGGCGAAATCCTGAGCGGAGCGAAGCGAGGCCCCCGCGCTGCACCGCAGTAGTGCCACAAAAAGGTCATTGCTTCATCGTCGTCAATGTCAGAGGCTGACGACCGTGATCCAATCACCAACAAAAGAAAACGGAAATGCGGACGTGTTCCTGGGGAAGACGGCCTCGCCGAAAGGCGGCAAAACTGATCTCTAAAGAGGAGCAATTCTGATGGCCAGATGCGGCTATTCGGCGTCGGACACACTACTGAATGCGGGCGGCGAACTTGAGGATGCTACACTCCTGGACTTCTGGCAATGGGCGTATGCTGACCTGTGTGACGACGAGAACAAAGGAATCTTCGCAGAGTGGCTGGTTGCGCGTCTCATCGGTATAACGAAGACTCGACGGATTGGATGGGCGAATAGCGACCTGATCACTCCGGACGGCGTCAGGATCGAGATTAAGAGCAGTTCCTACTGGCAATCGTGGAAGCTGATCGATGAGTTCGGAGTCACGCGCCAACAGCCTCTGTATCCGGTTTCCAACGAGACGCGTATCGCATTTGCGGGTCTCAAGGCACGCGACGCAGTCGCTGTACCAGATCCTTCGATACCACCCGAATTCAAGTCTCACGTATACATCTTTGCGTTCCAGCGAGAGGCGGAGGTTGAGCGCTGGAATGCCTTGGACTTGTCCCAGTGGGAGTTCTATGTCCTTCCCGCCAACCGTATCCGGGAGCTTGGCTGGAAATCGGTTTCCCTCAAGTCCTTACGCGTAGAGCACCCACCCTTGAGCGCATCTGATCTGCGTCCGGCGGCACTGCGGGTAATCGACGACGTAAAGCGAGAGATGGGGATCCCGGCGCACCCATCTGAGGCGCGAGTCTGACAAGACCGGCGCCGGGTCCGCAACCGAAATCCTGAGCGAACGCAGCGGGTCGAAGGACCTCAACCTAAACCTGACTTAATGGAAGCGATTGGTGCCGAAGAAGGGACTCGAACCCCCACACCCTTGCGGGTACATGGACCTGAACCATGCGCGTCTGCCAATTCCGCCACTTCGGCACGCAAAGTCCTGCGCAGAACACGCTGGACGGCAGCAATTGCTAGTGTTACAAAGGCATCCACCCGTGTCAAACTACGCGCCCCGTCCCGCGCACCCACGGCGTTTCTACAGAAAGTCGTCTTCCATGACCCTACCCGTTCAGCCCAAATCCATCCCTGAGCAGCAGGCCAAAGAGATTCGCCGCATCTCCCACGACCTCAGCAACGCCCTCGAAGTCGTCCTCCAGACCAGCTTCCTGCTCGGCACCATTCCCCTCGACGACGATGCCAAAAAGTGGCGCACCATGCTCGAAAACGGCGTGCAGCAAGCCGCCGATCTCAACCGCCAGCTCCGCGAATACGTGCGCGGCAACAGCTAAACCCGGCGCAACTCCCCAGAGAACTTAAACCACCCGCAAGTTCCCTCTCCGTTTCTCCGTGATCTCTGTGTCCTCTGTGGTCAATCTCCGCTACTGGAACAACCGCGGCGCAAAATCCTTCAGATCCCGCCGCCACGTCTGCCACTCGTGCGCCGTCCCCGGCGACTCGTAAAAAACGTGCTCGATCTTCGCATCCGCCAGCGAATTGTGAAGCCGTTCCAGTCCGTTCTTCATCATCGGCGGCTCGTCGGTCCCCACTCCGATCCACAACAGGTGGACCCGTTTCGCAAACGCCGCCGGATCCGCCAGCGCCCCATGAAAGTCCGTCCTCGGGTCCAGCTTCTGGTTCCCAAAGACCAGGCCCGCGCCGCTGAATCCTCCGATATACGAAAACAGCTCAAGATGATCGAACGCGATCTGGAAAGTCTGTGCCCCACCCATCGAAAGCCCCGCCATCGCGCGGTGATCGCGATCCGTCTTCGTCCTGAAATTCGCATCGATGAACGGAATCAGCGCCTGCGTCATGTCGTCTTCAAATACCGCGAACGCCTCCTGCATAGCACGCATCATCTCCGGCGACCCAAACGGCTTTCCTGTCAGGTCGGGAGGCGTCACCCCCGCTCGCCGCGCGTACCCGTACGCCATTACCACGATCATCGGCTTCGTGCTCCCCGCCGCGATCAGATTGTCGAGGATGAAATTCGCGTGCCCCTGCCGGATCCACCCCGTCTCATCCTCACCCGCGCCGTGCTGCAGATAGAGCACCGGATACCGAACCCTGGTCTGCGTGTCATAGCCCGGCGGCGTGTACACCAGGGCATGCCGCCACGTCCCCGTCACCTGCGAGTGGTACCACACCTCGCGCACCTGCCCGTGCGGAACATCCTGCGCCGTGTAATACGTCGCTCCCGCCTCGGGGATCTCGATCATGCTCGCATCCCTGCCCCCGCCGAAAAATGCGTAGCTGCTCGGATCGCTCACCTCGGCGCCGTCGATGATCACCGTGTAGTAGTGCAGCCCCGGCGCCAAAGAGGGCGTCGTTACCGTCCAGTAGCCATCCGCCTGCTTCTCCATGTCCAGCTTCGGCCCGCTCCAGAAATTGAGCTTCACCTTGCTGGCATCCGGCGCCTTCACCCGTATCTCCGCCCGCGACTGGCTGTCCACTTTCGGATACTGCGCGTCCGGAACGTTCGTCACCGCGGGCTGAAAGTCCCCGGGCTCCTGCGCACAACAAAGACTCGCCGCTGCCATTAACAACATCACTCCCGCCAGTTTCATCTCGTCACTCTCCCCCGCGCCTGACCTGCTTCTGCATCGAACGTCAGCCGCTGTTTTCTGAATCAAGCGCATCGTACAAGAGACCAACGCACAGGACCAGTCGCATCAACGCTGCTGCCCGATTCGCCTGGCCCAGCGCAACTCCCTGAAGAACTCAAAACACCCGAAAGTTTCATCTCTGTCTCTCCGTGATCTCTGTGTCCTCTGTGGTGAACTCGACCCGCACCGCCTCGAACCCTGGAGTGAGATAATAAAGAAGCTGACAGGGATCCCCTGCTGCACACCACGGAGGGGGCGTCACGGTTTCGACGGGATCGCTTGCGGCAAAGAGGCATGCCGGGGTCTGGGCACCCGTAATCGCCTGGAAAACCATAATTGCCAACAATCAACTGGCATACGCAGCTTAATTAATTAAGTTGCCGTTCTCCTCGGCTTCGCCCTTGGGCTGAGGAAGGACGTCGCACAGAGGGCTGGTTGCCGCCGCTCGGTCCGTGCAGCGGCAATAAGATCATCGGACTAGTTTCAGGCGTTTCTTGTCCGTTCTAAGCGCCGGAAGCGAAACTATCGAGCGGACTGAGCATGGAGTCTCTTGGCTGACAACGATTTCGGACGCGGGTTCGACTCCCGCCGCCTCCACCATCTATCTCGCCGAGCGCGACCGCAGTGCGCGCCGCCTTCTCCAAACCACCCACGAACCGTGTCACGGCACGACTTTTAAGTCGTGCCGTAAAAGCCCGAAAATAATTCGGGCTTTTCAGCCCCTGCGTGTTTTGCGTCGCTGCAATAATGAAGCAGGCGGGAATCAGGCGATGACCAGCAGCTATCCTGTCATCTACGAGCGCGGCGACGATGGAACTGTCAGCGCCTATGCTCCTGAATTGCAGCCTGGAGCCGTCGTCTCCACCGGCCGCGACTAGGAAGAAGCCCGCAAAATGATTGCCGATGCAATTGCTCTTTACTTCGAAGAGATGCGCAACACCGGTCAGGCAATCTCTCCGTCGCCGGTACGCTACGAAGTCGTCGAAGTCGCAAGCTAGCCGGCCCCGTCCAGGCAATCCCAGGCTACCCTGTCGTATGCGGGTCCGCAAACTCCTCGCCTACACCGCTATCTACATCCTCTGGGGCGGATCTTTCCTCGCCATCCGCGAAATCGTAGCCGTCGTTCCGCCCTTCTTTGCCGCCGGATTCCGCTTCACCTTCGCCGGCCTCATCCTTTTACTATGGAGCCGCCTCACCGGCCCCATTTCCCTCGGCCCGCGCCAGCTCTACGGCGCCTCCATCCTCGGCCTCATCATGTTCACCTGCCTCTACGCCGGACTCTTCTGGGCCGAAATCCGCATCGCCTCCGGCGTAGCCGCCATCATCTCCGCCATGATCCCCGTCTGGATCTTCGCGGGCGAAGTCTTCCTCCTCCGCACCCAGCGCGCCACCGCGCTCTCCCTCACCGGCATCGCCCTCGGTTTCCTCGGAGTCGTCGTCCTCGCCGTGCATTCCTCCCCGGGCAGCGCCTCCCACACTTCCACCCTCGCCGTATTCGTCACCGTCGCAGGCACAATTTGCTGGTCCGCCGGAACCCTCCTCTCCCGCCGTCTCGCCCTCCCGCGCCCGCAAAAGGCCAATGCCGGATGGCAGATGTTCTCCGGCGGTTTCCTCCTCCTGATCCTCGCCGCCGCCACCGGCGAATTCCGCCATCTCCCGCCCACCGCGATCCTCCTCAGCCCCCGCGTCCTCGTCAGCATGGCGTACCTCGTCGTCGCGGCCTCCATCGTCGCCTACACCGCCTACGTCTGGATCATCGCGCACGACTCCCCCACGCGCGTCTCCAGCTACGCCTATGTCAATCCGGTTTTTGCGTTGATCCTGGGAGCGGCCTTCGCAGGCGAACGACTCGGCCCTCTGCAACTCGCCGGAGCCGCCCTCGTCCTCGCCGGCGTCGTCGCCACATTAATGGGCAAACAAAAGGCTGCGACACCAACGCCGCAGCCCGTTACCCGCTGATCGCAGTCTCTATACCCTATCCCCTAAACCCTATACCCTGCCCTACGCGTAAATTCCCCGCTGCTTGATTGTGAACGCCACCCGGTCGATCGCCAGCATATACGCCGCGATCCGGTTGTTCACCGCGTGCGCCTCCGCATACCGCGTCACGTCGTCAAAGCTCTCCGCCAGGATCGCCTCCATCCGCTCGTTCACTTCCGACTCTTTCCAGAAGTAGCCCTGCCGGTCCTGCACCCACTCGAAATACGATGCCGTCACACCGCCCGCATTCGCCAGAATGTCCGGGATGATGAACACCTTCTTGTCCGCCAAAATCTCATCCGCTACCGCCGTCGTCGGCCCATTCGCGCCCTCGCACACAATGCGCGCCTTGATCCGTTCCGCGTTCCGGCTCGTGATCACGTTTTCCGTCGCCGCCGGAATCAGAATCTCGCAGTCCGTCGTCAGCAGCTCCGCCGTCGGCATCGGTTCCGCTTCCCGGAATCCCAGCACTGTCCCGTTCCGCAGCTTGTGCTCCAGCAGCGCCTCAATGTCGATACCCTTGGGATTGAACAGCCCGCCATCGTATTCCCCAATGCCGATCACCTTATAGCCGCGCTCCTGCATCAGCTGCGCCGCATTCGATCCCACATTGCCGAAGCCCTGAATGATGACCCTGCACCCATCCCGCGGCAGGCTCAGATACTTCAGCGCCTCGTCGCACACCAGCGCAATCCCGCGCCCCGTCGCCTCCCGCCGCCCGCGCGATCCGCCGATAGTCAGCGGTTTCCCCGTCACCACCGCCGTCACCGTCTGCCGCATGTGCATCGAGTAGGTGTCCATGATCCACGCCATGGTCTGCTCGTTGGTGTTCACATCCGGCGCGGGCACATCCTTCTCCGGCCCCAGAAATTCGATGATCTCCGCCGTGTACCGCCGCGTCATCCGCTCCAGCTCGCCCTGCGACATGGTCTTCGGGTCGCAGATCACCCCGCCCTTCGCGCCGCCAAACGGAATATTCACCACCGCGCACTTCCACGTCATCCAGCTCGCCAGCGCCCGCACCTCATCCAGCGTCACGTCCGGCCCGTACCGGATCCCGCCCTTGCATGGACCCCGCGCCTGCGAGTGCTGCACCCGATACCCGGTGAAAACCTCGATCCGCCCGTCATCCATGCCCACCGGAAAATGCACGATGATTTCCCGCGCCGGATACCGCAGCACCCGCCACAGCCCTTCGTCCAGGTTCAGTTTCCGCGCCGCATAATCGAATCGAGCCGCCTGGGCTTCCCAGGGGTTAATTTCCTGCTCAAGAGTTACCGTTGCCATTGGGGAATCTCTCCACAGCCGATGCTTCCTGGGCCCTGCGGAAAACCAAAAAAGGTTCGCTCAGGCAGAAACCCGCATCCGGGCCAAACGGTCCGAGTATAGGCTCCCGAACCGACCCCCCGCAACCCTCGTGAGGCACCCCAACGTAACCATTGTGGGCCATCGTCGACGCCGTGGCCGGGATGAGGTTCGTATCAGGGCCCGACTTCACAGCTTGCGGAAAAAAACAGGCCTGGCTGGCCCAGGTCTCGATTTTGGGACCCGGAATTCGCGCGCAGACCCGGGTCCCCTTCACGCCCGTTGTTGGCGTGATGGGGTGGGAGCGCGCCGCCTTCCCCAACCAGCCACATACCGTGTCAGGGCACGACTTTCAGTCGGGCCGTAAAGGCCGCAAAAAACTCGGGCTTTAGCCCCTGCGGAATGCCGCCTCATCACTCGCCGCGCGTGGATGACCGCCTCGCCATCACCGGGATGAGGTTCGTATCAGGGCCCGACTTCACCGCTTGCGGAAAAAAGCGGGTGCCCCACGTCCCTGGTGTTGGGGACGTGGGAATCGCGCGGAGCGCGCTGCTTTTTCCAACCCAGCCACGAACCGTGTCAGGGCACGACTTTCAGTCGGGCCGTAAAGGCCGCAAAAAACTCGGGCTTTAAGCCCCTGAGGGCTGTTCCTCCGAACGTCGAATGATTCAATACACTCCAGAGACACCACACCAGATACCGACGGACAAAAGCCGATCCGAATCCCTTTGCCCTCACGAACCCAGGTCAATACATTCAGGAAAGGAGTCCCGCCCGGCATGTTAAACAGCATCACGCCCTTCTTCATCGTCGACGATCTGGCCGCCACCCTCCACTTCTACCAGGACAAACTGGGCTTCAGCGTCCTCCACAAAGGCGGCGGCGACGGAAACAGCAACAACGACTTCTGGGCCATGGTCGGGCGAGATCGGGTGATGCTCATGTTCAAGGCCATCGCCGCAGAGGTCCATCCTCAGCCCAACCCTTCCCGCCACGAATGGGCGCCCTGGGACGCCTACGTCAACGCCAGCGATCCCGACGCCCTCTACGCAGAGTTCCTCGCCCGCAAAGTCCCCATCCATCGAGAACTGGCCAACACCAACGACGGGCTGAGAGCCTTCGAGATCATCGATAACAATGGATACGTCCTCTGCTTCGGCCGCCCCGTCAACTAGACGTCCTCATTCGGAAGGTTTATCGAACTCCCAAACCGCTAGAGATGCACGATCTCCACATCCCCCCATCGGTCCCGCAGGTATTCCGCGGCCAGCCGCCGATGGCAGTGATCGGCCTCCGCCTCGCTGCACAGCAAACAAGAGTCCCTGAATATCTCCCGATCCACCGTATTCTCTACGTTTCTCTCTGCGATGAGCGCCAGAAACCGGGTCGCGTAAGCCTCCCAGTCGTGATTCGCCTTTCTGTAGTCGTCCAGCATTTCCTGCGTGGGGGCGAACTCGGGCAGATGCACATATTCAATGTCGCAGATTGTTTTCAGGAAATAGCGCAGATCGTCCCGTTTGGAGAACCCCGCCAGCTGCGAAACATTATTCAGCCGAACGTCAATCAGCCTCCTCACTCCCGCCGATGAGAGCCGCGTAAAGAACTCCTCGGCCGTCTTCTTCGTGAAGCCAATCGTAAAGATTCTCATTCAGGAGGCTTCCCGGCCCCACAGCTCATACTGTTCACACTCGTCAACGGCCTTGCGAAACGCGATCCGCTCCCCCTGAATTTTGTAAGCCATTGCGAGGTAATCCTCACCCCGGCGTGAAGTGCATAGGTCGGGAATGCGCAGAAGCTGAACCAGCCGTTGCGCCGTCAAGTCATGCTCCTCGAGCAAGCCATTTTCCAGGATGTGCCGCACCGGAATCCCTCTGGCTCTCAGGTGCCTGCCGACCAAAATGCAGCGATGACAAGTGAGCGGATCGCCCTCCGCGCACAGCAGCGCGATCCGGTGGTCGTTGCGCCCTTTTTCTACTCGATCCAAACCCTCCTGAAATGCCCGCGTCGCCGCCAGCAAATCGTATTGCACCCTCCCGCCCACATAGCATCCTTCGTCGAGCGTGCGCGCTCCCAGCTCCCGCCCCAGGAACGCATAGCTGATTCCAGCCGCACGGAGACCTTCCCTCAGCAGGTCCTGGCCGTACTCCGGTCTGGATTTGCTGTAAGGCTCGGATCGGACGTCCGCGATCGCGGTTACCGAGTTCTCCCGCAACAACGCGAGAAACTCCTCTATCGTGCGATTCGAATAGCCGACACTATAAACAGCTGCTCCCGGTTCCATACCCGCTACTTCAGCACTCCAGCGATGAGCTTGTAACAGTAGTTCGTCTTCTCAAAAATCTCTCCCACGCTTAAGCACAGGATCGGACGCACCAGCGTTATCGTCGTCCCCTCAGGCGCGTCTTGCAACTCCTCGCCGACGAAACAATCGGTCACGGACAGCGTGTAGTCAAACCCCGCAATAGAAAAAGACCCCCGAACAGTTCTCCGCCGCTTCGCCTTGCTGTTCCCCTCCATCTCCACCTTCAGCAATAGCCTTCCCGGCTGAATCAGCTTCAGCGAGGTGGTTAATCCAAAAGCCTCTGCCGCTGGTATCTGGTCATTCTTTCCATGTGAAGTGGAGCCTCCATCGAACCACAGGCAGCCTTTCACTTCTTCAATGGCGCCATATAGACTCCAGCGATTGACGCAGCCTGTCCGAACCCATCGTTGCCGGGTGTTCACTCGATGATCTTCCCGGTGGCAACCCCGTGGTGCCGGCCGCAGAAATCCAATCTCGATGGTTTCCAGAAGCTGCGGGTCTTTCCCGTCGGAATAAAGTCTCTCCCCGTAAAGCTCACCCTTTCCTGCTAGTCCAACCGGACGAACCCATCCTCCCAATCCCGTTTTGCCGAATTCGAGTCCGGCAATGCACCGCCCCTGGTATTTCCGGGAATTCGCGAGGCAGACGATAGTGCGGCTATAGGACAAACAGAACTCAGTTCAGCGAAATTGCATCTACCATAGGCCACACGCTGGCTCCGCGACAGATTCCCTCCGGTTCTTTCACGCTCGCTGGTAATACCCTCAAAAAAACATCGGGGGACCACGGTGCTTACCGCAATCCCCCTAAATCCCCCAACTCAGCCTCGCCTCAGTGACCCCAACCTCACCCCTTCTTCACCGGCACCTGAATCTCCGTAACATACGACTCATCATCCTGCCGCACCGGCTGCGTGCAGTGCAGATACAGCTCCCGAATCGGCCCCGCAATCTGGTACCCGCTCTCCGCCACCCACTGCAGCAGCGCGTCATACGCCTCGCTCAGCCGCCGGTACGCCCCGTTGTGCACCGTGCACGCCGCCGTCGTCTCCGGCAAATCGTGCACCGTCACTCCGCCACCTGCCGCCACATCCTGCTTCAGATAAAACCCCGCCTCCGCATCCACATCCTTCTCTTTGTGTTCCAGGTCGTGCCACAGCGCCACCGGGATCGTCGCCTGCGCCATCCCCGCGCCCACCCCGCTCGCCACCCTCCCGTAGAGCGCCCCCACCGATTGATAATTCGCAATCGTCTCCCGCACCGACGCAATCTTCTGCTTCGGCACCGCTTTCACCACCACGTCGTACGCCATATCGTTCTCCTTTTCGATCAGCCGAATCCGGCTGCTGATTCTGCTGAGACGATCGCCTTCCTCCTCGACGCGTTTCTTCTGCTCGGCCTGTTGCAGAACCAGCATTCCCCGCATCTGCTCCGCGGTCACGCCCTCCCCGAGCATCCGCCCAATCTCCTCGAGCGAGAACCCGAAGTCCTTGAGCGCCAGAATTCGATGCAGCCGCGCCATCTGTCCCGCCGCGTAGTAGCGGTACCCGTTTTCCGGATCCACCCACGCCGGTGCCAGCAGTCCCGCCTCGTCGTAGTACCGCAGCGTCTTGATCGATACCTGCGCCAACGTCGAGAAGTCGCCGATCTTCAGCATAGGAATGTTTTCCTCCCTCCCCCAACCGGAGAGTCAACCCCTCATCGCACTTTTTTCCAATGAGGTCCGTTCAGGAGATAACCCAGGTCGTCGCCCTCCGAGAAATCCGCCAGCTGCGAAACATGCAGTGCCGGGCGACCAGAACCCCCCGCGGTACCTTCGTACTCCCAGCCCTTCCGAATCTCCTTGCCTCCAAATCGCAAAAAACCTACCCTGATAATAGGGAAAGCTCTGTCCGCGCCATATGCGAACAGAGCTTTTCTCTTGCAGGGCAACCTGTCCTCGGCCCAGGCCCGGGACTTCGCTCTTGCAGACTTCGCTCTTTGAGATTCCCGCGCGCGCCCATCGCATCCATCCGCCCCGGCTCGCCATGGCTGTTCGCCGTCACCGCGGAGGATTCAAAACCCTATCTTGCGATCGCCGATATTTTGCCCGCCGGTCACCGCTGGATCCCGCCCGGAGGGTAATACCTGATTTGCAGTACCCGCGGATACCAATGCAATGACTCACTTGCCGCACCCCCCTGGGGGGGAGGGGGGTACCCCCCACCATCCTCGGGAGCGAATCCCACGTTCAATCCCGCCTCGTCGTAGTGCCCCGCAATCCACCGCGCGAACCCCGATAATACCCTTGAGACCCATGACCAAACACTCCGCCGGAATCCTCCTCTTTCGCCGCACCCAATACGGCCCCGAAGTCTTCCTTATCCATCACGGCGGTCCCTTCTGGGCCAAAAAAGACGCTTGGTCCATCCCAAAAGGCGAATATGAACGCGACGAAGAGCCCCTCGCCGCCGCCCGCCGCGAATTCCAGGAGGAAACCGGCGCCTCCGTCGACGGCCACTTCATCCCCCTCGACGTCATCCGCCAGCCCGGCGGCAAAGAAGTCATCGCCTGGGCCGTCGAAGGCGACTTCGACCCCGCTACCCTGGTCAGCAATACCTGCCTCATCGAGTGGCCCCCGCGCACCGGACGCATGATCGAAATCCCCGAAGTCGATCGCGGCGCCTGGTTCCCCATCGCCATCGCCGAGAAAAAAATCTTCCGCGGCCAGGAGTTCTTCCTCGATCGCCTCCTCTCCGCCCTCCGCTGACGCTCAGCGCAACGCCCCACCACCTCCACGAGCATTCCAGATGCGACTTTTTGCCGTCTGGAACGTAGCACCACCAGGCCGCCTCCGCGATAATGCAGGAGCGGTCGCTCCTCTGCCGTGAATCCGAATCACGGAAACCCCGCAGAGAAACCTATGACGATTCCCTGCCGGTTCCTTCTCGTCGCCCTCGTCCTTCTCCCGTGCGCTGGCGCGCAACCCTCCGGTACCAATTCCGGAGCCGTGCCCCAGTCGGACCAGACAGCCACCAGCTCTCAGCCCCCTGCAATCGCGTTCAGCGCCCCCGAAGGCCTCCTGCACATTGACATCGTCGTTGCCAACCCCGCCGGGAGCCCCGTGACGGGACTCCCCGCCGCCGACTTTTCCCTCCTCGACAACGGCCAGCCCGCGAAGATCGTCTCTTTTCACGCCTACAGCGTCGCCTTTCCGCCCCACCCTCCGGTCGATATCACTCTGCTTCTCGATACCTTCCAGGTTCCCAGAGAACTGGAGACGATCGAGCACGAGCAGCTCGAAGATTTCCTCCGCCAGAATGGGGGTCAGCTCCCGCAGCCCATCTCGCTCCTCATCCTCAATGACAGCGGCCTCTGGCAGGCCGGCCCGCCTTCCCTCGACGGCAACATCCTCGCGGACGCCATAGCCCACAACCGCGTCACGCGATGGGGTCGCGGCGCCTGGGTGTCCGGCACCAATCAGTCCTCGATTGCGGCGAACAGAGGAACCATCGACGCCTTCAGCACTGCCCAGCCGCCCCCCCTCGATGCATTGCAGGCCCTCGGCGCGTTCGCTGCGGCCGAACGTCGCGAGCCCGGCAGAAAACTCCTCCTCTGGTTCGGTCCAGGCTGGGGTGTCGCCAGCGGCAACAGCCCCAACGTACCCACCGACTCCCAACAGCAGAAGCAGACGCTCTTTGACCACATCGCCTGGTTCTCCACCCTCCTCCGCCTCGCGCGCGTCAGCCTTTGCAGCGTCTCTCCGATGTACGCGCACCGCGCCCCGAGCGGGCAAGTCGAATCTCCGCCGCCCCCTCCCGACTTCGCCTCGCTCGCCCTGCATCCGGCTGCCTCGCCCCTCGATGCAACCACCCTCGCCTTGAACCGGCAGGTCCTCGCCATCGAAAGCGGTGGCAGCGCGCCCAACCCCGCTTCCGGCGATCCCGTCAGCCAACTCAATGACTGCGTTCGCGCCCCCAGCGCCTTCTACACCCTCACCTTCAACCCCGCGCCCGCCGAGCACGTCGACGAGGTTCACGATCTCAAGGTGAACCTCCGCGCGCCTGAGCTCACGGCTCGCACCACCACCGGCTACTACGATCAGCCGTATTACACCGACGTCACCAATCCCGCCATCCGGCCGGTGACCGTGGACCAGCTCGACCAGCTCCTGCGCAACGAGCAATCCACCCCCGACGCCGACCTCGCCCACCAGCTCTCTACCGTCGAACTCACCGAGCGAGCCGACACCGCCCAAATTGCCTCCTGGACCGCGCAACTCCGCGGCAAAAAATCCCGCGAAGCGCTCGTCGCTCTCGCCGACGCCTCCGCGTTCCTCGATCTTCCTCCCGCCGAAATTCTCCCCGATCCCCTACCCGATCGAAATGCCCAGCTGCAGATGATCTCCCTGGCCGACGCCTACCTCAACCAGACCATTCCCCATTTGCCCAACTTCTTCGCGCAGCGCACCTCCGTCGAATACGATGAAACGCCGCAGTTCGACCACGGCGATGGCCACTTCACCGCCGCTGAGCCCCTCCACCTCGTCGACACATCCAAAACCACCGTGCTCTACCGCAACGGCGCTGAAGTCGAATCCAAACAATCCCGCCGCGAAAAATCGTCCCACTGGCAGTTCGTGTATGGAACCTTCGGCCCCGTGCTCCGTGCGGTCAAGGGCGTGTTGGCCGATCCCGCCGCCCTCACCTGGAGCCGCTGGGAGACGGACGCCGCCGGCGGACGGCGCGCCGTCTTTCGCTACGTTGTCCCTGCCTCGGCCTCGGAGTTTCGCACCGGAGGCTGCTGTCTTCCCGACGGCGAGGGAAACGGGGGCTTCACCACCATGCCCGGCTATCACGGCGAAATCGCCATCGATCCCGCCAGCGGAGCGATCCTTCGTGTGGAAACCCAGGCAGACCTCGAAGGATTCGTCCCCATTGACCGCTCCGAAGTCATGGTCTCCTACGGCCCCGTGACCATCGGCGAAAAGACCTATATCTGCCCCCTGCGCAGCGTCAGCATCTGGCGAGCGCGTTCCGTCACCGCACACTGGGAATGGAATCAGGGCTTCCGCGACTGGGGTCCCTGGGCGACCAAGCTCATCGAATTTCGCTTCGATGACTACCACATCTTCCGCGCCAACGTCCGCATCCTCCCAGCCGTTAATCCCGAACCCGACCAATGAGTCCCGGCGAGGAGCCTGCGTACAATCTTGTGAGTCAGCCGCCAGACCTGCGCCTTGCTCTTCTGCTCAACCGAGGCAGCAGAACCAGAGGCGTAGCATGCTCACTCTCAGCAAAACCATCGCCCGATTGAAGCAACACTACGGCGAACCACAGGCTCCCCCCGCTCATGGGCCCTTCGAGTTAGTCATGTGGGAAAACGCCTGCTACTTGCTCTCCGATGAGCGTCGCCTCGAAGTCTTCGAGTCATTGCGCAAAAAGGTCGGTCTGAATGCTGCGGCCATCCACAGCGCATCGGACGAAGTGCTGCTCCCTCTTGCCCGCAGAGGAGGAATGCGCCCTGAAACGCGCGTCTTTCGCTGGCGCGAAATCGCGCGGATCGCCCTGACCCAGTTTTCCGGCGACCTGGATTCCATCCTTACGTCGCCTTACCTGCAAGCCAAAAAAGCACTGAAGCAATTTCCCAACATCGGCGATCCCGGCGCAGAGAAGATCCTGCTCCTCTGCGGCATGGCTTCCGGCCTGCCCCTGGAATCGAACGGCCTGCGAGTCCTGGTCCGGATAGGCTGGGGCCGCCTGCAGAAGAGTTACGGAGCCACTTACCGTTCCGTTCAGGACGATCTCAAACCCATCCTTCCCACGACCGCAAACACTTTGAAAGAAGCGCATCTCCTGCTGCGACAGCACGGAAAAACTCTCTGCAAGGAGAAGGCTCCCCTGTGCGACCAATGCCCGCTCTTCAAAGGATGCGATTACGCTGAGAAGCGTGCTGCTTCTGCCTTCCGCCTCTGCTGAATGCAACCTGGCAGCATGGAACAAGCCCTATACCCTAAACCCTATCCCCTATACCCTGTCTTTCATGAGGCCGTCCCATCCCGAACGCGCCGAGTTCCTGCGCCTCGCCCGTTCCCACTCCCTCGTCCCGCTCTACCGCACCCTCACCGCCGACCTCGAAACCCCGGTCTCCGCCTTCCTCCGCGTCGCCGCTGCCGAGCCCGAGTGTTTCCTCCTCGAATCCGTCGAAGGCGGCGAGCATCTCGGCCGCTACACCTACATCGGCATCCGTCCCAGCCGCCGCATCGTCTCCCACGGCGCAGAAATCGAAATCACCGAGCACGGCCGCACCCGCCAGTTCACCGGCGACGTCTTCGCTCTCCTCCGCGACGCCCTCCACGGACACACGCCCGCCCGCATTGCCGGTCTCCCGCCCTTCACCGCCGGCGCCGTCGGCTTCTTTTCCTATGACGTCGTCCGGCAGATCGAGCGCCTGCCCCAGTCAACCACCGACGACCTCGGCCTGCCCGACGCCTGCCTCATGTTCTTCGATGAGGTCCTCGCCTTCGACCACGTCAAAAAGGAAATCCTCCTCATCGTCACCGCCGATCTCCGCCGCCACAAGCCCCAGGCCGCGTACGCCGACGCGCTCCGCCGTCTCGACCGCCTCGAGAAACGCCTCGCCCATCCGCTCCCGAAGCTCCCGTCAAAGAAACCCGCCGGCAAACTCCGCCTCACGCCCCAAACGCGCAAAGCGGCGTTCTTAAAAGCCATCGCCCGCGCGAAGGAATACATCGCCGCCGGCGACATCTGCCAGGTCGTCCTCTCCCAGCGCCTCGACCTCGACCCCGGCGTTGATCCTTTCTCCGTCTACCGCGCCCTCCGCATCGTCAACCCGTCACCTTATATGTATTTCCTCCGCTTCAGCAGGAAGAAGCCCGCCGCCAGGCCCGCCAAAAGCGCCCACAGCCAGGCAGAAGAAACCACCCACATCGTCGGTTCTTCCCCCGAGCTCCTCGTCCGCGTTGAAGGCCGCCGCATCGAGTACCGCCCCATCGCCGGGACCCGCCCCCGCGCCGCTACTGAAGCCACCGACCTCGCCGCCGAGCGCGAGATGCTCACCGATGAGAAAGAACGCGCCGAACACGTTATGCTCGTCGACCTCGGCCGCAACGACGTCGGTCGCGTCAGCGAATATGGCACCGTCAAAGTGACAAATTTAATGCACGTCGAGCGCTACTCCCACGTCATGCATCTGGTCAGCGACATCGAAGGCCAGCTCCGCCGCGATCTCTCCGCCGTTGACGCCCTCCGCTCCTGTTTTCCCGCTGGCACGCTCTCCGGCGCACCCAAAATCCGCGCCATGGAAATCATCGAGGAACTCGAATCCACCCGCCGCGGCATCTACGGCGGCACCGTCCTCTATGCCGACTACTCCGGCAACCTCACCTCCTGCATCGCCATCCGCACCCTCCTCGTCGAAGGCCGCAAAGGATTCATCCAGGCCGGCGCCGGCATCGTCGCCGACTCCATCCCCGAAAACGAATACCAGGAAAGCCTCAACAAAGCGAAGGCCGTCGTCCGCGCCATCGAACGCGCAAGAGGGAATTAGTCATGGACCAAAGCCCGCAACCTGACCCTCCAGTTGCGAATGCCGACGTTCCTGCCCGGTCGCGCCCGCAGACGCCTGGCGCAGCTCTTGTATCTGCCATTGTTCCCGGCGTCGGTCAATTCATGCTGGGAGAGACGCTCAAGGGCTATATCTTTCTTGCCCTCACCCTGATCTGGTGCTTATGCTTCTTCGCTCCCTTGCGGTTGCCGAGGCTCTATTACGGCTGGCTGACGCTGATTTTCTCCGGGATTGCGCTCACAATCGCCGCCTCCTGTCAGGCACTCCGTTCGCGATCCGAAGGAAGAGGAGGCCCAGGGAATTGGATTTGGCTCTTCGGCACTCTGCCTCTTGCTTTGCTCGGTCCGCTCATCTGCCAGAGTCTGTTGTTGCGTGCAGGCGGATTTCGGGCTTTCAGAATCCCGTCTGCATCTATGGAGCGCACGATCCAGGAAGGCGATCTGTTGATGGCTGACATGCGCTTTTACCGGCATCACGAACCGGCGGATGGAGAGATCATCCTCTTAAAGAGCCCCGAAACCCCCGGAGTGATCCTCATCAAACGCCTGATCGCGAGAGGGGGCGACACGATCACGAGCGTGCACGGGGCCGTTTCGCTGAACGGCGTCGCTCTAAACGAGAGCTACGTGCAGCACACCGACGACCCGACAGACGAACTCATGAATTTCGGGCCTCTCACGATCCCCCCTCACAAACTTTTCGTCATGGGGGACAATCGAGATATCAGCCTCGACAGCCGGATGCCCGAATTTGGACTAGTCGACGAATCCGCAATCCTGGGAAAGCCGCTCTACATCATCACCCCGGCGCATGACCGCTCAGGAGAACGGCTGCATTAGCGCTCAGAGTCCCTACTTTGCCACCCGCTCCGCCGTCCCCGTCACATTCAGGCTGCAGTTGCTCCGCCCCATCGCCATCCAGAACGCCCCGTCGCCAAACGTGACCTGCTCCAGCGACACCCGCGTCACGCCGTAGGCATACATCTTCTCCGGCAGCCGGATCTCCCGCAGCTGTTCCGCCGCCTTATCCGCCGCATCCACTCCGGAGAACGTCAGGTGCAGGTCGAACCCGCTCGCATCCAGCTGATACACGCTCTGCTTGGCCAGAAAACGCGCCGTGATCGTCACCGACCGGATCGCCTTGCCGCTCGAATTCTGAAACTTCAGCGCCAGATTCGGTTCCGTCACCTTCTCTGCCGACGTCACGGGCAGATAGCTCGCAGGCCAGTTCAGGCGCGCGCTCGTCAGCACCACCGGACACCCGGCCTGGCTCTGCGGCATCGGCCCCACGGCCTGAAGTTCGAGCGTCATCATCCCCGGCGCCAGTTCTGACCCCGGAGCAGGCACCGCCTGTTTTTGTGTTTGTGCGATTCCCGCCGACGCGGCGGCCAATAGAAGAGCGGAGACGAAGAGCCTCATACCAGGCACCCCCGATGCCCCTCAGCATAGCACCGCCCGTCGCTACTGCGCAGCCGCGTTCTGCGGTCGAAAGCCCCCGCTCACCGCCCCACCAGCGACGCATGGAACGCCGGATACCGAGCCCCCTCGAGTTTCACCTTCGAAGATGCGTCCTCGAGGGCGCGTACATCGTCCGGGGTCAGTTCGATCTGCGCCGCGCCCAGATTCTCTTCCAGACGACTCAGCTTCGTCGTCCCCGGAATCGGAACGATCCAAGGTTTCTTCGCCAGCAGCCAGGCGAGTGCGATTTGCGCAGGCGTTGCCTTCTTCTGTTTCGCGAACGCGCTGATCACATCCACCAAAGCCTGATTCGCCTGCCGATTCTCCGGGGTGAACCGCGGCACGATGCTGCGGAAGTCCGTGCTGTCGAACTTCGTCTCTGCATCGATCTTGCCCGTCAGGAACCCTTTGCCCAGCGGGCTGAACGGCACGAACCCAATCCCCAGCTCTTCGAGCGTGGGCATCACCGTCTCCTCCGGCTCCCGCCAGAACAACGAGTACTCGCTCTGCAGCGCGGCAACAGGCTGCACCGCATGGGCGCGCCGGATCGTCTTCGCGCTCGCTTCAGACATCCCGAAGTGCTTCACCTTGCCCGCCTGAATCAGCTCTTTCACCGCCCCGGCAACCTCTTCGATCGGAACATTCAGGTCGACCCGATGTTGGTAAAACAGATCGATGGCATCGACCTTCAGCCGCTGCAGCGATGCCTCTGCGACCTGTTTGATGTGCTCGGGCCGGCTGTTCAGCGCGTTCCACTTGCCTCCGTCCGCGGGATTGGCTTCCCAACCGAACTTCGTCGCGATCACTACCTTGCCGCGAAACGGAGCCAGCCCCTCGCCGACCAGCTCCTCGTTCACGAACGGCCCGTACACTTCGGCCGTATCGAAAAACGTCACGCCCCGATCGACCGCCGCATGCAGCAGCGCAACCATCTCCTGTTTGTCTTTGGCAGGCCCAAAGCCAAAGCTCATCCCCATGCACCCGAATCCCAGCGCCGATACTTCCAGCCCACCCGTGCCCAGTTTGCGTTTCTGCATCGCCATCTCTCCTCAATATTCCAGGGATGCGCCTCCGCATCCCTCGGGACCATCATCGCCCCCCGACGCTTCATCGCCAAATGGCCTGAAGGCTTGTTCTCAACTCACGATGACCGAAACCCACCCGTGCCCCATGTTCTAGAATGGCGATGACTCCCGTCGCCAGAGGCTCTTATGACCCACGCGCAAAAGCGTGTGCTTGTGCTGGTCCTGACCCTTCCCTTTTGTGCCTTGTCTGCGTTCTCGACCGAGCCTTCCCCGTTTGCCTCGCCCGAACTCAACGTCCTGCCATCTCCGGCATCACCCTCTGAGCTGCCCCTCCCCGCTGGCGCCTCCGTCATCGACTACGACATCTGGCCCACGGGCCCGGATGCGCTCATCCTTCTCCACGACAGCGCCGGCAACCATGTGGTCAGCTGGCACGCCGGCGACACCCGCACCGTCCCGGTTCTCGATTTGCCTGCGGACTTCACCCCCGCGTCCATCACCGTCCATCCCCACGAGCACCGCTTCTTTGTTTTGGGAAAGTCCGGCCAGCAATCCAAAATTCTGGTTGTCGACAACTTGAAAGGGAGCTGGACGCAGCGCACCATTTACCAGTCTTCGCACGACCTGCGGCGTCTCCTCGTCGCGCCCCGTCCCTTTCAAATCGGCTGGAACGCAACGCAGAACCAACCCATCGAGAGTTACCGGCTCTTCTTCGCAGAGCGCCAGCCCAGCGGCGCATATTCCACTCGTTCCATCACCGAAGACGGCCAGCGCGAATACCAGGTCATCGGCCCGCAGGCCTCCTGGACAAAGCTCCCCAACGAAGATGAGGATCCAACCCCCAATTTCGTCTCGTCCGCGCTTCCCGCGGCATTTCACCCCGCCGGACATTTGCTGATCTGGCAGGACGCCATTGGCTGCTTCCAGCAGCTTGCCTACGCGGGAAAAAACTGGGACAAACCTTCGCCTCTCACCGGCAATCCATGTGGCGGATCGCTCACCGTCACCCCAAACGGCGCCGCTCTGCTCCACTGGAAACACGGTGTGCCAGGCGTAGCCGTCATTGACGATCATGGCCGCACAACCACAGCGCAGGCCGGCAGCTATCAGTTCATCTCCACCCCATCCTCCACGTCGGATGGCAGAGGCATCGTCGGTCTGGTCGAGCGCGCAGGCGGACAAGCCCTCGTCTACGTCCCCATAGACGTCCCGTTCGCTGACGTGATCGACGCCTGGATGTTTATGCAGGACCCCGCCGATCGCGACAAGTTCAAAACCAGCGCCGGCCTCTTTCGCACCACCGCCGATAACCAGATGTACGAGCTCTACGACACCGAATCGTATGCCTGCGGCGGCTATGACAGCGCAACGCCCACCCGCCCTTACTTTGTCACCACCGACATCTTCTGGGAGCTCATCGCCTCCGCTTACGAAGGCGTTTTCATCGTTCAGGAGCGCCAGCAGGCCATGCCCGCATTCTGGGCCTTTGTCGACGCAGCCCGCCAGTCGCTCGACACAACCGCCCCCGGCTCCACCTGGGCGATGGCCTTCGACGCGGTCGCACAGTCGCACAGCACAACCACCCCCACCGCCGACGAAGCTCTGCACATCCAGGGCGCAAAGGGAACATTCAACTCAAAGGTTTTTGGCGCGCCGTTTGACTTTGCTGAACTCACCCCGCGCGGCTACTACACCTCCACACCCGAAATGGCGGCCTACTTCAAGGCTGTCCATTACCTCACTTCTCTTTCAGCCGCGAGCGGAGCCGCTCCTTTGAATGCGCTGCCCGCCGATGTCAAAGCGAAAGCCCTCCAGTGGATCGCACCCTACACCGCGTGGATCGCCCCAAGCCGCTCACCGCTGGTGTGGAGTTCCGACAAATTTGTCGCCCCCGCATTTGCCCTGCATCCCGGCGACACGCCGCAGATCTTTCCCCTGTCCTGGGGCTTCGACAATGAGGTTCTGCTCTCCACCGTCTACCACTCCGATTGGCCTGCCGCCGAACAGATCACCGGCCCCGGTGGCCCGCGTCTTCTGCCCTCGGGCCTCGATCTCGCCGCAGCCCTGGGCGATTCGTATGCCCGCTCGTTGCTGAAGACCGACCTCGCCGCGTATCCCCCGCTCGCTCCCGCGCTCGATGCGCTCCACCAGCGTCAGCCCACCAACGCGCTGCAGACGAACCTTTATGGCGCGTGGATTGATGCGCTGGCCGTGCAGTGGGCCGACGACGCTGCCTTTTCCGGCAACGCACGCGACCCGCTGTGGAACGCGAAACGCCTCCAGACCGGCCTCGCCTCCTGGGCCACGCTGCGCCACGCCACCGTTCTCGTCAACGAGAGAGCCGCCGCGGAGTGCGGCGAAGGTGGCTTCGAGGCAATTGTCCTCCGTCCGCCCAGAGGCTACGTCGAACCAGATCCGAAGACCTTCAATGTCATCGCATCCCTGTTCGACCAGATGCAGCAAGCAGTCGCGCAGTCGGCGAATCTGAGTGGGAACCTGCCTACCGACAATCCGGATAACGCGAAAGCTCAACCCCTCCGCGACGGCATCATCCGTCGCCTGCAGGCCACCGCGGCCAAGGCGCGCCTCTTCGCCTCCATCGCCGAAAAGGAACAGAGCAACCAGCCGCTCAGTGATGCAGAATATGACGCGATCCTCCATGTCGGCGCGGTGGCCGAGCATGACTTCCTCGTCTACAACAGCCTCGCCAACCCCGACTTCGCCCTCTCCACACCCGACCCGATGATGAAAATCTCCGACGTTGCTGGCGGAGGCCAGGTGCCCTACCTCGAAGCAGCCGTCGGCCGCCCGCTCGAATGGGATCAGGTGGTCCCTTACTTCGGCCGTCGCGAAATTGTGAAGGGCAGTGTCTACTCGTACTACGAATTCCCCTCGCCCGTGCCGCTCACCGACCTCGACTGGGCCGGTACGCCCCCGAACCCGGACGCCAATCCGGCCAGTCCATCAGGCAAACCAATCCCCGGCAAAGTCGACCTCCAGCCGCGCCCGGCGTGGCTCACCCCCTTCATCTCCGCAGAACCCCTCTCATGTCCGGCAAAGCCGCCCTTTTAATCGTCGCCGCTGCCGCTGCGTTCCACTTTGCACCGGTCGCATCGGCGCAGCCCGCGCCCGATGATTTCCGCCTGCTCTTTACCGGCGACATTATGATGTCGCGCCTCGTCCAGGCGGAGATCGACCAGCGCAGGACCACTCCCTGGGCCGGCTTTCACGACCTCTTCGCCAGCGCCAGCCTTGTCGGCGGCAACTTCGAAGGCGCTCTCGGCGACCCTGCAAACTGCAGCGCGGAAAACAAGCTCTGCTTTGCCGCGCCCGACGACGCCGCCGAATTGTTGCGGCACGCCGGCTTCCGTCTCCTCACCGCGGAGAACAACCACTCCGGCGACCTCGGCCCCGCGGGCCGTAGTGAAACACGCGCAGCCTCGCAACGCAGCGGCCTGCTCGCCCTCGACTTCGATACGTCCCCGCAGTTCCTTCGCTTCGGCCAGCTCACCGTCGCGGTCGTCGCCCTCACAACCATCAGGGCCGCCGATGGCCGCGTGCAGCAGATTCCCTCCGTCGAGCTGGCGCAAAAGCTGCGTCTCGCCCGCCAACTGGCCAACCTCGTCGTGGTCTCCGTCCACTGGGGCAACGAATTGCAGGATTGGCCCACCGAAGCGCAGCAGCAGCAGGCGCGCTGGCTCGTCGAGCATGGCGCGGACCTGATCGTCGGCCATCATCCCCATGTTGTCCAGGCCCCTGCATGTATCGAGGGCAGACCCGTCTTCTTCTCGCTCGGCAACCATCTCTTCGACCAGAAATATGCTGAGACCCGCGACGGCCTCATCGCCGACTGCCGCATCCACGCCGGCCGTCTGCTGTGCGGAGGCCTCAGCACCCACACTGGCGAAACCACCGCCTTCCCCACCCTCGCAGGCAGAAACGCCGCCGCGGATGCAGCTCTCGCAAGCTGTTCTCCGCATCTTGGTCCCAGCGCGCAAATCAGCGGAGTCACCATCCTCCCCGAACCCTGGTCTCCAGATCAGCCGGTCAACGGCATCATTCTCGATGGCTACGCAGCAGGAAAGCGGGTGTGGCAGTCCAGACGTCAGGCTGTGGTCTCTCTGCAGATGGTCACTTCCATGGCGGCCGAACCGTTGCTGCTCTCGCTCGAAAGCCATCCCTCATCCATCGACGATGAGGTAGGTCTGCGGCCCTATGTCTACGCCGTCGGACCCCACGGACTCATTGCGCGATGGCGCGGCTCTGCCCTGGCCTGGCCCCTGATCGATGCCGTCGAATCGAACGACGGCGTTCTCTGCGCGCTCCATCGCGGCGACTCCTTCCTGCTGGCCGACCCAGCCACCAAAACAACGCGCATCGCTGCCTACCGATGGAACGGATTCGGTTTCACCGGCATCGCCACCCCCTCCGAATGCGAGCCCATCCTCCGTCATTCCCTTCCGTGACTGCTGAGGCGGGATAATGCAAGTGCGAGTTCTCAACCCAGGTCGTTGGGCCCGCAGCCGCACGAGCGAAGAGCGGGAGAGGGAAAGATGCGTAAGCCGGTGCCCGGCGCGGTCAGCAAGTGCGACTTCTCCATCCGTCCCCGACCCGGCTCCCCCGCGAAGGCGATCTTCTACCGCGACGTGCCCCTCTGGGATACGGTCGCCGAAAGCCTCGAACAATACGATTTCTTTCTCGCCGAACGCGACCACGCGTGGGGCGATCGATGGGAGCTCATCTGCAAGGACGACTGCGGCGACCACTATGCATATGGAGAATGGACCAACCTTGCCGCCGCCCTCTCCTGGCTCCGCAACCCGGAACCCTGAACTGGGCCGGCGCTTTGAAAGGGCACGCCCCGACGGCTTGCGCGAACCACGTGTTGTATCAGGGCCAATTCCTCGGCTTGCCAAAAAATCCATCAGGACCCAACTTCACAGCCTGCGAAGGAAAAACGCACCCCGCACCCCGACACCCGGCCGCTCCACCCGCACCCCGCAACCCGCCCCCGCACCCCGACACCCGGCCGCTACACCCGCACCCCGCAACCCGCCCGCGCACCCCGACATCCGGCCGCTACACTCGCACCTCGACCCGCCCCGCGCACCCGCACCCTGCTGCTACACCCGCACCCCG
>Ga0182024_10000478_pt1 | contig 102577 bp, 91 predicted proteins | sample P32metaG_FD_120480 | JGI IMG/M metagenome (GOLD analysis project Ga0182024, IMG submission 120480) | Permafrost microbial communities from Stordalen Mire, Sweden - P3-2 metaG (Illumina Assembly) | ecosystem: Environmental > Terrestrial > Soil > Wetlands > Permafrost | place: Sweden: Stordalen... | reverse complement strand
CCGAGTTGAGCACTCTCCGCACCGGTCTCCAGCTCTTCTTGTCCCGGGCCATCTCGACTCCCGAGGGAGAGGACATGGTGGAGAAGCAGAACGCCGAGCACGGCCTGATGCCCGTGGTCGAGGACGAGGCGGCGAGCTACGGCTACGTCGCCGAGGACCGGCACATGGTGGAGTCCTTCCTGGCCGGCCGGCCTCCCGAAGAGACGTTCTACGACGGGATGGCGGTCGTGGAGCTACTGATGGCGCTGTACAAGTCTTCCGAGACGTCGTGCCGTCTGGAGCTGCCCGATGCCACTCTCTCCAGCTTTGTGCCGTCGTTCTCGCAAGTCACGTCGACGCACTGATCCGTGCCGTTGCCGGTGGCGGTGTTCTCACGCCGTCAATGTCTGTGGACCGGGCGTAAATGCCGACGTCGCCGCCGGTCATCGTGCGATGCGGGTCACACCGGCGGGCGGGCGATGGCCCCCGTCCACGGCTCGAGCGTGCCCACTGTCTCGGGCATCGGGCTCGTCGCCAGCACGACCCGTTGCAGCGGCTCGGGCAGGGACACCGTCTCGTCGGTGAAACTCGCCGCCACCGTGAGGCCACCGGAGCGGTAGATCCATACGCCGGCCGGCCCGGGCAACCGCTGGTAGCTGATCGGCTGGCCGGGGAGCTCCGACCGTCGAAGTGCGATCAGGTCCCGGCAGAGCCGCAGTGTGGAGCCCGGATCGTCGAGCTGATCGGCCACGTTGCGCTCGGCATCGCCGGAGGGGAGCCACGGGCGGACGTCCTCGGAGGTGAAGCCAACCGAAGGCGAGGAATCCCACATCATCGGGGTCCGAGCCCGGTCGCGGCCTTCTCCGCTGAGACCGCTCGGCGTCATCGGGTCGCGGCGCAACGCCGCCGGGACCTGCACGTCGGTCATGGCTATCTCGTCGCCTTCGTAGAGGACCACGGTGCCCGGCAGAGTGACGAGCACCAGGAGGGCGAGGCGCGCCTTGTCCTCCTCGCCCTCACCCCAGCGGGTCGGGAAACGGCTCAGGTCGTGGTTTGACGCCGTCCAGACCGGGCAGGCGCCCTCTGGCAGCTCGGCGAGCGTCTCTTCGACGATCCCGCTCAGCGCCTCCGCCGTGAATGGGGCGAACAGGAAAGGGATGTTGAACGTGAGCTGCAGCTCATCGCCTTGACCGTGGAATCGTGCCATGGCGGCGAGATCGGCGACCCACGTCTCGCCGAGAAGCAACCGGGGCGACGGATAGGACTCGGCGATCTGGCGCCACTCTCGGAAGACGCCGTGGGACTCGGGCCGGTTGGCGCTGTTCAGCTGTGCCAGGCCGAAATGGCTGTGCGGCCGGTCCGGTCTCGTTGCGGGAGGGTCGTCGCGTAGCTCGGCGTCCTTGTAGAGGCCCTGGGCGACATCGATGCGGAAACCGGCCACTCCCCGGTCGAACCAGAACCGCAGGATCTGGCGGAAGGCCTCGTGTACCGCCGGCTCCCGCCAATTGAGGTCGGGCTGGCTCGGCAGGTAGTTGTGCAGGTAGTACTGCCCACTCTTCTCGTCGAGCGTCCAGGCGGGCGCGCTCGTGGCGTCGAGCCAGTTGTTGGGAGGCCCGCCGTCCGGAGCCGGATCGGCCCAGACGTAAAAGCGCCGGTGCTCCGAGCCCGGGTCGCTCACAGCCTCGACGAACCACGGGTGGGCGCTGCTCGTGTGGTTCGGGACGAGGTCGAGCAGAACCCGCATGCCCCGCCGGCCGGCTTCGGCCACCAGCTCGTCCAGGTCGGCGAGAGTGCCCAGCTCGGGATGGACACCGAGGTAGTCGGAGACGTCGTAGCCCCAGTCGTCGTCCGGCGACGGCATTGTCGGCGAGAGCCAGACGCCGTCCATTCCGAGCCAGCTCAGGTAGCCCAAGCGCGACGTGACGCCGGGCAGATCGCCGTAGCCGTCCCCGTTGGTGTCCTGGAAGGACCGGACATATACCTGATACAGGGTGGCGCCCCGCCACCAGCCGGATCCGCTCCCTGCCATGACTTCCTTCTCCCGGGGTGCTGTTCGGACCCGGCCCTGAGGGCGGACCGGGACTGGAGGCTCCGGATGCGACGAAAGCCGCTCTGTTACTCGAGCCCGGAGCGATGATACGTGGCCGCTCTTGATAGGAACGGCCGGCGCGGCGGAGACTATGGGAGTGAGCGACTACCTGGAGTGGGTCCTCGTGATTCTCCTGCCCACCGCCCTCGGGTACGGGATCGTCGGAGGCGTCCGGGCCGCTCGCTGGGCAGCAGAGCGGCGCTCCGCCGCCCGGTATTACTCACAGCCGACGGTCGAGCCGATAGAGCGGCTGGCAGCGCGTCTGCGCCGGCTCCGTGCGGAGCTGGAGTCGGTGGAGACCAGCGTCGACCTGCAGGCCAAGCAGTTGCGCCTGCGGGCGGTCCGCAGCGCCTACCTCGACACGCTCGCGACGGCGTGCGAACGCCTGGAGGCGAGCCCCCCGCCGCGGGGGGACGGGGTCGGCCAGGACGAGATTCACCGGGCGGAAGCGGCCTTACGGGAGCGCGGCCTCGACGTCCGCTGACGCCGTGCAGGCGGCCGAGGCAGCCGCCTGCGCCCTACGCTCTAGTCGTGGTCCGCGTGCTCGCCGTCTCCGACGTCGTGGAAGACGCCTTGTGGGCCGATGCGAAGACAGCGCGGGGGGCGCAGTTGATACTGGCGTGCGGCGACCTTCCTTTTGACTATCTCGGGTACCTGATGACCGCCCTCGACGTCCCGCTCGTCTTCGTACCCGGTAACCACGATCCTGACATGAGCGGCTACCGGATCTCCCGGGCCGGACTGACGTTGCGGGCCGGGCTCCCCGCCCGCCCGCCGTGGCCGGACGGTGCCCTCTGCGCCGACGGTCGGATCGTGGACGTGGCGGGACTGCGGATCGCCGGCCTGGGCGGCTGCCTCCGTTACAACGACGGCCCCAACCAGTACAGCAACCGCCAGCAGGCCCGCCGTGGTCGTCGGCTGGCAGGGCGGGCGCTGACACGCCCGGCGCGGGACGGTCGCCGGGTGGACATCCTCCTCACGCACGCTCCTCCACTCGGAGTGGGCGACGAGCCCGATCCAGCGCACCAGGGCTTCAGCGCTCTGGCTCCGCTCGTGGCCCGGCTGAGGCCGGTGCTGTTGCTGCACGGGCATGTGCAATTCGAAGCGAAGGCGCATCCCAGCCGGCTGCTCGGGAGCACCATCGTGCGCAACGTCACCGGGCGGCACCTGCTCGACGTCGATCCGACCGGGTTCAGCAGCGACCTCTCGACCAGCTCGCCGGGCGCCCGATAGGTACATGCCTGGCGACACCGGGTTTCCCCGGGCCGACGTCGAGAACGATTTCCTCCGCGCGCGCCGGCGCCAGACGCTTTCCCGGCTCGCTCAGCGGCTGCGCCGTGGGCCCGACGACGTCAACCTCATCCTGCCCTTCGACGAGGTGGTGGCGGCGCTGGGCCGAATCGGCGAGCAGTCGCTCGGCCTGCAGACGATCCCGCTGGAGACAGTGGTGGGCACGGTGGACTCGGCCCGCGACTTCGACCGTTTCTTCCGGCCTACCTCGAGCAGGGTGCGGGAGAGGTGGGAACGGCTCGCCCTCGCTCAGCGTCAGGGCGCACCGATGCCGCCTATCGACGTCTATCGCATCGGGGATCTCCATTTCGTGAAGGACGGCCATCACCGGGTGTCGATCGCGATCGCCACCGGGCAGAAGATGATCGATGCCTACGTCACCGAGATTCTGACAGCGGTACCGGCGCGGGGCATCCGTCGCCGCGGTGATCTGCTCTTCAAGAGCTACGAGAGGATATTCCGGTCCCGGGTGCCGCTCCCTGCGCAGGGATACGCCAAGATCTCTGTCACCGATCCGTGGTCGTACGCCCAGCTGGGCGAAGCCGTGGAAGCTTGGGGCTTCCGGATGATGCAGAACGAGCACAAGTTCTACGACCGGGCCGAGGTCGCCCGCCGGTGGTTCGCCGACGAGTTCACGCCGGTGATGCGGATGCTGCACGCGGCAGACCTGGTGGGCTCGTCTACCGACGCCGAGGCTTATTTGATAATTGCCCGGGAGCGCTACCGGCTCATGCGGACGCACGAGTGGAACGACGAGGTCATCGACGAGCTGCAGCGCAACTTCCGGTCACCGCGCCAGCGCAGGCACGCCACCGACTGACTGGCGTCTCTGACAGCCCGGGAGGCTGGCGGAGGTACGAGTCAACTTGGAGCGCCGGCGCCTGCCTCAACTGGCCGGCGAAGCGGCCCCTGTCGTGACCCGTGTGCCGTTGCCGAGGGCGAGGTTCTGGCCGCTCTGGGGGTCGAACACGTGGATCTTCCGGGCATCGAGCCACAGCTCGCCATCCTGGCCCTCCCGCATGTCGGTCGCGGCGTCCAGCCGGGCGACGATGGTCTCGCCGCTGGCGCCGGTGTCGGCACGGCCGGAGTCCTGTGCCAGCTCCTGCAGCTCAGTGGCGGCCATGCTCTGGCCGAGCTCCTTTGCGAAGTAGACGAAGACGTCCGAGCCCATCGACTCCCGGACGTCGATCATGGCCTGGAACGTGGTCCCTTGCTGGCGGGCGTCGGCGGCGACAAGTGAGGCGTCCTCGAAATCCTCTGGGCGGATACCGACGATGAGGTCGCGGGACGCGTCGGACCGCTCCAGTGCCTGCCTCAGCCTGTCACTGAGCGGGATGTCCCCGAACGGCGTGCGCAGCTTGCCCTCCTCCACGGTGGCCGGCACGAAGTTCATGGCCGGTGAACCGATGAACCCGGCGACGAACAGGTTGAGCGGCCTCTCGTAAAGCTCCTGCGGCGATCCCAGCTGCTGGAGCAATCCGCTGCGCATGACCGCCACCCGGTCCCCGAGGGTCATCGCCTCGGTCTGGTCGTGGGTCACATAGACCATCGTCGTGCCGAGCCTCCGCTGGATCCTCGACACCTCGGTACGCATCTGCACCCGCAGCTTGGCGTCGAGGTTGGAGAGCGGCTCGTCCATCAGGAAGGCAGACGGGTCGCGGACGATCGCCCGGCCCATCGCGACCCGCTGGCGCTGACCACCGGAGAGGTTGGCCGGCCGGCGATCGAGATGCTGGTCGAGGTCGAGGATGCGGGAGGCCTCATTGACTTTCTCATCGATGACGTTCTGGGGCGTCTTGGCCAGCTTCAGGGCGAAGCCCATGTTCTCCCGGACTGTCATGTGCGGGTAGAGCGCATAGCTCTGGAACACCATGGCGATGTCGCGGTCCTTCGGCGTCATGTTGTTGACGACCCGGCCGCCGATGCGCAGTTCTCCCTCGGTGATGTCCTCGAGGCCGGCGATCATGTTGAGCGTCGTCGACTTCCCGCAACCGGATGGCCCGACGAGGATGACGAATTCGCCGTCGGCGATGTCCATGCTGATCTTGTCGACAGCGAGCGCACCATCTGGGTAGCGCTTGGTGACCTTGTCCAGGACAATTTCAGCCACAGTCTCTCCTTTGAATCCCGTTGGTCCCGGCTAGCCCTTGACGGCGCCGGAGGTGAGGCCGGCGACGATCCGCCGCTGGAAGAACACCACGAAGATGATGATCGGGACGGTAATGACCACTGCCGCCGCCGCGATCGGCCCGGTCGGAACCGTGAACTGCGAGCTGCCGCTGAAGAAGGCCAGGGAGGCCGGCGCCGTCCGGGAGGCGATCGTCGAGGTGAACGAGAGGGCGAAGAGGAACTCGTTCCAGCAGGCGAGGAAGACCAGGATGGCCGTCGTGACCATTCCCGGCGCCGCCAGGGGGGCGATCACTTTGATGAATGCCTGAAACGGCGTGGCACCGTCGACTTTGGCGGCCTTCTCGAGCTCCCAGGGGATCTCACGGAAGAACGCCGAGAGCGTGTAGATACCGAGCGGCAGGCCGAAAGCCACGTAGGGGATGATGAGCCCCGGCCAGGTGTTGAACAGGCCGAGCGAGCGCTCGATGCTGAACAGCGGTGTCACGAGGGCGATGGCCGGGAACATGGCGATGAGAAGCGCCATCCCGATGAGAACGCCCTTGCCCGGGAACTGCAGCCGGGCGACGGCGTAGGCAGCCATGGACGCCAGCACGACGGCGATGAAGGTCGAGATGAGGCCGATCCCGATCGAGTTGACGAGCGGCCTGATGAACTGCGAGGTGTGCAGGATGCCGGAGTAGTTGCCCCATGTCCACTGCGAGGCGTGCACGGGGAAGAAGGAGGGATCGAGGATCGCCGCCGGGGTCTTGACGGACAGCGAGACCATCCAGATCACCGGGATCAGCGCCAGCGCCAGAACGACGAGGTTAGCCGTCCCCCAGCCGACCTTCTGGCGTGGCGTCGTATGGGCAGCAGCCATCAGCGGTTCACCTCTTTCCTATGTCCGAGCCCGGTGCGGCGGCGCCAAAGCCCTTGATGAAGGCGAAGGCGATGATCACGACGCAGATGAACACGAGGATCGAGATCGCCGAGCCGAGACCCAAGTTGAGCGCATTGAACAGGTTGTCCCAGCCGAGGATGGACACCGACCCCGTGCCGTTGTTGCCAGAAGTCAGGATGAAGATGTTGTCGAAGATCCGGAAAGAGTCGAGCGTCCGGAAGAGCAGGGCGACGAGGATCGCCGGCTTCATCAACGGCAGGGTGATCCGGATGAAGCGCTGCCAGGTCGTGGCGCCGTCCACCTTGGCGGCCTTTTGCAGGTCCTCGGGCACGAGAGAGAGCCCGGCGAGCAACAACAGGCCCATGAACGGCGTTGTCTTCCATATCTCAGCCAGGATGATGACGCCGATCGCTTTGAATTCCGAGGTGAGCGGGGCGCTGTTGTTGAACGCCGCCGACAGGTAGCCCGTGCTCGGAGTCCAGGCGTACTGCCAGCCGTAGGCAGCCGCCACCGTGACGATCCCGTACGGGATGAGGGCGGCGGTGCGGATCGCCCCCCGGCCGAAGAGCGTCCGGTGCATGACCGTGGCCAGGATCATGCCGAGCACAAGTGTGACGGCGACCGAGATGGCGGTGATGACCAGCGTCACTACGAGCGCATGCCACCAGTACGGGGAGCTGAGCACGGCGGCATAGTTGCTGAACCCGATGAACTTGGTGGCTGTCGGCAGCTCCAGGTTGTAACGCTCGAGCGACAGGTAGATCGCATAACCGACCGGGAAGGCGGTGACGGCGATCATCACGACGACCGCGGGAGCACACAACAGCCAGCCCAGTTTGCGTTCGGCTCTGGCGCCTTCTGACAGCCGAGGCTTGCGCCGGCGACCTGCGTCCGCTTCGGTCGAATCCGAAGCCGCCAGGGTGCCGACGGCTTGACCGACGCTCATCGGCTCCTCTTCTCCCTCGTGGAACGGCGTTCAGATATGGCGGCGTTCAAGGCACCAACCCCTTTGATTGCAGGGCGTCGTTGAGTTGACTGACCATCGTCTTCTCCGTGCTGGTCGGGTTGATGCCGGACGCCGGCGAAATGAGGTGCGAGATGTCGATGGACACGACCTGGTAGACGGGGGTCTTCGGACGGACGCTGGCATTCTCCAGTGCATGGAGGATGTCCGCGTGGAACGGGTAGTCGGCGAACAGCGCCGGATTGTTGTACAGACTGGTGATCGTCGGCGGCAACCCGCCGACGTTGGCCGCCGTGATCTGATTCTGCTTGTCGCGCAGACACAGGGCGGCCTGAAAGGCGAGCGCCTTGTGCTGTGAGAAGTGGCTGACGGCGAGATCGGTCCCGCCGATCGTCACCTTGGCCGGTACGCCGGGAGTGACCTCCGGGTAAAGGGCCCACTTGAACACTTTGAAGAGCTTCGGCACATCGGCCTTCATCGACGGATACACGTACGGGTAGTTCAGCTCGAAGGCGGCCTTGCCGTTCTCCATGGCAAGCCGGTTCTGGTCCTCCATCTGCACGGGCAGCGACGGGTCGGCCGCCGGCGAAGAAGCCAGCTCCTTCATGATCGAGAGCGCCTTCACGGTCGGGGCGCCCAGTGTCACCTTCGTGGCGTTCGGGTTTAAGACCGAGCCGCCGGCGCTCTCCACCATCGTGTTGAACCAAACGGTGGCTCCCTCGTACTGGGCGCCCTGGATCTCGATGTAATGCGGCTTTCCCTCCTTGGCGAGCTGCTCTGCGTCGGCGATCATCTGCGCCCACGTCGTCGGAGGCGTCTTCACCAGGTCGGAGCGGTACCAGAGCAGCTGGGTGTTGCTGTTGTCGGGCACGGCGTAGAGCTGGCCGTTCCAGAGGGCCGTGTCGAGCGCCGGCTTGAGTGTGCCCGACTCGGCCTGGGTCTTGTACGTTCCCGTCCACGGCTGGATCCAGCCGGCATTGGCGAACTCCGCCTCCCAGGTCACGTCGAGGCCCATGATGTCGATGCTGGGATCGTTGGCTGCGAGCCGCCGGACCAGCTGCAGGCGCTGGTTGTCGGCAGCAGCGGGCAGCACCTGATAGGAAATCGTGTACTTGCCGTGGCTCTGCGTACTGCAGTTGCTGACGGCCTTCTGGGTGGCGCCGGACACGTCATTTGGGAAGTAGAAGCTCAGCGTGACTGGCCCGGTGCTGGCGCTGCTCGTGCCGCACGCCGCCAACCCCGACGAGAGCAGGACGGCCCCGGCCGCTGCGGCGATGACCTTCAGGAGGCCGGACCGGGAGCGCCGGCGCGCCATCCGTGACACAGCTCGCCGGCTTCTCCGAGCCCACTGATCATTGCCACCCCTCATGACACCTCCCACTGTCGCGGGCTACCCCCACCCGCGACTGACGATGGCTAACGCTAGAACCCAACTGGCCGTACATACAAGGATCAATCGGAGAATCCACCGGAGTGGGCTCTCCGCAAATCGGGCAGATGACGGTCGCCATACGACGACCGGCGGCTTGGCGTGGTAGGAAACCCTGAGGCGTTTCTTCTCACAGCATTGATCGGAATCGGCTTCCGAGCCGAAGGCGAAAGGCATCACGAGCCACGAGCGGCTCGGAGCGCCGCCCCTTTAGGCAGTGGGGGTGCCGAGAGTCGGCTCGGCCACACCGGAGCCCGTCCCGCCTGTGCCCGGCTGCTCGCTGCCGCAGTACTTGCACTTCAGCGCGGCCACCGGCAGGTCCGTGGAGAGGCACTGGGGGCAGGTTTTCACCGGCGCGGGATCGCCGAAGACGACGTTCCCGCGGCGGGCCGAGACGTGCTTGTAGGGCAGCACGATGACGAAGTACAGCACCGCCATGAAGATCACGAAGTAGATCACGGCCGAGATGAACGCCCCGAAGTTGAGGAAGGTGGCCGCGTTCCCCTTGTGACCGAGCTGCACACCGAGCCCGAGGGAGCGCTTGCCCTCCGCCCGGCTGACGAGCGGGTTGATGATCGAGGCTGTGAACGCCGCGATCAGGGTGCTGAAGGCGAGGGCGACGATCAGCCCGATCGCCACCACGATCACATCGCCGCGCATGAGGAAATTCCTGAATCCCTTGATCACTGTGCCCTCCAGTCTCTCCGGACCCATGAGGATCGCGATGCGGCCGGAGGCTACCGTGGCCATCCGGCGGAATCCAAGAGAGCGCCTCCGCCCGCGCCACGCTGCGACCGGGGTCAGCCCCGCGTGGCCCCCGCCGCGGCGGTGATCACCTATTGCCTGCCGTCGAGTTGCCTGCCGCCGAGGCGGCCGCGTCGAGATCGGCCGCGGTGAGCACGGCCCTCACCTCGAGCCCACTCGAGCGGAGCGCCTCGTGGCGGCCGTCGCTCCGGTCGATGACGCACAGCACGTGGTCCACCCGGGCCCCGAGCCGGCGGAGCTCTTGAGTCGACAGAGCGACCTGTCCGCCTGTCGTTATGACGTCCTCCACGACGAGAACGTGCCTGCCGGCGATGCCGGCGCCCTCAGCGAGCCGGCAGGTGCCGTAGGTCTTGGCCGCCTTGCGGACGAAAGCGGCCTCGAGCCCGGTGGCCAGAGACAGCGCGGTGGCGATCGGGACCCCGCCGAGCTCGAGGCCTGCGAGCACCTCGGTCCCCGTCGGAATCAGCGGTACTGCCCGGGCCACGACGGCGGCGAGCAGAGCTGGATCGCCCTCGAACAGGTACTTGTCGAAGTAGTGACCGGCCGTCTGCCCGGACCGGAGAGTGAAGGTGCCCACGAGCCTGCAACGGTCGTTGACGGCCTGGGCGAGCGTCTGCGTGTCCATCTCCGCCACCGGCGCCGCTGATGTCAGGGGGGGGTGCGCCGGGCGTGGCGGGTGATCAGGCGGACCGCCGCCGCGACCAGCGCCACCACGACGACGAGCTCGACGATTTTGAAGAAGAAACCGACGACGAAGTTGAACACCACGAGGGTGATGACTGCAGCCACGATCACCACGGCCACCATGGCAAAACCGTGGAACGGCCTGACGCCTCCCGGCTTGCGGCGTGGTTCGAGCATCGAATGCTCCTTTCCGGCAGTCTCCGTGGCCGGCGATGCCTTCCTCTACGCTACGGCCGTTCGAGGCGCAGGTGGGGTCATGGCGGCCCCAGGGCCACCGGACGGCCCGTCGCGGACCGACGACAAGGACTGACGACGAAGAGCGGCCGCCGTGGCTATACGATTGGGGAGGAAGGGACGCGGAGTGGGGACCAATGTTCACTAAGAAGGCGAAACACTCGGCCGCCAGGCGATCTTCTGCGGCCGTCCCCATCCTGATCTGCGGTGTCGTGGCTCTTGCCCTCGCGGCCGGCGGGTTCGCCCTCGCCTCGGCGCGCCACCCTGCCCGGGCGGGCTCCGGCCCGGTGAAGTCGCGTCTGTCGTCCGGTCCGACGAGCTCCACCGTTCCTGCCACCACTCAACCGCCGGCCCCGCTCCGCGTCCTCGGTATCACGCCGAAGGACGGTGCCCACGCAGTTGGCTTCGGAACCGACGTGACGATCTCGTTCTCTGTGCCCGTGGCGAACAATGGAGTGCTCCCGACGCTGAAGCCGGCGCCTCCGGGCCACTGGAGCTGGGCCAGCCCGGAGGAGCTCACGTTCCGGCCCGCCGGCAACTTCGCCCCCATGAGCCGGATCAGGCTCACGTTGCCCGGCGGCCCCGGCGGCTTTGCCAGCAAGCAGGGCATGCGCCTCGACAGCACCGTCAAGTCATCGTTCGCCATCGGGGGGGCCTCGACGCTTCGCCTGCAACAGCTGCTGGCCGAGCTCGGCTACCTGCCGGTGCGCTTCGTACCCTCATCGGCCGCAGGCCAGACGACAACGCAGGCTCATCTGACGAGCGCGGACGCCACCCTGACGAGCTCGTCGACGAAGGCGTCGGACAAGTCGGTGATCCCGCCCGGTCCCCCTTACGCCGGCGCCACCGCTCTCGAGCCGGCCCCTCGCCCGCAGCTGACGACGGTCTACGAACCCGCTTCAGCGAGCGCGATCCCGCTCACGCCGGTACCCGGCACTTTCGCCTGGCGCTTCAAGGACATACCCGCCTCCCTCTCGGACCTGTGGGCCCCCGGGAAGAACAACACGATCACAACGGGCGCCCTGATGCAGTTCGAGATGGCGGCAGGCCTGCCGACAGACGGCGTGGCCGGCCCGAAGGCGTGGTCGGCCCTGCTGCGGGCGGTCGCCCACCGGTGGATCGACCGCTCGTCGTACGACTACGTAATGGTCAACACCGGGTCGCCGGAGTACGTCTCGCTCTGGCGCGACGGAGCGATCACCTTCAAGACGCTCGCCAACACCGGGATTCCCGAGGCGCCGACGGCGCTCGGCACCTATCCGGTCTACGCCCGCTACATCACGACCACGATGAGCGGGACCAACCCGGACGGCTCCCACTACAGCGACCCCGGCATCCCCTGGGTGAGCTACTTCAACGGCGGCGACGCCCTGCACGGCTTCCTGCGGGCGTCCTACGGCTACCCGCAGAGCCTCGGCTGTGTGGAGATGCCCTACTCCTCGGCCGGCACGATCTTCCCCTACACCCCGATCGGCACGCTCGTCAGCGTCCTCTGAGCAGCTCGCGGTCCCGGGAACGGGTTCGACCCGCTCGTCAGCCTCCTCTGAGCGACTCGCCCCCGGCCTGGGTCAGGCCGGGGGCAAGTCGCGGATGCCGTAGCTGCCGGTCCACTGGCCGCCGGGAGGGAGGACGATGAGCGACTCGCCGCTCCTGAGGGCGTTCGGCGGGCAGGTCATCGGTTCCACTGCGACCGCTCGGCGACGGTCAGCCGGGGGGAGGGTGTCTCCCGTGTAGCACATGACGTAACCGAAGCCTTCTCCCGCCCACAGGCCGCGCCGCCGGCCGTCGGCCGCCGTCAGCTGCACCTCCCAGGTCGCCCCCGGCGCCCCGGCGGACAAGGGGCCGTCGGACAGGCCCGTGTAGCAGTCGTCTAGCTGCAGGCCGAGCAGCGACGCCCCTTCCCGCAAGTCGTACCCAGTGCCGGCGACGTCCTCTGTCCGGCGCGGCAGGCCCCGCTCGTCGGCCACCAGACGGCAGAGAGCAGGGACGGTGAGCGAGCATCCGTCCACGCCACCCGGGCCGGCGTCGAGATAGGGGTGGAAGCCGAGCCCGACCGGAGCCGGTCTCGAGGACTCGTTGAGGATCCTCGCACTCACGTGCAGGCCCCCCTCGGTCACCGTGTAGGTGAGATCGAGGGCTACCCGCCACCGGTAGCCGGGTTGGGGCGACACCGCGCAACCGAGGCGCACCGACGCCGCTGACTCCTCGGCTACGGCCCACCGGAGCCAACGCACCAGCCCGTGGATGGCGTTGTGGTGTTCCGGCTCGTCGAGCGCCGCCTGGCAGCTCGTGCCCTCGAACTCGTAGGCGCCGTCCTCGGTCCGGTTCGGCCACGGGAAGAGGACCTGGCCCCGACCGCCGCTCGAGATCGCCTCGATCGGGTACGGCCAGAGGAGGGGCTCGTCCCCCATTGTGAGCTCCCGGATGCTGCCACCCACCTCTGTCACCACGGCCCTCGTGGAGCCGCGACCTATGACGAGCTGGCGGCCGGACGGCGGCAGCACACCAGCCTTCCCGGAGCCGACGTCGCCCACGGCTCCCCGGCTCGTCACGACGCCCGCAGCAGGGCCTGTGTCCCAGTGCCGGACCCGGCGCAGGAGCCCGGATGATCCCGAGGAGAGGGCCGCATCGCCGGTATGGTAGTTCTATGGCTTGCCCTGGCCCCCGGCCAGTCCGGCCTCGGCCGCCACGGCCGCGGCCATCCGACGGAGTGGTCGGTCTGGGCGTTGCCGACCACCGGCAGCCAGCTGGGGCCGCATCGGCGGGCCCGGCCCGGCACGAGGAGGGTCTTTGCGCGTCTTAGTGACCAACGACGACGGTGTGACGGCACCGGGCATCGCCCATCTCGGGCGTGCCCTGGCCGATGCCGGTCACGACGTGCTCGTGGCTGCGCCTATCCACGAGGCGAGCGGGGCCGGGGCCGGCGTCGGCCCGCTGCACACCATGGGTGACGGGATACACGTCGATCGGGTCGAACAGCCAGGGCTGGAGGACATAGAGACGCTCGGCGTGGATGCCCTGCCAGGGCTGATCGTCATCGCAGGCTGTCTCGGTGCCTTCGGCCCTCCGCCTGACCTGGTCGTGGCGGGCATCAACCCGGGGCGCAACGTGGGCCGGGCCGTCCTTCACTCGGGCACCGTGGGAGCCGCCCTCACCGCCGTCCACTTCAACCGGCGGGGCCTTGCTGTCAGCATCCAGTCCGGGCCGTTCTCCGCCTTCGAGGCCGCTGGCCGGGGGGAGATCAACTTCTCGACGGCGGCGGCCGTGGCCGTGAGCATCGCCCCGCTCGTCGTCAGTGCTCCTCCCCGGACCGTGGTGAACTGCAACGTCCCCAACCTCGCCCTCTCCGAGCTGAGGGGGATCCGCTGGGCGCGCCTTGCGAGATCAGGGTTGATTCGTTCTGCCCTAGTCGATGCCAACGGGGCCGCCAACATGCAGCTCGAGCTGGGTTTCGGGGAACCGCCGCCCGGCGACGAGAGCGACGAGGCGCTCACCGCCCTCGGGTACGCCACCGTGACGCCACTTGCCAGCGTGGCGGAGGATGTCCGCCCCGACGTGCGGGAAGCCATCGGGCGCCTCCTGTCGGCTGCCGTGAAGGATCTCGGGCTCGTCTCAGAGGCCGCTGAGCACGTCGCGGAAGGTCCAGCCGCCTAAGTGAGATGCCGGTTTGGCACAAGGCCTTCCCGGCCAAGCGGGGGCAGGTCGCCACGCGCGGCTCACCATTGAGATTTCGAGAAGAAACGTGCGGCCCTGTTGCGCAAACGTTCACGCGCCGTTAAGTTGGCCCCTACACCAATTCTTAACGGCGGATGGTGCCGCGTGTCCGGTGTCGTTGCTCGTGGCGTCCACGAGGGCCCGGAGCCTCCAGGGATGACCTAAGTCCCACCGCGGGCACGTCTGTGTCCCTGCCTCGGCGCGTCATTTTGACGCTGAGCGGTACCGCCGCCCCGATCACGTCCGCACCACAGGACGAAAGGAGCCGCGACCACAGCCACCAGGGCCGTCCCCGTCTGCACCTCGTACGGAGCTTTAGCCTTCCCGCCCCGACCCCGCCCTTCCGGCGCCAGGGCACGAGACGCATGCAACAAAGACGGGATGCCCGCATCAAAGCACCCCCCACTGGAGCCCACCGGGTTTCCGAACTCCCAAGGAGGCGCAAGATGCGCAAGCAACCCCTGTTCGCGCTGGGCGCGCTTACGATCGCACTCAGTGCGGTAGCGACGCTCGGAGCGAGCACCATCGCCGGTGCCAGCACCGACGGTGTCCATGCGGTCCCCACGAGCGCGCGGACAAACATCGCCGCCGTGCGGAACGCTCCCCGCATGCCGGAGGGCCGGCGGTCCCACACCGTCCTGGTGAGGAAATTGCACCGGGCGCCGCTATACGAGCGGACCCTCGTCGTGGTGCACGATGTCGCCCGCCCACCGCACCTGAAGCTGAACCCGATCACCGGGCTGCCTTACGTCCACAAGAAGAAGCCGAAGCGGAAGCCGCCGGTTGTCCAGGCACCGCCGACGACGACGGTGCCGCCGACGACGGTGCCGCCTACGACGGTCCCGCCAACGACGACACCACCGGTCACCTCCAGCGGTGGCGCCGGAGGCGTGTGGTCCGAGCTAAGGATGTGCGAGTCGGGTGGGGACTACTCCATCAACACCGGCAACGGCTTCTACGGCGCCTACCAGTTTGCCCTGTCGACGTGGTTGGGACTCGGTTTCAGCGGGCTCCCGAGCAACGCCCCGCCGGCTGTGCAGGATCAGGCCGCCCGCGAGCTGCAGGCCAGATCCGGGTGGGGCCAGTGGCCGGCCTGCTCGGCCAAACTGGGGCTCTAACTCTGTCGTGACGCTCTCACGGCACCGGGTCGCCGAGGCGCCCCGGTGCCGTGAGAGGCACTGCATCACCGAGGAGCTACTTCCATCGCTTGGCATACCAGGGCACCCTCGTTCGCCAGGCGTTGGCCGCATTGACGAAGGCGATCCCTGCCCACACCACCGCTATTCCCTCGACGTGCCCCAAGGCTCCGGCGATGGCAGTGAGAGGGACGGCGAACACGAGAGAGACGATCGAGAGACCGTTCCCGCTCCTTCGCCGGCCCGGCGCGTGCCGCAGCATCTCCTCGAAGCGGGCGTCCACGCGGGCGTCCACGCGGGCGTCGATCTCCCGGCTGGCCTGATCCACGAAGCCCTCGAGGAGCGCTCGGTCGTACTCGTCGCCGAGCTCTCGTCGAGCCTCGAGTGCAGCGAGCAGTTCCCTCGGCGGAAGTCGCCCCTCGGTCATGGCCTTGAGGGTCGCGCCGGCGCTGGCGGCCGTCAAGAGAGCCGCCTCGCCCCGGCGAAGCGCCGTGGCGCTCAGCCCGGGCGAGGGATCAACGCGCGCGGAGCGACGCCCGCCGGACCGAGAAGCGGTCGAGCGGGATCGCCGGCGACTTTCCTTCGGCCAGGTCGGCGAGCGCCTCGCCCATGAGCGGGGCGAACTTGAACCCGTGGCCGGACGTGCCCGCCCCGATGACGAGTCGACCCACCCTGTCGAGCACGAAGTCCTGATCGGGAGTGTTGTCGTAGAAGCATCTCTCCGTGGCCACCGGCTCGGGCGCCGCCTCTGGCAAGAGGCTCGCCGCCATCTCCGCCAGGAGGGCGAGATCCGCCGGGCTGTCGCCAAGTGATGCCAGCGCCGGATCCGCCCTCACCCGCGGGTCGTGCAGCCCGAGCTTGTAGACGGACTCGCCGGGAGTGGGCAATCCGTAGGAGATGCCGGAGTCGCCGTAGCACACGACCGCCGGCAGTCGTTCCGCCCGGTGCCCGGGAAGGCCCACATAGACAACCTGCTGCAGGCTCGCCCACAGCGCGTCGGCGAGTGGGCCGAGTCCGGCCATGCGGGCGATGCCGGACGACCACGCTCCGCCACATAAGACGGCCGCCCGGCACTCGAAGGTCGGCCGGCCGGACGTCCCGCCCTCCGGCCGACGTGCTCCCTCGCCGTCTCGTGCTCGGCCGCCGGGTGCCGCCGGCCCTGGCCCTATCACCTCCCCCGCCGGCGCCGCCCCACACTCGACCGCCTCGATCCTGACCCCATCGTTGCCTTCGGAGATCCCGGTGACGACGTGGCGCTCCCGGAGCTCGAAGGGGCTCCCGTGGACGAGGCAACCGAGGACCTCGTCGGCGAGGAGGACGCCGGCCGTGCTCTCGTAGACCGCCCGGCCGGTCACGGACAGGCCGGGAAAGCGCTCGCCTGCCTCCTTCGCAGTGACGATCTCGCACGGCGCCCCGCCTTGGCCCATCGAGTCGAAGAGCTCGTCAACCCGCCGGCCGCAGGACAGCAGCCCGCTCGGCACGAGCAGCCGCCGGCCGGACTCGGCTTCGAGCTGCTCCCATCTCCGACGCATTCGCACCGCCAAGCTGACATACAAGGGGTCGTGGTAACCGGCGCGGAAGATGCGGGCCCGGCTCTTCGAACCGGCCCGATCGTGACCCGGAGTCGCCTGCTCGAGACAGATCACGTCCCGTCCCCGCCGGGCCAGTTCCCGGGCGGCCGAGAGACCAACCACACCGGCTCCGACGACGACATACTCGTGCCGCTCGGTCACCGGCCTGAGAGTAGTGGTGCGTCCCTCATCGGCCGACTGGCTCCGATGTCTACACCTTGGCTGATGAGCGGCGGGGCGGCTCGTTGAGGACGATCATGGCAGTTGTCTGCCAGCATTCAGGGCGCCGGGCGCCGGGCGCCGGCCGCCCGGACAGGCCGTCGCTTCAAGAGAAAAGCCGGCCCGATGACCGTCCATCGGACCCCCGTCCAATGTAGAGTTACAGCTCCAGGCAGCACGGGGAAGGAGCCGGGGGTTGGACGACGAGATCGAAGCCGGCGTGACAACGCGCCCGGCTGCCCTCACTGTGCTCGCCTCGACGCGGCGGCCGGCCGCCACCGTCGGCACCCTCGTGATCGTCTGCGTGCTCATCGTCGGCGGCGCGACCGCTCTTGCAGTCGGGCTCACAAAGGGCTCCGCCGGTCAACACCGCCCCATCCCCGCCACCGCCCTGAAGACCGGATCTTCGGCCCCTTGCCCGCCTTCGGGCGCCCGAGCGAACCCGGCAAATCCGACGGCCGTCGGCCGGTGGCCCTACAGGCTGATCGAGAGGGGAACGTTCGGCTCGGTCGTGAGCGGCGCAGGAGGGACGGCGTTCGCCATCGAGGCCTGCGGAACCTTCGAGTCGGACCTCCGGGTGGTACGGATGAGCCTCGGGCGCTCCGAGCCCGTGCAGGCCAGCGCCTTCGTCCACGCAGCCTTGCTCACCAGCAGCCTCGTCAGCTCCGGCGGCACCCTCTACCTCGGTGCCGCCCGGCTCGACCTCGCCGGTCCGGCGTCATCGCCGCCCTACGAGCTGACCGTCTACCGCCTCGACCCGGCCACAATGACCTTCACCGCCTCCCGGGCCCTCGGCCGCGGCTACGGCCTGGACTTGTTGGCGACCGGCTCCGAGCTGGTCGCCGCCACCGGCTCGTCCCTCCTCAGAATCGGCCGGTCCAGCCTCACCATAAGGCGACTGGCGGGCTTCGGGCGATCGGTCGCTCAGCACGTCGTGGCGGACGCCGCCACGGGCGCCTACGCCGTCGGCCTCTTCACCCCGGGGGCGGCGGCACCGGGGGCGGGTGCCCGGATCGAGCTCGTCACCGGCCGGAGCGGGCACGTCGTCTCGCGCGCCGCCTTGCCGGCGGGCTCGGATCCAGAGTCCCTCGTCGTCGCCGGCGGGAGGCTGTGGGCTGCGGTCGGCAACGGCTTGTCGACCACGGTGCGCGTGTACCGCCTGCCGGGGCTGACTCCGGTCGGGAGCGGGCGGCCGAACGGGGCGTGGCCGGTGCTCGCCGCGCCGGAGAGCACCGCCCTCGACAGCGCCGCCGGCTCGGTGTGGACGCGAGGCCTGAGCGAGCTCGAGTGCAGCTCGGCCACGACGGGCAAAGTGCTCGCCGCCACGACCCAGTCCGGGCCGGCACCGGTGTTCCTCTCACAGATATTCGAGAACGGCTCGGCGCTCTACGCCGTCAGCCCTGCCGGCGTCGGCCGGCTGTTCCCCGCCACCGCCTGCACGCGCTGACCACAGCGTCCCGGGGCCGCTAGTCGGGCGCGGCGCAGCGTCGGCTCCCGAGGCTGCACGGTAAGAGGCGGCCTGCCCGCCACTATCCTCGCCGACGATGCGATTCGTGCTCTGGATCGGGACTGAACAACCGTGGCCCGACGTGCTTCAGACGGCGACCGTCGCCGAGACGACGGGCTGGGACGGGGTCTATCTGGCCGATCACTTCATGCCGAACGAGGAGCCGCCCGGCCTGCAGCCCCGCCTCGAGGCCTGGACGACGCTGGCGGCGCTCGCAGCCGTCACAGAGCGGCTGCGCCTCGGCGTCCTCGTCAGCGGCAACACCTACCGTCACCCCGCCATCCTGGCCAAGATGGCGGCGACGACCGACCGCGTGAGCGGCGGTCGCCTCGTGCTCGGGCTCGGCGCCGGCTGGCAGATCTCCGAGCACCACGCCTACGGCATCGAGCTCCCCGAGATCTCCGCCCGCCTGGCCCGGCTCGAGGAGGCGTGCCAAGTGGTGCGCCTCCTGCTGTCGCGGGAGCGGTCGTACTTCGAAGGCAGCTACTACCACCTGGCCGACGCGCCCTGCGAACCGAAACCGATCCAGTCCCCCCTCCCTCTTCTTGTCGGCGCGTCGGGCGAGCGCATCTCGATGAGGGTGGCGGCCCGTTTCGCCGACATCTGGAACTGCTGGGGAACGCCGGAGCTGATCTCGCACAAGATCTCCGTCCTCGAACGGCACTGCGAGGAGAACGGCCGGGACCCGGCCACGATCGAACGCTCCGCCCAGGCGTTCGTGATGATGAGCGACGACGTCAAGCAACTGGACGCGTGGCGTGCCGACGCCGGCGGCGCCGCCCTTGTGGGATCTGCGGCACATATCTCCGAGCAACTGGCGGCCTACGAGCGGATCGGGCTGAACGAATTCGTGGTCTTGGACCGGACCCTCGGCGGGGATCTGTCACAACGTCATGAGACGATGACGAAGTTCCTGCAGGAGGTCGCCGCACCGTTCCGCTCCTGAGCTCGGCGCCGCTCCGCCCGAGGCGCCGGCCCGTCTACCGCCCGCCGGGCGAGCAGCGACTGCGCTCAGGCTCGCCGGACGGTGTCTCACTCGAGCGGCGCCCGGAAGGCCAGGCCGAGGCGAGACGCGTCCGCCCAGTAGCCGGGGTAGGTCTTCCGGACACAACCCGGATCCCGGATTCTCACTCCCGGCACCACGGCGCCGATGGCGGCAAAGGCCATGGCCATCCGGTGGTCGTCGTATGTGAGGATCTCGGCCGGGCGCAGGCGACGCCCTCCCCGGACGGTGAGCGTGTCGCCGTCCACTTCCACTGCGGCACCGAGGCGGGCGAGCTCGGTGGCCGTGGCCGCCAGACGGTCGGTCTCATGGCCGCGCGTGACGGCGGCGTTCGTGAGCCGTGTGGTCCCGGCAGCGAGCGCGCCGAGCACGCCGAGGGTCGGAAGTTGGTCGGGGATGGGCGAGATGTCGATCTCCACGCCCTCGAGGGTGGCCGGGGCCGAGACCGTCACCCCTTCCCCGCCGCCGGCCGGGGGGCGCTCCACCGTCGCACCCATCTGCTCGAACACCTCCACGATGCTCCCGTCGGGCTGCAGCGTCGGCCGGGCGTTTTGAACTGTGACTCGTCCGCCGGTGGCCATCGCGAGCGCCCACAGGTGAGCCGCGGCGCTGGCGTCGAACTCGACGTCGTCGCTTCGCGCCCGGTAGGTGCGCCCTCCCTCCACGGCGTAATGTCCGTTCGCAATGCGTCGCCCCGGGGCGCCCCATCGCTCCATCCCGGCCAGCGTGAGGTCGAGGTAGCCGCCTGCGCCGACGCCGCTCGCCACGATCTCCATCTCCGCTGCGGCGTAGGGCGCCACGAGCAGGAGGGCGCTCGCAAATTGAGAGCTGGCGGCGGCGTCGACGCGCACACGCCCGCCAGCAAGGCCATTCGAGGTGATGCGGAGCGGGGGGCGGCCCCCGTCCGATGCGATTACCGCCCCCAGGCTTCGGAGAGCATCGAGCAGCGGGGCGATAGGCCTCCGACGGAGCGACGGCGCCCCGTCGATGGCGACGGTGCCGTGCACGAGGAGGGCGACAGCGGACAGGAAACGCAGCGTCGTGCCGGAAAGACCGGCTTCTATCGCCGTCGGCGGCTGGCGGAGGCGACCGGCCGTGCCGGTCAGCTCGAGCTCGGCGCCGCTTCCTGACGGGCGCTCGCCGGGACGGCGCTCAAGTGCCGCCCCGAGCGCCATGAGCCCGCCTGCCATCGCTCTCGTGTCGTCGCTCTCGAGGACTTCGCTGAGGACGCTAGTGCCCTCGGCAAGTGCGGCCATGACGAGCAGCCGGTTCGTCACGCTCTTGCTCGGAGGTGCCCGCAGCTCACCGGAGAGCGGGCCGGCCGGCACCACCTCGAGCACGTCCGGAACCTCAGGCACCTCGCTCACGGCGCCGCCCTGACGGACCTCACGCCCAGGGACGCTACCGGCAGCCCCACGCACACCCTTGACAGCCGCCGCCCCCGTCACAGGGCCGCCGTCACAGGGCCGCCGTCACACGGGCGGTCGCAGCTTCGCTTCGTCGCTCAGCTTCCCGCCCGGCGCACGGTGGGGCGGCCGGCGCGGCCGCTCGAGCTCCTCCGGCAGCTGTTTGCGCTCACCTGACCATGGCGCCCTCGGAGCGAGCACGCGATCGGCGATCTCCTCGGCGACCGCGCCGTAGTTCACCCTCCACCCGACGAAGTGCGGCCACGCCTCGGCCGGCTCCCGTTCGATCTCGTAGCCCACTTGCTGGAGAGTCTCCACCGCATAGGTGAACTCTTCGTAGCTGATGGTGATGGCGTCTTCGGGCAACGGATCGGGGTCGTAGGGCAGGTGCAATGTGTCTGCGATCCTCCGCAGGGCGGTGAAACCCATGCGCTCGCACATCCTCGCCTCCGACGGTGCCGTGCTCGGGTTCAGGGCGAGCTGCATGGCGCCGGCGTCGAGGATCGCCAGCAGGGCGAGGATCCACGAGTAGTAGGGCTCCGGGGAGCGGAAGAAGAGCAACACCGGGTAGCTCACGTGGCTCTCGGCCAGATCGGCTGACCACAGCTCCCAGTCCCGGTAGAGCTGCCGGAGGGCGTCGAGGGTGTGGATGAGCTGATGGCGCGCCAGGACCTCTGGTCCCCACGCCGGCAGGCCGGCCCGGCTCTCCATCAACGTGACGAGGGCCTCCCTTCGGTTGAAGGCCTGATAGATGGCGGGCAGATAGCCGATCTGCAACGCGATGGCGATGGCCCCGGTGGCCGCAGCCATGACGGCGAGCACATCGTTCCCCGGACCGGTGGCATGGGCGAGGCCGATCGAGAAAAGCGACGCGGCGGCCTGGCGAAGAGCGCCGGCGAATGCGGGGGCATAGCCCAAAAGGGCCACGGTGTAGCCGAGCACGAACAGCAGCAGGAACATCACCAGCTGAACGAGAAGTGCAAGCGGGCCGATAGCCGACAACACAGCATCCCGGCGCTCGTAGTCCGTCATCCGCCGGGCGATGGCCACGACAATGACCCGCACCCCTTTCGTCGCCGTCGCGCCGATCACCTGGGGGACGGATCGACCTCTCGGCAGCACGAACGTGGCCAGCATCGCCGCCCCCGTCAGAGCGACGATGAGCAAGCCGGCAGCAACCTCGAACTGTCCCACGGCCGCCAGCATCTCACCCGGGCCGATTGAGGGGGAACCGGACCGGGTAATCAAGCTCAACGACGAGCAAGGCACCGATGCCTCGCTCCGCGAGGAGGGAACTACAAAAATGGGCTTATTGTTGGCGGTCCTCTTGATCGCCCTTATTCTCGGTGGCCTCGGCTTCGCGGTTCACGTGCTGTGGATCGTCGCCGTGATCGCATTCGTCATCTGGTTGATCGGCTTCTTCGTGGCTGGGTCGAGCCGTCGTTGGTACCGCTGGTAACCAGTTGAGCCTGCAGCTGTCGCCTGATCCTGCGGCTCACGACCGAGAACCCTTACGACCCCCCCCCGAGAAGGCGGGGGTCGTTTCGTGTCCGGGGTTGTGGCGGGTTCAGTTACCGTCATCTGGGCCGAGGAAAGTGCCCGGTGCGTTTTGAGGACACACCGTCCGGCGCGCCGGACCTGCTTTCGAGCGGAGCGGCTTTCGAGGTGATGACGGTACAACGTCACGAGTGAGTAGTTCACACGGTGGAACAGCAGCGCCTATAGGAGGACTGCATGGAAGAGCTATTTGAGATAGCCGAGAGTTCCGAGAACGGGATTCCAGTGCTGTCGATCCGAGGCGAGATCGATGTGTCGACGGCTCCCGAGTTGAGGGATCGATTGCTCAGCGTGGCCCAGAGCGGCAACACGACCGCGGTCGTCGATTTACGCGAGGTGACCTTCCTCGACTCCACGGCGCTCGGGGTGCTGGTGAGCGCACTCAAGCGCTTCCGGTCAGTTGAGGGTGACCTGCGCCTTGTCGTCACAGGCCGGAGCATCGTCAAGGTGCTCGAGATCACGGGCCTCGTTGACGTCTTCATGATCTTCGACACGCTCGAGAAGGCTGTGCAGGAGTGAGCGACGCCGCCGGCTCGAAGCAGGAGCTGCGCGTCGAGCTCAGCCTGCCGGCGACGGCGGAATGGATCGCCCTCGCGCGCACGACCGGGGCGGCGATCGCATCCCGGTGGTCGTTCAGCTACGACGAGATCGCCGACCTGCGCCTCGCCATCGACGAGCTCTGCCTGGCCCTGATCCGGGACGGCAGAGGCGAGCGGCTCGACCTCGTCTACCGCCTCGACGCAGGCTCGATCGAGGTGACCGGCAAGATGCGGGCCGGCACTGCCGGTGCCTCCGAGGAGCTCACCGAGGCGGACCACGCCCTCAGCGAGCGAGGGTTGTCGGAGAGGATCCTCGACGCTCTCGTCGACGGCCATGGGTCGGACGCCGACGACTCCCACGTGCGGGCCTGGCTGCGGAAGGACCGGAGCACCGCCACCACGTGACGACCGATGACGCACACAGCACAGAGCTGCGGGAGATGTTCGTCTCCTTTGCCACGACGCGCTACCCAGCCATGCGGGACCGGCTGATCGAGGCACATCTGTGGCTGGCCGATCGGCTCGCCCGCCACTTCGCCAACCGCGGGGAGCCCCTCGATGACCTCTACCAGGTGAGCTCCCTCGCCCTCATCAAGGCGGTCGACCGGTTCGACCCCGAGCGCGGCGTCGAGTTCACGAGCTACGCCACGACGACGATCATCGGCGAGCTGAAGCGCCACTTCCGCGATCGCGGTTGGTCCGTTCGGGCACCACGGCGCATCCAGGAGCTCTATCTCCACCTGGGCCAGGCGATCAGCGACCTCTCCCAGAGCCTCGGCCGCTCCCCCACCGTCCTCGAGCTGGCCCAGACCACGTCGGCCTCCGAGGAGGACGTGCTCGAGGCGCTCGAGGCCGGTCAGGCCTATCGGGCGACCTCCCTCGACGCGCCCGGAGAAGACGACGAGACGCTCGGGAGCCATCTCGGGGCGGTCGATGCCGAGTTCGGCAACTCCGAGCGGCGCATGCTCCTCGCCCCATACCTCTCCCGGCTCCCGGCCCGGGAGCAGCTCATCCTGAAACTCCGCTTCGAAGACGACCTCACCCAGTCCGAGATCGCCACCCAGCTCGGGATCAGCCAGATGCATGTCTCCCGCCTGCTCGGCAAGTGCCTGGCTCGCCTGCACGAGGCCTACCAAGCCGCCGACGGCTGACCCGCGCTCGCGCGGCCGCCATCGGGTACGAGAGTCACCCATGACGCACGCGACCGCCGCCGCCCGGAGCCGACGAGACCCGGAGCGCCCTGCCTGCCGAGGAAAAATGCGATCGGACCGAGCCGCCAGGTTTGGCCCCCCGGTGGCGGGGTATAGCACCCGTCACTGGCGGGGTATAACACCCGTCACTGGCGGGCCGGCGCAGGAAAGCACCCGCGGGAAGATCGGCAGAGAGTACGCTGAAAAATCAGAGCTAGTTCTTGACCGGCGGGTATGACGGAGCAACACGCCCGACCGGTCCAAATCGCGCGGGGAAGCCGTCGGAGCCGCACGTGCCGCGACAGCGTCACGACAAAGCCAGCCCCCCAAGTGAGCGGCGGATGGCTCCCCGCGCTATATCGAGCATTTGCAGTTCGCAGTGCCAAGAGCAGGGCCCGCCCGACGGGCCCTGCTTGCGCGTCCGGCCAGCGACGGGCCTGGTGCCGTCTTGGCATACCGGTGGCCCGATGAGACAATCGCCTGTGCCCGCCGATCGTCCCGATGCCCGACCCGGTGCCGGTGGACCGGCCGATGAGCCGGCCTCCCGCGCCGACCGATCCCCGCCCGCCGGGGAGCTGGGCGGGGGTCGAACGGCGGCCGCGGGGGCGGAGCCGGCCGAGGAACGAACGGCGGCCGCCGGGGCGGAGCCGGGAGGCGACATAGTCGTCTACGGCACCAACTGGTGTCCCGACTGCAAACGGGCCAAGCAGTTCTTCGGGGAGCAGCGTGTCCACTACCGCTTCGTCGATGTCGACGTGGATCACGAGGGACTGGCCTACGTCGAGGAAGTGAACGGCGGGAAGCGGATCATCCCGGTGATCGTCTTCCTCGACGGCTCGACGCTCGTCGAGCCGTCCAACGCCGACCTCGCCGAGAAACTCGAGCTGCGCACCGTCGCCTCCCGCTCGTTCTACGACCTGATTGTGATCGGCAGCGGGCCGGCCGGGCTGACGGCCGCCCTCTATGCGGCCCGTGACGGCATCGACACCCTTGTGGTCGAGCGCAGCGGCATCGGTGGGCAGGCGGCCATTACCGAGCGGCTGGACAACTTCCCCGGTTTCCCCGAAGGCGTGAGCGGGTCCGACTTCGCCGAGCGCCTCCGCAGGCAAGCGGAGCGCTTCGGTGTGGAGATACTGGCGGCGGAGGAGGCGACCGCCGTCAGCACTGATGGCTCCTACCGGCAGGTGACGACAGCGGACGGAACCGAGTACTGCTCCTACGCCGTCCTGTTGGCGCTCGGGTCCACCTACCGGCGCCTCGGCATCCCCGGCGAGGAAGACTTCATCGGTGCCGGCGTGCACTTCTGCGCCACGTGTGACGGGGCCTTCTACCGGGGCCAGGACCTGCTGGTGGTGGGCGGGGGGAACTCCGCCGGCGAGGAAGGGCTCTACCTGACGCGCTTCGCCAGGCACGTGACGATCGCCACGCGCGACCCCGAGCTCACGGCATCGAAGGTGGTCAGGCAGAAGATCGCCGAGCATCCGGAGGTGGAGGTCGTCACCGGGGTGGAGACAGTCGAGCTGCGCGGGGACGGTCACCTCGAGACGGTGGTCATCCGGGACACGAAGACGGGCGAGCAACGGGAGCTGCATCCGGGGGCGGTGTTCGTCTTCATCGGGCTGTCGCCGAACACGTCCCTCGTGAACGGCCTGGTCGACCTGGACGGGCGAGGCTTCATAGTCACCGATGCCGGCCTGCAGACGTCGTTGCCCGGCGTCTTCGCCGCCGGCGACGCCCGCGCCGGCAGCACGAAACAGGCCGCCTCGGCCGCCGGCGAGGGTGCCGCCGCCGCCATCTCCATCCGCAGCTACCTCGAGCCGCTGGCCGGCGGCAGGCCCTGCGTACCGACGCCCGGCCCGGCGATGATGGCGGTGTGAGCACCGGGCCGGCCGCTGGCCCCGTGCCCCCCGAGCGGAGGCCCGGCAGTTGGGGACGTCTACGCTGCGCCGATGGCCGAGCACGCTAGCGATCCACCTCTCACGATGATGGCGGTCCACGCCCACCCTGACGACGAGGCCTCGAGCACGGGCGGCGTGCTGGCGAGATACAGCGGTGAGGGCATCCGCACCGTCGTCGTCACGTGCACGAACGGGGAGCTCGGGGACGCTGCCGGCGGAGTCAAGCCCGGTGAGGCTGGCCATGACGAGGCCGCCGTGGTCGCCCAGCGGCGACAGGAGCTGGCACGCAGCTGCGAAGTGCTCGGTGTGAGCGATCTCGAGCTTCTCGACTACCACGATTCGGGGATGATGGGTTGGCCGCAGAACGAGGCTCCGGAGGCTTTCTGGAACACCCCGGTGGCCGATGCCGCCGGCCGCCTCGCCCACCTCTTCGATCGCTACCACCCCCAGGTGGTCGTCACCTACGACGCCAATGGCTTCTACGGCCACCCTGACCACATCCAGGCGCACCGGATCACGGTGGCGGCGCTGGAGCTGGCACCTATCCCGCAGAAGCTCTACTTCCCGGTCATCCCGCAGTCGGAGGTGGAGGGTTTCCTCGAGTTGTTGCGGACCGCCGACGCCGAGCGCCCGAGCGAGGACGAAGACTCCTTCGACCTGGGCACGCCGGACGAGCAGATCGCGGCGCGCGTCGATTGCTCCGACGTCGTGGAGGCCAAGTTCCGCGCCCTCGAGGCCCATGCCAGCCAGACCGACAACCAGTTCTTCCTCGGTCTCGGCCTCGATCTGTTCAAGCAAGTGTTCTCGGTGGAGTCGTTCGTCCGCGCCCATGACACGACCGGCGCCCCCGTGCCCGAGGACGACCTCTTCGCCGGCCTGCGCCCGCGCTGAGATGAGGGTCTTCCTCTCGACCGACATGGAGGGGACCGCCGGCATTGTCGATTGGGCTCAGTGCCGCGGACCGGGCGCCGCTTACGAGGCCTCCTGCACCCTCCTGCTCGACGAGGTCAACGCCGCCATCGAGGGATGCCTCGCCGGCGGGGCCGACGATGTCCTCGTCAATGACTCGCACGGGCACATGGCGAACCTGGCGGCCGGGCAGCTGTCCGGCCGGGCGCGCTACCTCTCGGGCCGCCACAAGCCCCTCTACATGATGGAGGGGCTCGACTCCTCCTTCGCCGCCGTCGGCCTTGTCTCCTACCACGGTTCGATGGGCTCGAGCGGGGTCCTCTCGCACACCTACAACCCGCGAGCTGTCTACGAGGTGCGCCTCAACGGCACGCCGGTCGGCGAGGCCGGCGTGAACGCCCTCGTCGCCCAAGCCGCCGGCGTGCCGGTGGCCTTCGTCACCGGCGACGAGGTCACCATTGCCGAGACGTCCGCCGTCCTCCCCGGCGTGGAAGGTGTGGCGGTGAAGCGGTCGGTCACCCGCTTCGCGGCGGAGAGCCTCCATCCTGCGGCGGCTTGCGAGGCCATCCGGGCCGGGGCGCAGCGAGGTGTGCAGCGGGCCGCCTCGAATGAGCTCGCTCCGCCGGACATCGCGCTGCCGGCGTCGCTCGAGGTGGACTGGCTGACAGTGGACATGGCTGACATGGCCACATGGGTAGGCGGCGTCGAGCGCCTCGGCCGCCGGACGGTCCGCATCAGCGGCACCGACCCGCTGGCGATCTACCGGGGCTTCGTGGCCACCGTGGCGATCACTCGATCGATAGTGGAGGCCTGAGGCGCATGGCGGCCGCCGAGGCGATCAGCCCCTCGGCCACGAGCTGGACCAGGTCGCCGACGAGCTCGTCCTTCGGGCCGGACGGATGGGCAGCCCACCTGGCGCCGGCCAGGTGCACCATGCCGACAACGCCATAAGCCCACGTCTCGGCAGGCCGGGAGGACACGCCGGCGTCGCGGAGACCGTCGCCGATCGCCCCGCGAAGGACGACCGCCACCCGGTCGACCACGCCCATCATCACCGGGCTGGCAACGGGCACCTCCCGGGTGAGAAACGCGTACAGCGACGGGTCCTCCTCGATGAAGTCCACATAGCTGCGCAGGGCCGCCTCGATGCGAAGCCGCTGGTCGGATTCCGAGACGAGCGCCTCGTTCAGCCGCAGCACGAGCTCGTCGGCGAACCGGCTCGCCACTGCCCCGACGAGGCCTTCCCGATCGCCGAAGTGCCGGTACAAGATGGGCTTGGTGATGCCCGCTTCGGCCGCCATGGTGTCCATCGAGGCGTCCGGTCCGTCCCGGCGGATCACGGTGAGGGCCGCCTGCAGGAGCTCCTCGCGCCGCGCTTCCCGCGCCGCCGGCTGCAGCCCCCCCTTCGCCGGCGCGGCCGTTCCGGTGCGTCGTCCCGCCCGCGTCACCGGCGGCGGTTTGCTCAACCGGCTCATGGAGTAACGCATAGTAACGTTACTTGAGGTAACATCGCCCCGGGCGGCCCATCCGGCCTCGCCCACCGCCGCCTGCAGTCACAGCGGGCGTTCAACTCGAGACGAGAAGGAGCGACCAGAATGGCACCTGTACCTGCGACCACCGAAGCGCCAGCGGGCGCACAGACCGACCAGCCGCCACGGGCCGGCATCGAGCAGAAGGTCGTCCGGCTGAGCGCCGCCGCCGGCCGCCGGGTCGTCGAGCCGGACGAGGAGATCCAAGGCAGCATCGGAGCCGGACAGTTGCTCCCTGACGAGCTGCTGAGCGTGTCCGGGTTGGGTCTCCAGCTGACGGCCGAACAGGCCGCCATCCTCTCGAGGGAGGAGGTCGCTTCCATCACCGCAGCCGGCATACGGTTCGAGGCCGTGCTCGAGGCGGGTTTCGCTGCCCATATCGCCACGGCCGACGATCTCACGGATCCGCGCATCACCTTCATCCTGCACGAAATGGGCGAAGAGACCCGCCATCAGCGCCTCTTCCAGCGTCTCCTCGCCCAGCTCGACGCCAAGGCGAGGTCGCCCTTCCCGGTGCGGCTGCGCCGGCTCGGCTACCGGGCGGCCGTCGAAGCCTCGATCGGCAACCCGGCGTTCTTCTACGTGCTCGTCCTGGCGGGCGAGGAGATCCCCGACCTGTTCCAGAAGCGAGCCTCCGAGCACCCCGAGACCGACGGCTTCATACGCGCCGTCAACAAGTACCACCGGATGGAGGAGGCGCGGCACCTCTCCTTCGCCCGCGCCGTCTTCGAAGAGGTGTGGACCAAGGCGCAGGCATTCGACCGCCTCCTCGTGCGTCACGTCGCTCCGCGGCTCATCCGCTTCATGTTCGACTCGATGGTCGACCCCGGCGTCTACGCGACGATCGGCCTGCCGGCGATGAGCACATGGAAGGCAGCCAATGCCACCCCTGAGCGCCAGCAGTTCCGTCACGAGGCGACCCGGCCCGTGCTCGGAGTGCTGCTGGAGGCCGGAGCGCTGAAGGGCGGAAGGATCCCCTCGTCGTGGCGCTCTCTGTGCGGCGTGGGGGCCGACGGCCGGGCGCCGCTGACGGGCAAACTAGAAACCCATGACCGCAGGTGACGCTTCGCCACCTCCCCTCGTCCGCCGCCGGGTGGTGATCTCGGGACGCGTGCAGGGTGTCTGGTTCAGGGAGAGCTGCCGCCAGCAGGCACGGGCACAAGCCGTCGCCGGCTCGGTCCGCAACCTCGAGGACGGCACCGTCGAGGCGATCTTCGAGGGTCCACCGGCGTCTGTCGACCGCCTCGTCGAGTGGTGCCGGATCGGCCCGCGCCATGCTGTCGTGACGGCTGTGTCCACCTCCGACTGCAAGCCGATCGGCGAGGCGTCCTTCCAGGTCCGTTAAGACAGGCCGAGGCCCAACGGCGGGGGCCGGCCTCGGCAAGGGGGCAGGAGGGCGGACCGGTGCCCTCAGCCGGCGGCATCCGAGTCGAGGGCGTCCGGGTCGGTGCCCTTAGCCGGCGGCGGCCGAGAGCGATCCCCCCGTTCCAGCAGGCGTTCAGCCAGCAGCTCGAGGGCGGGCAGGGCCTCGAGGAGGGCAGCCCGCTCCTCAGCCGAGAGGCGCTGCAGCTGGCGGGAGAGGACGTCGTTGCGCTCGGAGCGGACGCGCGCGTGCAGGCGGGCACCCGCCGCCGTCACCTGCACCCGGCACACCCGCCGGTCGCTCTCGTCGCCGAGCCGCTTGAGCAGGCGCTGGTCCTCCAGCTTGGCGATGATCCGGGAGAGCATCGTCGGGTTCAGGCCGACGACGACCGCCAGCTCAGAGAGCTTGACAGGACCCATCCGAGAGGTCGTGGCGAGCACCTCGACCTCGCTCGTGGTGAGGGCGCCCGCCGCCGTCGTCGGCTTCAGCCCCCGGGAGAGGCGGGCGACCGCGATGCGCAGCCGCCCCGGGAGCTCGCCCTCCTCGACTGGTGCTGGTCTCATCTCGCTTGTCGTCGCCATGCTCCACCGGTGCTTCCCGCTCGATACTTGCTTGCCGGCAAGCATAATAGCGGGAGCGAGCGGCCTGCGGAACTAGCCTCGGCCGGCAGTGGCGAAGACGCGCTGGCTGGCACCGGACAACTCCTGGGAGACGACGCTGCGCGGTCGCCAGATCCTCGCCGACCCCCGGCTCAACCACGGCGTCGCCTTCACCGAGACGGAGCGGCGGGCGCTCGGCGTCACGGGCCTGCTCCCGCCGCAGGTGCTCACCATTGACGAGCAGGTCGAGCGGGCGTACGAGCAGTACCTCGCCCAGGGAAGCGACCTGGGCAAGAACGTCTTTCTCTCCCTCCTGCAGGAGCGCAACGAGGTGCTCTTCTACCGGCTGCTCGACGCCCACCTGAGAGAGATGCTGCCGATCGTCTACACACCGACCATCGGAGAGGCGATCGCCCACTTCAGCCATGAGTACCGGCGGCCGCGGGGCGTGTTCCTCTCGGTCGACCATCCCGAGGACATGGAACGGTCGCTCCAAGCCGCCGGCCTCGACCCCGACGAGGTCGACGTCGTCGTGGCGACCGACGGAGAGGCGATCCTCGGGATCGGCGACTGGGGCGTCGGTGGGGTCAACATCTCGGTCGGCAAGCTGACGGTGTACACAGCGGCGGCGGGGATCGACCCCGGGAGGGCTGTCGCCGTGATGCTCGATGTGGGCACCAACCGCCGGGAGCTCCTCGAAGACCCCCTCTACCTCGGGAACCGGCACGTGCGGGTGGACGACCGGACCTATGACGAGTTCGTCGACGCCTACGTGAGGACGGTGCGGCGCCTGTTCCCCAACGCCCTTTTGCACTGGGAGGATCTCGGGACGGCAAATGCGCGCCGGGTGCTCGAGCGCTACCGCGAGACCGAGTTCACGTTCAACGACGACATGCAGGGAACCGGCGCGGTGGTCCTCGCCGCCGTCCTCTCCGGCCTGAAGGTGGCCGGGCGGCACCTCGCCGGCGAGCGCTTCGTCATCTTCGGCGCCGGCACCGCCGGGACGGGCATCGCCGACCAGCTCTGCGACGCCATGGTCGCCGCCGGTCTCGACGAGGCCGAGGCGGACCGGCGGTTCTGGTGCGTCGACGCCGAGGGGCTCCTGCTCGAGACGACACTCGGGCTGCGCGACTTCCAGCGGCGCTACGCCGTGCCGTCGATCGAGACAGCCGACTGGAGGAGAGACGAGGCTGGCCGGATCGGGCTCCTCGAAGTCGTCAACCGCGTCCAGCCGACCACGCTCATCGGCACGTCCGGCCAAGGCGGTGCGTTCTCCGAGGCCGTCGTCCGGGCGATGGCAGCCCGCTGCGAACGGCCCGTCATCCTGCCCCTCTCCAATCCGACGCCGCTTGCCGAGGCGGTCCCGGCGGATCTGCTTGCCTGGACCGAAGGCCGGGCGCTCATCGCCACCGGCAGCCCGTTCCCGCCGGCCACCTTCGACCGGACGACCCATGTCATCGCGCAGGCGAACAACGCCTTCGTCTTCCCCGGCCTCGGCCTCGGCGCCATCGTCGCCGGGGCGAGCCGGGTGACGGCGCCGATGCTGCGGGCCGCCGCCGTGGCCATCGGCGAGCAGGTCGATCCGTCCACCGCCGGCGCCCCGCTCCTCCCCGAGGTGGAGGCGCTCCGGGAGACGTCGGTGGCAGTCGCCGTCGCCGTGGCCGAGGCGGCCGCCGGCGGCGGCGTCACCCGGTGGCCCTTGCCGGCCGACCTCGAGGCGCAAGTGCGCGCCTTTATGTGGCAGCCGTCGTACCGTCCGATCAGAGCCGTCTGAGAGGTGGCGGATCGGCAGAGTCCGTCGAGTAGGCGGAGAGGGCGTACTCCCGTGCCATCCGATCGGTGTTGAAGAACGAGCCGTTCAGGGCGATGGCGTTCCTGCGGACGTCGTCGAAGCGGGTCGGGTCGGCGAAGAAGACTCGCGCCACCTCCTCCAGCTTGGCGTAGAGCTCCTCGGCGTCGTCGGCGTCCGGGCTACCGTGACCCACGGCCCACCCGGTGACCCCCTCGATACAGCCCTCCAGCCACCACCCGTCGAGCACGCTCAGACTGGGTACGCCGTTCACGGCGGCCTTCATCCCGCTCGTGCCGGACGCCTCGAGGGGGGCCTTCGGCGTGTTGAGCCACAGGTCGGTCCCGGCGCACAGCCGGGCGGCCAGCCGGAGGTCGTAGTTCTCTATGAAGACAAGGCGCACCCCATCACCGAGGGCGCCGGCCGCTCGGAAGAGGCCGGCGATGAGCTCCTTGCCGGCGGCGTCGCGGGGATGGGCCTTGCCACTGGCCACGACGTTGAGCGGCCCGTGACGCTCGGCGATGCCGGCGAGTCGGGCCGGATCTGTGAAGAGCAGCGTCGTCTGCTTGTACGGCGTGACCCGGCGGGCGAGACCGATCGTCAGGCCGTCCTCGGGCAGGACCGTGCCTGTCCGCCGGGCGACTTCGGCCAGAAGGGCCTTCTTGGCGGCGCCATGGACGGCGACGACCGCCTCGAGCGGGATCCTGGAGGCGTAGCGGAGCAGCACCCCGTCCGAACGCCAGCCCCGGATATGGCCGTCGAACAGCTCCTGCATCGGAGGTGAGGCCCACGTGGCGATCCGCACGCCGTTCGTGACAGACGTGACCTCGCTGCCCGGCATCATCGCCTGGGCGACGCTCCGGTGGCGCCGTGAGACGGCGTTCACGTAACGGGACAAGCCGGCGCCGAGGTCGGTCATGTTGAGGACGCCACCGGGCACGACGTGATCGAGGAGGGCGGCCCGCTCCTCGCCGAGCACCCGGCGCACGAGGTCGGAGGAGAAGCGATCGTGGCCCGCCGGCACCGGCGTATGGGTTGTGAAGGCACAGCGCCGGCGGACGGCGTCGAGCTGCTCGCCGCTCGGGGCGCTCGGGGCGCTCTCGCCCGAGGATGCGATCTCCTCCTCGAGCAGCTTCAGGGTGAGCAGCGCCGAGTGCCCCTCGTTCATGTGGAAGGTGGCCACGTCCCCATAGCCGAGGGAACGGAGCATCTCGACGCCCCCGATGCCGAGGACCGTCTCCTGCCGCAGGCGGTGCTCGTCGTCGCCGCCGTAGAGGCGGTCGGTGATGTCGCGATCGGCAGGGTAGTTGACCTCGAGATCGGTATCGAGGAAATAGACGGGCACTTTGTCCCCGTGGACACCCTCGAGATATATGCGTCGGACACCCACGGTCACCGGATGCCCGCCGACGCTCACGACGACCCTGTTGGGGAGCCGCTCGAGCAGGCGGTCCCGTTCGGCTGCCCAGCTGACTTCGTTCTCGGTCTGGTGCCCCTCGCCGTCGAGCTGCTGGCGGAAGTAGCCGTCCCGGTAGCAGAGGGTCACTCCTGCGACGGGAAAGCCGAGGTCCGCTGTGGAGCGCAGGTAGTCACCCGCCAGCACTCCCAGTCCTCCGCTGAACGTCGGCAGGTCGTCGTCGAGGGCGACCTCCATCGTGAAATAGGCGATCGGTCCCCGCACCGGCGAGATCATAAGGGCCGACTCGGCACGGAAGCGCCCGCCCTCCCGCTCCCGAGGCGAGCGGCGAGCTGCTCGAGGGCGCCGAGGGAATGGCCCTGCACGAACTCGTCCACGAACGGCAGCGCAGCCGCCATCCCCCGGGCCAGCGGGGCGTAACCGGGCGAAGCCTTCAGCGGGTTGACCCAGATGATCCGGTGGGCCACCAGGCGAAGACGCGTCATCTCCGTGCCGAGGTCGGCCGGGTCGCCCCTGTCCCAGCCGTCCGAGAGGATGACGATGACCGAGCCGCGGGCCATCCCTCGCGTGCCCCAGCGATCGTTGAATGCCTTGAGGCCGTCCCCGAGCCGGGTGCCGCCGTACCAGTCCTCCACGGCCGACGCCGCGTCGGCAAGGGCTGCGTCCGGGTCGCGCCACGACAGCGGGCGGGTGATCCTCGTGAGGCGGGTGCCCAGCACGAAGACCTCGACCATGCCTGTGCCCCGAGCGCTCACCGAGGCGTGCGCCAGCCGGAGGAACGCCCGGGCGTACGGCTCCATCGACCCCGAGATGTCCACCAGGTAGACGAGGCGGCGAGGCCGCGACGAGGGCAGCCTCCAGGCGCGGTCGATCGGCTCGCCGCCGGTCCGAAGCGCCCGCCGCACCGTCCGCCCGATGTCCGGCGTGCCGCGGTCGTGGCGCGCCGGTGACAGCCGTCTCGACCGCCGGCGGATCGTGGTCTGGCGGAGGGTGGCGAGCAGTCGCCGCGCCTCGGCCCAGTCCTCGTCCGAGTAGGTGGCGAAGTCCTGGTGCCGCAGCGTTTCGATGCGGCTGTAGCGCACCGTGACCGCCGGCCGGTCGCTCTCAGGCTCCGCCTCGTCCGGCCGGCGCGGGTCCTCGTCGTCCTCCTCGGAGTCGAGCCGTAGCTCGGTGCTGACCGCCGTCCGGCGAGCGATGCTGCCGGCGCCCCCACCGAAGAAGTGGGCAAAGGCTATGTCATAGGAAGCCACGTCCTCCGGGCGCCGCACGAGCGTCGCCCGGCCGGCCCAATAGGCGGCTTCCCGGCGCTCCAGGCCGACCTCGCCGAGCGCCCGGGCGTAGATGATGGCGCTACCGACCGGGACGTCCAGCCCCAGCCCGCGCAGGAGGTGGGCAAAGGCCACGACCACCCGCTCCGGCCCGGTCGTCCCGAGCGGCGCAGTCCCTTCAGCCACCTCGGAGCACGGCGGCCCGCACGAGCTCACCGAGGCCGGCGGCCCGCACCCGCTGCTGATCCTCCTGGTACTTGAGCACGGCCCCGAGCGTGGCGCCGGCACTGTGCTCGTCCAGCTCCGTCCGCCCGAGGGCGGCCAGGGCAGCAGCCCAGTCGATCGTCTCGGCCACACCCGGCGGCTTGTACAGCCCCATCTCCCGGAGCGCCTCCACGGCCGCAGCGATCTGGCGAGCCAGCTTCGGCATCGCCTGGGGGGCCCGGAGCAGGATGATCTCCACCTCCCGTTCGAAGCCGGGGTGCTCCACCCAGTGGTACAGGCAGCGCCGCTTCAGGGCGTCATGGACGTCGCGGGTCCGATTGGAGGTGAGGATGACGACCGGCGGCACCTCGGCCCGGACCGTCCCGAGCTCGGGGACGGTGACGGCGTACTCGGAGAGGATCTCGAGCAGGAAGGCCTCGAATTCGTCGTCGGCCCGGTCGATCTCGTCGACGAGCAGGATCGGGGGTGGTCCGATGGTCGGCTCGAGAGCCCGCAGGAGTGGCCGCCGCACGAGAAAGCGCTCCGAGTAGAGCTCGTCCTCGGCGGCTCTGGCGGACTCACCGCTGGCCTCGACCGCCCGCAGGTGCAGGAGCTGGCGGGCATAGTCCCACTCGTAAGCGGCCTGGGAGAGGTCGATACCCTCGTAGCACTGCAGCCGCAGCAGCTCGCCGCCTGTCCAAGCGGCGATCACTTTGGCCACCTCGGTCTTGCCCACGCCGGCCTCTCCCTCGAGCAACAACGGCCTCTTCAGGGTGAGAGCGAGGAAGACCGCCGTCGCCAGCCCCTCGTCGGCCAGGTAGTCGTGGGCGGCCAACGCGGCCGACACTTCCTCGACGCCGGTCGGCCCCGAGCGAGCCCGGCCGGCCCCGGTCAGCTCGCTCATCTCCTCCCCGGGCGCCTCGGTCACCTGGCCCAGGTTATTGGCCAGACGCGGCGGCTTCTTCGAGGGCACCGCGGACGAGCATTTCGGCGGGGTGCCGGCGGTACTCGCGGGACGCTCTGACGTCGGTCGGGGCTCAAGACCGTCACTGGCGTGCCGGGCGGCTTCACCCGCAGAGGCGTCCGCAGCGAGCTCGGCGCCGGTAAAGGCCGCGCCCTCACCCTTTGCCTTCCTCTGTTGAATGGCTCAGGTCTATCTCATGAGTACGTTTGGTCGCCATGGGCCCGCAGGAGCGTCAGGAACGGCCGCCGGGTCGGCTGACGCCGGCACAGCCGGGCGATGGCTGGAGCCCGCACGATCAGGGGGCCGCTGACGTGAGCGCGCCCCGGGGGCCGGCTGACGCCGGGGCGACGGGCGACCTCGCCCGGGCCGTCGCTGACCTGTACCAGCTCGAGCCGGCGGGATTCACCGGGGCCCGGTCGGCACTTGCCGCCGAGGCCCGCCGGGCCGGCGACCGCGACCTCGCCCAGCACATCGCCAAGCTGGCCAGGCCCTCGCGCGCAGCCTTCGCCCTCAACCTCCTCGTCCATCGCCGGCCGGGTGACGTGCAGCGGCTGGTCCAGCTCGCCGAGGCGCTTCGCGACGCCAGCAGGAGACTCGCCGGTGCAGAGTTGCGGGAGCTCGGCGCAACGCGCCAGCAGCTCATAGCCGAGCTGACCTCTGCCGCCTGTGATCTGGCGTCCGAGAACGGGACTCCCCCGAGCGGAGCCAGCACGGAGGAGATCGAGGAGAGCCTGCAGGCAGCGCTCCTCGACGAGGAGGCGGCCCGGGCGGTGACCTCTGGGCACCTGGCCCGGGCACTCCGAATGGCCGGCGTCGGGACGCCGGACCTGAGCGATGCCCTCCCGTCGCTGCCGATCGCCCGTCACAGCCCGGCTGGGGAGCGACCGGTCGAGAAGGGACCGCCCAGGGGTCAATCGGCCGGGAGGCGGCCCGCCGGCGCTCAATCCGTCACGAAGCGGCCTCCCGGCCGCCCATCTGTCAAGGCAGCGGAGGACTCGGCCCGGCGGGCGGCGACGGCCGCCGGCGCCGCCCGGAAAGAAGTCGAGAAAGCGCGCCGGGACCATGACCGGGCGCTCTCCCGCCGGGAGTCGGCCGAGACTGCGCTCGTGAGCGCGAGGCGTGACGAGCTGGCCAGCTCGAGGGCGCTGACGGCAGCCGAGGCCGCGGCACGACAGGCGGAGGCTGCTCTGCAGACGGCCGAGAGAACTACCCGCGACGCACGGCGCGACGCCGGCGGCGCCGGCAGTGGCGACGGCGGCACCCGCTGACAGCAGCCCCGGCAGGGTCGGTGTGAGAGGGAGAGCCCTGCCCGAGGCGGCGCCCGCGCTGGGGCGGCCGGACGCCCAGACGAGCGGCTACGGCTCGCGAAGGCGCGCCTTCGCCGCCTCCCGGGCACCTGCGGCGTCTGCTGCTGCCTGCGTGGCCAGGACAGCTGCCTGCCGCACGCGGTCGTCGGACTTTCCCTCAGTCCCACCGCCGAGATTGATGGCAACGAGCGCCGCCGCTGCCTCGGCGGCGGCGGCGGCGAGCAAGGCGGCGGTGAGGCTGTCGCCGACAAGGCTCAGGCTCCCACCGGCAACGAGCTCGCCGGCGATCGCGGTGATCTCTGCTGCGATCCCGGCCAGCTCCAACGGGACGTCGGCGGCAGCGCTGAGAGCGGTGCCGAGCAGGGGCACTTCCAGGGCCGGCTCCACCCCCTCGATTGCAGCCACCACCTTTTGCGCGTGCAGGACCCTGCCGTAGGCGGAGGCGTCCTCCGAGGCCAACGCGAGCGCCCGGGCACGTCGGGCCTCCGCCGCCCGCCGCACGGCGGCGGCGTCGCCGGGCAAGTCCGGCGACCTCCGAGCGGCCAGAGAGCACAGGGCGGCTGCCAACGCGGTTGACACGGCGGCCACCGAACCGCCCGCCGGGGCGGGAGTGGGGGCCGCCACCTGGTCGAGGAACACCTCCAGCGGAAGCCCGGGATACTGGCCGGGATGGACCTCCGGCATCGGCCTTTGTCGGTCTCCTTCGGTGTGGCGATACCATCCGGCGGTTCTCCACCGGAGGGTCATGACGCGAGCACACTACGACTTTGTCATCATCGGCGGCGGCTCGGCCGGGTCCGCCTTGGCCAACCGCCTGTCAGCCGGCGGCGCGGCGACAGTGCTCGTCCTCGAGGCGGGGCGACCGGACTACCGCTGGGACGTCTTCATCCACATGCCTGCTGCCCTGACGTTCCCGATAGGCAGCCGCTTCTACGACTGGAAGTACGAGTCCGAGCCGGAGCCCTTCATGAACGGGAGGCGCATCTACCATGCCCGCGGCAAGGTCCTCGGCGGTTCCAGCAGCATCAATGGGATGATCTTCCAGCGCGGCAACCCGCTCGACTACGAGCGGTGGGCGGCCGATCCCGGCATGGAGGCCTGGGACTACGCCCATTGCCTGCCGTACTTCAAGAAGATGGAGACCTGCCTCGCCGGCGCCGACGACTTCCGGGGCGGGAGCGGGCCGCTCGTGCTCGAGCGGGGGCCGGCGGTCAACCCGCTCTTCACGGCGTTCTTCGAGGCAGTGAAGCAGGCCGGCTACGAGCTGACCGATGACGTGAACGGCTACCGGCAGGAAGGCTTCGGCGCCTTCGACCGCACGATCCACCGTGGTCGGCGGCTCTCGGCCGCCCGTGCCTACCTGCACCCTGTCATGGGCAGACGAAATCTGGACGTGGAGTGCCGGGCGTTCGTGAGCGGCCTCGTCTTCGAAGGCAACCGCGCCGTCGGCGTCGACTTCCGGCCGGCCGGGAGCAGATCGAGCCGCCGCGTGCGGGCAGGTGAGGTCATCGTCTGCGGCGGGGCGATCAACTCCCCCCAATTGCTCCAGCTCTCCGGGGTCGGCAACGCCGGCGAATTGAAGGCGCTCGGGATCGAGCCGGTGATGGATCTCGCCGGAGTGGGCGAGAACCTGCAGGATCATCTCGAGGTGTACATCCAGTACGCCTGCACGCAGCCCGTCTCTGTCGCGCCCGCTCTCAAGTGGAGAAACCGCCCCGGCGTCGGCCTCCAATGGCTCCTCTTCCGGCGTGGCCCCGGCGCCACGAACCATTTCGAAGCCGGCGGCTTCGCCAGGAGCAACGACGAGGTGAGATACCCGAACCTCATGTTCCACTTCCTGCCCATCGCCATCCGCTACGACGGCTCCTCCCCCGCCGGCGGCCACGGCTATCAGGTTCACATCGGCCCGATGTACTCCGACGCCCGGGGCACGGTGAAGATCCGCTCGACGGATCCCAGCCGGCACCCAGCGCTGCGCTTCAACTACCTGTCGACGGCGACGGACCGCCGTGAATGGGTCGAGGCGGTGCAGATCGCCAGGAAAATCCTCAACCAACCGGCACTCGACGACTTCAACGGCGGCGAGCTCTCGCCGGGTCTACCGGTCGCCAGCGACGACCAGATCCTGGCCTGGGTGGCCCGCGACGGAGAGACGGCGCTCCACCCGTCGTGCACGTGCCGGCTCGGCACGGACGAACGGTCGGTCGTCGACCCGGCCACGATGCGGGTCCACGGTCTGAAGGGCCTCCGGGTCGTGGACGCCTCGGTCATGCCGTACGTCACGAACGGCAACATCTACGCCCCGGTCATGATGATCGCCGAGAAGGCCGCCGACATGATCCTCGGCAACACGCCTCTTGCTCCCGAGCACGTCGAGTTCTACAGGAGCCGGTCCGCACTGGGCCCGGAAGGAGGGACGCCGAGCGATGGGTGAGCCACGAGACGGGGTGTACATCGGCGGCCGGTGGGTGGCGGGTGCCGGCGGGGAGATGGACACGGTCAGCCCTTCGTCGGGCGAGACGTTCGGGACGCTCACGGTCGCCGACCGGGCCCAGGCCGCCCAGGCAGTGGAGGCGGCGGCCGTGGCGTCGCCGGCGTGGGCGGCGGCCTCGGCCTTCGAGCGCGCCGAGGTCTGCGCCTCTCTCGCGGCGGCAGTGCTTGGCCGCCGGGAGGATCTGGCCCGCGCGCTCACTGAGGACCAGGGCAAGCCGCTCGTCGCCGAGGCCTATGACGAAGTGGACGAGCTCGCCCTCTACCTGTCGACGGCGGGCGAGGAGGCGAGGCGGCTCGAGGGCTCGATGCCCCCCTCTGTCTCGGCCTCGCGACGTGTCCTCACGATGCGCCTCCCGCTCGGGGTCGTCGGTGTGGTGTCGCCGTGGAACTGGCCCTACACGATGGGCGCCGAGGTCTTCGCCCCCGCCCTCGCCGCCGGCAACACGGTCGTGTGGGTACCGGCGCCGACGACGACGGCCTGCTCGGCCCTGCTCGTCGCCGTTCTCGCCGAGGCGCTCGCGGCCGCCGGCGCGCCGCCCGGCGCGTTCAACTTCGTCCCGGGCCCGGGCGCCGTCGTGGGCGATGCCGTCGTCGGGCATCGGTTGGTGGCGGGTGTCGGCTTCGTCGGCTCCGTGGCGACGGGTGCCGCGGTGGCATCCCGGGCGGCGGGCAAGACGCAGCTGCTCGAGCTCGGTGGGAACGGCCCCATGGTCGTGCTGGAGGATGCTGATCTGGAGCTGGCGACGGCGGCGGCGCTCGAGGCGGCCTATTTGTGCGCTGGCCAGAGCTGCACCGCAGGTGAGCGTTTCCTCGTGCATCGCTCTGTGCGGGCCGAGTTCGTCGAAAGAGTCGTGGAGGCGACCAAGGCGGAGGTCAAGCTGGGGGATCCCTTCGAGGCCTCGACGACGATGGGACCGCTCAACAACGAGGCGGTGGCGACGAAGTTCGACAGTCACGTGGCTGACGCCCTCGAGCACGGAGCCCGCCTGCTCGCCGGCGGCCGCCGGGCGACCGGCATGCCGACCCAGCTGTTCGTCCAGCCGACCGTGCTCGACGGGGTCACGCCGGAGATGCTCATCGCCCGAGAGGAGACCTTCGGCCCCGTCGTGCCTGTCGTCGAGATCTCCTCCATGGCAGAAGCACTTCGGCTGACTAACTCGTCGCCGTACGGCCTGACCGCCGCCATCTTCACCAGTGACCTCGAGCGAGGCCTTGCCTATGCAGAGGCCGCCCGCGCCGGCTGGGTGAACGTCAACGCCTCCACCAACCACTGGGAGTCCCACCTCCCCTTCGGCGGACGGGCCGGCTCGGTGAGCGGGCGGGGGCGTGTCGGGGGTCGCTTCGTGCTCGAGGCCTTCACCGAGCCGAAGACCGTCCTCTTCCCGGCGCCACGAAGCGCCACGACAGACGCGAACGCCACGACAGACGAGAAAGTCGAGAGCTCGAATGAGTGAGACGACCGCCCAGAAAAGCGCCGTCATCATCGGCGCCGGCATCGTCGGCAACAGCATTGCCTACCACCTCGCTCGGCTCGGTTGGCGCGATCTCGTCCTTCTCGACAAAGGCCCGATGCCTAACCCCGGCGGCTCGACGGGGCACGCCTCCAACTTCATCTACCCCATCGACTACTCGAAGATGATGATGGAGCTCACCGCCGACAGCACGGCCCAGTACAAGGAGCTCGGTGTCCACATCGAGTCCGGTGGCCTCGAGGTCGCCCGGCGGCCGGCCCGCGAAGAGGAGTTCCGCCGGCGGGTGTCCGTGGCGAGGGCGTGGGGTATCGAGGCGGAGATCCTGGCGCCGTCAAAGGTCGCCGAGCTCGTCCCCTATCTCGATCCGGACGTCATCCTGTCCGGGCTGTACTTCCCGAGAGTGGGCGTCGTCGACTCGCTCCGGGCCGGGACCCTCATGCGGGAGCGGGCCCAGGAGCTCGGGGCGCTCCAGGTGCGGGCGAACACCGAGGTCCTCGGCATCGACACCGACTCGAGCCCGCGACCTCGAGTGAGACGCGTCCGCACCACGACGGGCGACATCGAGACGGACGTCGTCGCCATCTGCTGCGGAGTGTGGAGCCCACGGGTGGCGGCCTTGGCCGGCGCCGCCATCCCGCTCACCCCGATCGTCCACCAGATGATCAGCGTCGGCCCCATCCCGCTCTTTGCCGGCACGGCGGGCGAGATCGAGTACCCCATCGTCCGCGACGTCGACACGAACATGTACGAGCGCCAGCACGGAGGCGACATGGAGGTGGGCTCGTACGCCCACCGCCCGATAATCGTCGCCCCGGCCGACATCCCCTCCAACGAGGAGGCGTCCCTCTCCCCCACCGAGCTCCCCTTCACTCAGGACGATTTCGACCCTCAACTCGCCGAGGCACTCGAGCTCATGCCGGAGCTGCTCGGTGACGAGAAGGTCGGCATCCGCTACGCCATCAACGGCCTCATCTCGATGACGCCGGACGGCCATCCGGTCCTCGGCGAGACGCCGGAGATAGCCGGTCTGTGGTCCGTCGCCGCCAGCTGGATCAAGGAGGGGCCGGGCATCGGGCGTGCCGTCGCCGAGTGGATGACCGGTGGCGCGCCAGAGATCGACGTGCACGAGGCCGACGTGGCACGTTTCTACGACTTCCAGAAGACGCGGCGCCACGTCAGGTCACGGGCCGCCGAGAGCTTCAACAAGATGTACGGGATCGTCCACCCGGCCGAGCAGTGGGAGGGGGAGCGCGGGCTGCGCCGGCCGCCGATGTACGGGCGTGAGGGTGAGCTCGGGGCGGTGTTCTTCCAGACGGCGGGCTGGGAGCGGCCCCACTGGTACGCCGGCAATGAATCGCTCTGCGGCCGCTACGAGGGACGCCTCATGCCGCGGGAGGCGGAATGGGAGTCGCGGTGGTGGTCGCCCGTCATCAACGCCGAGCACCTCGCCATGCGCGACGCCTGCGGCCTCGTCGACCTGTCCGCCTTTGCCGTCTTCGACGTCACCGGCCCGGCCGCCCTCGAGGTGCTGCAGAGCATCGCCGTCGCCCAGCTCGACGTCACGCCGGGGCGCGTCGTGTACACGTCGTTCCTCGACGAGCGGGGCGGCTTCCGGGCGGATCTCACCGTCATGCGCCTCGGGCCGGCGCGGTTCCGGGTGGTGACCGGCGGCGTCCACGGCATGGCAGACAAGAAGTGGATCACCGACCGCCTGCCGGCGGACGGGTCGGCCCAGCTGGCCGATGTGACGTCGGCATTCACCACGGTGGGCCTCTGGGGCCCCCGGGCCCGTGACGTCCTTGGGGCGTGCGCCGATGGGGATGTGTCCGGGTCGGGTTTTGCATTCGGGACGTGCCGGGACATCGAGGTCGGCGGCCTGAGCGTCCTCGCCTCGCGCATCTCCTATGTCGGCGAGCTCGGATGGGAGCTGTATGCGCCCATGGAGGAGGGCGCCCGGCTGTGGGACACCCTCTACGAGGCCGGCACGCCGCTCGGTCTCGTGCCGGTCGGCATCGGCGTGTACGGGACCACCGGCCGCCTCGAGAAGGGCTACCGGGCGTTCGGCAACGAGCTCACGCCCGACTACAACCTCGTCGAGGCGGGGATGACGAGGCCGTCGGTGAAAAGGCAGGACTTCATCGGGAAGGATGCCTATCTGGCCCAGCGGGAGGCGCCGCCGGCGTCGACCCTTTGCACCCTCACCGTCGACGACCACCGGGCCAGAGACGGCCGGCTCCGCTACATGCTCGGCGGCGAGCCCGTCCTCACCCCGGACGGGAGGGCGATCACAGACTCGAAGGGCCGCTCCTCCTACGTGACGAGCGCCGGCTCGGGCCCGTCGGTCGGCAAGCACATACTCCTTTGCTACCTGCCGACCGAGCTCGCCGTCGAGGGGACTGGCCTATCGGTCGAGTACATGAGCGAGCAGTTCCCCGTCACCGTCGCCGTCGCCGGCTCGACGCCGCTCTTCGACCCGGCAAACGAGCGCGTGAAGGCGTAGCTGTGGACGTCCTCGTCTGCGTGAAGCGCGTCCCGATGGTCGGGGGCCGGATATCACTCCTGCCCGACGCGCAGCAGATCGACACGCGCCAGCTCGGCTTCACCATCAGCCCGCACGAGGAGTGCGCCGTGGAGGAGGCGGTCCGGCTCGTGGAGCGCTACGGGGGAACCGTGACCGTGCTCGCTCTCGGGCCACCCGAGGCCGAGGAGCAGCTCCGCAATGCCGTCGCCGTCGGGGCCGGCGCCGCCGTCCTGCTCGTGACGGACAAGCCCGGCTGGGGACCGATGGCGACGGCGGAGGCGATCGTGGAGGCAGTCCGCCGGCAGGAGGAGGGCGGCACCGGGACCTGTTACGACCTGCTGCTCTTCGGCAACGAGGCGGCCGACAGCGGGGACTACCAGGTGGGCGTTCGCGTGTCACACCTGCTCGGGCTGCCGTGCGCCACAGGGATCAAGTCGCTCGAGGTGGAGGCAGAGGGAGATCGCTTCGCCGCCACGGCGGGGCGGGAGTACCGGGGCGTGAGGGAACGCTTCAGATTCAGCCTGCCGGCGGTCGTGACCGTCAAGGAAGGGATCAACCTCCCCCGCTACCCGTCGCTGCCCGGGCGCATGAGGGCGAAGAAGGCCGCCGTGACCACCGGCGAACCGCACTGGCGCGACGACGGCTTCCACACCGCGATGCTGCGGGTGCCCGCAGTCGAAAGGCGCCAGGCCGAGGTCCTCGGGCGCGGGCCTGAGGCCGTGCCCGCTCTGGTGCTCCTCCTCGAGGAGCTGGGTGTTCTCTCGTGAGAGTCCTGACCCTCGTCGAGCACGAGGTCGCCGGCCCCACTGACGGCTCTCTACGAGCGCTCACCTTCGCCCGGATGCTCGGGTGCCGCGAGCCGATCGCCGTCCTCTTCGGTGAGCCGGCCCCGGAGACCATGGCCGTCCTCGGGCAGTACGGGGTGAAGGACGCCTTCGTCGTCCGAGGCGGCGGCCTCGACGGCTATGCGCCCCTCGGGTGGGCCCGGGTGCTCGCCGGCCTCGCCGGACTCTCCCCGGCCGAGGATGGCGGGGCCGGCGCCGGCGGGGCCGGCGCCGGCGCCGCCGGCACGGGGCCAGTGGGAGCTGTGCTCGCCCCGGGCACGGACCATGGCAACGAGGTCCTCGCCCACCTCGGTGCCGTGACGGCGCTGCCGATGATCGCCAACTGCTTCGAGGTCCTCCCGGCCGGCAACGGCGGTGCCGGTGAGGGCGGAGGCAGCGGCCTTCGCCTCAGCCGCCAGCGCTGGGGCGGGAGCCTCATCGAGGAGGCCGTGGTCGAAGTTGCCCCGGCGCTCCTGACGGTGGCCACAGATGCCGTGGCACCGGTCTCGGTGACGCCGGATGGATCGGCGGCCGTCCCGACTGTCCACGAGCACTCGCCGAGCCTGAGCCCGACTGACCTCGGCGTCCGGGCCGAGGAGTCACGTGAGCACGCCGGCGGCGTCTCGCTTGCCAGCGCCAAGGTCGTCGTGAGTGGAGGGCGTGGTGTGGGGGGCCCGGAGGGTTTCTTGGCGGTCGAGCAGCTGGCGGAGCTGCTGGGCGGTGCCGTCGGCGTGTCAAGGGTGGTGACGAGCCTCGGGTGGCGGCCCCACACCGAGCAGGTCGGCCAGACCGGGACCCGGGTCACGCCGGACCTCTACGTCGCCTGCGGGATCAGCGGCGCCATCCAGCACCTGGCCGGGTGCCAGAGCGCCCGCCACATGGTGGCGATCAACACCGATCCCGACGCGCCCATCATGTCGCGGGCGGACTACGCCGTCATCGGCGACGTCAACGCGGTGCTGCCGGCGCTCGTGGCGGCCCTGCAAGCGCGAAAGGCCTCAGGATGACCCGGGCGTCTACTCCGTCGGCTTGCCCGTCGTCAGCTTGCTCGGGCCGCGGGAGCGGCTCGAGCCGGTGATCTGCTCGAGCAGCTGCTTTCGCCACTGCTCGGTCGCGCGCACCTGGTTGAACGTGAAGACGTGCAGCCCCTCGATCGCCGACGAATCGGCCGCGAGCGTCGGTCCGAGTCGCTCGAGCAGCTTCGTCGGGCTGTAGCCGCCCGGTGCGCCGAGGCGGACCATCCAGGAGGAATGGTTCCGCAGGTAGCGGGCCGAGTCGGCCACGCCGATCCGAGAGGCCATCGTGAGCAGCTTCGTGCGGTCAACCGGGCCGGCGAGCCCCAGCCGGAGGGGGAGCGCCACTCCCCGCGCCCTCACCCGGCCGATCCAGCGCTTCAACGTGGCGGCGTCGAAGCACATGTTGGAGACGATGTAGGTGGCATACCGGCGCTTGTCCCACATGGCCTGGATGGTGATGTCGTCGTGGATGAGGGGGTGGGTCTGCGGGTAGCCGGTGATCCCCACTCGGCGGAAGGGCCGGCCGAGCGCCTCCAAAGCGAGGAGAAGTGACAGGGCGCTGTCGAAATCGCCGGCGGGCGGATCGGCGTCGCCGGCCGGGACGAAGACATCGTCGATCCCGTGCTCGCGGAGCCGGGCGACGATGTCCTTCAGATGCGCCTCGTCGCGCACCAGTCGGGCCGAGATGTGGGGCACCGCCGCGTAACCGTGCATTGAGAGGCGCTCGGCCAGCGCGAGCGTGGTGTCCAGCCCCTTCGTGGGCGAAGCCGTCACGGTGACGGTGAAGCCGGCCGGGATGTACTCGAGCACCTTCTCCTCGATCGAGGCGGTGGGGATCACCTCGAAGCGGGCAGCCTCGAGGGCCGCGCCCGCCATACGGAGGCTGGCCTGGGTCACCGCGGCGCCTCGGCGACAGGGACGGCCCGGGCGAGAAGTCGCTCCAGCTCCTCCTCCAGCCCGGAGCTCCCTGTCACGATGGTGCGCAACGGGAGCCCGAACATTTCGGCGATCGCCTCCGCCTCGGCGGTTAGCTCCGGCGTGGGCGACTGTGCCAGCCAGACGACCCGGCGATAGTGGGCGAAGTAGTCGGGCCACAGTTCGGGCCGCCGATCGAGGCCCAGCTCGGCCAGAACCGTGCGCCGGAAGCTGCTCACGAGGAAGTCAGTGAGCAGATACGTGCCTGGTTCGTCGGCAAAGAGCGCGCTGACCCGGTCAGCGCCGGCGAGGACGTCGTAGCAGTGCAGCCCCGGCAACCGATCGAGCTGCAGCGAGTCGCAGACGCCGTCGAGAGCGCCGTAGGTACCGCAGTCCGCGTAGGCCACGGCGACCCGTGCGTGGCTCTGCCGGAGCCGCCGAGCTAGTCGCTCCACCTCCGAGCCGATCCGCTCAGGGTGATTGTGGAGGAGAGGCGGCAGGCAATGAAGCTCCACATCGAAACCGCGCCGGCTGATGATCTGCCGCAGCTGCGCCCCGAGAGCGCCGCAGGCGATCACCGCCGTCGCCTTGCTTGCGGCGGGCTCAGACCGGGAACGGCAGCTGCTCAACGAAACGATCGTTGAAGTCGGCGCGGTCGGAGAGCTCGACATAGCTCACCTCCTCGAGCAGCGCCATCGCCCCGGCGCGCTCCCTCAGGCTGAGGAGCGCCATCTTGGCCCCCTCGCCGGCGACATTGCCGGCGCTCACGACCCGGAGGACCGGCAGAGCCGGCACGAGGCCGAGGCGGACTGCGCTGGACGGCGAGAGATAGCTACCGAACGAGCCGGCGAGGAGGACCTGCTGGATGTCGGCCGCCTCCAGCCCGGCATCTTCGAGCAGGAGCGTCCAACCGGTCGAGATCGCCGCCTTGGCGAACTGCAGCTCACGCACGTCGCGCTGTGAGAGGTAAATCGATCCTTCCGGCTCACGGTTGTCACAATCCCGCCAGTGCAGGACGAACACTCTCTCCTTGCCGAGTGTCGTCAGTCGCCCGGCAAGTCCCGGGGTGAGCAGGGCGGCCTCCTCCTCGCTCACAAAACGTCCCGATGCCTCGATGAGCCCGAGGCCGACCAACTCGGCGACGGCGTCGACGAGGCCGGAGCCGCACAGCCCGAGTGGCTCGGCGTCCTCGATCACCTGCAGGGTCAAGTCGTCCGGCGTCATCTTCACCACCTCGATCGCCCCGGCCGCCGCTCGCATCCCGCAGCGGATGGCGGCGCCTTCGAAAGCCGGTCCCGCCGGTGCCGCCGTGGCGAGGAGGCGTTCGCTGTTGCCGAGGACGATCTCGCAGTTCGTCCCGATGTCGATGAACAGGCGGGTGCGGGCATCGCGGTCCATGCCCGAGGCGATGAGGCCGGCTGTGATGTCGCCGCCCACGTAGGCGCCGAAGGCAGGAAAGATGACGGCCCGCGCCCGGGGGTGGACATTCACTCCTGCCTCGGCCGCGAGCACCTCCGGGAAGCGCCGCGCCGCCATTATGAACGGCGCCATCCCGAGCGGCTCGGGGTCGATGCCGAGGGCGATGTGGGTCATCGTGGCGTTTCCGGCGATGGCCACTTCGTAGACCTCGTGGGGGTGGACGTCCCCCTCGGCGCAGATGCCGGCCGCCAGTTCGTCGAGTGCCTGATGGGCGAGCATCCCGAGGTGCCCGAGCGCCCCCTCGTCCATCATCACTGCGCTGATCCGCGTGATCACGTCGGCACCGAAAGGCTGCTGCGGATTGAGCATCGAGCGGACTGCCACCGGCGCGCCCGTCGACAGATCGAGCAGGGTCGCCACGACTGTGGTCGTGCCGAGGTCGAAGGCGATCCCGAAGAGCCGGCCGGTCGTGTCGCCCGGCTCGACGTCGATGAGCACGTCGTCGACGATGACGGCAGTGACCTTGGAGTCGTTGGCCCGGAGCATCTTCCCGAGACGCCGGAGCGCGTGCAGGTCGACGCGCAGCTCGAGATCGTCGATCTGCTCGAGCAGCCTCTCGAGGTCGCTCGCCTGGTCCGACAGGGTCGGTTCGGTGAGCTCGACGTACCGCTTCTGGACGGCGGGGCGGAGGATGACCTTGCGACCTACACCGACGGTGGCTGCCTTCGGGCGGGTGAGGAGCGGGGGCACCTCCACGCGGAGGTCGGTGGCGACTTCGACCCGGCAGGCGAGCCGCCAGCCGCCGCGCAGCTCTTCGCCGCCGAAGGCCCGCGTGTCGAGAGAGGTGATGGGTGCATCTCCGGCGAGGATGCGGACCTTGCACTTCCGGCAGGTGCCGTGACCGCCGCAGGTCGAGTCGATGGCGATGCCGTTCCAGCTCGCGGCGTCGAAGAGCATCACCCCGGGTGGGACCCGGACCGTGCGGGCACTCGGCTCGAATGCCACGTCCACGCGGCCGGGGCCGGCAGCGTGGGTTGCGGGCGAGGCCCGGGCGCCGGGCGCGTTGTCGGCGCTGAGGACGGGACGTAGGTCGGCGGTCAACTAGGCGTCCCGGCCGGCGTCACCGGTGCGGCTGCTGCTTCGACCTCCTGGAGGGCGGATTGAGCCGCCCGGTGTCCTGCTATCCACGACGCCCCCCACGCGTCGTGATCGAGCAGGAGATCGGCTGCCTTCACCGCCCTGACCATCGACGGTGACCGGGCGTCCATGATGGCGCTCGTCAGCCCGGCCACCATCGCCATCGGCAGGAAGGCGCTCCCGAGCGAGTGCCGGTCCGGCATCCCGAAGGAGACATTCGACGCACCGAGGGTCATGTTGACCCCGAACTCTGCCCGTACGAGTGAGATCGTCTCGAGCGTCCCTTTCACGTATGTCGTGTCGGCCCCGACAGGCATGGCGAGGGGATCGATGAGGACGTCGGACATCGGGATACCGAAGCCGTCCACCGCCACCTCCATGATCTTCTTCACAAGCTCGAGCCGCCGGCTCGGCTCGAAGGGGATCTCCTCCTCGTCGTTCGGCAGCGCAATGACCGCCGCCCCATAGCGCTTCACGAGCGGGAGGATCGCCTCGAGACGCTCGTCCTCGGCCGTCACCGAGTTGACGAGCGCCTTGCCGTCGTATGCCTGCAGCCCGGCCTCGAGCACCTCGACGATCGACGAGTCGAGGCAGAGCGGCAGGTCCGTCAGGCTCTGGATGAGCCGCACCGCCGAGTCCATCAGCTCCGCCTCGTCGAGGAGAGGGGCACCCATGTTGACGTCGAGCATCATTGCCCCGCCGGCCACCTGGTCGCGCACGTCTATGACGATCCGGGAGAGGTCGCCGGCGCGCAGCTGATCCTGGAACCGCGGGCGCCCGGTCGGATTGATCCGCTCGCCGATGACGCAGAACGGCTGATCGTCGCCGATGACAAGCTCTCGTGTCGCTGATCGCAATGCAGTTTGCACGGTGCTGCTGACTCCTGACTCGGTGTCGCTTCGCTGTTCTTGGCGTTGCGCTTGCCCTGGCCCGGACGGGGTGTTCCCGCTGCCGTCCGGCCGTAGCGCCTCAGGCGCGGGCGGCGGCGCGGCGTAGCTTCATGAACTCCTTCGCACGGACGACGGCGGCGGAGGCGTCGGCCGCATAGGCGTCCGCCCCGACGGCATCGGCGTACTCCTGGGTCACCGGGGCGCCCCCCACCATCACGACGACCTTGTCGCGCAGGCCCGACTTCTCGAGGGCGTTGATGTTCGCCTTGAACATCGGCATCGTCGTGGTGAGGAACGCCGAGAATCCCACGATGTCCGGCTGATGCTCCCGCACCGCCTCGACGAACTTCTCCGGGGCCACTTGCACGCCGAGGTCGATCACCTGGAAGCCGGCGCCCTCCAGCATGATGTTGACCAGGTTCTTCCCGATGTCGTGGACGTCGCCCTTGACGGTCCCCATCACGAAGGTGCCCACCGACTCGACGCCGGTCTCGGCGAGGAGGGGGCGGAGCCGCTCGAGAGCCCCCGCCATGGCTTTGCCGGCGATGAGCATCTCCGGCACGAAGAAGTCGCCCCGCTCGAACCGCGCTCCGACCTCCTCGAGGGAGGGGATGAGCGCCTCGAACAGCAGCGTCTCGGGCGCGAGACCCATGTCGAGGCCGGCATTGGTGAGCTGGAGCACCTCCGGCGCGTTCCCTACCAAGGTGAAGTCGTAGAGCTGCTTCAGCAATTCGTCACGGTTCATGCCGCTCCTTCCCGTCCAACACGGAACCCGAGGGCAGCCGAGAGAGCCGCCCCTTCGTCAACACACGCCGCCGCCACCTCGCTCAGCCGGCCCGGGCCTAGCCGCGTGACCGGCCCCGAGACCGAGATCGCCGCCACGACTGTCCCGGTCTCTCGACGGACCGGTGCCGCCACCGCCACGAGCCCCGGCTCGAGCTCCTCCACCGTGACTGCGAAACCGCGCCGGCGGACGTCGTCCAGCTCGGCTGAGAGCGCCACCCGGCTCGTGACCGTCGCTTGCGTGAGGCGCTCGAGACGCCCGGCCGGCAAAGGCGCAGTCCGGTACGCGAGAAGGATCTTGCCTTGGGCCGTGCCGTGCAGCGGGAGGGAACGGCCGAACCAGTTCGCTCCGCCAAGGACGTAGCGGCTGTCGACTTGCGCGATCTGCTCGACCGTCCCGTGGTTGAGCACGCCGAGATTGACCGTCTCGGACGTCCGCTCGCCGAGCCGCTCGAGAAACGGCCGTGCCACCTCGACAAGATCCGGCGCCCGGCCGGCCCGCCACGCGTAGCGCACGAAGACCTCCCCAGGCCGGTACCCGCCGGCTGATTCGCGCCGTATCAGCCCGTTGCGCTCGAGCGCGAACAGCAGGCGCGACGTCGTGCTCTTCGCCAGCCCGGTGGCGCCGGAGAGCTCTGAGAAGGTCACCGCCTCTGTGGCGTCGACGATCTCCCTGAGCAAGTGAGCTGCCCGGTCGACCGCCTGCGTCCCGGTGGGAGTAGTCACATATCCTCGTCTTGTTGTTCCATGTTGCGGAACTTAGTTCTACTATGTGATAGTAAGGCCCAAAGAGCCGCAGGTCAAGCAGGTGCTCCGCCGTGACTGAGCCTGCATCGAAGAGGTGACCATGTTCGTGAACCGGATGCCCCGCTACGAGATCCTGTCCGAGGAGGCGATCGGCGTCCTCGACCGTGGCTGGAGGCGGATCGTCTCGGAGATCGGGGTTCAATTCGCCAAGCCAGAGGCGGTCCGGCTGTTCGAGGACGCCGGGCAGAAGACCGACGGCGAGGTCGTCTTCCTCGACCCGGAGTTCGTCCTCGAGCAACTCGCCAAGGTGCCCCGCCAATTCGATGTCCAGGCCCGCAACCCGGCCAACAGCGTCCACATCGGTGGCGACAACATGGTGTTCTCCGGCGTGTACGGGCCACCGTTCGTGCGGGACGGTGACGTCCGCCGGGACGCCACGATGACCGACTTCAGGCGTTTCACGATGCTCGCCCAGAGCTTCGCCGAGCTCGACTCCGCCGGCGGCATCATCTGCGAGCCGAACGACACCCCGCTCGACTCCCGGCACCTGGACATGATCCTCGCCCTTCAGACGCTGACCGACAAGATCTACATGGGCAACGTCGTGTCGGGTACCAATGCGGCCGACACGATCGCCATGACCGAGATCCTCTTCGGGGGCCGGGGGTCGATCGAGTCGACGCCGGCGACGATCTCCCTCATCAACTGCAACTCGCCCCTGCGCTGGGACGACCGGATGCTCGACGCCCAGTTCGAGTACAGCCGGGCCAACCAGCCGGTCGTGCTGACGCCTTTCCTCCTCATGGGGGCGATGTCACCGGTCTCGGTCCCGGCCGCACTCGCTCAGCAGCTCTCAGAAGCCTTCGCCGGCATCGCCCTCAGCCAGCTCATCCGACCGGGCTGCCCGGTCATCTTCGGCTCGTTCCTGTCCAATATCGACATGCAGTCGGGGTCGCCGTGCTTCGGCACACCCGAGTCGGCGATGGGGCTGCTCTGCACCGGACAGCTGGCCCGTCACTACGGGCTGCCGTTCCGGAGCGGTGGCGGGCTGACGTCCAGTCAGGTGCCCGATGCCCAGGCCGCCTACGAGGCCCTGATGACGCTGTTGCCGACGTTCCTCGCCGGCACCAACTTCGTCATGCACTCCGCCGGGTGGCTTGAGGGCGGCCTCGTCAGCTCCTACGAGAAGTTCATCATCGACATCGAGCTGCTCAAGATGATGAGGGTGGAGTTCACGCCGCTCGAGATCGACGAGGAATCGCTCGCCTTCGGGGCCCACGAGGAGGTCGGTCACGGCGGTCACTTCCTCGGCGCCCAGCACACGATGGAGCGGTTCCGCACGTGTTTCTACCGCCCTCTCCTCTCGTCGTCGAAGAACTTCGAGCGCTGGCAGCGCGACGGCGCCTTCGACACGGCCGCCCGCGCCGGCCAGATCTGCCAGCGCACGCTTGACGAATATGAGCAACCGCCTCTCGACGACGCCATCCGCCAGGAGCTCGAGGCGTACGTGGACCGCCGGCGCGCCGAGCTCGGTGACTGAGCCTTCGTCGCTCAGACGCTGATGAGCAGGATGCCTGCCGCCACCAGTACCGCCGCCACCGTTCGGCGGACACCGAAGCGTTCCTTCAACACGAGCGTCCCGATGACGGCAGCCGCGATCACGCTCGTCTCCCGGAGCGCCGCCACTTCGGCGAGCGGAGCCCGCGTCTGGGCCCAGAGGACACCGACGTAGGCCAGGACCGAGAGGCACCCGGCGGCGAGGCCGCGCATCGCGAGGGCCGGCGAGACCAAGCCGGCAAGGGGACGCCGCACAACGGCTATCACCGGAAACACGGGACCCTGGATGAGGAACAACAAGCCGCCGTAGGCATAGGCGTCGTTCGCATGGCGCACGCCGAGCCCGTCGATGACGGTGTAGGTGGCGATCGTGAGCCCAGTGAGCACAGCGGCGCCCACTGCGGGCAGATCCTCTTTCGACAACCTTCCGCTAGACAGCGCCAGGCTCATCAGCCCGACCCCGAGAACGACGACCCCGGCGAGCGGGACGGAGCCGAGGCTCTCATGGGCGAACAGGTAGGCGCCCGCTGCTACGACGAGCGGGGAAGTCCCCCTCGCGATGGGATAGGTCTGGTTGAAGGCCCCGATCCGATAGGAGTTCATCAGGGCGAACTCGTAGGCGATGTGGACCGCGGCGGAAGCGACGGCAAAGGGAATCGCCTCACCGTCAGGCAGACCCGTGACAAGGAGCATCGCCCCCCCGCACACGGTCGCCGCCAGTCCGATCAGGGCGAACGCCACCAGCCCGTCGCTGATGTACTTGACGATGGCGTTCCAGCTGGCGTGGAGCAGGCCGGCGCCGAGAACGACGACGATCACGACGGGGGTCAGGTGGTCGTGCGCGAGCCCGTCCCCCCCGCTGTGGTGGTGCCTGGTGCTGTCCCGCAACCTGTCCTCGGCCGTGCGCCACGGGCCCCGGGGCAACGCCGCGGCCATCTGAGGCACGCCGGGCGGTTTACAACACCTGGGAGCCACAGAAGCGGGCCGAACTGTGTGCACGGCGCGTCGTGGGCGGGCCGTGCGGCGTCAGACAGGCGGCTCACGAGGACTGCCTGACGAGTGAGACGCCCGAACTGCCGGCGGCGCCTTCAATGCCCACCGAAACGAAGCACACATTTCGCCGGCAGGCGGTGCCGGCCACCGCATGCGATTCTGGTGGCATGTGCAGAAGCATCGTGTCTCTACGTGATCAGGGCCGGCGGGCCTCGCCCGATGAGGTCACCGCCGCCGCCAGGCAATTCGTCCGGAAGATCTCCGGCACCAAGGCCAAGACGCCGTCGCGGGCGAACCAGGAGGCCTTTGACCAGGCCATAGGCGAGATCGCCGAGTCGGCCGCCAGGCTTCTCGACGGCTGGGAGGCGCCCCCGTACACCCGACGCGTCAACGGCGCACCTCCATCGTCGTCGGCCCGACGTTCACGTCCAACCAGTCGCACACCGGTCGCGACGCCCGCAGGAAACGGGCCACCCTTGTCTTGACCTCCTTCGTCCCGAGCCACGGCCCGACGTCCCACTGCTGCCACGTGATGAGGCCCTTGTTGCACAGCAGGTCGATCCGGGGATGGTCCTTCGAGTAGCCCCGAGGGGCGGTCTTCAGCCGGTCGTGGCCGGAGACCGAGATCCTCTCCTTCTCCACTTGGGCGATGGCCGATTCGAGCTCGCCACCTGAGGCATCGTCGGCCACGGCTCGTCGGTACCGATCGAGCTGGTCGGCGGCCATCATGTACATCCCGGTCCCGGCCCCGAGCCCGCTGGCGGACAGCTGGAAGTAGCCGCCGGCGGCGAGCGTGGCGGCGATGGCCGTCTTGTACGGAGCCTTGTTCCGGCTGAAACGGACGTCCCGGTAGGGACGGAAGATCCTCCCCTCGCCGAACTCCACGGCCAGCTCATCGAGGAGGGCGGCCATGGGGCCGTGCACGGCCTCTTCGTAGACGGACTTGTGCGCGATCCAATAGGTCTTGGAGTTGTCCGCCTCCAGTCCCTCGTAGAACTCGATCGCCTCTGCCGGCCAGCCCGCGAAACCCATCGCCGGCGAGTGTAGGACTCCGCCGCCCCGCCATGCGGCGGGCGCCAGGCCCTCGCACGACTGCGCCCAGACGCGGGCGATGGACCGGCGAGCACCGGTCCATCGCACACGGTGATAGCGGCAAGGATCATGCCGCGCCGTCACTGATGGCCTCCGCCAAGGAGCCCGACAGCTACCGGCGTTTTTGCGAGGTTGCCCCACCCGCCAGGCACCCCGATCAGGATTTGCGGTCATACTCCGCAGGGGTTGGGCGAAACCGCGGCCCCGCCGCGTGGGCGAAGGAGCCGGCGGCTACGCTCCGCGCCGTTTCTCGGGGTGGCGCTGGGGCGCTCGCGCGCCCAGGCTCAAGAGCCCGGGCTAACCCGGCCCGGCGGACCAGACTCCTCGGAACCGTCACACGTTGTCACGCTGACTCCTCCGTTTTTGCCATTACACCCCCCGGGCTCTCTCGGGGTTGCCCAATATCGTCCTCCCGCACGCCGGTGGAGTCAAGGAGTTTCCGGAAGATCACGCCGCATAAAAGCGGGGTGCTCGAGACGCTCCGGCGCAACGTGGAGCGCCCGCCGGCATGGAGCGCCCGACCGGCGTAGCGGGCGACCTGGTGAAGGCCCGCCCATCAGGTAAGGCGGGCAACTGCGATCGACGTCGCCAGCAGCACGACGGTCCAGGACAGGATGCGGAGCGCCCGTTCGAGCGGTTGCACGAGGGTGTCGGCCCCGATCTGCCTCGTCGTCCCGTCCAGCAGCCTCATGGATCCCTCGACTGCACCCACCCGCCGGCGGACGAAGCGGGCCGGGGTGCTGAGCGCTCGTTGGGCAGCGGACAGGCCGAAGGCGGCCACAGCTGCCAGCGCCGGCGCCAGCGCCAGGCGCTCGGTCTGGGCGACGTAGGCGGTGAGGACCGGGAAGGCGCCCCAGGCGAGCGCAAAGCCGGCGTCGGTGTGGACGACTCCCCCGAAGAGCTCGGCGTTGTAGGCGACGACGAGGACCGGCCCGATCACTATGAACGGGACGAGGGAGAGGCCGACTCGCTCAACCCCGAGCGCGCCGAGGGCCACGGCGGCGGCCACGCCGACCACGGAGACGCCGACAAGGGCGCGCGAGCTGATGCGGGTGTGCAAAGGCCGGCCGTGAAGCTCGTCGAGGGCATGAGCGGCCACGCCGACGGCGAAGAAGAACGCCAGCACCGTGGCCACGAGCCTGCTCACGCTGACGACAGGCGCCAGGCAGGCCCCGATGACCACATAGGAGAGGTGCCATAACGTGTAGGGAGGGTGGAGCAAGGTCCACCAGTCCTGCAGGCGGCCGGGACGGGCGGCGTAGTAGGCCGGCCGCAGGCCGTGATGCGCGGCGGCACCCGCCTGCTCGCCGGGGGTGCCGTTCACCGCCCGGCGTTCAGCCATCGGCCTTCCGGCCCCACATGACGAGGCCTCCCCCGAGACTCATCCGGCGCAGGCCGACCTCTTGCAGGCCCGCCTTCTCCCAGGCGCCCACCGTCCAGTCGACTGGGTAACGCCTGTAGTGGCCCGTGATGTTCGGTCCGAGGAACCTCCCCACCCTCCACCACTCCCGTCCGCCGGTGAGCCAGCCTGCTGGTGGCAGCACCAGCCTGGTGTAGCACCACCAGGCCGTTCGCCAGAACGGCTTCTCCGGCACGAGGAACTCGAGGCTCGCCACCCTCCCGCCCGGCCGCACGACCCGCGCCAGCTCGACGAGGGCGGCGGCAGGGTCTGCGACGTACCGCAGGAGGTAGGTGAAGGTGAGCGCGTCGAATGTGGCGTCGGGAAAAGGGAGCTGTTCCCCCTTGCCGAGCACGAAGTCGACGCGGGCAGAGGCCCCGGACCTGGTGGCGTTGAGGACGCCTCCCCGCAGCATTTCCGGCGAGAGGTCGACGGCGACGACCCGCGCCCCGGTCCGCCTGGTGAGCTGAATGGCGACGCCAGCTGTTCCGGACGCAACGTCGGCAATCCGCCGGGGCGCAACCTGGGCTACGTGGTCGACCATCTCCTTTCGCCAGCGCCGGTTCTGCCCGAACGACAGCACCTCGGCGAGCCGGTCGTAGCGTGACGGCAGGCCACTGAAGAGCGACTTCGCGAACCGGTTCTTGTCGCCGTCTCCCGGTCCGACCGGCCCGGGCTTCACGCCGCCCAACCTAGACCGGCCCGGCGCCGGCCGCCCTGCGTTCCGGGTGCGCCGGGGCGGTGAGAGCCGCCCGGAAGAACTCCAGCTCCAACAGCAACAGATTCTCGGCCACCTCTTCCTGCGTCGTCATGTGCGTCACCCCCGACAGCAGGAGCGTCGAGTGCGTGCGGCCGGCTGCGAGGAGCGCCGAGGAGAACTGGAGGGTGTTGGCCACCGCCACGTTGTCGTCGGCGAGGCCGTGGATGAGAAGAAGAGGGCGCTCGAGTCGGCGGGCGTCGGTGAGCAAGGAGGTGGCGTCGTAAACGGCGGCTTCGTCCTGCGGCATCCCGAGGTAGCGCTCGGTGTAGTGGGTGTCGTAGAGCCGCCACTCCGTGCAGGGAGCGCCGGCGACGGCAGCGTGGAACACATCGGGCCTTCGCAGGACCGCCAGCGCCGCCAGATAGCCACCGAACGACCAGCCTCGGATGGCCACTCTCGAAAGGTCGAGGTCCTCGTGCTCTTCGGCGACGGCATGGAGAGCTTCGACCTGATCCGCGAGGACAGGCCCGGCCACGTCCCTGTAGATGGCGCGCTCGAAGTCGTCCCCACGTCCCGGCGTGCCCCGGCCGTCGGTGACGACCACGCAGAAACCCTGATCGGCCCACCACTGCGACTCCAGCCACCTCTGGGACGTGGCGACCACCCGCTGGAAATGCGGGCCACCATATGGGTCGAGGAGGACGGGCAGCAGGGCCGACCCACGCTTGTGCCCCGCCGGGAAGAGCACGCCGGTTGAGAGCTGCAGAGCCCCCACCCGACAGAGTTGTACGGAGGGGGTGACGACCGGCGTCTCGGCGACCGAGCCAATGCGGCCGACGGCCCGCCCCTCCCGCAGGATGGTGATGGCCGTGCCGGCCTCTGCGAGAGCGCTGCGGGCGAGGACTGTCGTGCCGCCGGCCCGCCACGCCCCCTCGACTCCGGCGGTGGCAGTGCTGACCTGTTCGACGCCGTTGGCGGCCGACCACGTGAAGGCGAGAACCGACGCCGGATCCTGGTCTCGCGAGGCGGCAAAGAGGACGACTCCGGCGTCGTGCCCGAGCACCCGGCGGACGTGGAGATCGGGTTCGGTGACGACGTCGCCGTCGACAACGAGCGCCTTTGACCCTTTGTTGCTCGCCGCCCAGATGACACTGCCGTCGCTGAGGCGGCTCGGCACGCCCCCGACTATGTCGACCCACTTGGGGTCGGATTCCTCCCGAAGAGGGCTGGTCCGCCCCGATGCAGTGTCCACCTCGAGCAGCTGCAGCCGCCCCTGATCACGGCTCTCGACGACGATGAGCAGGCCGTGGGACGACCAGTCCGCCGTGACGAGGTACTCGAACTCCGACCGGTCCCAGGAGACTGGTATCGGCCGGGCGCCCGCCGCGCCAGGCTCCGCCGCCGTGACGTCGTCGACCCGGGCGATCTCCAGGGCGACGTCGGCGTTCGGCGTGCCTGCCGCCGGATAGCGGACGGGCACCGGCGGCGCCGAGGGCGTGGAGGGATCAGAGATGTACCGCCATTGGACCGCGCCGTTGTCGACCCGGGCTACGAGAAGGGCAGTTCCGTCGGGAGCCCACCAGTAGCCCTCGCTCCGATCCATCTCCTCTGCGGCGACGAACTCCGCCAGACCGTAAGTGACGTCCGGGCCGTCCGTCTCGAGGACGTATCGGTCGGCGGAGCCGTCGAGGCCGACAAGGCGCAGGCTCCCCTCCGAGACGTAGGCCACGAGCCGGCCGGTCGGATCCAGGCGGGGATCGAGCACCGGAGACCGCGCCGGCACCTGGCGCGTCTCGCCGGTCGCCAGCTCGACTGCGAAGAGACGCCCGGCCAGGTCAAAGACAGCGACGGACAAGCGGTCGTCGCAGCTGAACCGGACGATTCCCCCACCTGTCTCCCGCGCCCGCTCTCGGCGCGCCCGCTCCTCGGCGGGCAGCGAGTCGAGCTCGCCCGCCGGTTCCCCCGACAGGAGGGATGACGGGTCGACGAGGGTCCTGCATTCCCACTCCTGCCCGTTCGCGCCTCGGCCGCCGGCAGCCTCGAACAGGCAGCCGGTCGGGTCGGTGCCGCTCCGTGTGCGGAGGAACACGACGCGGGACCCATCCGGAGAGATCACGAAGCTCTTCGGGACCCCGAGGCTGAAGCGGCGGGTTCGGGCCTGTTGGCGGGGGAAGCTGATCTCGGTCATCGGCAGCGGGCGATCTCGCCGAGGGCGATGCTCTCGACGAGCGGCTCGAGGTCGTGGGGCGGCAGCTCGCCGGCCCGCACCGCGGGGACGTGTCGGCGGACGACCCTCAGGGCCTCGGCCGTTCCAGCCCCGAGCTGTTCGAGAGGGCGAAGCTCGATGGCCTGGCAGGCGACAGTGAGCTCGATCGCCAGCACTCTCGAGCCGATCGAGACGGTCTCTGCCAGCCTTCTCGCCGAAAGTGGTGCCATTGTCATGCGATCCTCGATTCCCTCGGCCTTCATCGAGCTCACCACCTCGAACGAGACAGGATGGGCCAACGTCCGCGCCTCGGCGGTGAGCGCCTGCGAGGCGACTCCGAACTCGGCCAGGGCATCCTCGCCGGTGTGCGGGGATGCTGCCAGCCCGGCCGGCAGACCCGATACCGGAGCCTGCAGGAGCTTGACGGTCCGCTCCGAAGCCGACGTGAGCACTGGCGCGAGCGAGATGCGGGCGAAGTCGAGGGCTGCGGCGAGCGCGACAACGTCGAAGTTGCCCACCGAGATCGCCCGTCGCTCCTCCACCGAGATGGCGGGGTTCCCCTGGGCGGAGTTGACCTCTGTCTCGGCGACTCGCCGGGCGTAGGCGAGCGCGTCCCGCGCCGCGCCATGGATCTGCGGGATGCAGCGGAACGTGAGCGGATCCTGGAGGTTCCTCGCCCACCCGGCTTCCCAGGCACTCGACCCATCGAGGATGACGTGGAGCCTGTCGATGGTCGCCCCAGCGCCAGGGAACGGCCGCAGCTCCGCCACGATGCGGTGCAGCGGGCTCAAGTTGGCCCCGAAGGCCTCGAGGTCGAGGGCGGCGGCGACGTCGGCGCTGGCGAGGAGCTGCTCCGCCTCGATGACGGCCAGAGCGGCCGACCCGGTCGAGAAGGCGTTGTTATTGAGGAGGGCGAGGCCTTCGTTCTCCGCGAGCTCGAGCTCACCCCGGTCGAGAAGCGACACCGCCAGGTCGGCCATCGGCCCGAGATCGGCCTGACCGACCGAACCGAGCGTCCGCACCTGCGGCACGAATCCGGCGTTCAGGGCGCCGACGATCGAGTCGGCGAGCTCCGGGCGCACACCAGCGGCCCCTTTTGCGTACGTGTTCACCAGGCAGAGCATCGTCGCCCGCACGACCGGCGCCGAGGCGAACGGTACCTGCGCGACCCGGTGGGAACGCACTGCCCACTCGCTGAACTTCCGCCGCCATTCTCCCGTGAGCTCCACTTTCTTGCGCTCGGCGAGACCGGTCGTGAGCCCGTAGACCGGATCGCCTCGCTCGAGGAGCTCCAGCACTACTTCTCGCGCTGCGGCGATGCGCGCCCGCGCCTCGACCGAGAGCTCGACCTTGTCGCTGTCCACGGCCACCGCGTGGACGCTTTCCAAGGTGAGGGACTCTCCATCGATCACGACGGTCATGTGCCCCGACCTTTACACGGATCCGGGCGTCTACACGGATCCGGGCGTCCGGCGCCGGCCCTCATTCTCTTTCCTGCCAGGACGCTCGGTCTGTGCTCGGGGGTGGAGACTCCACCTGATCTCACCTGGGGACGCTCCGCTTGAGCGGTGCCATCACGGCAGGAGCAGATGAACGTCCCCGAATTCGTGCCACAGGTAGCCCTCCTCGAGGGCCACCGTATAGGAGCGACGGAGCAACTCACGGCCGCCAATGGCTTCGAGCATGGCCAGATGGGACGCCGCCGGGTCGTGCCAGCCGGTGAGGAGCCCGTCGACAGAGGCGACCCGGCGCTCAGGTGTGACGATCGTCTCGGTCCAGCCCGAGCCCGGGTGGACCCAGCCGCGGCCGTCGACGACCGTCTCGAGAGCCCGGACGACAGTGGTCCCGACAGCGATCACGCGCCCTCCCTCGCGGCGGGCGGCGTTCACGCGGCTCGCCGTGGCCGCGGAAGAACGGTTGTCCGCTCGAGCGAAGCTCGACCGCTACGAGACCGCCCGGCAGTTGCGTCGACAGGTGCATCTCGAGGGGCACCCGTGCCGGGTGCCGGCGCCAGGCGCTGACGGCGGCCGGGAGCGTGGCGGAGGTATTGACCACGACCAGGTCGCCCTCGGCGAGAACCTCAGGCAGCTCCGAGAACGTGACCTGGTCGAGGCGGCCGCTGCCGGCGGCGGCGACGAGCATCCGGACCCCGTCACGCCGCAGCCCGCGGGCTTCCGGCGGTGCCGACGCCTCGAGCGCGGGCGGGATCTCGAAGCGCTCGAAGTCGAGCTGGCCGGCAGACGGGACCACCGGCGGCGACAAGGTGGCGCTCATGCCGGCAGACCGCTCTCGGCGGGCACGTCTGCGACCCGGTATCGGCCGCTCGTGGCGCCGCTCTCGATCAGCCCCACGATGGCCGGGGCGACAGTCTCCGGGAGCGGGCGGTCGGAGATGTCCTCGCCCGGGAAGGCGGCCTGGTGCATCTCGGTCCGCATGTCGCCGGGATCGACGGCGAGCACCCGGAACCGCGGCTCTTCTGCTGCCACGGTCCCGCTCAGGTGGTCGAGAGCCGCCTTCGACGAGCCGTAGCCGCCCCAGCCCTCGTAGTGCTCCACGGCGGCGTCCGAGGTCACGTTGACGATGACCGGATCGGCCGCCTGCCGGAGCAGCCCGGCTGCTTGCTGAATGAGCGCCAGCGGCGCGAGGACGTTCACCTCGTAGACGCGGGCCAGCTCGCTCAGGGGAAACCTGGCGAGAGGACCGAGAGGAGATGGGCCGAGGACGCTGGCGTTGTTGACGAGCAGGTCGAGGCCGCCGAGCCCTGCGGCCGCCGCGCAAAGGTGGGCGCGGTGCCTCGCCTCCGCCACGTCTCCAGCCAAGGCCACGAGACTGGCTCCCGGCGCGACCGCCTGGCGCAAGGCGCGCTCGGCGGCCCGGAGGCCTGCGGGACCGGTGGCGTCGATGACGATCGACCATCCCCGACCGACCAGCTCGCGGCTGAGCGCCAGGCCCAATCCTCTCGACGCACCGGTGACGATGGCGATCGGCATTTCTTACCTCCTTGTCGCTCCTCTCATGATGCTCCGCGGCAGCCAATAACGCAAGTGCTATCTTTCGTTATTCGGGAGGTCACGGGAATGCCCGCAGAGCGTGCTTGGTTGGCTATTCGGTGACGGCTGGCGCTTCCTCGACCCCGGCCGCAGGCTCGCCGCGCAGGAACGCGCCGGAGTGGCTCGTGCTCACGCTGGCGTGCACGGCCCAGTTCATGGTGGTGCTCGACGTCTCCATCGTGAATGTGGCGTTGCCGGCGATCAGGCACAGTTTGGGTTTCTCTCAGCCGGGGCTGCAGTGGGTGCTGAACGCCTACACCTTGACGTTCGCCGGCTTCCTCCTTCTCGGCGGCCGGGCGGCCGACCTGTTCGGCCGGCGCCGCATCTTCCTGCTCGGCCTGTTCGTGTTCACCGCGGCCAGCCTCCTCGGCGGACTCGCCCGGGACCAGGCAATGCTCATTGGGGCGAGGGCTGCCCAGGGCCTCGGCGGAGCGATCCTGTCGCCCGCCACGCTCACCATCCTCACCACCACCTTCACCGAGCCCAAGACGCGGGCGCGGGCGCTCGGCGTCTGGAGCGCCGTCGCCGGCGCCGGCGGCGCCGCGGGCGCCCTCCTCGGCGGGATACTCACCGACGAGCTGTCGTGGCGGTGGATCCTCTTCATCAACATCCCCATCGGCATCGCCGCTTTCCTGGTCGCCCGCCTGTTCCTCTCCGAGACGAGATCTCCCGCGGCCCACAGGTCGCTCGACCTGCCCGGCGCCGTCCTCGTCACCGGAGGACTGACTGCCCTCGTGTACGGCCTCGTGCGGACGACGAGCGTCGGCTGGTCCTCCTGGCAGACGATCGTCGCTCTATTCCTGGCACTAGTGCTCATCGGGGCGTTCCTCGTGCAAGAAGGCCGCATCGCCGCCGCTCCGCTGATGCCGCTCCGGCTGTTCGCCAAGCGCTCCCTGTGGAGCGCCAACCTCGTCATGTTCATGCTCGCCGGAGCCATCTTCGCCATGTGGTTCTTCGTCTCCCTCTACCTGCAGCTGGTGCTCGGGTACTCGGCGCTGCGGACGGGTTTCGCCTTCCTTCCCCAGACCGTCGCCATCGTCGTCGGCGCCCAGGTCTCCTCGCGCGCCGTGCTGAAGATCGGCCCCCGCCCGCTTTTGCTCATGGGCACGCTCTGCTCGGCGACCGGCCTCTTCTGGCTGTCCTACGTGGGGATCCACACGGCCTACTGGTCCGGAATCTTCGTGCCGAGCGTCCTCATCACCCTCGGCCTCGGCCTCGCCTTCACACCGCTCGCGCTGTCGGCAACCGCAGGAGTCGAGCCCTCCGAGGCGGGCCTGGCGAGCGGCCTCATCAACACTTCGCGTCAGATCGGCGGCGCGGTCGGGCTTGCTGCTCTTGCCACGATCGCCACGACGAGGACGGACCACCTCCTGATCGCCAACGGCCACGCCGCCTCGGCGGCCCGAGTCGGGCTCAGGTCGGCCCTGGCGAGCGGATATACCGAGGCTTTCGCCATCAGCGCCGGCGTGGCGCTCGGTGCGGCAGTGTTCACCCTCTTCATCCCGCGACGGCGGGCGACGCCGGCGGGCGGCCCGGCGGCGGCATCCGCATCGCCGGCGGATGAATCCGCCTCACCGGTGGCCGCCTCCCCGGCTGCGGCCGCCTCACCGGCGGCGGCATCGCCGGCGGTGACCGCATCTACCCCGCTTCCGCCGCAGAGCCCAACTCCGGCTGTCGACTAGTCCTCAGCCTGAGAGGAAGCTCAGGAGCAACTTGCGCTCCGGGTTGTCGACGTTGGGGTCGACGACGACGACGGACTGCCAGGTGCCGAGCGTTGGCTCGCCGCCCTCGACCGCAAGCACCAGCGCTGGGCTGATGAGGGCCGGCAGTAGGTGATCGGCGCCATGGCCGGTCGAACCATGGCGATGCCGGTAACTGTCGTCCCGCGGCAAGAGGCGATCGAGGGCCCGACCGAGGTCCGTCTCGGAGCCGGAGCCGGTCTCGAGCAGGGCCAGGCCGGCGGTCGCATGGGGCACGAAGACGTGGCAGAGGCCGTCTCCCTTGCCATGGCAGAAGCCCCGGACCTCAGCTGTGACATCTGTCACCAGTCGTTTCCCAGTCGAGATGCGCAGCTCAGCTCGTTCCACGGGCGGTCAGGCTAATGGGAGCACTCCGGTCGCCGTGGGCCGGTCGGCCCTCCGCCTCGACCGGGCCCTCCACCTCGACGGAGAGCGCGCCAGGTGACTAGAGCAACCTCAGCTGCTCGACGCTGAGGTCCGCCCGGACGGTGCCGGACGGGCGAGCCATAGCTGATCTGGACGGAAGCGACCTCGTCGTCCGGCAGCCGCCCGCCTCATCCACCGCCTCGAGAACGACCTCGGTCACCCGGCGCTGCTCTCGCTCGGGCTGATATGCGCCCCGTGCGAACCGCTCCTCGTGGAGGCCTATCAGATCCGGTCTCGCCCCTCTGAGCCAGCCGAGGTAGTGATCGCGGACGCCCGGGCGCATGTGCAGCGTTATGGGCGAGACCGAGACAGCACCGGCCTCGACACAGGCCCGCGCCACGGACCGGAGCTGCTCGTCGGAGTCGGACAAGCCGGGGAGCACGGGTGCGATGAGAACGCCGCAGGGGATGCCCGCTTCGTTCAAACGCCGGACGGCGTTGATGCGCTGATCAGGCGGAGGCGTGCCCGGCTCCGTCAGCCGCCAGACCTCCCGGCTGAGCGTCCCGATCGAGAGGTTGAGGCGCACGTCTGCCTCCCCGTCGGTTGCGATGCCGGACAGCAGGGCGAGGTCGCGGAGCACGAGGGTGGACTTGGTCAGGATGCTGAAGGAGTTGCCCGCCTCTCCGAGGACCTCGATGATCCGACGCGTGAGGTGATACTTGCCCTCAGCCTTCTGGTACGGGTCGGTGTTCGTACCCATTGCGATGTGATCCCCCGACCAGCGGCGGGAGCGAAGTTCGGCTCGCAGCCGCTCGACGGCGTTGACCTTGACGACGATCCGCCGCTCGAAGTCGGCGCCGATGTCGAGCCCGAGATATTCGTGCGTGGGACGGGCGAAGCAGTACGTGCAGGCGTGGCTGCACCCGCGGTAGGCGTTGATCGTGTAACGAAACGGCATCCTGCTCGAGGCCGGCACCTCGTTGATGATCTGGCGGGCGTTCACGTGCAGGAACTCCATTCCCCTGTACTCGCCGGTGCCGACATGGCGGTCGGCGAGAACACCGACGGGGAAGAGCGTGCCCGATTCGTCCTCTTCCGCGGTCCTCCACCGGAGCCGGCGCTCGCCCGATCCGCTGCCGGCCGATCCCGTGCTGCTCGGGGCCTTGCTGGCAGACACCTGGCTCGCCGCGGCCTCGGCGCCCGGCGCCGGGCTGGACGGGGCGTTCCCAATAGTCGTGCCCGCTGCTTTACCCATCGTCGGGCACTCTAGCCGAACTTACGAACGCCTGTTCGCTCAACCGGCGATGGAGCGGCCGCCCCCGGCGGCCTTTGCCTCGTACATCGCCAGGTCGGCTTTGGCAGCGAGCCTGTCGATGCCGGCCGGAGGGCCGGCAGCCACACCGATCGATGCCCTCACCTTGAGAGCCGGGTCGATCTCGGACCATGACGCCGCCCCGATCTCCTCCAGCAGGACGTTCGCCCTGCTGGAGGCGGCATCGAGATCGGCGCCGGCGAGCACGAGAGCGAACTCGTCGCCGCCGAGCCGGGCGGCGTTGTCACCCTGTCGCACGCTGCCGGCCAGGATGCGCCCGAGCTTGGCCAGGGTCTCGTCGCCCGCCGCGTGGCCGAAGTGGTCGTTCACCAGCTTGAAGTAGTCGACGTCGACCATGAGCACTGCGATACGCTCCACCCCGCGGGCGGCGAGGCCGGACACGTAGGCCTGGAAGCCACGCCGGTTCGAGAGGCCCGTCAGCTCGTCGAGGAAAGCGTCCCGACGCAACATCTCCCGCTCCGCCACGAGGCGCTCACTCGCGATCAGGGACTGCACGGCCGCCAAGCTGGAAAGGCGAGTCCCCCACCGCTGCTCCACCTGGCGCTGGCCGTACCGCATGCCGGCCGTCGCGGTCGGTCCCTCTGATCGGGCAGATTCGAGCTCGGCCGCCACGCGGAGGGCGAGCTCGTGCTCCGGCTGTTGGTCGACGGGATCGAGCTGGGCCACCGCCAGCTCCACCTCGGTGGCGGCTTCGCTCCCTTCGACGCGGGGGTAGGCGAGTGCTACCGCCAGATGGAGATGTCCCTCGTACTCCGGTGAGATGGCGCCCCCGGCGAGCAGCTCGCGGGCGACGCCGCTCTGGTCCCGGCCGGCCACTGCAGCAAGCAGGGTCGCTATCACGAGGAGCTCTCCCCGCCACCGGGCGGGCATGGAGGGGTCCTCTGTGGCAGCCGCGACGGCTGCGAGGCCGCTCGAGCAGAGCTCTCGCAGGGCCGGGGTCTCCTCGATCTCGCGCAGCGCAGAGGCCCAGTCAAGCGACAGCTCGGCCCTGTTGAAGCGAAGCGCGGCGCTGTAGCGGGTGTCCCCGCACTCGGGGAGGAGGGTCTCCGCCGCGCCGTACTGCTCGTCGGCGAGCTCCCACAGCCCTCGTTGCGCATAGGCGCTCGCACACCGGTTGTGGCCGACGACACGTTCGAGCGGGCTGCCGGAGCCGGCCTCGAGAAGCACGGTGGCCCTCGCCAGCTCACGATCGGCGGCCACCAGCACCGACGGGTCATCGGCGTCGAGCCACGACGACACCTGGAAGGTGAGCGCGATGGAGAGCATCGTCGGATCGCCGTCGGCTTCGGAACGAAGGCGCAGAGCCTCGACGGCGTCAGGCACGAGATCGCGGCCGGCGACACGAGAGGCCATCCGGGCGCTAGTTATGGCGCCGTAGAGGCCTACGCGCACGACGTCCGCCCAGCCGCGACTCTCGGCGTCGGCCACGAGACTGTCGAGCTCGTCGGCGGCCCCTGCGACTGCCTCCTCGATCTCCCATCTGAGCTCGAAGGCGCGCAGCATCGCCGCCCGACTCGTCCCTGTCGCCGTCACCACCTGTCAGTCTCCTACAACGGGCAGCCCCACAGCGCGTTCCCGTACTCTCGATCCGGTATGGATGCTCTGCGATGATCATCGACGCCCACTCGATCGGGGCAGTCCTGCTCGACGCCGGCGGAGTCCTCGTGGTGCCCGATCCGATGGCTGCCCGCCGGCTCCTCGAGCCCCACGGTGCACAGCCCGACGACGACACCTGCCTCCGCGCCCATTACGCGGGCATGCGTGAGCTCGACCGGCTCGGCCGCCCCGACTGGGCGGCGGCCGACCGCGTCGTGGCCGCCGTCGCCGGCGTGGCCCCGGAGCGCCTCGGCGAAGCTCTGCCCGCTATCGAAGCGCTCTACCACGACGAGCCCTGGGTACCGGTGACGGGCGCCGCTGCCGCCATGCTCGCCCTCGAAGCGACCGGGCTCCGCCTCGCCGTCGTCTCCAATGCCACCGGGACGATGGAGAAGATGCTCCTCCAGCATCGGATCTGCAGAGTTGGAGGCATCGAGAACGAGGCGATGGCCAGGGTCGCAGTGATAATCGACTCCCACGTGGTCGGCATCGAGAAACCCGATCCCCGCATCTTCCATCTCGCCCTCACCGAGATCGGCGTCCCGCCGGAACGGTGCTGGTTCGTGGGTGACTCAGTCCACTTCGACGTTGACGGCGCCCGCGCCGCCGGCCTACGACCGGTTCACGTCGACCCGTACCACTTCTGCCCTGACGACGATCACGATCACGTGAGCGGTCTCGCCGACGTTGTCGCCGCCGTCGCCGCCTGAAAGAAGGGCGTAGGCGGGCCACGCCCACCTCAATCGTCAGAACAACCGTCGGAGGAGGAAGTAGAAGGAGAAGAAGGAATAGCGGTGCCGAAGGTGGTGGTGCGGGTGGTGCCGACGGCGGTGCTGCTCGGACCGGTTCGGGTGCCTGTGGCCGTTACGGCGGCTTGGCAGCTGGTTGTGCACCGCCCTCCGGTGGTGGTGCGCCGGCGGGCGGTGGTGTCGATGGGCGAGAGGGCGATGACGGGTCGCCGCCCGGTGGCTTCGCGCCGGGACATGGTGACCGTTACTTGCCCCGCTACGCGGCGAGGCGGAGGTGAGCCGCAAGAGCGGCGTCCTCGGCCGGGACGGCACCGTTCGGTGCGATAGCGGAGCAAGGGGAACGGAGCCGGAGCCGAGGGACGGCTGGGTCGTGGGCGGGGCGGCGGATTTGCCGGCGGGAGCAGAGCCGGCGGGACGGGTGCCGCGACTCACGGCGGAGTGGCTGTTCAGCCCGGTCGAGGGCCGTGTGCCGACGAGAGCGGCGATGACGAGCCCGCCGATGACGATGGCGCCGGCCAGCGCGGCCAGGAGGACGAGGTGCCCCTCGAGCCTCTGCATCGCCTTCGGAAGGACACGTTGCGGACTGGGCGACCGCGCACCGGTACGAGGTGCGCCACCTACCGCCCGGGCGGCCTCCTCGCCGCCTGGGCGCGCGGGTCCGCCGACTGAGGCGGCCGGCAGTAGGAGCGGTGCCGCCGGCACGTGACGGGCGGCCTCGGCCGGCACCGGCTGCCGCGGCGGTGCCGTGGGTCCTGGACGGGCGGGCTCGGCCGCCACGGGATGCCGGGGGAGCACCGGTACAGCGCGTCTCGGTGCTGCTACCACCGTGCGTCCTGCTGCCGGCAGCGGGTGGGTGGACGTGGCGTACACCAGTCGGCTGAGAAGAGCTCCGCTCATCGCCACGGCGGAATCAAAGCGGCGGTCCGGATGGGGGTCGAGCGCCCGCTCGAGGACCGCCGCCAGCGCCGGATCCACCGCCGGCCGCAGAGCGCGAACCGGAACCGGGCCACCGCCTTGGATGGCGGCAACGAGGGCGGCTGTGGGGCCGGGGCCGAACGGAGGCCGGCCGACAAGGCACTCGTAGAGGACGGCGCCCGCACCGTAGATGTCGCCGGCAGGGGACGCCGGTTGCCCGTCGACCGGCTTCGGGGACAGTTGGACGAGCGCTCCGGTCGGGCCGCCGGCCCGGGAGGGCTCCGGGGCCGATCTTGCGGGCGTCGGTCCTCCGAAATCGGCGAGCTTGACTGCACCGTTGGCGCAGGTGATGACGTTGGCAGGCTGGAGGTCGCCGTGGACGATTCCGGCCGCGTGCGCGGCGGCCAGGGCAGCGAGCATTTGGCGTCCGATCTCGGTCACACGAGTCTCGGACAGAGGTCCGGCGCCGAGCTCGTCCGCGAGAGTTGTGCCAGGCAGCGGTTCCATCACTACGTAGCCGACGCCAGCCTCCTCGCCGATGTCATGGATCGCCACGACGTTCGGGTGAGACAGGCCGGCCACCGTGCGCGCCTCGACCTTGAAACGGTCGAGCTGCTCTGGATCGGCTGCCCACTCACTCCGGAGGATCTTGACCGTGACCTGCCGCCTGAGCCGGAGGTCGGTGGCGCCGTAAACGACGGCGTGGACTCCTTGACCGAGAGTGGTCTCCAACCGGTAACGGCCGGCGACGAGGCTAGGCGGCTCCCGCGTGGGCACGGCCCCCTTATTACCTCGCCCTGCCACCAGGTGCAATCGGTCCGGGCGCAGGTCCTTGACGGTGTACGGCGGCACGGCTTAGATTCGAACGAGCGGCTCTTGGACGGTGTCGGCGTGAGCGTTAGCAACCAGCCGGTGCGACAAGGCCTGCGGGGCAGACAGATTGGTCGGGAGGAACGGACAATGCGACTGAGACTCGCCGTTGTGGCGGGAGTCTTCGCGATCGCTGTCGGCCTCGTCGTCTTCACCGCGATGGCCTTCCTCCGCAGCAACCCCACGACAATCAACTTCGTCGCCGGTCACCGTCCCGGTCAGCCGGTGAACATGACACTGCAGACGGTCGGCTCCGTCGGGTTCGGGCCCCATCCGACATGGGTCTCCTACCTCACCCAGGCTCCGGACGGCCGCTGGATTCACACGACCTTGTGGGACCTGCCAGCCCACACGAAGATCCATGTCACCCTCTACCAGTACGACTCAGGGGGCGCCCTGCGCAATCAGCAGATCGGCAGGGTCACCGGTACTGTCGGGGGCGTCGAGTACGTGAACGGCAAGCCGGTCCACGTGATCAACTCGAACGCCACGATCGGCGTCGCGCACACGTTCTCCATCCCCAGCCTCGGGGTCAACGTGCCGCTGCTCAGCAACCCGTCGAACGCCGTCTTGTGCGCGGCTGCGCCGTGCACGCCGAAGTCACCGCATCCGCTCATCAGGTTCACCTTCACCACTCCTGGCCCGGGGCAATACCCCTGGCAGTGCTTCCTCCCGTGCGGCCTCGGATTCCTCTACGGCAACGGTGGCCCCATGCAGACGATCGGCTACATGGACGGCTTCCTGAAAGTAGTGGCCTGATGGCCGAGCGGTCGCCACAGGCGGAGGCGACGACCTCCGAGCCACACCATTTCCGCCGCCTGATCGTCATCTGGCTCGTCGCCTCCCTTGCGGGCGACCTCCTCTTCTGGTTCCTCGTCGGACCCCACATCCCGCCGGGTCGCATGACGAGCAACGCCTCGAGCGACGCCGTCGACTTCAACATCTTGTTCGTCGTTGCGCTGCCCGTCATGTTCGCCGTCTGGACCTACCTCGGATACGCCATCTGGACCTGGCGGGCGTCCCGCGGCGGTCCCGATCCGACACCACAGCCGTACGATCACGGGCACTTCGGCGTACAGGCTGCCTGGATGGCGGTGTCCACCGTCATCGTGCTCGCTGCCTTCATCTTCGGGACCGTGGAGCTTGTCGTGACGGCCGGTGGCGGCGGAGGTGAGGGTCCGAACCCGATCTGGACCCCGACGTCACATACCGTGCTGCCCATCCAGGTGATCGCCCAGCAGTGGAAGTTCACCTACCGCTATCCCACCTTCGGGGGCTTTGAGTCGAACGACCTCGTCGTCCCGGACCACACGGCGATCGCCTTCCATGTCACCTCCCTCGACGTGATCCACAGCTTCTGGGCCTACCAGCTCGGCGTGAAAGCCGACGCCAACCCGGACCAGGACAATGTTGCTTTCACCACCCCCGACCAGCTCGGAAGCTTCACCGTCCGCTGCGATGAGCTGTGCGGCCTGTGGCACGGCGCCATGTTCGACTACGGCTCGGTCCTGTCGAAGTCGGGCTTCGAGGCCTGGGCGCTGCGGACCAAGGCGCAGCTCGCCGACAACACGAAGTACCTGCCGCCGTTCGCGTGGACCTACACCCCCGACGCCAACGGGGCCGACGGCGGCCTTTATCCCGACAATGTCGACCCGTACAGCAAGGTCGAGGTATACGGCGCAGAGAAAGCGACCACGTGACGTGACGGACGTAAGGACCGAAGTAGGCCAGGTCGGCGGGACTCAGCCGCCGGCGAGCACAACGCGAGGCCGGCCGACCTGGTTCAGCCAGCACATCGGCACCGCCCTCCTCGGCGGGGTGGGGGGCTACGCCTTAGGCCACTTCATCGGCAACAACATCGGTGGCGGCTACCCCCACGCCGCTAACAGTGGCGTGAACGACACGGCCATCGTGCTCGGGCTGAGCTTCGGCGTGCTCGGATGGCTGCTCGGCAGCGGAGCACTCAACTACCCCCTTGCCAAACTCGTCGGCCGGGAGCCGGCGCCGGAGGTGCCGAGGCAGAACTGGGCCCGGTACATCCGCTTCACGACCGACCACAAGGTCGTGGGCCTGCAGTACCTCTTCGCCGTGTTCATGTTCTTGTTCACCGCCGGACTGCTCGCGATGGCAATCCGGACCGAATTGCTCTCCCCGACGAATCACGTCTTCGGGCCAGGCACCTATATCGCAGTCGTGGGCGAGCACGGCACGATGATGATGATGATGGCGAGCTCCCTCGTCGTCGGGCCGCTCGGGAACTATCTCGTCCCTCTCATGATCGGCAGCCGGCGGACCGCCTTCCCCCGCGTGGAGGCGGCCTCGCTGTGGACGTTCGGTGCCGCCTACTTCGTCATTTTGGCGGCGCTCCCCCTCGGCGGCTTCCCGACCGGCTGGACCGGCTACGCCCCCCTCCAGACGCAGGCGGGACCGGGAATGGACGCCTACCTCGTGGGCTTCGCCGTCATCGGCGTCGGCATGATCCTTGCCGGCTTCAACCTCATAGCGACGATCATCCACTACCGGGCGCCGGGCATGACGTGGGGTCGGATTCCGATCTTCGTCTGGTCGGTGCTCGCCACGTCGGCGCTATTGACTCTCGCCACACCGGTCCTCGTGACGGCGGGGCTGTTCGGAGTGCTGGACAGGACGGCACAAACGGCTTTCTTCGTCACCGAGCGGGGCGGGAGCTCGTTCCTCTGGGAGAACCTCTTCTGGTTCTTCGGCCATCCGGAGGTCTACATCATGGCTCTCCCGGGCTTCGGGATCGTGGCAGAGATGCTCCCCGTCTTCACGCGCAAGCCGCTGTTCGCCTATCGCGTCGCCGCAGCCGGGATGATCGGGGTGGCGCTGTTGTCGTTCTTCGTGTGGCAGCACCACCTGTTCCAAAGTGGCATCAACCCGGACATGCGACCCCTTTTCATGCTGACGACCGAGCTGATTTCGATCCCGACAGGCTTCATCTTCCTCGTCGTGCTCGGTTCACTCTGGAGGGCGAAGATCCGCTTCGACGTGCCGATGCTCTTCGCCCTCGGCATGATCTTCAACTTCCTCATCGGCGGGATCACCGGCGTCTTCTTGTCCGACGTGCCCGTCGACGTCACGGTCCATGGGAGCTTCTTCGTTCTCGCCCATTTCCACTACACCATCATGGGCGGCCTCGTCTTCGCCTTCTTCGGCGCGATCTACTACTGGTGCCCGAAGATCACCGGGCGGATGATGAATCAGCGACTGGGGAAGATCCACTTCTGGGCGATGTTCACGTTCTTCAACCTGACCTTCTTCCCGCTGTTCATCGTGGGGCTCCTCGGTCAGCCCCGCCGGGTGTTCGAGTACGCCAAGAACCTCCAGACGTGGAACGACTTCTCGTCGGTGAGCGCCTTCCTGCTCGGGGCGTCATTCCTCATCTTCATAGCCAACTTCGTCTGGACCGTCATCGTCGACCCGAAACCGGCCCGCGACAACCCGTGGGACTCACTCGGTCTCGAGTGGCAGACGCCGACACCGGTTCCGTACTACAACTTCGAGCGCATCCCTGTCGTGCTGAACGACCCGTACCACTACAACGAGCCCGACGCCCTCCCGGTGGCCGATCTCAGCCCTTCGCGCGATGCGGAGCGCCGAGCGCAGGTCGTGGAGGTCACCTCCGGACGCGACGACCTCGATCCACGACCGCCGATCGTCTAGAGCGGAGAAGATGCGATGAGCGGGCAGGTCGGCGACGCCAGAACTGGTTGGACGGGGCACCTCCCGCCCACACTCACTGAGACACCCGAGGAGCTCGCCTATGAGCTCCGGGCCGCCGAGGCCTCCTTCTGGACCGGGACACGGCTCATCATCGGCATCGCCGTGTTCGTCCTCTCGTCGTTGGCTTTCGCCTACTTCTACCTGCGGTCGGTGAACAGCGAGAACCTCTGGCGCCCGGGCGGCCTGACGGCGCCGACCGGGACGGGCGCCGCCATCATGGCCTTCACTGTGGCGACAGCGGGCACCGTCGTCCTGGCCGTGAGGAGGCTGCGCCGGGGGAGCACGGTCGACTGGCAGGTGGCGGGCTGGATTGCCGTGGTCGGGGGGCTCCTCACGATCGGTCTGCAAATCTGGCAGCTCACCCGCCTGCCCTTCTTCCCGGGCACGAGCGGGTATGCCTCTTGCTTCGTCGGCTGGGCGGTGATCAACATCCTCATGCTCCTCTCCGGGGTGTACTGGTGTGAGACCCTCCTCGCCCGCTTCCTCAGGCTGAGGAGAGCCTTCGCGGACGAGGGGGGCGCCCCCGGCGTGCCGCTTCCCTCCGCCAGGCTGTTTCGCGCCAACGCAGACGGGTGCCTCTACTATTGGGGTTTCGTGGCCGGGGCGGCCGTGTTCTTCTGGCTGCTCTACTACGTCATCTGAGGAGGTTCGTCATGCTCGCAAGCGCCTCCCTCGTTGGCGCCCAGGCCCTTACGGTCGGCGTGCCGCTCGGCACCTTCATAGTCGTGTGCATATGGGCGTTCTTTCATCGCCGACCCAACGTCTGATTCTCGACCGCCAGCGGTCACGAACAGTTGATGGGGCTCGGCGAGTGGCGGTACGGCGTGCGCGAGCGGCGGCCGGCGGTGGAGGCAGGTGACGGGCGCCGCCCCTGGGCGGTTCCGGCGGCGATGTTCGCCGTCGTCGTGGCCGTTGTCCCCCTTGTCCCGCCCCTCCTGTCCTGGTCTGCGCGGGATGCGTGGGCGGCGGCCCTCTCCTTTGCCCTGTTCGCCGTCGTCGTACCGGCTCTTGTCGCCCTGGCGGCGCCCTGGCGACTGATCGGTCTCGGGGCCGCTGCCGAGCGACTGGCTCAATCGCGGCGTCGCCATCCCGATCTTGTGCGGGCGGCGGCCGTCGCAGTTGTGGCCGTCGCCACTGACGTCGCCTGGCGCACGCCCTATGCAGTCGCTCGCCTGTCTCACGACCGGTGGCTTGTCGTCCTCGAGGCAGCCACTCTCATCGTGACCGGGACCGCACTGTGGATCGAGCTGGTGAGATCACCGCCGCTATCGCCGCGCTCGCCCCGGCCGACTAGAGCGGCTATCGCCGCCTGCTCGATGTGGTCGATCTGGGTTCTCGCCTATGTACTGGGGATGGCGAGCGCCAAGCCGTATGCCCACTATCACCTTCAACTGACCGGGAGCGCCAGCCACGCGGCGGACTCCCAGATCGCCACCGGGATCTTGTGGTTCATCGCCGGGTGCGCCTACGTCCCCGTCGTGTTCTCGAACCTCATGCTGTGGTTGCGGAGCGAGGAGAATCCCGACGAGGAGCTCCATCGCCTCGTGGCCGAGGAGCGCCGCCGTGGGCGAGGGGGAAGCTGAGCCGGGCACGGGTTGGCTGGGGCAGTTGAGCGGCCCGAGTTGCCGGTTGAGGTGTGCCCGCTGAATCCGCCGAGGGAGTCAGTCGGGCGGGTCCGCCGAGCTGACCTGAGCGGAGGTGCCGGAATCAGGTCGTGACCGGCGAAGGCAACTTGAGAGCAGGCAGTCGCGCCCGGAGAACTTGGTTGGCGGCGGCGATCTCGGCCATCGCCTGGAGGCGATCGTGCGAGAGCTCCGAGGTGGCCTTGACGAGCTGGCGCCGGGCGACTCTATCTGCGGGGTGCGAGAAAAGGCTTTGCACGGCCTCGATAGCGGCCAGGCCGTCGGCGGTGGCCCACAACGTGACCGTGCTCACGAGCTCTTGCAAGTGCTTTCCCGCCACCGAGCCGGGCACTTCGATGTTCGTCAGATCGAAGATGCTCTGATCGGTGAAGGAACATGCAGCCTGGTCGTCGCGGAGCAGGGAGGGGACGCGGGCGGTATCGGACGGTGTCAACCTCGACTTCAGCTTGTCCTCGTAGATCGTGAACACCTCCCCGACGGCATAGGCGCACGGCCCGATGTCGGCGATCACCTCCCGCACGACCGAGGAGTCGCTCGATATCTGCGCAGACCGGGAGGCGTGTTGGGGAAGGTCGCTCACCACGGTGACTACGAGAACAACGACGACGACGACCCCGACGAGAAAGGGGCGCCGCCGGTACCAGCTCTGCCCCTTGCGAACTTGCTCTGCTGTGGGGCTGACGGAGATAGGGGAGGTGGGCGGCGGAGGGGCTGCTGCGTCGCTCACGACGACGGCCCGAGCAACGAGCGGGCCTCTGCGGCGATCGCCTCACCCCAGCGCGCTTCGAGCGTGGCGGAGAGGGTGAAACGCCCGCTGACGCTCTCGTCACCGAAGGGCACCGCTCGAGCCCTTAGGTGACCGGCGCGGTCGATGAAATAGAGGACCTCGTTGTGCGACAGGCGGCCGCTCGCCGGCTGCACATCGATCGTCACGCCGTAGAGACGCCACACGCGATCGAGCGCGCGAAGAGTCCCGGTGAGGAAGTACCAGCGGTCCGCCTCCGACAGGCCCGCGTGCTCGGCGGGGAGGGCGGACGAGACGCCCGTCGCCAACGGATCACTGTTGACAGTGACGAGCGCGATCCGGGCAGCGTCTCGACCGAGATCGGCGCGGGCGAGGCGAAGTTCGGCCGCGACCACCGGGCAGATGTCGTCGCAGCGGGCGTCGAAGAAGGAGAGCACCACGACGGAACCCCGCAGCTGCGAGAGCCCGAGAGGCTTCCCGGTCTGGTCACGGAGGCTGAAGCCTGGAGCGGTCCGAGAGCTCTCCGCCCGCAGATCCATCATGGCCGAGTACGACGCCCCGATCTCTGCTGATCCCGTGGCGGTGGTGAGGGGGGGCGGATCCGTCCCCTGCGGGGCGGTTGTCGCGCCCGTGGCATCGGGCCCGGAGAAGAAGTGGTCCACGACGATCCCGCCCACACCGAGCACCACGCAGGCGCTCACGAGGGCGATGATGCTGCGACGCGGCGCTTTCGGCGCTCCCGCCGCGAACGCAGCAGCGCGTTCCTCACTCGACAGCACCGGCTCCGTCACCGGCTCGACCCGGCCCGCGGGCGGCCCGGTCTCACCGTGTCATCGTGCATCGGTTCACGCCGCCGTCACCCGTCGAAGGATAGCAATGCCTCCTTCGAGAACCGCTGCGGCTGCGAGGGCAAGGAGCCTCACGGTAGTGTCGGCGCTCAAGGCGCAGGGCGCCGACGAGCTCGTTACCGCCACGAACTAGGGCGGAACCGCAAAGACGACCTACATACTCGTCAAGGAGCGAAATGTCGAAGAGACTCCCCTCCAAGCGGCCGTACCGGTGGTCGGCCGCCACGACGGTCGAGCAGGAGCGGCTGCACCGCAAGCAGCGTTTGGCGGCGGCCTTCCGCATCTTTGCCCGCTACGGCTTCGACGACGGCGTCGCCGGGCACATCACGGCCCGCGACCCCGAGGAGCTGGACCACTTCTGGGTCAACCCGTTCGCTGTGCCCTTCGGCCGCGTTCACGTGTCCGACCTGCTCCTCATCAACGAGAACGGTGAGGTCGTCGAAGGCGAGCGCCCGGTGAACAGAGCGGCCTTCGCCATCCATTCTCAAGTGCACGCCGCCCGCCCCGACGTCGTCTCCGCCGCCCACTCGCATTCGCTCCATGGGCTGGCCTGGTCGTCCCTCGGGCGCAAGCTCGACCCGATCACCCAGGACGCGTGCGACTTCTACGGGGACCACGCTCTCTACGAGGACTTCAATGGAATCGTGCTCGACCTCGAGGAGGGCAAGCGAATCGCCCACGCGCTCGGCGGGACGAAGGCCGTGATCCTGCGGAACCATGGCCTCCTCACCGTCGGCGAGTCGGTCGACGAGGCGGCCTGGTGGTTCATCCGCATGGAGCGCTGCTGCCAGGTGCAGCTGCTCGCCGAGGCGGCCGGGAGCCCGACGCTCATCGACGACGTCACGGCTCGCCAGGTTCACCAGGTCGAGGGGGACGCCAAGAGCGGCTGGTTCACGTTCCAACCTCTGTACGACCAGATAGTGGCTGAGCAACCGGACCTTCTCGAGTAACGACGAGCCGGTCTGCCGCGAGCGACCGGCTAGCCCCTCGCCGTGGTGGTGCAGGCGGCGCCGCCTACGACGACGCTGACCTCGTCCCCTGCATGCGTGTGCAGGATGCGGATGAGAACTGACCCCGTGTTGTCCGTCACGTCGCTGCGGGTGCCGCCGGCGTCGTGTGCGGTCGCCTTGGCGTCCGGCCGGTTCGAGGTGATGGAGACGTCATAGTCGCCTGGGCGATGACTGAACACCGGGCGAGCGCTCACCTGGCACCACGCGCCGGCCGTGACGATCGTCGTAGGAGGAGGCGCTCCGTGGGAGCCTGGGGGCGGGCTGTTGCTGAGGCCGAACAGGCTCGGCAGAGGGCTACCCGCCATCACCCAGGCGGTGTACCAGTTGGCGGCGATCTCGTGCTGCGCTGTCGACAGCAATAAATAGCCTCCGCACACCCTGTGGTGGAGCCACAGTCCGAGCCCGTCCTTCTCGATCTCGCCGTAAGGCGAGTTGTACGGATCGGGCCACAGGTTTGCCTTGGTGTTGGCCCCGCCCAGCTCCACCGGTATCAGGTGATCGATGGCGTATCCCTGACGGCTGGACAGGCCGTAGCTGGCCGCGACGGCATCATCGGTTGCGACTGACACGCCGCGATGGGCTGCAGCCCACCCGGGGGTGCAGATGGAGGTGTCATCGTCCGACTGGGTCCATCCCGGGGTGAGGGCTCGGTTCGGCATCGGCACGCCGTGGGGCACCTTTATCGCGGCAGGCGGCTTGCTCCCACTCGATACCTTCGCTCCGGTTGAGCCTCCGCTCGTCCCCGGGGAACTAGAAGGCGGCGCCGATGCCGTCGTGGTCGACTTTGCTCCTGAAGAGGTCGTCGTCTTCGCTGCTGTCGCCCCCCCGCAGGCCGCCAACGCGCCCGCGAGAGCCAGCAGGCCAGCGCGCTGTCCCCAGCTACTCTTGGCCTTCAGCACTTGCCTGTCCCCCGCTCTCACGCCTGCGCCGAACCAGTCCGAGCCTCCGCTTGTGGCAGTGTACAGACAGAGCCACAAGAGGAGCAATTCGGCGGCTCCCGGCACCAGCTCGCGCTTCACCACCAGGGGCCATAGGCGCTTGGCACTAGGGCGCCCTGGCCCTAAGTTGACGGGGTGCTGCCCGATGGCGCCTGGCTCTCGGAGACGTGGACCTTTGTCGCGGCGGCACTGCCGCCTGTGCCTGCTGTCGTGTTGGAGATCGGCTGCGGGCCCCTCGGTGGCTTCGTACCTGCCCTGAGGACAAGCGGATACGACGCTGTGGGGGTCGACCGGGAGGCGCCCGCAGGCGCCGCCTATGCACGGTGCAGCTTTGAGGACTACCGGCAGGATCGCCCGGTAGATGCCGTCATCGCCTGTCTCTCACTCCATCACGTCGCCGACCTCGAGGCGGTGCTGGACAAGATGGCGGGGGCGCTCGTGACGGGCGGCACTGCCATTGTCGTCGAATGGGCACGGGAGTTGTTCGACGAGGCCACAGCGAGGTGGTGCTTCGCCCGCCTGGATCCTCCGAAGGAAGACGCCGAGCCGGGTTGGCTGCAAAAGCGACGCACCGAGTACGCCGCTTCCAGCCGGTGCTGGGAAGAGCACATTGCCGAATGGGCCGGTAGCGCCGGCTTGCACACAGGAGAGGAGGTCGTCCGTGGGCTCGACGCCAGGTTCGATCGCCTCGCGTGTGCGCGCGGGCCGTACTTCTGGGCCGATCTTGCCGGCACCTCGGTGGCAGATGAGCAGGTCGCCATTGACACCGGCCAGATACGGGCGACGGCCATCCGTTACACCGGCGTATTGAGCCGTCTCGATTGACGGGCCCTGCGGTCCTCACTCGAGCGCGCAGTTGAACGCCGGAGAGGCCGTCCACAGGTTCCACAGGTTGTGCACACTCCTAGCGCGAATCACGCCACGTTAAGTGACTATACTGTGGGTGAGGACCAACGGGGAAGTCAGGGCCTCCGGCTTTGAGAGGCGCTGCCCGTGCTCGACGCGATTCGAAAGGCGGTCCATCCGCTTCTATTGATGCAGCAGGTGGCCGAACAGGCCATCGCTCTTGTCCCATCGGCGGGAGGTGCTGCTATCGGTGTCCTCAGTGACGAAGGAGATATCAGCTTCGTGTGCACGGCCGGGTTTCTCGCCGGCCACACCGGTGACAAGTTCGGGGTCGACACCACTTTCATCGGTCTGGGGCTCCGCACGCACCTGACCCTGCGTAGCGACGACATCGAGACCGACTCGCGAGTCGACCGCCGACTCATGCGAGGGCTCGGCGTCCGCTCCATGGTCTGCGTGCCCCTGTGCCGGCGCGAGGAGTCCGTGGGAGTGCTCCAGGTCGCCGCTGCCGTACCCGGAGCCTTTGACGACGCCGACGTGTCGACTCTGAATCGATTGGCTAAGTTCTGCAGCATGGTCATCGGTGCCGCGGCTGACTTTGACCGAGCATCCACCGCTCTCCTCGAGGGGGGATCGACCGGAAGGGGCCGGGCGCTTAGGCACGACACGCTCGACTCCGAGCAGCGCTTCGTTACCGACGTCCTGCAACCCGGCCTCGCCGACCATCTCGAAGCCCGGCGGCGCATCGAGCGGGCCCTCGAGCCCGGCGCCCTCACCATCGTCTACCAGCCGATCTTCGACATGTCGACCGGTGAGATCATCGCAGCCGAGGCCCTGAGCCGGTTCATCCTCGAGCCTCATCGGGCGCCCGACATCTGGTTCGCCGAGGCGCACGACGTGGGCCTCGGTCACGAGCTCGAGATGGCCGCCATCCGAGCGGCATTGGCGGGTCTGACCAGCCTCCCCGACGCCGCTCGCTTGGCCTTCAACTGCAGCCCGAGTGTCCTGCAGTCCCGCGAGCTGCTGGAGATAGTGACCGGTCTCGACGGCCGGAGACTCATCATCGAGCTCACAGAGCATGTCGAAGTGGAGGACTACGCGTACCTGGTTCGCGCCGTCCGCAAGCTCCGTAGCGGCGGGGCGTTGTTGGCGATCGACGACACGGGCGCCGGCGTCGCCAGCCTGGCGCACATCCTCAAGCTGGCGCCTGAGCTGATCAAGCTCGACCGTGTCCTCACGAGCGGCATCGACCGCGACCCCGTGCGCCGGGCGCTGGCCCACGCCCTCGGGACCTTCGCCGATGAGACCGGTTCCCGGGTCATCGCCGAAGGGATCGAGACGAGTGACGAGGTGGATGTTCTCTGCCGCCTCGGGATCCGCCTGGGGCAAGGCTTCCACCTGGCTCGGCCGGCGCCGCTCGCCGACATGGCGAGCAGATTTAGGCACCGCGCTCGACGTGTCTCGGCCATGTGACGCTTCGTCCGGCCCCAACGCTCACGCGGTGCACATCTCAAGGACGGCGGGAGATCTGCCGGTAGCTGGCTAGTTCTCGCTAGTCGATCGGAGACCGCCCTGTCCGTCCGTTCCTTGCGGATCTCATCGAGGTTCGCCCTTGTCGCAGTCGTGGTCGTCCCCGCTGTTCTGGCCGTCGCAAGGTCGTGCCTGGCAGTGCGCATGGGCCGCCCCCACGACGGCGCGCACGGTGAGGACAGTCTCATGCCATGCCCGTTGTGCTCGCAACCACCCGGACGAACGGCCTGCACCCCACGCTTGTCGGCGGGGAAGTGATCGGGTCGATCCTGACCGAGCACCCTCAGCCTCTCGACGATCACGAGCAGCGATCGATCCGCGAGGTGGCCGTCCAAGCTGCGCCGGTTCTCGGAAACCTGCGCAACCTGGCCATCGCCGATATGCGCGCCGCCACCGACGGGAGCCGCCGGCCGCCGACCCCAAGAGGTCTAGACCTAGACCTGTGATGCCGACTGTCGACTTTTTGCCTCACTGTTCCTCGTAACACGACCGTACACACCGGGTCGAGGTGACCCACGACTTCAGGAGTGACCATGACCGGCTCTTCCACAGAGGGAATCAAGACCGTGCTGCACCCCGTGTCCGACGTGTTGGCGGCAAAAGCGGTGTACACCGCCCTGCTCGGCGTACCGCCGCAGAACGACGAGCCCTACTACGTCGGCTACGAGGCCGCGGGCCAGCACATCGGGCTGGTGCCGGGCGGTGGACAGGGCATGACCTCGCCGGTGGCCTACTGGCACGTGCCGGACATCGAGGCAAAGCTGGCCGAGGTGACCGCCGCGGGTGCGACTGTGAAGGAGTCCCCGCGCGATGTGGGTGGTGGCCGCTTGGTGGCTACCGTCACCGACCCCGACGGCAATGTCCTCGGGCTGCTGCAGGACCCATGAGTGCCGATTCCCGCTCCGGCGCTCGGCGTCGTCGCGACACCGGGCCCCGGCTTACCCACCGCCGAGCAGGGGACAGCGGACGGGCGCCGGGACCGCGCCGATGACAGAGAACGAGACGTCATGATCGAAGCTGGTCAGGTCGACCCAGGCGGCGCCGGCGGAGACCGCGATGGCGGCCCCGCCTAGCCAGATGGAGACACGATGAGCCCGGCGACGATGACGGACACGCAGCCGCCTGCGCTGCAGGCTTTCGACGGCCACGATTTGATCCGCGTCCACGGCGCGCGCGAGAACAACCTCAAGGACGTCAGCGTCGAGATCCCGAAGCGCCGGCTGACGGTGTTCACTGGCGTCTCCGGCTCGGGCAAGAGCTCTCTCGTGTTCGACACGATCGCCGCGGAGTCGCAACGGCTGATCAACGAGACTTACAGCACGTTCGTGCAGGGCTTCATGCCGACTCTGGCACGGCCCGAGGTCGACGTACTTGAAGGGCTGACGACCGCGATAATCGTCGACCAGCAACGGATCGGTGCCGACGCCCGCTCCACGGTCGGCACCGCTACCGACGCCAATGCGATGCTGCGCATCCTCTTCAGCCGACTCGGACAGCCGCAAGTCGGCTCGGCCAACGCGTTCTCGTTCAACGTCCCCTCGGTCCGAGCGACCGGCGCGATCACGATCGAACGCGGTGCCGGCAAGACCGTGAGACAGACCTTCACCCGCACCGGCGGCATGTGTCCGCGCTGCGAAGGCCTCGGCACCGCCTCCGACATCGACCTCACACAGCTCTTCGACGACGCCAGGTCGCTCGCCGAGGGCGCCATCACCATCCCAGGGTGGACCACGGAGAGCTTCTTCACGGTGATGACCTACACCGACTCGGGCGTCCTCGACCCGAACAAGCCGATTCGCAAGTACACAAAGTCTGAGCTGCACGACTTCCTCCACCACGAACCGATGCGGGTGAAGGTCAACGGCGTCAACGTGACCTACGAGGGGCTGATCCCGCGGGTCCAGAGGTCGATCCTCTCCAAGGACCGGGAATCGCTGCAGCCGCACATCCGGGCCTTCGTGGATAGGGCGGTCACCTTCAACGCCTGTCCCGACTGCGGCGGCACCCGGCTCAGCGAGGCGGCGCGGTCGTCGAAGATCAAGGGGATCAACATCGCCGACGCGTGCGCGATGCAGATCAGCGACCTCGCCGGGTGGGTGCGGGGTCTGGCCGAACCGTCGGCGGCGCCGCTGCTGGCGTCGCTGGGTGAGACCCTCGACTCGTTCGCGGAGATCGGGCTCGGCTACCTCTCGCTCGACCGGTCGTCCGGCACGCTTTCGGGCGGCGAGGCGCAGCGCGTCAAGATGATCCGCCACCTCGGCTCCTCGCTCACCGACGTCACCTACGTCTTCGACGAGCCCAGCACGGGCCTGCACCCCCATGACATCCAGCGGATGAACGACCTTCTTCTGCGGTTGCGGGACAAGGGCAACACTGTGCTCGTCGTCGAGCACAAGCCGTGGTCGGCGATCGCCATCGCCGACCACGTCGTCGACCTCGGCCCCGGCGCCGGCACGGCGGGCGGCACGGTCTGCTTCGAGGGCACGGTCGAGGGGCTGCGGAAGAGCGGCACCCTCACCGGCCGCCATCTCGACGACCGGGCCGCCCTGAAGGAGACAGTGCGGACGCCCATCGCGGCGCTGGAGATCCGCGGCGCGACGGCGCACAACCTGCGCGACGTCGACGTCGATATCCCGCTCGGAGTGTTCGTCGTCGTCACCGGCGTCGCCGGCTCCGGCAAGAGCTCGCTCGTGCACGGGTCGATCCCCGCTGGCGCGGGTGTCGTGGCGATCGACCAGGGCGCCATCCGCGGCTCGCGGCGGAGCAACCCGGCAACCTACACCGGACTGCTCGAGCCGATCCGCAAGGCGTTCGCCAAGGCGAACGGCGTGAAGCCGGCGCTCTTCAGCGCCAACTCCGAGGGCGCCTGCCCCGACTGCAACGGCACAGGTGTCATCTACACCGACCTGGCGATGATGGCCGGCGTCGCCACCACCTGCGAGGAGTGCGAGGGGAAGCGGTTCCAGGCATCGGTGCTGGACTACCACCTCGGCGGCCGCGACATCAGCGAGGTGCTCGCGATGTCGGTGACCGAGGCCAGGGAGTTCTTCGGGGCCGGCGAGGCGCGGACGCCGGCCGCGCACGCCATCCTCGACCGCCTCGCCGACGTCGGGCTCGGCTACTTAAGCCTCGGCCAGCCGCTCACCACGCTGTCCGGTGGCGAGCGGCAGCGGCTCAAGCTGGCCACCCGTATGGCCGAGAAGGGCCGCGTCTACGTCCTCGACGAGCCGACCACCGGGCTCCACCTCGCTGATGTCGAGCAGCTGCTCGGCCTGCTCGACCGGCTCGTCGACTCCGGAAAGTCGGTCATCGTCGTCGAGCACCACCAGGCGGTCATGGCGCATGCCGACTGGATCATCGACCTCGGCCCCGGGGCTGGCCACGACGGCGGCCGGATCGTCTTCGAGGGCACACCCGCCGACCTCGTCGCCGCCCGGTCCACCCTCACCGGCGAGCACCTGGCGGACTACATCGGCACCTGACCGAGGCCCTCGCGACTCCTGATTTGGTGATCGTCTCGACCGCGGCCAATCAGCCCCGACTCGCCAAGGTCGGGCAGCGCGCGAAGCGCCAGCCGCCGGTGAACGTCCGCCACCGCCTCGGCCCTCCTCGGCTGGCGGCTCACTCACTTCCTGATCGAGACCTGCGCGTACGAAGGATTAGGGTCCTCGTGTGGCCGACACCACCGATTCAAATGCGGCGATCTGGAAGTCCGACGAGATCATCAAGGAATGGGCCGCAAAGGCGAATGAACGTGAGAAGACACGCCTCGCCCATTGGCAGACAATGGCCAAGCTGCTCCCATTTGGCGGGTCGGATGAGTTCATGTTCCTCGACCTCGGCGCCGGCATGGGCGCTGCGGCACGGACCGTCCTCGATTGCTACCCACGTAGCACGGTTGTCCTGGCCGAGTTCTCGCCGCAGATGATCGTCGAGGGGACTCGGGAACTCGCGCCTTACGACGGCCGCTTTCGCTACCTGGAGTTCGACATGCTGGCCGGAGTGTGGCCAGAAGAGATCCCAACAGACCTCGACGCGGTGATCTCGTCGCTGTGCATCCACCACATGCCCGACAACCGCAAGCAAGGACTGTTCGTCGAGATCTACGAGCACCTGGTGCCGGGAGGCTGGTACTTCAACTATGACCCGGTGGTCTCGCCTGATCCTGTCGTCGAAGCGACATGGCAGCGCACGAACGACCGCGAGGATCCCGAGGCCGAGCACAAGCGGAACCACAGGAGCCCCGAAGAGCAGGCGCGCTACGAGAACCACGTGCGGTACCTGATCCCACTCGACCAGCAGCTCGGCTTCCTTCGAGCCGCAGGCTACGACGGCGTCGACGTCTACTGGAAGTACCTCGACAACGTCATCTACGGCGGCCACCGACCGAGCTAAACAACAGATAGCGGCCGCCGGCAGGAAGACCACGGCGGCGCCGCCGCCGCCGGTGTCCTGGTAGTGGATTGTGCCTGCCGGGAGTCGCTTCCTTCAGACGTCCGGGGCAACGGCCGTCCAGATCGGGCAGTCTGGCGCAGTGGGCCATAGACCCGACTGCCGCGAGCCGGGCGGCATGACAGGCCTAGATCCGACCGTTGCGACCGCCGAAAACTACCGACGGTTCGCCCGGCACGAGGCGGCGGGACGTTCCCCGAGCTACGAGGAGCTGTCCTACGCGGTCGCCGACGATGACCTCACCCTGTCGTTCCTCGCCCAGCTCCCAGTGGATAAGCGGCAGCCAAACCTGCTCTTCGCGGCGGCCCGCTATCTGTTGGAATCCCCGCCAGACGCCCTGTCGTTGCGCTCCCTCATCACTGATCGGCGCGACGAGCTGTCCCGAGTGATCCTCGCGCGGCGCACGCAGACAAACGAGGCGGCGCGCTGCGCCCTGCTGCTCCCAGCCCTTGCCTCGTTGCCCCAGCCGCTCGCTGTCGTGGAGGTGGGCGCAGCCGCCGGACTCACCCTGATACCGGACGTCTACTCCTACGACTACGACGGGCACCGGCTCGCCGGTCTCGATCCACAGGCGCCGACTCTGAACTGCCGCCCAAACGGGCCGGTCCCGCTGCCCAGCCATGTCCCGGAAATCACCTGGCGGGCGGGCATCGACCTCAACCCCCTCGACGTCAACAACGATCAAGACGTCGCTTGGCTGTCGTGTCTAGTGTGGCCAGGTGAGGCCGATCGGGCCGAGCGTCTCCAAGGTGCAATAGCTGCTGCTCGCAGGCAGCTGCCGGCTATCTACCAGGGCGACCTCCTCGATGACCTCCCCCGCGTGGCGGCCCAGGCGCCCGCCGACGCCACGCTCGTCGTATATCACTCCGCTGTGCTCGCCTACGTAGACGAGACCAAGCGGCGAGCCTTCGCGACAGCAGTAGGCGACCTGGGCGCCGTATGGCTCTCCAACGAGGGGGCGAGTGTTCTCCCTGACGCAGCGACCGGGCGGGATCCAACGAGCTTCTTGCTCGTTCGGAACGGTGTTGAGGTCCTTGCCCGCACCGACCCCCACGGGACCTGGCTCGAGTGGCTCACCTGACCGACAGCGGGAGCCGATGCCGTAGGGAGAAGAGCGACCACTCGCCTGAGCTGCGAATATCGGTTTGGGCGGGCAGTTCCTGGCAGAGTTAACTGGCGTCCGCTCCTAGTCGTATCGGCTGCAGCCCGCGGCTCAGCTGGCGACGCGGCCCCGCCGGCCGAGGGCATCGACCGTGGCGGCGGCCACGAGGACGAGGGCGGTGACCATGAACTGGATGTCGGTGTTGAGGTTGACCAGCCCCATCCCGTTGTAGATCACGACGATGACCAACCCGCCGAGCACGGCGTAGACGATCTTGCCCCGGCCGCCGCAGAGGCTGGTACCGCCGATGACGGCCGCGGCGACGGCGTAGAGGACGAGGCTGCCGCCGTCGATCGAGGTCGACACCGACGAGTCGAAGGAGACGTAGAAGAGCCCCGCCACCCCTGCCATGAGGCCGCTGAGGGTGAAGCAGACCAGCCGGATCCGGTTGAGGTTGATGCCGGCGCGCCTCGCCGCCTCGGCGTTACCGCCGACGGCGTAGACGTAGCGGCCGAAGCGGGTCCATCCGAGTGGAAGGCCCCGGCGAGGGCGATGGCGACCCGCATGTCGGCCAGGGTGCGCTTGGCCTCGATGCCGTTGGCGGCAGGGTGGTCCCATCAAGGTGGCGGGCGACGGTCATGGTGGGTCGAACTAAGAACCCGGGGTTTGGGCCCACGAGCCGGGTATGGCAGGACAGCAGCGTCGTGCTCTACCCCTCGGCGTCACCGGATGCGGTACTGGTAGGGAATGGAGGCGACCTGATTGCCGGTGGGGAGGTACTGCTGGCCTGCCTTGAAGTTTTGGGCGTTGGCCGCCGCCGAGGACAGTTCACCCAGTTGGTCGACGTAGAGGTCCCCGGTTACGGTCTGTCCGGATGGCCCGGACGGGGTGATGGTGACGTCGATGATGGCGGTCCGTCCGGCGCCGATGGTGAACACTCCCAAAGGCGCGGCTGGGTCGACCGATTGGGTCCACAGGTCGCCGGCGGCGGTGGTGATCGCCGGGTCGAACGCCTGGGTCCGGGCAGTGGCGTCCATCGAGGACGACTCCGGGGGTGCTCCGCCCGGGGGGAATGGGCCGATCTCGGCCGGGTCGGCGAACCAATCTCCGGGTGCCACCGGACTCGAGGTGTAGGAGCCCGAAGCGGTATCTCCTGCCGAGGTAGCTCCGAGGTCGGGGTCACCCCATGCCTGGCCCCAGTCGAAAGTGACCGCCGCCGCCGACTCGGCGCTGAGGCTCAGCGAAGTGGTGTCGGTGGGGACCAGCCACGAGGCTGATGCCCCGTCGGCTGGGATCGGCAGGGTCATCGAGGCCGGGCTCTGCGGCGCCAGGGCGATGCTGGTGATTCTGGCCAGGCGGGGATCGATGAAGTAGTCCTGCGGCGCCGGCCCGGGGTTGTGGACCCGCACGGGGACAACGACAGGTACCCCCGCGTTGAGGACCTGGTTCGGGGTGTCGGGCAACGTTGGTGCTGCCGCTTGGTCGGCGCCGAGAGACACCTGTCCCGTGTAGGGGGTGACTACCTGGTTGCCGGTGATGACGGGCGCGAAGCTGAGGATGAGCGTCCATTGGCCCGCGGCTGGATCCAGCGCTGTGAGCGATAGAGCCGACTGCGCTGTCTCGACCGGTTCCCCGGCGGCGAACCCGGTGACCAGTTCATTGGTGGTGGAGGCCACTACGTCGCCGGCGGGGTCGACCAGGTAGCCCAGGGCCGGGTCGGTTTGGTGGTCGGCCAAGATGAGCGTGGCATTGAGCGCCGATGCGGTAGCGGCTGAGCGGGGCAGGTCGAAGCGGTAGAAGGCGGTCTGGCCGATGTCGCTTTGGCGGCCGTTGCCTCCGATGAGTACCCCGGCGAAGTGCCCGCCGGTGGACAGCTCGACCAGGCTGTGCAGAGTGACTGGCAGCGAGCTGGCTTGGCCGAACGCTCCGGCGATGGTGACCGAGGCGTCGGCGTCACCGGCGGTGGCGGGGGTGGTCATGTGCACCGTGAAGGTGGCGGAGGACCCAGAGGCCAGGGTGATGCGGCTGGGGTTGACGGTGCCCATCGTCTCGTCGTCGAAGGTCTGGGCCTGGAAGTGGACCGGCCCGGTGGAGCCCCCTTCGCGGGTGGTATCGGAGAAGATCAGCGCCGTCCAGGTCCCGAACGCCGGGTCTCGCACTTCGACGTGGTTGGCGTTGCCGTCGCCTTGGGCGAAGCCGTCAGCGGCGTAGTTGCCTTCGGGGTCGATCAACACGACGGTCATGTCTGACGCCGCGGTGGCCAACGGCGGTGGCGGTATCGACGGTGGTGACGTGTTGCCTTGGTAGGCGATGTCGACTTCCAGGCGGGCCCGGCCGGGGGCGACACCGAACTTGACGGTCTGGTAGTTCTCGGTCTCGCCGTATTCGTTGACGAACTGCGGGCCGCGGTCGGTGAGGGTGACGGTTCGGTCTGTGGTGTCGAGGGGCGGGCCGAGGGTCCGGGTCCCGAGCGTGAGGGTCTCGGTGCCCTGGCCGACGCTGGTGATCGTCACTGGCCAGCTCTCGGCCGTAGCGGGAGCGGCGGTGGCGTTGAGGGAGTTCGCGCTCAAAAGGAACTCCGAGCCGATGCGCGTCGGGGTCACTCCGCTGCCCGGTGCGGACTCCGCCGCGAGCACGGCCCGGTAGGTGTCGAGCAGGCCGCTGCCCTGTTCGTCGGCGGGGTGGCCCAGGTCATCGGTGGTGCTCAGGATGATCTGCTTGATCTGCGCCGGCGTCGGCGACGCGCCGCCGTGGGTATGACGGTAGGCCTGGATCACCAGCGCCGCGGTTCCGGCGGTGAGGGGGGCGGCCTCGCTGGTCCCGCCTGACCATTCGATCTGCGCCGGCTTGTTGGCGTAGCTGGCGCAGTCGGCGTACATGGCCACGTCGGGAGTACAGGCAGCGATGCTGGTGTCGCCTGGGGCGACCAGGTTGTTGGTCAGCCCGTCGTATCCGTAGCCGCTGGAGCTGAGGGCGCTGATGTTGTCGCTCAGCCACCCTTTCACCGCGAAGGGCGGCTGGTAGCCGTCGTTGCTGGTCTCGGCGTCCCAGCGGTAGGCCGTCGACGCTCCCGCCGCGATGACGAGCGGGTCGTTGCCCGGCGAGTCGAAGGTGTTGCCCACCCCGGCGTCGCCGGTGGCGGCGGTAACGGTGGTGCCGGCCGCGACGGCGGCGTTGTCGAACTGGTCGAGGATGTCCTCGCTTTGGATGTTGGGCAGCGTGTTGTACAGGCCGTCGGACTGGTTGAGAACGTTCACGTGGGCGACCGTCACCGCGTAGTCGATGGCCTGAAGGAGGCTGGAGAGGGTCGTATAGCCGTTCTGGGCGACGATCTTCAGCCCGACCAGCGACGCTCCGGGAGCTACACCTTCGACCCGGATGCGGCACGGGGCGTCCAAGGGGGTGGCCCCGTAGTCGCTTACGTCATAGACCTTGCCTTGTGACGCGATGGCGCTGGCGTCCTCGAAGGCCTCGCCCCCCTGAGTTGGGGCGTTGACCCCGTCTCCGGTGAAGTCCTTGTAGGCGACGAAGACATGGCTACCGTCGGGGCGGATGAAATCGGGATTGTTGATGTCGAGCCCGTCGGCCAGGAACGCCACCGTTACTCCGGCGCCGGTGAAGCCCAGCGACTGCGCCGACGGCTGACCAGGGGTTGACGGGGCATCGTGGATGAGCTGGAGGTCCTCGCCGAACAAGGCGGGCTGGCCCGGAGCCGGGCAGGCCCCGGGCGGGATGGCCTTGGCCGGCTGGGTGTGCGCGGCAGCGGCTGTGATGGGCGTCTGGGGGCCGATGGCCGATCCGGGGATCTCGACGTCAGGAATCACCTCGCTCACCGCCGGGTTGGCCGCCAATCGCGCCGCTTCCCCAGGCGAGACGGTCGCCGCGACGGCGTTGACGAGCTGGTAGGCGTACATCTTGACGGCGTCCGTGTCATGTAGCTCTGAGAGCACCGGCGCCTGGTCAGCAGCGAAGCGGCGCTGGCGGATGGTGTCAGCCGCGCTGCCGGGCGACGCTACGGCCGGCTGGTCTTTCATCACGACGATGACCGGGTCGACCACGTTCTTGCGGAGAGCGATGGCGGCCGCCGCGCTGAGGGGCCGTTGCGTGGCCGGTAGCGTCGAGTTCGGCGCCGAAGCCCCCGCCCTGATGGCCCCGAAACTCGCCATGGCGGCGACCAGTGCAACGGCCGCCGTACCGGCCATCGCAGGACGCCCGACGGTCCTATGACGATTGCTCATTTGAGCACCCGCCTGCTCATTTGAGCACCCGCCTGCTCATTTGAGCACCCGCCTGCTCATTTGAGCACCCGCCTGCTCATTTGAGCACCCGCCTGCTCATTTGAGCACCCGCCGTTCTGGTCGCAGAACTCTCCGCACAGAGCGACATCGTCGGCGTCGATGGCGGCGGGCAGGCTGAAGGCAACCTGCACAGTCGTGGCCTTGGTGGCTGGTTTGGTCGGCATGGGCGCTCCTTGTGGCTGGTTGAGGGGTTTCGGGGTCGATCTATTCCGTGTTGCATGGCCTTCGGACCGGGCGGGCGAGGTCGCACTTGTCGAGGTGTAAGTCGGCTCCGCGGCGAGGTCTATCAGCACCCGATACAGGCAGTGGCTGGCGTCGAGTAGCTGCAGCGGGGCGCGGTCCTGGGCGCCTCTGTAAGGGCGATGGGTCTCTGTCGTGAGCCGACAGTTGGCGGAACGCCGCTTTTCGCACCCTGGAGATGATGGCGTCAAGGTCGTCGACGGCCGCGGCGAGGCGCTCGGCTACAGGTCCGTTCGCCAGCTGGGCGCAAGACGCTAAGCCGAGCCCTACCGTGAAGATCTCTTCGATCACGGAGTTGGCTGTCTCGATTGGGTTCTCGTGTCCGACTTGGACCGACACGTCCGGCCCGGTCTGGGCCGCGTCCCCGCCGGCGTGCGTGGCGGCGCGGTTGACCACGGTGGCATGGGACCGGGCCGTGGCGTCGTGTCGGTTCAACGCCGCTCTCAATATCGACCGTTGCTGATCGAGCCGGCGGGGGTGGCCCACACATTGGTAGAGGTCAGGCCGCGGGTGTCGACTCGTTCGTAGAGTTGGGGGACGGTTACCGCGCCCCGAGCGGAATCGCGCGCCACAGGCGGCACCGAGCAGACCGTCGCCGCCCGATGATCGTCGAGTAGACGGCGAACATCGAATGTCATCGGGCCCTGCGCAGATGCCAGCCCAATCCAGTTTTCCACTTGCATGAATCGGCGGCTTCGCTGCTCAGAGGACATCGGTCACTCCGAGGACCTCGAAGAGTCTGCGCACTACTCCGATCGCCAGGTGCACAGTTGAAGTTGATGTCATTCGGGGCGGCGGGCTTGCTCGAGGATGAGCAGCGCGCGGTACGCGCTGTGCGCGGCATTAAGGAGGGGGACGATACGTGATCCGGTAGCGGGCTCGCTGCGGGCGACGTCATAGATCTGGTTAGCCGCTGCGCGCAGTGACTCGACGATTGCGTCGATCTCAAGTGCCTCGGCACCTGATGGGCCAATGGCGGTTCGAAGGTCTACATGAGACTGATTGAAGACGGCGATCCTCGTGTCGCGGATCACTTGATCTAATTCGTTAATCGCCTGCTCGAGACGGCCGCCGGCTGCATCGCCGACGATTGCGAGGCACGACGCCAATGTGAGGCTCACCGCGAAGAGTTGGAACACGACGTTGTCAACGATCTCGATCGGTAAGCTCGGAGCTGAATCGCCCGAGATGGTTGAATTTGCAGCATGAACAGCCGGATTGATCCAGCGCTGTGGATGCGTGGTCATGGCCCTGACCGCAACGCGATCTCAGCCGGAGGTGCAAAACGACTCGTGCCATTCGACTCGGACTCCGAGCGATCCATGACCGTACCGACGGCGTCCCTATCGGCGAGGCCTGCCCGGTGTCGCCGGCCAGCAGGTTTTTCGAGCCCGGGAGCAGGCTGTCGGGTTTCGAAGTCGCAAGTCGTGTGGAGCACTACGGTACCTCCTCCTCGATTGGCCAAGCACGGTGTCGGGTACTGTGGTTTCTCAGCTGTCGGTTTCGATCCGCGGCCGTTCACCACCGCCAGCTGTCCTCGGCTTCCGCTTCATTCAGCAGGTGTAATGCTCGCGATGCCACGGGGTCGGAGGGACGATCCTGTATGTGATGAGCCAGATGCACTCGCGCCGCTCGTAGTGCGATGCGGTTGCCGCGCGCCGCGATCAGCAGCGGGTTCTGCGCGTGTGGATCCCGCCGTTCGACACGACGGTACGCGACGCTGACCGCTTGTTGCACAATGCATTTCACGTGCGGTGGTAGAGCGTCTCTCAGCACCTGATCGTGCCCGACCGGTCTCGGCGTCGGACCATCTCTCCACGGGTCAGGCGAGAGCTTGGGCTCGTCTGCGGAGGGGTCGCCCTGATGAGTAAAAGCTCGCAGTCGTCGTCTCGCCGCGTCTTGAGGCCATGTCCGTATCGCGATGACAGTTCGGATGAAGACCCGGCAGGCGACCTCATGTGCAATGAGCGCCCGGTGCGTAGTCCACTTTCACGAGTGGAGCAGATGTGCAGGTTCTTCCTCGCATGCGCTGCGACACTAAGACTCGCCTAGCGGGCGGACATCCCCTACATGGGTCGGTTACGCCCCCCAGATGGGCTGTTCTAGCGGTGGGTCGCGATTCCGGGCAGGAGCCCCATCCGGGTCGCGGCGATAACAGCCTCCAGTTGGCTGTGGGCGCCGAGTTTCATCATGACCTTCTTGACATGCCCCCGAGCGGTGTGGATGCTTACCACGAGCCGCTCGTTGATCGCTCGAGGGTCGAGCCCTTCGCCCATCAGCGCCAGAACCTCCAGTTCTCGCTGCGACAGCCCGGCCTGGTTCGCCTGGCGGCCGGAATGGGAGGGCTCGGTGGGTGGCGGCTTGCCGAGCAGAGCAGCGAGGGTGGCGCCCTCGACCAGAAACTTGCCCTCGACCCGGGAGCGGATCGCGCCGAGAATGTCGTCAAATGCGCTGTCCTTGGCGAGGAGCCCGGTGGCGCCCGCCGCGGCGGCGCCAGAGAGGAGATCTGGCGTGGCGTCGGCCGTCAGAATAAGGACCTGGGTGGCCGGATGAGACGCTTTTACCCGCCGGGTGCCCTCGATGCCGTCGACTCCAGGCAGGTGGATATCCATGAGGACCACGTCGGGGTGGAATGCCGCTATCAGGGGCATGGCATCGTCGACGGTGCCGACTGCGCCCACGCAGTCGAGGTCGGGTTGCGCGTTGATTCCGAGCTTGAGCGTGTCGGCGAGCGCCCGCTGATCCTCGACCACCAGTACCTTGATATCCGGCGCCAGCTGCTCGGCGGGGTCCACAAGCGCGCTCGGCTCAAGCAGGTTCGGGCGGTGGGTCGCCTCGGGTCGGGGCAGGGGAATGCGCTGATCGTACCGGCGCAAGCCGGCGGGCGCTGTCAAAGGCTGGCGATTGTGAGGTGCTCTGCATTAGGGGCCGGTCACATGGGAAAGGACCGAGGCGGTGAGCGATGAATCGGGTTAGCACGAAGCGGCGGCCGCCGCTTCGTTGGCCGACGGTCGACCTCTCCAGTGTCGCGTGCACGAGAACACGCAGCTCGAGTTGTGCGAGGGGTCGTTGCGGACCACGATTCGAGGCCATCGATGGCAGCTGAGGCGATCGTGTTCGTGTTCCGACTGTTTGTAGCTGGCCAGAGCGAACGATCCCAAGCCGCGGAGGCGAATCTGCGGGCCTTGTGCGACGACCACCTCGCTGGCCGGTACAAGCTGGAGGTCATCGACACGGTCCAACGGCCTGACCTGGCAGAAGTAGAGAGGATCCTGGCCACGCCGATGGTGGTCAGACTCGCCCCCCTGCCTCCCCGGCGGGTTATTGGGGATCTGTCCCATCACCGCCGGGCCGCCGCCGCCTTGGGCATCCCAATCCCCGGTGACCCCCCTTCGGAAAGGACCACACCATGAGTGACGCCCAGTCCATCGAGCGGACCCCGACGGGGATCAACGGGTTCGACCAGGTGGCGCTCGGCGGTCTGCCCGCGGGGCGCTCCACCCTGGTGACAGGCTCCACCGGCAGCGGCAAGACCGTCTTTGCCGTCGAGTTTCTGGCCAGGGGCGTCACCCAATTTGACGATCCGGCCGTGTTTGTCACCTTCGAGGAGACCCCAGCCGACATTCGGCGCAACTCGGCGACACTAGGGTTCGCCATCGAGCAGTGGGAGGCCGCCGACAAATGGGCCTTCGTTGATGCCTCAGAGAGCATCGCCGAGGAGGCCGTCGTCGTCGGCACCTACGACTTCGGGGCGCTCGCCGCCCGGATCGACCATGCCGTACGCCAGGTAGGCGCCAAGCGAGTGTCGATCGACTCGTTAGACGCGATCTTCACCCGGTACCCAGACAACAGCGTGGTCCGCCATCAGCTGTTCCGCCTAGCCGCCACCCTCGAACCGCTCGGGGTCACCTCACTGCTCACCGCGGAGCGCACCAGCGAGTACGACGGGGTGTCGCGCTACGGGGTGGAGGAGTTCGCCGTCGACAACGTGGTGACCTTGCGGAACGTCCTAGTCGACGGCAACCGACGGCGCACTGTCGAGGTCGTCAAGTTCCGGGGCTGTCCCCATCGCACCGGGGAATGGCTCTTCACCATCGACCCCCAAGACGGCGTCGTCGTCATCCCCTTGGCGTTCCTCACCCCCCGTGAGCACGCCGCGACCACCCGGGTGTCGTCGGGCAACGCCGAGCTGGATGAAATGTGCGGAGGCGGGTGGTACCAAGACGCCATCGTCCTTTTGACCGGCCCTACCGGCGCAGGCAAAACCCTGACCAGCCTGCAGTTCGCGGCCGCTGGCGCGGCGGGTGGCGAGCGCTGTCTGCTGTACTCCTTCGATGAGAACCGCGAGCAGCTCGTCCGCAACGCCGCGGGCTGGGGAATCGACCTCGACGCCCTCCAGACCTCGGGTCTAGTCAGCGTGATCTGCGACTACCCAGAAGTGGCATCCCTAGAGGACCACTTCCTGCGGGTACGCCGGGCGATCGAAGAGTTCACACCGGTCCGGCTGGTCATCGACACCCTCTCTTCGCTCGAGCGCATCGCCACCCCACCTGCACTCTTGGACTTCGTGCTCGCCCTCGCCGGGGTCCTGCGCCACTATGAGATCACCGCCCTGCTCACATCCGCCACCGCCGGCCGCACCACCCCGACGATCGCCACCGAGATCGCCAGCCTCGCCGACGTGACGATCATCCTTCGATACGTCGAACAGGCCGGCGAGATCGCAAGGGCCATCGCGGTCCTCCAAACCCGGGGCTCCGCCCACGACCCCAGCGTCCGACGGGTCACCATCGACGCTGACGGACTGCACATCAGCGATCGTTGGTCCCACGTCGCCCTCGACCCTACCGAGCCAACCCTGACCTGGACAGCCTCCTCTCGCCAACCACCGAGATGAGAGAAGGCGAAAGAGGCCCGATGTGAACCTCGATGGCTGACGCCTTCGCCGGCGAGAAGAAGGAGGAATCCCCGGGCGACTTCATCGGGCTGATCGTCTCGGCCTCCGCCGATGGAATCGTCGCCGTCGACGACAAAGGCATCATTCGACTGTGCAACCCGGCCGCCGAGGAGCTCGCCGCGCGACCTGCGGCCCAGCTCGTCGGCTCCGCCTTCGGCTTCCCGCTCGCTGAGGGGGCAACGGACATCGACCTGGTGCTGCCCGGCGGCCGGAGCCAGGTCGTCGAGATGCGGGTCACCTCCGCGACCTGGGAGGACAAGCGCCTCCATGTGGTGGCCCTGCGCGACGTAAGCCGCCGTCGGAAGCTCGAACAAGAACTCCAAGCCACCCTGGAACGCCAAAACATCGTCGTGGCGGTAGCCGCCCACGAGCTGCGCAACCCCCTCGCGGCCATCGCCGTGCTCGCCGACGTGCTGCGCGACCGCCAGGCACGGCTCAGCGATCAGCAGCGCGCTCAGGCCATCGACCGCATTGCCGAGCGCACCAACTACCTCCAGGCTCTCGTCCGCAAACTGCTCACCGCGGCGAGGATCGACACGACCGGCGCGCCATCCGCTCCCGAACCTGTTCAGGTCCTCGCCCTCGTTCTCGAGTGCCTCACCCACATCGACGCCGAGAAGCTCGACCTGCGCCTGTCGTGCAATCCCAAACTCGTGGCGCTCGTGGATCGCGCTGAGTTCGCCGAGATGCTCACCAACTACCTGGAAAATGCCCTCGCGCACGGGCGCCCGCCAATAGCCATACGAGTAACCGGGCGCAGAGGCTTCATCGAGATTCGCGTGTGCGATTCGGGGCCGGGGGTCCCCCAGTCCTTCGTGCCCCGACTTTTCGAGCGGTACGGCCGGGAACCGCTCGCCCAACGCCACACCGAAGGTACAGGGCTAGGCCTATGGATCGTCCGCAACCTCGCCCAAGCCAACGGCGGCGAAGCCTGGTACGAACCCGGTCAGGACGGGGGCGCATGCTTCTGCCTCCGGCTCCCGCGAACGCGCAGCCGTCCTCAAACCGACTGAGCCCGCCACGCTACGATCACGGAGCAGTCCTCGCCTAACCCTAATCGATCCCCGGGGTCGCAGGGATCCGCGCCGAGGGCCGCGACGGCCTTCGCGAGGCGGATCTGCGGTTGGCAGGCTAGCGGAAACAGTCCATTTGGGGCCGTGATCGGCCCATCTGGGGGATGCCACACCTACTGGCCGTTTCCTACCGTCGCCGGCGTGCGAGTAATGCTCGGCACCTCGGCTCTGTCCCAGGTGGCGTACATCTTCAGACGATGAGCGACAAAGACCGGCTGATGGGACCGCCGTCGGCGTCCGCCAAGACCCTGCTCGCCCCTTCCGCGGCTAAGCGATTAGGGCAAACGATGGCGAACGCAACCTCGTCCGCAGAGCACTCCGCCAGGCTTCCCGCTCTCCCTACGGCGGGCGGGTCGCCACCCGGGCCTACCGGCGGCCAGGCATGCCACCCGAAACCAAGTTCGACGTCGATATGACCCCACCTCCAGACCCATCGCCGACAGTCAGATCCTGTAAGGGCGTCCGCGGCGGAGCAAAGGGATCCGACGCTCCCGGTGGCCTCTGCCCGTACGGGCCAACCGACTCGACGTACGTCCTCGCAGCGCTGACCGAGGCAACCGCTCTTCTGAACCGGGCAGCCGCCATCGTGGACCGCCTATCCAACGAATCAACTGCTCACTTGAAGCACCCGCTCGTCCTGCCACTCGGGGAGACCACGTTCGCTATCTACCGCGCTCGCATCGCCCTCGACGAGTGCCGATCTGAGAGTACGGCCGCCATCGACAGGAACGCCCGACATTGAACAGGCGCCTTCCGACTCCTGACCGAGGGCCAGATGACCGATGACGTCGACGCAGGCCGTGCGCGGCGCTCGGGACGACGGCGCGGGAACGCATCCGTCAGACCAGGTCATCCCCCCAACGACGGTCCGCCTCTCACCATCCACCGACCGCAGTCCAAGGAGCCGACATGCCCGCCAAGCCCGCGACCAAGGCGCGCACCTGTCAAGGTCACGTTTACCTGGCCCACAGCCGTCGACACCGATGAGGTCGCCCTGTGCGGAGACTTCAACAACTGGATCACGGACGACATCAAGCTCGGTCGCGACCCGAACGGCTTGTGGCGCACAACGGTCAGCCTCGAATCAGGGCGCACTTACCGCTATCGCTGCCTCGTCGACGGTCAACGGTGGGAGAACGCCTGGGACGCCGACGACTACCTGCCCAACCCCTACGGCGGAGACGACTCGGTGGTCGTGGTCGACGATAGACCTGAGGGGCGGGACCTTCGCGGCACCCCGCGTCGGGGCGACAGGACCGGTGCATCGGCGATGACGGGTGCCGTGGTGTTGAGTGCGGCGGCGAGGAACCTCTCAGCCGTGATGAGCTGCCGATTCGGGCGACGCAAAGCCGGCACCACGACCTCGAGCCAAGCGCGCCCGAGAACGGACTGATCATGGCCCGCCAGTCGAGCGAGCTCGACGGCACCCGAGTGAAGGTCCGGCATCGGATCGACCGAGAGCGTGATCGAGCGAGCAACCAGCTGCTCGACGAGGCTGCGCCTTCCGGCCGGCACCTGGGCGGCGGCGGTGTCGGCGGGGCTGAGCTCAGCGACTGTCGGCATCGCCATGTCCTTCGCTCGGGGCGTACTTACACTCAAGGCTGTGGGAGGGGGAACCGTGGTGCATGTGGTGCAGAATCCTGTGGTGCGTGCACCACGAAAACGCACATGCCACGGTCAATAGCGGTAAATCACGGTCACTCATGGTAAGTTGAAACGCCGACTGTGCGGCCTATATTCATAAAGATGCAGGTAGTAACACTGGGCCTCATGTATTTGCCAAGGTGAGAGCAGTCATCCAGACCAGCTATCGGACCAATATACGGACTCCTTTGCACGGCGGCGAAGTTACTGCGTCTTGGCGGATGACGGCACGGACGCGGCCATTAGTCATTGGACGCGTGTCCTGGCTGTTACCTTACGCTGCATCTTCGAAGGCGACGGTGAAGTCAGCCACCCGAGTATCCGTTCAGGGACGACTCCGGCTCGGCGCTGACTGGGTTCTCACGATCCGGACGCTGCTGACCGTGTAGATGCCGTCGTTCGATACCCAGCGCTTGTTCAACTCGACCTGGGCGCCGATCGGCTAGACACCAAGCAGTTCGGCGAGACGTAACTATTCAGGTCTGTCAGCCGTCTGACGTAAAGGATTTCTGAAATACGCTCGTGACGAGCACGTTTGCCCGGCGGTGATGCTCGCGATTTGCCTAGAGATTTGCTGGACTTTCTCGCGTGGAAGACGACCCCGTCCGTCCAACCTAGGAGGATCTCGTCGCAGAGAACGAGGCGCTTCGGGCCCGTGTCGCCGAGCTGGCTCTCCTCGTGGATCCGGGCCAAGCCTTGGTGCGCGAAGTCGTCGAAGAGCGGGGGTAGAGATCGCCAAGCTCTCCGCTTCGCTGGAGGCGCTTGAGGCCGAAGTCGAGCGGCTGCGCCGGGAGTCCGGGCGCAACTCGGCCAACTCCGGGAAGCCCCCGTCGTCTGACACCTTGACGCAGAGGGCTGCCCAGAGCGAGCAGCGCCTCAGCCGCCAGGAACGGCGGAAGCTCGCCAAAGCGAAGCTGAAGGAGATGACCGCCGCGCCCGAGAAGAGAAAGCCCGGCAAGTAGCCGGGCAGCCCGGGTTCGTCTCTCGCCCGTGTCGCCGACTCCGACCGTATCGAGGTGAACTCTCCCGGTTGCTGCGGATCTTGTGGCCTCAGCTTGGCAGGCCAGAAGTGACGGCGACCGAGTACCGCCAGGTGTTCGACCTCCCCGTCTCCTGCCCGGGCTCTCAACACAAGGTTGAGTTGTACAAAGTCAATCTTGTAATCTTTGCGGCATGAGCGCAACGCCGGACCGGCCGGCCGACCTGTTCGACCGGGAGACGGAGTAGGCGGAGCTGTCGACCTTCGTCTCGGACACGACCCCCGGCCTCCGCATCGGCATCGTCTATGGCCGCCGGCGCCAAGGCAAGTCCTTTCCGCTCCGGCGTCTCGCGGCTGCGACCGGGGGTTTCTATTACCAGGCCCTGGAGCACGAGCAGGCGCAGGCGCTGGTCGAATTGGGCGACCGGCTCAGTGCCCACCTCGGTATCGGCCGCCTGGCCCTCGCCGATTGGGACGAGGCGATCTCGAGCCTCGGGCGGCTTGCGCCACGGGTGAGCGGAGCGCTCGGAGTCGCGCCTCGGGATGACGCCGCTCGCCGGATCGATCGTCGTCGGCCCAGCCGTGGCGGTCATCGATGAGTTCCCCTACCTCCTCGAGAAGTCACCCGAGCTGCCCTCACTGCTCCAGCGCGCTGTCGACCGCTCGAGGGACGAGGGCTGGCCCGCCGTGCGCCTCATCCTTTGCGGGTCGGCGATCTCGGTGATGGCCGGCCTTCTCGAGGGGCAGGGAGCGCTCAGAGGCCGGGTGCAGACCAACCTCTTGGTACGCCCCTTCAGCTACCTCGACTCGGCGCGCTTCTGGGGCATCACCGATCCCCACGTTGCCTTCCGGGTCGATGCGATCGTCGGCGGTACGCCCGGCTACCGCGAGCTGGTGCGCTCCGTGCCATCCTCGATACAGGAGTTCGACGTCTGGGTCGTCGACGAGGTGCTCTCGCCGGGTGCCGCCCTCTTCCGGGAGGACGAGTGGCTTCTCGGTGAGCAACGTGGCCTGGAGAACCGGGCCCTCTACCTCTCGGTGCTCTCTGCCGTCGCGGGCGGGAGCTGCACGCAGTCGGCGATCTCCAATGAGCTTGGCCGCTCCCAGCAGAGCGTGCTGCATCCCCTCGATGCCCTTGTACGCTCCGGTTTCCTCGACAAGGATGACGACGTCGTTCGACAGCGTCGCCCCGTATACCGCATCGCCGACCCAATTATTCGCTTCCACCAGGTGGTGCGCCACCCGCGGGTCGCCCTCTTCGAGGACCGCCGTGGTGCCGAGGCGTGGGCGGACTCCCAATCGAGCTTCGAGTCGCTGGTACTCGGCCCCCACTTCGAGCAGCTGGCGCGCAAGCACGTCCGCCGGGTCGGCGAGGCGCTCCTCGGTGTCCCGATCGTCACGGTCGGCACGACGGTCATCAACGACAAGGACGACCACACCGCTCATGAGCTCGACCTCGTGGCGCTTGGACCGGGCACAGGGCCCCGGCACAGGATCATCGAGGCTATAGGTGAGGCGAAGCTCCGAATACTCGATGCTGGTGACCTCAGCCGGCTGGAGCGCGCTAGGACGCTGCTCCGAGGGGCCGAAGACGCCCACATCGTCCTGGTCTCGGCGGCCGGGTTCACCGACGACCTCGAGACTGCGGCTGCGGACCGAGCCGACGTACACGTCGTCGACCTCCAGGATGTCTACACAAGCTGAGAGCTTCAGAACGAACGCTCCGCCACTTGACCTCCCCGCACACGTCGCGCCCGAGACGGGGTCAGATCAGAGACGCGCCGAGCCGTCTCCGCTGTTTGGGAGGGCATCCGGTGTGGCTGCTAGGACCGCCGTTGCTGTGACGAAGCTCTGAGCCGTGTACCGGCTCAATGTACGCCCGAGGGGAGAGGCAACGACCGGGCTGCCGTCCCTCGTCCGTGGCGCAAAGCTCGCAGGCGTTCAGACAGAACACGTACCGGACGATCGACCCGGCGCCCAGATCGAGGTGCGCCCCCGGACGGTGAGCCGAAGGTGGTGCTCAGGCATGAGCTGAACTGGGTCACACTCAGCACCGCCAGGTCCAATCCGAAGGCAAGCTCGGCGGAACCACCTGTCAGCGGCCATGAGATCCTGCACGGACACGGCCAGATAACCGCGCGCTAGCGGCCACGAAAGCCGCGCGCTGGCGGCCACGAGTTCTGCCTCGTTACTGACCGTCGCTCCGGTGGCAT
>Ga0182024_10000477_pt1 | contig 102892 bp, 86 predicted proteins | sample P32metaG_FD_120480 | JGI IMG/M metagenome (GOLD analysis project Ga0182024, IMG submission 120480) | Permafrost microbial communities from Stordalen Mire, Sweden - P3-2 metaG (Illumina Assembly) | ecosystem: Environmental > Terrestrial > Soil > Wetlands > Permafrost | place: Sweden: Stordalen... | reverse complement strand
TATTGGGGTTGGGGCGGCGCTGGATTCATGTTCAACGACGGCTACTGGGGCCCGACCGTCGGTTTCTACGGCGGGATCGACTACGGCTTCGGATACTTCGGTAATGGGTATGAAGGCGGCCGCTGGGAAAACGGGCGTTTTTTCTACAACACGTCGTTGAATCGGGTGGACACCAATCAGATCCACAACGTTTACAACACCAGAGTGAACGAGAACGTAAACCGCGTCAGCTATAACGGCGGCAGCGGCGGGATCAACGCCCGTCCCACCTCTCAGGAAGAGGCCACTGCCCGCGGCAGCCACACTCCGGCTGTAGCCGCTCAGACGCAACACGCGTGGTCCGCCCGCAATGACCCGCAGCAACGGTTTGCCGCGAATCACGGCGTGCCGCCCGTTACGGCGACGGTTCGAGCCAGTGCCGCCTCGCATCCCAAGGAACTGGCGCCCATCGAGCGCACTACTTCCAATACCGGGAACGCGAAGCAGGACCAGAAAAATCAGAAAGAGCAGGACAAGGTAGTCGCGAAGCAAACTCAGGACCGGCAGAAGCTCCAGCAGAAGCAGGACAACGACCATCAGCAGTTGGCGCGGCAGAAGGCCGATCCGGTGAGAAGCCAGCAACTGGAGCAGCAGCACCAGCAGCAGACCCAGCAAATGCAGCAAAACCACTCCCAACAGATGCAGCAGATGCAGCAGAGACAGTCGGGTGGCGGTGGAGCGCATGGAGGCGGCGGGCATGGGCGTGGTTAAACGAAGTTCGGTTGTTCCCGACGCCGGCGCGACTCAGTTAAAGGCGCGCCGGCGATCGTTACCTTCGAGCGGCGAATCTCTGCTCTTGGATCGCGCCGCAAGATTTCTGAACAGTACACCTCCGTCCCGAATAGACCACCTTGCCGTCTTTCTTAAAGATCTTGCAGCGTGGCCACCAGAACGGCGATCAAGTCTCGGAAAATCTGACTGAATAGCGTCCGCGGCCGGCATTCCAGCGCTGTGCGCCCCGCGGATTGAGCAGTATGTGGGGCGGACGCCCTCGTCCGCGCCGGACCCCTGGTCCGGCTCTTCGGGTTGCAACCAAAGGCCGACGAGGGCGTCGGCCGCGGACCCGGGGGTCCGCCCCACATCTCGTCAAACACTAGCGAACGCGTTGTAAGCTGTTCTCATGATCGAGATTCGGGTGCTGAGCGCGGCGGAGGCCGGTCATCACATCGGTGCGCTTGCCGACGTTCTGGTCGACTGTGTGGAAGGCGGCGCCTCGGTCAGTTTCATGGCGCCGTTTTCGAAGGCCGAAGCCGAGTCCTTTTTCGAAAAGACCGTCGACGGAGTGGAACGCGGAGAGCGCATTTTACTCGCGGCCTTCAACGATTCGAAAATAGTGGGGACGGTCCAGGTCCTGACGGCGACGCCTCCCAACCAACCCCATCGGGCCGATATCGCCAAGTTACTGGTTCATCGGTCGGCGCGCGGACAAGGGATTGGCGCACGCCTGATGGAACGCGCCGAGGAAGCCAGCCGCGCTGCGGGCAAGACTCTTCTCGTCCTGGATTCCGTCACCGGAGGCGACGGCGCGAGGTTGTACACGCGCCTGGGCTGGAACACAGTGGGCGTCATCCCCAACTATGCGCTGTTTCCCGACGGAAGATTCTGCGACACAACCGTCTTTTGGAAAGCGCTGGCGTAGCCCTCGGCAATCCGGGGCCAAGGCAGCGCGACGTTCCACCTGACTCCGCTTCAGCCTACGGACTACGCTTAACGATGCTCCTGTACTCATTCAAGAACTCGGCGTTATCATCCAACACCTTTGTTGCGGCCAGCCGGAGAACCTCGGGCCATCGCTCATCGTCGTAGTTACAATCAAAGGCCGCCAGCATGGGAGTATCTAGAATTGCGCCGAGCGGTCCGTCGCGCTCGTGCATCATCCAAGTGTCTCTGTACCACCGAGCGGCGGTCATGATCTCATTCATTCTTGCATCGGTTATACCGGGGCTGGATAGCGTAAGCCGCGGCGGCACAATGCGCTTCCAGTAGTCTTCTGCTTCAGAAGCGGATTCAAGGTCCGCAGTGAGCAGACAGAGGAGTAAGCCACTCTCAAACCACAGGAACTGCACTCGGTCGGGCGGAACTATCCGCTCAAATGTATAAAGCCGCCCAGATACGAACCCGTCAAAACGCTCCTTCATGAAGACGCCCAGCAATTCGACCTGCGAATTCGTAAGAGACGTTAGTTTGGGTGGAGGAGGTTCGTCCTCTGCTTTCGGCTGCGGATTCGGAGGTCGGCGGAACCGCGCCAACAGACCGGCCATTCCAGTTTTCATTCCGTCTCTCCATTGAAGCAGCTTTCCTTGTTGCCCTGAATCCCTAGCCGATTGTCAGCCAGTCTTATAATGCAACAGGAAGGGGCTACCGAAGGTGGAGCTGCCTGAGCAGATCGTTATCTTAGTGTCCGGGATTCCCGCAACGGGAAAGACCGCATTCGCCCGTCACTTGGCGCGCGAGCACGGGTTCGCACACTACGACATGGAGCGCCCGCAGGGCTGGCCGCGCCCGGAGCTGCACCGCATATGGGACACGGACCGCGGGGCCTTCGTCGCGCAAATTCGCAAAAACCACGGTCGAGTCGTCCTCGATTGGGGTTTCCCGATCTGTTGTCTCTCTTGGGTCAAGCAGCTACAGGATCAGGGTGTGCGACTGATCTGGTTCGACGGTAACATTGACCGCGCAAGGGAGGCTTTTGAGGAACGCGGCGGGAGTGACGTGAAGTACTTCGACAAGCAGGTCAAGGAAATTCAACAAGCCGGGTATCCGAGCTCCATTGAGTGCTTGGTTATCCCGGCCCTGTCCGCTGCCGGAGCCTTTCTGCACCAGCGAAAGATCGAACGCATGGTCTTCCAGCTATGAGTGTGTTTCACAAACGGTCCTTTGGGAGACGAACGCCTTTGGTTATAATCCGGTCATGAGAAGCTTCTGCGTGCTGCACTGGTTTGCCGGCGAGGTTTTTGGGCAACCTTCGCTCAACAGCGCCATGCAGGAGCAATCGGACCGGCATTGGGCAACCGTGACCCGGCTTCCGATCGAGCAAGTACGAGAGATTCGAATTGCCGCGGGAGTTTCCGATGACAGCGCTCCGCCAATCAAAGGCCTCGACACGACCATGCTGAGCAAGCGAGACCAGGTTCTGGTGGTTGCGCCCGGACACCAGGCCTGTCTGTCGGTCTTGCAGAGGAATGCGAACGGCTACACTCAGGTTTGGGCGCCCGCCGAAGTGCCACGCAGCAAAGGTAACAACGAAGCAATCGGCGGTGGTGGAAGAATCTGCGGCCAATTCTCAAGCGCGCGATTCGATCAGGACGGGCTGGTCGTTATCGAGATGCCCGTCAACAACTATCCCTTCCAACGCAGCGTGCCTGTGCGCACCTATCGGTATCGGTGGGACGGCCACACTTATAATTTGATCGAAGAATGAGAACTCCTGGTTAAGGGTCGTGCCGTCGCGAAACGGGTGTGCGACGAACCGGGTTGCGCCGTTCCACTTCTCCGCGTTAGCCTTCAGAAAAGACGGAGGCAGGACCGATGGCGGAAAACAAAACCAAACCCACCCAATTGAGCGTCGCGGCGTGCATCGAGAACGTCACCGACCCAGCCAAGCGCGCGGACGCCAAGGCGCTGGTCAAGTTGATGCAGAGCGCGACTGGCGAAAAGCCGAAGATGTGGGGGCCATCGATCATCGGCTTCGGCAGCCATCATTACACCTACGAAAGCGGGCGCGAGGGCGATATGCCGCTGGCCGGTTTTTCGCCGCGCAAAGCCGCCACGGTCCTCTATGGCGTGACCGGGTTCGACGAGTCGGGCGAGTTGCTGGCCAAGCTCGGCAAGCACTCGACCGGCAAGGGTTGCCTCTACATCAAGAAGCTCGCCGATGTGGACCAAAAGATTTTGGAGAAGCTGGTCGGCAAAGCCGTCGCGTCGAAGAGGGCGAAGCAGGGAAAATAATATCGCTATGACCAGGGGCGCGACGCGGCGGATATTTGCGGCCTTTATTCTTAGCGGCGGCGCTATAGCCATCCCCGTTGGATTTGCCCAGCCACAAACAGAAGCCGTGCGGCCGAAATTCGAAGTGGCCTCCATCAAACCTGCCATCGACTGCCACCCTAGTGGTCCCGGCGAACCGCTAAACGGAATCACCGTGTCTCCAGGAAGATTGAGCATCCGATGCGAAACGGTGGATGATCTCACCCGGCGCGCCTACCTCGCGAATGGCCGGGAGCCCGTGACGATGTCCATCAAGCGCTTTCGTCAGCCGATTAAGGGAAGCCCGGCCTGGATCAATTCCGAGCGCTACGCCATTGAGGCAAGAGCAGAGAGTCCCCAAAGCCGGGAGACGATGCTCGGACCCATGATGCAAGCGCTTCTCGAAGACAGATTCAAGCTGAAGATTCATCTGGAGACCCGAGAGGTTCCGGTCTACGAGCTGACTGTAGCCAAGGGTGGCCTCAAAGTTGAAGTTGCGAAGGACGAAAAATGCAGGCCCCGCGACGTTGAGTTCGTAAGATACACACCGGCGGGAACCCATTACTGCGGCGTCCTTATGTTCTCGAATCCGCCGGTCCCCGCCGCCTTGGACGGCGCCACGATGGCAGATCTCGGCAATAGTCTGTCGAGCCGGCTGGACCGCGACGTCATCGACAAGACCGGGGTCGCGGGAATATTCGATTTCCGTCTGGAGCTTTCCAGTTGCGACCAGTTTCCTATAACCTGCACGCCCCAGAGTTCCGATCCCAACGCACCGCCATCTGCGTCGGTTCCGCAAGGCGCTTCGATCTTCCAGTCGCTCCAGAAGCTGGGGCTGAAACTTGAATCGGCCAAAGCACCCGGTGAATTCCTCGTCATCGATCACGTAGAGAAACCGTCGGAGAACTGATTAAGACACGTGCACCTCCGGAGCGTTGTTTCTGCCGCGGTGCGGCCTGATCAGGATCTCCACGTCCTGATCGAGCGCCACAAGAAAACGCAGAAGACGCTCCACGGAAAACTGGCGGAACTCGCCCCGGAGCATTTTGGATATATCCGGTTGGCGAACACCAAGCAGGTCGGCGGCTTCCAGCTGTTTCAAGCGGCGCTTTTTCATGATGGCGTCAATCTTGAACACCAGTTGAGCCTTGACAAAATGCTCATCCGCGGTTCGCACGCCGATGTCCTTGAACACATTCCGGCTGCCGATTTGGTACGTCTTCCTGCTCATGGCTCTTATGGTGATTTCACTATATCGCGTCTTCACGATGCCGGTCGTATTGCCCCCCACCCGGTTTTCCCGTACTCTGAAGGTGATGACGGTCCATTTCACACCGGAACAGGAAGAACGCCTTGCGCAGATCGCGACGAATGCCGGGACTGTTCCAGAGCGGTTGGTAACGAACGTGGTTGCTCGTTATCTCGACGAGGAAGCCCGTTTCCTCGCCGCCGTGGAAAAGGGAATCGCGGCGGCTGAGCGTGGCGAGTTTATCGAAGAGGAAGAAATGGACGCCCGCTTGGAAGCGATGTTCAAGGCCTGAGGCGTTGTTCATCAGCCCATGCGCATTCGTTGGACTGTTCCCGCAGCCGACGATTTAGAGAGCATCAAGAATTACCTTCAACAGCACTACCCGCACTTCGCGGAACCGACCGTGCGCACGATTTATCAGCGCATTCGTTCCCTCAAGTCCGCGCCCAATCGGGGCAGACCCGGCCACCGCGCCGGCACAAGAGAACTGACGCTTACGCCGCTCCCCTACGTCGTGGTCTATTCGGTCAGCCCGAAGGCCGTCGAAGTCCTGCACATCTATCATGGTGCTCAAGGTTGGCGGTGAGTTTTCAGAAGACCGCCGGGCGGAGATGCTCAGCGCCTCCTCGCGAAAAAGCGCTGCATCAATTCCGCGCATTCCGCGCCTAGCGTGCCTTCAACGATTTCCAGACGATGGTTCAGCACCTCTGAATCGGCCAGGCGGAATTTGCTGCGCACCGCGCCGAAGCGCAGGTCGCGCGCGCCGAAAACCAATCGCGAGACGCGGGCCGCGACCAGCGCGCCCGCGCACATGGCGCATGGTTCGAGCGTGGAATATAGCGTGACGCCTTCCAGCCGATAGTTGCCGATCGCAGCCGACGCCTCGCGCAGCGCGAGCATCTCGGCGTGCGCGGTGGGATCGTTCATCGAAATCGGAGAATTGCGGCCGCGCCCGATCACGCGATCGTCCAGAACCGCCACCGCGCCCACCGGAACTTCGCCGGCGGCCTCGGCTTCGCGGGCGAGGTCGAGCGCCAGTCGCATGAACTCCACGAAGTAAAGAATAGAACACGACAGAATAGAATGCTCGCTCGCGGCGGCGCTCTTGCGATGGCCAACTCCTGTCAGAGTTCTTCATCCTTCTTCATTTTTCTTCATCCTTCTTTTCGTCAACCACCACCTCAATTTTGGGTTGACTCATCAGACTGAGAAGCTCCTGGATTTTTTCGGGGCTGATGGGCACTCCCATTAGCGAGCCCACCCCAAGGGTACCGATCAGAAAGACCTTGCCTAGATTATGTTTTATTGACACGAGACCTCCGTGCACAGTCACGGCGGCCCGCTGAGCGAGCAGCCGATTCCGTAGGAAACCAAATCGATGAGTGGAAGCCCGGCTGGCAGCCGGCCTAAATCAGAGAGGGTTTATCGTGCCGGGGGAGGACGGGATGCGAAGACGGGAAGATGGAAACGCCGGGGAAGGTGGGTGCATTCACCGGCAATTCGAACTTGGAAGACAACCAGAGCGGCGAAGAAAAACAACAGCGGACTGAGGATGGCGAACAGCAGTCCGGACGTGGCGGGCGTAAGCGCGGCCACCAGCAGCGCCAGCAAACACAAAATAGCGATTACGCGGCGTGCGCGAAAGAGTGCGGCATCCATCTATTCCAAATTGTACTTGAATGGGCGCGGCCTCCCAAACCGATCGGAAATCCGGCGGGCGAGACGGGTTGCCCCGCGTTAGTTCGCGTCCAGCGTGTTTATCGTGGTGACTCGGGACAGGCCGGAGCCGGTACGATGACTTGCATGTGATCCACCTTATCCGCAGGCGGCTCGATCGTCCGCATGGTGAAATTCACATCGGTCGGGATCTGCGCCTTCAACAGGGGCACCGAGCAGGGCGACGCAGGGCCGGCTCCTGCCTGGGCGCCCGATTTGGTTTCCAGCACGAAAGTTTGGAGACCGGCGGCCAAAACAGGCGAGGGTTTGATTGCGGCCGGATTCCCGGTCGTCGGGATCACTCCGGAAGGTGACGCCCCGGTATTCGCCGCGGGGGCGTTCTGCGAGAGCATCGAATTGACGATCGACTGCCAGCCGGGGACGCTCCCGTTGGAAGCTGGCGTTTGCGCGCGGAGCGTAGCGGCGATCGCGAGCAGCAGAAGCAGAATTCGCATACAAAAAGCTCCTGGCCCAGTATATCCCGCCGGGCTCGACGTGCTTCCTTAGGAAACGAATGGTGTACCCAAGGTTGTCGAAATTTGTTTGAACCGCTCCTTTTAGTCGCGGCTCGTGCCCGTAGGTCAATTCGCGCCCTGGCGACCGTCGAGCCACGCTGCGGCATTCTCCGGCGTCGAAACGTCGCCGCACAGAATTGCCAGCACCAGCTCACTCGAAACCACCGAAGAGAATGGGCGATCGTAAACCACTCCGTGATTCTGCCCAGCCAGCTTCAATATGAACGGGACAGTTTCGGATTGCCCGCCGGCGGTGAGCCGCTCGAGTTCGGGAGTCCAGCCCATCCGGCCGCGCCACAGATCCGGCCGCAGACCGTGGTCGGAGATGATCAGAAGACTGGTGGAATCCCACTGCCCGGCGCGCTCCAGTGCGCGGCGCATCTCCCCCACTGTACGATCCACCAGGGCGAGATTGTCGGCGTAGCTGGTGGTATCGCTCAGCGTGAAATCCTGGCGCTGGCGGTCGTAGATCGGGAACGGATGCGGCAGCGGGAAGTGGACGAACAACAGATCGATCTGGGAATCGCCGGCGTCGGCGTAAGCGTGATTGCGAATCTGAAAATACTGCTGGAGCTGGCGGCGCTGCACGTACGTATCGCGCCCGTTCTCCGATGCCGATTCGCGATTCAAGCACAGCATGTCGCGCAAATTGCCGAGCTGTAGTTCGAAAAGAAAAGCAACGGCGCGGAGCACGCCTTCATCCGAGACGCTGGTTTCGCGGAGCATCGCGACGGTGGGACTGCCGCTGGGAAGGTCCATGCAGCGGACGGTGGAATCCCCGAACACGCGGCAATACGGATGGTGCCAGCCGACGATTTCGGCGTTGGCGCCGAGTTCGCGGGCTTTCTTGAACACGTTGGGCTGATCGCGCCAGTTGAAGGCGCCGCCGGCTTGGGGAGAAACACGCAGGGTATTGGCGTCCACCAGTTCGGCGCGCGAATAGACCTGGCCGGAGAGCAAGGAAGGGAGCGCGAGAGTGGTCCACCCCGCGGTTTGCTGTGCGCGGTCCGCCACCAGGGATTCCGACCGGAGGCGATCGAGCTCGGGAAGATCGACCTTGGGCTGGCGCAGATCGAACGCCAGGCGCTGATCGAGTTCGTCGAACAGCATCCAGATCACGCGGTGCCTTGGCGCGGATGAATGCGCGAGCATCGGGAGCGTGGATTTGGCCTGATAGGCGGACGCGGGCTCGGCGCTGAGCCGGCTCCATCCGAAATCGATCATCAGGGAAGGGAACAGGAACGTCAGAAGTAGAGTGACGCGCTTGGCCGCGCGCACCACTCGCAGATTGCCGAACAGCGCCAGCACCAGACCGGAGAGCAGTAGCGCTTCAATCGCAAGAATCGCGATGTTGGTTCCAATGTCGGGGCGATTGCCTTCGCTGTTCCAATACCGGCGCACGGATTCGAGCGGGAAGATCATCAGCAGAAGAAAAACACAGCGAGCAAGCTGCATTTTCGCTTCCGTGGGCCGGCGCTGCACCCACAGCCACGCCAGCCAGAACACCAGCGTGAGCAGGAGCGCGGAGATCAGCGTGGCGGCCAGCAGGGTGGGATCGGCGGGGCGAGTGCGGTAATAATCCATGGAGACTTCCTTGAGGTGCTCCAGGTCATACCAGCGCCGCAGGAAGAACAGGTTCCCCAGCGAGAAACAGACCAGAAAATCCTTCAGTTTTGTGCGTGCCGCCGATGAAAGAGTCAGATCCATTCGCAATGTCCGCCGGTTTTCAGCGCTTCGCACTCGCTTGGTTCATTGGCTCGTTTCGCGGACGGCATTTTCTTAACCGCTCCCTTCGGTCACGGCTAGTTAACCGCTTTTCTTGGCCACGGCTAGTTAAACGCTCCCTTTGGTCACGGCTCGTACACGCAGGTAAACATTAGATCGGCGGGATAGGCAGTCTCAGTTAGTGCAGATCAATACTTCCGAGCGATTTCGGAGGGACCGCGGGTATTGGATCGCTAAATGTTTTGGCTGGCGTTTACTTGCGCCGCCGAAACACGTGATCCAGGAAACGGCGGAGATAAAATGTGCCGCCGAGAAACGCCGCGTAAGCTGCCTGATATACGAACGCGCCGCTACCGGGATCGGCATAGCCGTAAGCCTTCGCAGGCGAAATGAGCAGGAGCGGTATCAACAACAGGAAAGCCTTGGTGAGCTTGAGCATGAGAGTTTGAGGAGTCTTTCTGCTGGTCATTTTTTATCCTGCCCGCGAACCTTCGAAGTTCGTAGGGCGATCTATTCGTATCTGCGTACAAGATCGTCTCATGGATCGGAGTGCAATAGAGCGTAGGTAATTGCTCTAAATGCATTTAAGACAAACGCCTTAGGAGCCTTGGCCAAGAGGGGACAAACCACTCCGTCCGCCACCGGCCCCTACCAGGAATCAGAGGGTTGCGATCAGGCACGAGAGTGGTCAACCACCTTTCTCAGCCAAGTCTTAGGTGGGGTCGGCTTGCATGAACGGCACCGATCAAATGACACGGACAGAGACGCCACCGGGAAACGACGGCGAGAAAAATCGGCAAAGTATAATGAGGATTCATGCCGGATAGGCTGCAGCCGCGCGTTGGGGTCGGGAGCGGTTTGCGAACTACCAGATCGCGAATCGCGGCCAGCGCTGTCTTCGGCCTCAAGTCAATATGACCAAATATGAGCCGGTGATCGGGCTCGAGGTTCACGTTCAGCTTTCGACGCGCACGAAAATTTTCTGCGGCTGCCCCACCAGTTTCGGGGCGGAGCCAAACAGCAACGTGTGTCCGGTATGCCTGGGATTGCCGGGAGCGCTGCCGGTGCTGAACCGGCGCGCGGTGGAATTGGGCGTGCAAGCGGCGCTAGCGCTGAATTGCAAGGTGAATAGCGAATCCATTTTCGCGCGCAAGAACTATTTTTATCCCGACCTGCCGAAGGGTTACCAGATTTCGCAGTATGACCGGCCGCTGGCCGAGCACGGGTTCGTGGATGTCGATTTAAATAACGAAGTGGACGTCCACCGAAATAACGGCGTTAATAACCAGGACAACGGCAGGCACGGGGCGAGCAAGCGCATCGGCATCACGCGAGTTCATATGGAGGACGATGCGGGCAAGAGCATTCACGACGGGTTCCCCGATTCTGACCGGTATACCTACGTGGATTTGAACCGGTCGGGGACGCCGCTGATCGAGATCGTGACCGAGCCGGACATCCGCAGTGCGGACGAAGCGTACCGGTTTCTGACCGCGCTGAAGCAGACGCTGCAATTTCTGGATGTATCCAGTTGCGACATGGAGAAGGGACATCTGCGCTGCGACGCGAACGTGAGCGTGCGGCTGCTGGGCGCGGAGAAGTTCGGCACCAAAGCCGAAGTCAAGAATCTGAACTCGTTTCGATTCCTAAAACAGGCTCTGGATTATGAGATCGAGCGGCAGGTGGCGCTGCTCGAATCGGGCGGGCGTGTGACGCAGGAGTCACGCCTGTACAATCCGGATTCCGGCGAGACCGCCAGCATGCGCAGCAAAGAACACGCGCACGATTATCGCTACTTTCCCGAGCCGGATCTGCCGCCGTTGAGAATCGAAAAGGATGTTCTCGCCTCGATCGCGGCGGACTTGCCTGAGCTGCCGGCGGCGCGGCGCGGGCGCTTCATCGAGGTATATGGATTGCGCGAATACGACGCGGAGGTGCTGACGTCGACGCGTGCTACGGCCGACTATTTCGAGCGCGTTATCGCGGCGATGGGATCAGGAGTTTCCGAAGCGCGATCAGCCGCGAACTGGGTGATGGGCGATCTGGCGGCGGCGCTGAAGCAGGCGGGCAAAGAGATCGGCGAATCGCCGGTGAGCGCGGAGAATCTGGGGGCGCTGGTGGGGATGATCGGGACGAAGAAAATCAGCGGCAAGCTGGCCAAGGAAATCTTCCCGAAGATGGTGGAGACGGGCGAGGCTCCTCAAACGATCGTCGACCGTGAAGGGCTGGCGCAGATCAGCGATGAGGGCGCGCTGGGGCAGATTGTTGGCGAGGTGATCGCGTCGAATCCGAAACAGGTGGAGCAGTATCGCGGCGGAAAGACTGCGGTGCTTGGGTTTTTGGTGGGACAGGTGATGAAGGCAAGCCGCGGACAGGCTGATCCCGAGGCGGTAAACCGGCTTTTGAAGGAAAAGCTGTAACGGGATCGCGGGCTCGGGATGGCGTTTGCCAGGGTATCGGCCGAATCATATTCATCCGCTCACATTTCTTTATCCGGTTGTTTCTTCACGCTCATTTCTTCATCCGGCCCATTCATTAAGTTGGGGCGCCCCCCCGTCGATCGCGCAACGGCACGGCTCATCGCATTACGTTTAAGCGCGGAGTGGTCTCGAGAACTCTTCCGGCTGGTCGTGGACTGGAACCAATGAGGGACCCAATCTCTTACGGCTTCACGATAACCGTGAGGCGAAAATTTATTCGCGACGTGACGTGGTAAGAGATTGATGGGAAGGGAAATAGAGTTGGCGTGGCAGTTGTGATCGAATAAAACGCCTTAGCCGGGGTTCTGCGGAATTCGATTCACACGATGGAGAGCTGAAGCAAGACCATGAAAAACATTCTCGAGGAGTGGCGCCGAGAGACATCATCTCCCGACGCCGGTCCACGTCAATTCCCGGTGGGAACGCGCTCCACATGGTCGATCACGTAGATATCGACCGGTGCTTTGCGGCTGTCGAGGCGCAGCCCCAGTTTTTCCTGGAGGACCGTGAACAGAGATGGCGGGTCATCCAATTGAACCGGTCTATCGGGGGTGTCCTCGACGGACCAATCCAAATCCACGTCGTATACGCCCGTGAGTTCCGTCATGTCCACGACCGGGCGATCCAACAGGTTGGAGAGCAATCCAGCGAAACCCGGCATGGTGATCCTGCCGGAGAGGTGGCGGCGAGTAGCGCCGATCGTCGTCCGGACCCCGCCGGTTTCCGCGTCTATGGGGCGCGATTTCGGTCCCCCTTTCCCCACCAGCAGGGCGTAAGCGCTCAACATTTTGGGCTCCCGATGAAAGGCGAGCTTAAAGCGCTCTCGAAGCAGCGCCTGGAGCATCACCGGGAACTGGTCGTCAGTGGCTTCCTTCGGCAGCTTTGCCAGGACATCAAAGCGCTCTGAATCGAGCCAGCCGGGCCCCGAAACCTGGAGGTTCTTGATCCTGTAAGCCTGCACAATGAGATTCTGTAGGGTCACGTATGAATAGCTGACGCGGCCCGGCTCGCGGATCATCTGACCTGTGAGCTGACCGTTGGCGGACGGAGCCGATGGTCTGACTGTAGCGACCTCGAAGGTAGGACCGGCGGCTTGGCTCCAAACGACGGTTGCCAGCGGCAGACAGCAAATGACCCGTGTGATCGCCTTCATACGACTGGTTGTTGGACGAGGGTATCGCGGATAGGTTTCATCCTCGCTGGGGGGCTGAGCAGGCCTCCTGCTTTCGCCCGCTGAAAAGGGGCGTCAGTTGGCATCGGTCTATTTTCATGTGAATGGTGGCGGTGTTAGGGCGCCAACGCGACCTTTCAGTAACTCCGCCACCTTGCCGATGCGGGGGCAGGACCGCTGATCGAACGTGTAGGTGGTAGCCGCCGTTTCGATGGTCAAGATGCGCTTCCGCATCGCCGCGTCGAAGTTGATCGACCGAATCTGTGCATAAGGAATCTGGAATTCCTTCTCGCTCACGGAGTGGAAGATCACATCCGTTGCGCCCAGCCGGACGAAATTATGGCGGTAGCGCCGGCCCGTCATCCACATTTGCGGTCCGCCGAGTATCCACATGAGTCCGAACCCGCACCACTCTGCCACGGGGAGCCATTTCCCGCTCCAGGGACCCGGATCGAGGGCAGTGCCCCCGCCGACCATCATGAACAGGATTCCGATGATGACGAACAGGATCGCGAAGACGAAGTAAAATGCGGCCAGGCCGCGGCGATGAAATTCGATATCGGGAGTCAATTGCTACCTTTATTTGGCTGGAGCAGGATCGGGCGGAGGGTCCTTCACGTCCATCAGTTCGACGTCGAAAATCAGGTCCGCCTTCGGCGGAATCTTTCCGCGGCCTTTCTCGCCGTAGGCGAGCTGATAGGGGATCAGGAATCGCCGCTTGCCGCCCACGCGCATGCCCTCAAAGCCCGCGTCCCATCCGGGGATCACTTTGCGCTTGCCCTGCTCGAAGTTCAACGGCTCGGGCTTATTGCGCGAGGTGTCGAACTGCGTGCCGTCGTAGAGCCAGCCGGTGTAGTGGACGAAGTAGACTTTCCCGGGCTCGGCTAGTTCTCCGGCGCCGACGGCGACCTCGATGTAGCGCATGGTGTACTGGTCGACCATTTTGCCTTCGGCAGGCGGAAGGGATGCGGGGAGTTTCGGCTGGGCGAACGCATTGGCGGCTTGGAACGCGGACATCGCGAGAATCACGAAGAGGCATCGCATGATTGGAGATTGTAGCAGGCGCATTGTACAAGCGACGGGTGGCATCAGAACACTCGGTGCCGCTATCCGACATGCGCGGCGTGCGTCCAATGAGTGCGGTCGAGATCCCCGCCCTCACGGGCGGGGCTTGAGGGCGAGGGCGTCGCGCACTGACAGGGCGCGGCCGTGCCCCACGTGAGTTATCCTGAGGCTTCCTATGATCCAACTGCGTAACGTCGAAAAATACTTCGAGCATGGACCCACGAAGACCTTCGTGCTGCGCCGCGTCAACATCGACATCAAGGAGGGCGAATTCGTTTCGATCATGGGTCCTTCAGGAGCGGGCAAGTCGACGCTGCTGCACCTGATCGGCATGCATGACAGCGCCTGGACCGGCGAGTACAATTTTCTGGACCATCCCATTCAGAAGCTCAAGAAGAAGGATCGTGACGAGATTTACAAGAAATATTTCGGATTCGTGTTCCAGAGCTACCACTTGCTGGATTCGCTGACGGTGTATGAGAATCTCGACATTCCGCTGTCCTACCGGAACGTGAAGAAGGCCGAGCGCGATGGAATCGTATGCGACGTGCTGGACCGGTTTCAGATGGTGGGCAAGAAAGATTTGTTCCCCAATCAGCTCTCGGGCGGGCAACAACAACTGGTGGCGATCGCGAGGGCGATCATCGCGAGCCCGAAAGTGATTCTGGCGGATGAGCCGACCGGCAATCTGCATTCGAGCCAGGCGAAGGAAATCATGGAGGTCTTCAAGAAGCTGAATGAGGCCGGGACTACGATCATTCAGGTGACGCATTCGGAAGTGAATGCGTCGTATGGGCACCGGATTATCAAGATCGTCGACGGGTGGATTTCGACGGATTGACGCGTCAGCCCCATGCGTCAGCTTGGGGCTATTTCGATGTCCGGGCGTGAGCCCCAAGCGTCAGCTTGGGGCTATTTCGATGTCCGGGCGCGAGCCCCAAGCTTACGCATGGGGCTATTTGGATGCCGGACGCGAGATGCCGGACGCGAGCCCCAAGCTTACGCATGGGGCTGATACCATGATTCTGCTTGCCTACAACTTCATTTAAAGCCGCCGTCGTGCAGGCTGCGCCCGTGGTGTTCGATCGCGACGCGACCATCGATCGAGTCCGAACGCTGACCGGGGATGCGGCGTCGAAAGGTGCAAGGCTGATCGTGTTTCCCGAAGCGTTTGTTTCGGCTTACCCGAAAGGCCTCGATTTCGGCGCGCGCGTGGGCGGCAGGACGCCTGAAGGCCGGCGGATGTTCCGCCGGTATTTCGAAAGCGCGGTGGAGGTTCCGGGGCCTGCTGTGACTGCGGTAGGCGCGATCGCGCGGGATCATTCGGTTCATCTGGTCATCGGCGTGATCGAGCGCGACGGCGGCACGCTATACTGCACCGTTCTGTTTTTCGATCCCAACGGTGACTTGATGGGCAAGCATCGCAAGCTGATGCCGACCGCGATGGAGCGCCTGGTGTGGGGCATGGGCGATGGCTCGACGATGCCGGTGTTCGATACTCCGATCGGCAAAATCGGCGCGGTGATCTGTTGGGAAAACTACATGCCGCTGCTGCGGACCGCGATGTATGCCAAGGGCATCCAGCTTTACTGCGCGCCGACGGTGGACGATCGCGACACCTGGGCGCGGTCGATGCAGCACATCGCGTTCGAGGGCCGGTGCTTCGTGCTGTCGGCGGTCCAATATCTGCGGCGCGGGGATTGTCCGGAGGATTATCCTGCAATTCAAGGGAACGATCCGGCGACGGTTCTGATTCGCGGCGGCAGCGTGATCGTCAATCCGCAAGGCGTGGTTCTCGCCGGGCCGAATTACGATGGTGAGGCGATTCTGGTCGCCGATATCAATCTAGATGAAATCGCGGAGGGCAAGTACGATCTGGATGTGGTGGGTCACTACGCGCGGCCGGATGTATTTCGATTGACGGTGAATGAGCGCGCTACGCCCGCCGTAGCCACGGACAACGAGTCCTAGGAATCTGGGTCCGCTTCCACGCGGGCGCTATAATGGTGTTCTCCCCCGGGATAGGATTGCATGCCCTCCCCGTTCGTTCATCTGCATTGCCACACGGATTATTCGCTGCTCGACGGCGCTTGCGAGATCACCCAGTTGATGGATCTCGCGGTGGAGCAGAAGATGCCCGCCGTGGCGATGACCGATCACGGAAATCTTTTCGGCGCGGTCGAGTTTTACAACAGTGCGAAAGCCCGCGACATTCATCCCATCATTGGGTGCGAGGTTTACGTCGCGCAGCAGGGGCATACGCTCAAGAACGATTCGAATCGCTACAACCACCTGGTGCTGTTGTGCGAAAACCAGGAAGGCTATCGCAATCTGATCCAACTGGTTTCCACCGGCTATCTGGACGGCTTTTATTACAAGCCGCGCATCGATAAGGATCTGCTTTCGCGCCATTCGAAGGGACTGATCGCGCTTTCGGCGTGCCTGCGCGGCGATGTCAACGAGACGCTATTGGCGGACCGATACGAGGAAGCGCGCCGCATCTCGCACGAGTACGTGGATTTATTCGGGCGCGGCAATTTTTTTCTGGAGCTTCAGGATCACGGACTGGACCCCGACGCCCGCGTTCTGCCGCTGATCAATCGCTTGTCGGCCGACACGGGAATTCCGATGGTGGCCACCAACGATTCGCATTATCTCCGCCAGGACGACGCGCGCGCGCATGAAATCATGCTGTGCATTCAGACCGGAAAGACTATGTCCGATCCGGATCGCCTGCGCTTTGAGCAGCCTGCGTTCTATCTCAAGTCGCGCGAAGAAATGATGGCGCTGTTCGGCGAAGTGGAACACGCGCTGGACCGCACCTGGGACATCGCGCAGCGCTGCCAGTTGAAGCTCGAACCGGTGAACGAGCCGTTTCCGAAGTTCGATGTCCCGGAGGGCCATTCGACCGATACCTATTTCGAGTACGTGGCGCGCCAGGGATTCGAGAAGCGGCGCGTAAGATTGGAAGCGCTGGCGGCGGCCGGGCGGCTCACGCACCCGCTTGCGGAATACAACGAGCGGCTGGATCGCGAAATCCGGACCATTCAGCAGATGAAATATTCGGGATATTTTCTGATCGTCTGGGATTTCATCCGCTTCGCGAAGCAGCGCGGCATTCCGGTGGGGCCGGGGCGCGGATCGTCCGCGGGTTCGCTGGTAAGTTATTCGATGCAGATCACCGACATTGATCCGCTCGAATACGGTTTGATTTTCGAACGCTTCCTGAATCCGGAGCGCGTCGACCTGCCCGATATCGACATCGATTTCTGCACGCGCGGACGTGGAGACGTGATTCAATACGTCACCGAAAAATATGGCCAGGAGCAGGTGGCGCAGATCATCACGTTCGGAACGCTGGGCGCCCGGGCGGCGATCAAGGACGTTGGCCGGGTGCTGGATTTGAGCTTCGCAGACGTGGATCGCATCACCAAACTGATTCCCGCGATGCCGCTCAATATCAAGATCAAGGAAGCGCGCAAAGCGGAGCCGCAACTGGATGAGCTGGCGCGGAAGGAACCGAGGATCAAAGAGGTGTTGGAGGTCGCGCAGCGGCTGGAGGGGATGTCGCGCAACGCTTCGGTGCATGCGGCAGGGGTGGTGATTTCGCCGGCGCCGCTCAAACAACTGGTTCCTCTATATAAGACCAACAAAGACGAAATTGTCACGCAGTATGACATGGTGGGTCTGGGGAAGCTCGGGCTCCTGAAGATGGATTTTCTGGGCCTGACGACGCTGACCATCATCGACGACGCGCTGAAGCTGATAGAGAAGTACAAGGGCGTGAAGCTGGCGCTCGATGAGCTTCCGCTCGACGATGCGAAGACCTACGAGATGGTCTTTCACAAGGGTTACACCAGCGGCGTGTTCCAGTTTGAATCGCCGGGCATGCGCGATATTTTGCGCCGCTACCGGCCGGATCGTATCGGGGACCTGGTCGCGCTCAACGCGCTGTATCGGCCCGGTCCGATGGGCATGATCGACGATTTCGTCGAGCGCAAACACGGCCGCAGGGATGTCGTCTACGATCTGCCGGAGATGAAGGAGATCCTCGAAGAGACCTACGGCGTGATGGTGTACCAGGAGCAAGTGACGCGAATTGCGAATCGGCTGGCCGGGTATACGCTCGGCGAAGCCGATTTGCTGCGCCGCGCGATGGGCAAGAAGAAACCGGAAGAGATGGCGCTGCAGCGCGTGAAATTCGTCGAGGGCGCAAAGGCCAATGGGCATCCTCCGCGTAAGATCGAAAAAATCTTCGACCTGATGGAAAAATTCGCGGGCTATGGGTTCCCCAAAGCGCATTCGGCGGCATACGCGTACCTGGCGTTCATTACCGCCTATCTCAAAACGCGCTATCCCACGGAATTCATGTCGGCGCTGCTGACTTCGCAGACCGGCAACACGGCCAACGTGGTGAAGTATATCAACGAATGCCGGGTGATGGGAATGCGCGTTCTGCCGCCCGACGTCAACTCGTCCGGCTTCGATTTCACGCCCGACGGCGACGCGATCCGCTTCGGTTTGGGCGCGATCAAGAATGTCGGCGCGAATGCCGTGGAATCGATCGTTAAATCCCGTACTTCTGACGGCCGGTTCGGTTCCCTTTACGATTTCTGCGAGCGTGTGGATCTGGGCGCGGTGAATCGCCGCATGATCGAGAGTCTGATCAAAGCCGGGGCGATGGATACGCTGGAGGGAACGCGGGCGCAGCTCACCGCTGTTATCGACAGCGCGATGGAAACCGGGACGCGCACACAGAAAGATCGCGAAAGCGGTCAGTCCGGGCTGTTCGCGACGCTGATCGAAGAGCAGCCGGCCGCCGAACATCCGCTGCCGAAGGTTCCCGATTGGACCGGCCAGGCTAAGCTCATCGGCGAAAAGGAGACGCTTGGGTTTTACATCACCGGTCATCCGCTGGATCAGCACACGGACAAGGTGAAAGAGCTGGCCTCGCACACTTCCGCCAATCTCGAAAGTCTGGCCAAGAATACTGAAGTGGCGTTGTGCGGAATCCTGACGGGCGTCCAACGCAAGCGCAGCAAGGAAGGCAAGCTGTGGGCGTCGATGCAGATCGAGGATCTGGAGGGCGCCGTCGAGGCGATGGTGTTCTCCACGCAGTATGAAAGGCTGCTGCCGTTGCTGGCCGAGGATCAGGCGGTATTGGTGCGGGGCTTAGTGCTGCCGGAGGAAAATGGTCCACCTAAAGTTTCCGTGCAGGACATTGTGCCGCTGGAGGTGGCTCGGGTGAATCTGCCCTCACTGATTTCGATTCGGGTTCCGGTGAACGGAACGGGCCCGGCTGCTTCGGCAGCGGCGGATCGCGCGGAAGCCTTGCTTCGTCTGTTCCAAGGCAAGCCCGGCGAGACGGAGGTTCGGCTGCGCCTCGAAAAGCCGCGGGACTTCTCGGTTATCCTGGATATTACGGCGAGGGTTCGTCCAGATAAGGAATTCTGCGCCGAGGTCGCGCGTATCTGCGGCTCGGAAGCGCTGGAAGTTCTGGCGAACTAACCGTCACCATGAGTTCATCCCCCACTCCACAGCCTGAAAACCCGAGTTGGGCGCGCGTTCAGCTCGCGCGTCATCCCAAGCGTCCGCACTCGCTCGACTACATTCAGCGCCTGGTCACGAATTTTCGCGAGTTGCATGGCGACCGCTACTTTTCAGACGATCACGCAATTGTCGCGGGCATGGGTTGGCTGGATGAGCAGCCGCTGATGATCGTGGCTCAGCAAAAGGGCCACAACACCAAGCAGAACGTGTTTCACAATTTCGGAATGCCGCGGCCGGAAGGCTATCGCAAGGCGATGCGGCTGATGGAGCTGGCTGCGAAGTTTTCGCGCCCCATCGTCACGCTGCTCGACACGCCGGGCGCGTATCACGGAAAGGACGCGGAGGAGCGCGGCCAGGGCGAAGCCATCGCATACAATCTGCGCGAGATGTCGCGGCTGGGCGTGCCGGTGATCGTAGTGGTGATCGGGGAAGGCGGGAGCGGAGGCGCGCTTGCGCTGGGCGTCGGGAATCGCATTTACATGCTCGAAAACGCGGTTTACAGCGTGATTTCGCCGGAAAGCTGCGCGGCCATTATTTATCGCGATTCAGGCAAAGCTCCGCAGGCCGCGGCCGCCCTGAAGATGACCGCGCCGGATCTTCTCGACCTGGGGCTCATCGACGGCATTGTGCCGGAACCGGGCGAGGGCGCGCACACGAATCCGGAAAACGCGGCGGACGCGCTGGGCGTGGTGCTCCGGCAGGCGCTGGTCGAGCTGAGCTGGATGTCACCCAAGCAGCTTATCGACGATCGCTACGACAAGTTCCGGCGCATGGGCTCCTTCTTCACGGAAGCGCCCGTGCTGGAAGGATTCTCCGGGGAATGAAAACGTGAAGAAGCCGGTGCTGGTGGGAATCCTGATCTTCGCGGCCCTGATGGCGCTGATCGCTTATTCCACCATGAGCACCGCCGCTCATCGCGTAGAGGTGTGCATCGAGTTCAAAGGCCAAACGTCCTGCCGCACCACTGCGGGAGCGACTCGCGAGAACGCACTGCACACGGCCATTTCGAATGCGTGCGGCGATATTTCGTCGGGAGTTACGGAAGTGCTGGCGTGTGAGCGGTCGGAGCCGACCAAGATCAACTGGCTGAAATAGATGGTTACGCGGGGCTACGCGGCCTTCTGGACCTTGCCGCTCTTGATGCAGGACGTACACACGCGGATGCGCTTCGGCGCGCCCTTCACCATCGCGTGGACTTGCTGAAGATTCAGGTTCCAGCGCCGCTTGCTCACGTTGTGAGCGTGGCTGATTCGATTTCCAAATTGCGGTCCACGGCCGCAGACATCACACACTTTCGCCATTGCAGGGACACTCCTCAAGAATGATTCAGCTGCCATTCTAACACATTGGCGCGGTCCATTATTTCAACAACATTGTTTCGACACATGTTTTAACGCATTGATTTGAAAGAGGCACTTGCATCGCGAGCCCTTAGCGAATACGCTCAAAGCGTTCGATCATTTCGACCGGGGAAGGACTGGCATCCCACGACGTCCACATATGGCGATGGACCATCAGTATATCGACGCGAATGCGGTGGCGGAGCGCTACCTCGGTAACAGGCTGCGGCTTAAGGAACGCGAAGACTTCGAGCGCCACCTGGTGGATTGCCAGGAATGCGCCGACCGGCTATTGTTGGCGGGGATGTTTCACGCGCGGATGGGGAACGGCGTGCGTCCGACACGCGCAGAAACCCACGGGGCAACCGACGCCGCGGGCGCTTTAACGGCTCCTGCTGCGCTTAATGGTCGACGCGAGTTAGAGGCGTCTGGTGCAGTAAGACAGCCCGGTGAATTAGAGTCTTCCAGGGAATCCGAGGAGCCGCCCGCGCTGTTCGTGCGCATAAAGCCTCTGCAATTATTATGGATATTGGTGATCAGCGCTTTCCTGTTAGTGGCAATTCCGGCTCTGGTGTGGGAGATTTTCGAAAGCTATTTAACGCGCTGACCACGGAACGGCCGGTGGCGCGGCGCAGAGCGTCGAGCGATTCGTTGCCCGTGGAGATCGAAGGAACCGGCGGGCCGAATGCGCTCGACCCGTTTGCGAATTCAACTGGCTGATCTGGATTCGGCGTCGGGAGCGGCTGCGCCTGAACCTGGGCATCGTTCCGGGCGTTGCTCTGGGCATTGCTCTCAACAGCCAGCGCGATTAGCTCCAGACGCTCCTCGAGATTGCTAATCTGCTGTTCGAGCTCGCGCTCGCGCGATTTGTCGGCGACCATGCAGTGATGTCCCACAAAACGCATGTGGGTGTCATGCACCGCGACCAGCCGGACGTCGAGCCACGCGAGCGATCCGTCCGAGCGTTCGCCCGCGGCTTCGAAGCCGGTCACGCCCGTCAACATCATCTTGCTATAGGAATCGCGAATGCGCTCGTGATCGTCCGGTCCGAAGATTTTGTACCATTCGCGTCCCGTGAAATCGCGCGGCAGCATGTGGAAAGTGTCTGCAAAGGATTGGTTTACGGACCCAAACGTCAGATCGCCGCGAACCCATGCGACGCCGCTTTGTACATGAGCGATGGCCACTTGCTTGGAGTGTAATTCATCGTTGAGCGGCGACAGCCGGCGCAGAACGCGGCGCAACTTGATGACGAGGCCGGTCGCGAGCCCCAGGAAAAGCAGCCAAATTTGATGCATAACGGGAGCAGTTTGGCTCCAGTTTGCTTATCGGCCGGCGCCGGGCAGGTTATAAGCTTAAACGATCAGCCCGCGGAACTTGGGGTCGTCGTAACCCGGAAACACGTTGGCGATCTGCCGGTTTCCGAGATGCCGCGTGACCAGCTCGCCCAGCACATCGCGAAAATCGGTAGTCAGATTCAAATCGCGATTCTCATACAACTGCTCTTCGGCGAGTCCCGGCCATTCGCCATGGACCTTGCCGCCGTTGATATCGCCGCCAATGGCGAACATCACGTTGGCATGCCCGTGGTCGGTGCCGCGATTTCCGTTCTCGCGCGCGGTGCGGCCGAATTCACTCATGGTCACCACGGTCACGTCCGCCATGCGGTCGCCCAGGTCCTGATAAAACGCGGCGATGGCTTGGCCAAAATCGCTGAGTAAGTTGGCAAGCTGCCCCTGACTCGGTTTCTGAGCAACTTCATTGACGTGCGTGTCCCACCCCGGGACATCGGTGAACGCGACTTCCAGACCCACGTCGGCCTTGATCAGCCGCGCGATCTGTTGCATGGATTGTCCCAGCCGTCCGCCCGGATACTTGGACCCGTTAGCAGGCGTGTAAGTCTGCTTCTGAATGGACTGCATCAGCTTCACGGCGTCGAAGGTTTCGCGGCCGGTGCCGTTTAGGACCTTGTCGAGCGTGCCTGCATACATGGATTCGAAGCTCAAGGAGCCGCGCGGATCGCGCACCTGAAAATCGTTCAGATTGTTGATTGCCACCGCGTCGTTGTGGCCGCGCAACGCTCGCGGCAGATCGGCGCTCATGCTGACGGCGCGCACCGGCGATACTTTGGATTGCTTCAGTTCCGGGTTCGTTAAAAGAGCCCGGTTGAGCCAGCCGTCCGAAGTCGCCTTGCGTCCCGGCGTTCCGGACTCCATGTAATCCTGGGCGTCGAAATGCGATCGCGTCGGATCGGGCGAGCCCACCGCGTGCACGATAGCCATGCGGCCGGAATCGTAAATCGGCTTGAGCGGCCTGAGCGACGGGTGCAGCCCGAAGAATCCATCCAGATCGATGGCCGAATCGGCGGTGTTATCGGGACGCGGGATCGCGATCGAGGGGCGCAGGCTGTAGTAGCGCGGCTCGCCATGCGGCACCACCACGTTCAAGCCGTCGACCGCGCCGCGCTGGAAAATGGCCACCAGGATCTTTTTCCGGGGGCTGGGCGCATCGGCGGCGTAGAGCGCGCGGGATAGCCACAGCGGCGTAGAACCGATGCCGACCATCGCCATAGCGGAACTTTTTAGAAAAATTCTCCGGGACGTCATGTGATACTCCTAAACTATCTCAACCCACGCACTCCCTAACAGTGCTAAAACACCCACTCCCTAGCGGTGCTAAAGCACGCACTCCCTAACGGTCGTGCCTCAAAAATACGTTAGCGCCTCTGAAAATCCGGCGATCCGAGCACCAGCCCGGCCACCATCGCAGGCGAAGCCGCCTTGGGATCCTTACTCTTCTGATCGGCCAGCGCTTTCACGATCGCGTCTTTGGTGGCCGGCGTTGCATCGGTAAACAGAACCTGGCGCGCCGCGCGAGACGGATCCTCGAGAAAACGGGTCGCATCCACCTTGACGCCGGGAACCTTGTTCTGCGCGAGCGCGATCGCGAAATTCATTCGCCCCAACAGAGAAGCGGAACTGACCCACTCCGCGTTGGCGCTCGAGTAACCGGTCGGCTCCACCTTTCGATAGAGGGGCTCGCCCAATTGGCCGATCTGCTGGGCCAGCGGCAGCGCGTAGTCGACCTCGGCTCCGGTGGCGCGCAGCGCACTCGCGATCATTTCAAACGGTGTCTTGACTTTGGCGCGATACGCGCCGGCCGACAGGAATTCTTTCGACAAAAGCATGGTCCGCATCACTTCGCGGACGTCGCCGTCAGTCGAGAGAAAGGTCTTAGCCATGCTCTCGATCAGCGCGGGCGGAGGATCGTCGGCCACGAAGCGCTGGGCTAATTCCCTGGAAATAAATCGAGCGGTGGAGGGGTGCCGGGCGAGAATATCCAACACCTTCTCGCCGTCGTCCCTGCCGCCGCCCGCGGGAATCTTCACGCCCAGCACGATTTTTTCGCCTTTGTCGTGCACGCGATCGTTGTATTGGAAGCTGCCGCCCTGTTGCGGATTGCGAATGGTCCAGCCGGTGAAGCAGCGCGCGACCTCGATAATATCCTTCTGCGTGTATCCGCCGTCGACTCCCAGCGTGTGCAGCTCCATCAGCTCGCGCGCGTAGTTTTCATTCAATCCGCGCTGCGGGCGGGCGCCCATGGGACGCCGCACCGCGCTGGGCGCGACGCTCTGCCAGTTGTCCAGATAAAACAGCATGGCGGGACTGGACGCCGTCGATTCCAGCAGCTCGCGGAAATGCCCCAGCACGTGCGGACGGATGGCCTCGCGCTCATAGGTCGGGACCAGAAAACGATCCGCGCCCTTGTCTAAGAACACGTTGAAGTGGTTGTACCAGAAATCCACCAGTTGCTCTTCAAGCTGGCGATTGCCATACACGGCGCGAAACAGTTTGCCCTCCGCCAGGTCGGCAAAAATCACCTGCTGCGGCTGGTTGGATTGCATCAGCTTGCGGCGCAAAACCGCCGGAGCGGCCGCCATCAACTGGTTGCGCATCGGCGGCGGCATGGAAATCACCACGTCATCCAGTTGGTTTTCCGGAATCGACGCGAGCAGTTCTTTCTTCTGCTCCGCAGTGCCGTTGCGAAGAGTGCGAATCGCATCGCGCGAAAGCAACTGATCGAGCGGCATCGCGGGCTCCAACGCATCCGCGCCGGCCCCTGGCGCCGCGGTCTTGCCCGCAGCCGCGTCTCTCCGCACTTTGTATCGCCGGGCCAGGCGTTCGACCGCCGCGCGAGCCACCGGATCTTCGGGTAACGGCTGCCGGCCCTCGGCGATCGCGCGAATGGTCTGCTGATTAGGATAGTTCGAGGCGGTCTGAGCTTGCGTCATCCGCAGCGATTCGAGCGGCGCGAGTTTCGCTTCCAGCAGGGGGCTCTCCGGGATGCGATCGGGATGGAGTTGCAAGTCAACCCACTTCTTCAGCCCCATCTTCTTCAGGGCGTCGACGTCGCCGGGCCGCGGACCGAAGGTCAAGCGGTCCAGAACGTGGAGGACCTGATCATCTTTCGATAGTTTCGTTTGGAACTGCCGGTAATCCGCGGCGGTCTTCCTGGCGGTGCGCGCCGTCAGCGTGAGGGCGCACAAGGACGCCCACACGAACGTAATCCCCAATACGACCGGTTTGCGCATTCAGTCCCTCTTATTCTATTAGACGCTTCTACTCTATTAAACGCCGTCACTATATTAAACGCCACGGGGCGGGAAAAGTTGACTAAATGTTCGGAGCAGGAACCGGTCCGTCATGCCTGCGATATAGTCGCAAACCACGCGATGCGCAGGTTGGCCGGCCGATTCCTCCAAATAATTGGCGGGTAACAGCTCCGGCGACTCCAGAAAACGTTCGAAAAGCGCTCCAATCCGGCCCACTGAGTCCCGGCGGGCATTGGCGAGCTGTTGGGATTGATACACGGTCGAGCTCAGCAGCGCCTTGATCTGGGAGCTTCCGGCCGCCGTCTCCTGGGAGAATCGAGCGATTCTCCGCGGATGCGCGCGGACGTTATCGATATACGTTTCATACGTTTCGACGCCGTGGTTCAAGTGAAGGGGGTCCAGCTCGCGCGCCGCCGCGATGGTCCCCTCCATCAGGCCCGAGACCAGCCAATTGATCAATCCGCGCACGATTTCGTGCATTCGAACGCGTTCCGGGGCTCCCGGAAACTGCATAGTGACGGTTTCATGCAGCTCGCGGAATTTGTCCACGGAGCGGCGCGCCTCTTCAATCGAGACCAGGCCCGCGAGGTATCCGTCGTCCAGGTCGGCGGTGTTATAGGCGATCTCATCGCACGGATCGATCAACTGCGCTTCGAGCGGAGGGCGCAGCCCGGGAAGGTATTCGTCGAGCGCGGGAATTTCGCCTGCCTCAAAATCGCGCGAATGCTTGACGATCCCCTCGCGCACCTCGAAGGTCAGGTTCAGCCCGGGAAATCGGGCATACGGATTCTCAAACGATTCGACGATCCGCAACGCCTGTAAATTATGCTCGAACCGTTCGCCATATTTGCGCATCTGGCGGTCAAGCTCGGCTTCGCCGGCGTGTCCGAAGGGCGGATGTCCGATGTCGTGCGCGAGCGCGAGCGCTTCCGTCAGATCTTCGTCGAGGCCCAGTGCGTTCGCCACGGTGCGCGCAATCTGCGAAACCTCGATGGTGTGGGTGAGCCGGTTGCGGAAGTGATCGGAGAGCTCCGGCGTGAACACCTGCGTCTTGTTTTCCAGCCGCCGGAACGCGCGGGCATGCACCACACGATCGCGATCGCGCTGAAACTCATTGCGATACGGGTGCGGAGGCTCGGGGTATCGTCGGCCCCTGGTTCGCCCCACCAGGAACCGGAGATGAGCGAGCGCGGTCGTCTGCACTATCGGTGCTCTTTATTTTACGAGATGCTGTAGGTTAAGAATGCCGGCTATTTCCCGTTGATCTATTTAAAGCACGGGCCCAATTCGCCGAGTGTGGTGACCGAGGCCCGGCTCACCGGGGCGCGTTCCATGCGCAGGGGGTTCAGCAAATTGCGAGCCTCATCCGGCTTTTTGCAGCCGATCAGCTTGGCCAGATGGATGGTGGCTTCTTCCTTGGAAACCGTTATGGTGGGATGCGCGACCAGATTGCGGAGCAATTTTTCCGCGTCGGCATCCTTGCCCTCCGCGGAATACACGCTCGCCAGGGAAAGCGTTGCCATCGAGGAATACTCTTTGGGCGCGGAGTCCACCACATCTTTATACATGCGCTCGGCGTTCACCAGATCGCCCTTATCGGCGGCATCCGAGGCGAGGTACATTTCGGCGATGGTACCCTCTTGCGAGCCGTGATATCGAGCGTAGAGATCGGTGAAGGCTTTTACGCGCGCTTTATCCTTTTCTTCCTGCGTGGGATAGAAAACGTTGCCGGCTACCGTCTTCTCCGCGCCAATGGTGGCATCGTTGATGCGCAGCGCCTGGGTGAGCGCTTCCTCGCGGACGCCAGCCTGGTGGCGCACGTAAAAATAAATACCACCTGCCACCAGAACCACGCCGAGAGCGATCGCTCCGTAGCGGGTTAACAGTTCTTTATGGTTGTCCACCCAGGAGACGGTAGCGCCAACCTCTTGAGCAAATCTGTCGCCTTTAATTTGTTTACGGAATTTTCGGTTCACTGCGAGACTCCGGGAAGTCTTAGTTTAACACGTGGAGAGGTCCTCCTGGATTGCTGCGGACGCCCCACGTCCTAATCCTCCGGCACCGTCCATTTTTCGCCGCACTGAAACACTTTGAATCGCTGCTCCGGCCGATGCCCCAGCATGTGTGAGACAAAATCGCTTTCCTCGCCCCCTGCGGAATCGCCGAACATTCCATAGTGCATCGGCACCAACCACGCCGCGCCGATATCGTGGGCGAGTTGCGCGGCCTGGGTTGCCGAAAAGTTCGCTCCGCCCACCGGCAGCAGCGCCACGCTGACATTGAAAGGCCGCAGGCGATCCGCCAGGCCTGGATACTCCGCGCAATCTCCCGCGTGATAAATGGTCCACCGGCCGAAGCGGATCACGTATCCCAGGTAAGGATAGCCGCCAACCGCGGTCCAATCGAGCGTGGGATGCGCGGAGGGAACCGCGTACACACGGCCGTACAGATTGTCCCTGAAATATTCGATGCGCAGACCGGCATCCGTGGTGGTCATGCGATTGTAGGGAACGCCCGCCGAGTGCGCCTCCTCCGCTGCGCTCTTCGGCAGCACCAACTTCGCCTGCCGGGAGGATGCGAGCATATTCACGATCGCCGGTGCATCCAGGTGAGCGGGGTGCGCGTGCGTCGCGAGAATCAGATCCGCGTGGCGAACGGAGGATGCGTCGAGCGGTGCGGCGATGAGCCGGTCGCCATGCGCCGGCGTGACTGAAAGAACGCGTCCAGAGGACGCTGAAAGAACGGGTCCAGAGGACGCTGAAAGAACGCGTCCACAGGACGCTGAAAGAAATGGATCGATGTAGAACGTGATGGTGGCGAAGCGCACGATGAAGCCGGCGTGCCCCAGCCACCACAGCGTAGGCGTGGCGGTGATGGTTTGATCGATTTCCTCGAGCAGCGAGCGCCCGCTGTTGACCGGCTCAATCATCGTTTCACCGTCGCTTCATCATGGCTTGATCCGCTCCAGTATGGCTAAATTCGAGTACATTGGTCCAGGAGGAGTCTACCGATGCGTAAGTCCTGCGCTCTGCTGTTTACCGTTGCGGCCGCCGCAATGTGCCAGACGAACACCGATCTCGGATACACAGATACACCCATGCTCCCGGGCTTGCCGTATCACGTGCACGATCCGGCGCGTCCGCATCCGCGCGTGGTGACCCCGGGCGCGCAAGCCGGCGGCGCTCCGTCGGACGCAATCGTGCTTTTCGATGGGAAGGATCTTTCGCAATGGGTTTCCACGAAGGCGGGAAGCGCCGGGGAGCCGGCCGGATGGAGAGTGGAGAACGGATATTTCGAGGTGGTCAGGGGCACGGGCCAAATCGCGACCAAAGAAAAGTTCGGCGACGTTCAACTGCACATCGAATGGGCCTCCCCCGCCGTGGTTTCCGGCAACAGCCAGGGACGCGGCAACAGCGGCGTGTTCCTTCAGGGCCGCTACGAAATTCAAGTGCTCGATTCCTATCAGAATCCGACCTACGCCGACGGTCAAGCCAGCGCGATCTACGGCCAGTGGCCGCCGCTGGTGAACGCCGCGCGCAAACCGGGTGAGTGGCAAGCCTACGACATCGTCTTTGAAGCGCCCAGATTCAATGGCGCGAACCTGGTGACGCCGGCGTTTGTCACCGTGTTCCACAACGGAGTGTTGACGCAGAATCACCACGAGATCATGGGTCCGACGATGCATCAGGAGCTTGCTAAATATGTCCCGCAGCCGGCCGAGGATTCGCTCCAGCTCCAGGATCACGGCAATCCGGTGAGGTATCGCAATATCTGGATCAGGCGGATGAGCGGATACGATCAGCCGGAAAAATGACCTATCGTGGTGGGGCGGACGCCCTCGTCCGCGCCGGACCCCTGGTCCGGCTACGCGAACTCACTAACCGCTGGGGCCGACGAGGGCGTCGGCCGCGGTCCGGGGGGACCGCCCCACGCGGAGTCTCAGTTCCCCGGATGATACTCCCGCTCGATATGTCCCTTGAGTTGCGACTTGTAAAAGTAAACGTCCCGCAATTCGCCGGCGCTATAGCGCTTGGCCTCATCATTGAAATGACGCGACGAGGGATTGCCGCTCTCCCCGCCTGCCGTCACGGCCTTGGCGCGCACGGTGGGCCCGAATTCGACCACCGCGACGAAGCTGTTCCCGCTGGTTCCGTACCATTTCTTCGTTCCGGGATACGCGCGCGCACCGAATGACGCGAGCGATCCCCATTGCGATGACGGGAACCCGACCGGAATGCTCGCGCCCGCGTCGGTGAACGAGGGTGCGATGTCGTCGTTGAGGCGCTGGAATCGATTGATATCGCCCCACTGCGTCTTCCAACTGCCGAAATCCGCAGCGAGCTTGTCGGATGCCGTCGCGAGCGATTCCAATAGCTGATCGGGCGGCGCCACCAGGATGGAATCCTCCACAGAGCCTCCTCCGCCTCTTCTGCCGCCGCCTATGCGCCGCCGCACATCCTCGCCCCAGAACACGGCAAGCGATGTGGCGACGGAGTTCACACCCCACCGCAGATCCCACGCGCGCAGGATCGCGATCTGCTCCGCTACTTTCGCTTTCTGCGGATTCGAGGCCGGAGTCTCATCCCAGGATTTGATCAGCGCTGGCATCGGCTTCTCAAACCACGTGAGGTAGGTATCGAATGCCGCAGCGATCAGGGAGTCGAGCGTGAAATCCTTCTTATCCTGCAAGACCCGGACGGCATGGAGTCCGCGCGCGGACTCGCCGCCGGTTTCGACATATGCCGGATAGTCGGCCCTCTTGGGGCTGCTCGGCCCAGCCGCCGACCAAGGCCAGTTGTTGGTGTTGTAGAGCCAGCCGCTGGCGGGGTTCAGCAGGTGCGGCGTTTCGTCGATGGAAAGAAGCCCGTGCCACTCGGTTTCCGGATTGCCGCCGTCGACAGGCTTGGTCCAATCAAATTTTGTGTCGCGCCGGGGGATGAAATTGCCATGGAAATACGCGATGTCGCCGTCGGCGTCGGCAAAGATAGTGTTGTTCGACGAGTTCGCCTTGAGCTCCATCGTCTGCCTGTACGACTTGTAATCGCGAGCCTTGGTGCGCGTATAGGATTGCTCCAGCGCCTTAATGGGCTCCTGCATGATTCGGAAGCTCACCCATTTTCCGCTCTGCTCCCGGATCACGGGGCCGTGCGAGTTGCGATAGACAGTGAATTTCTTCTCAGCCGCGCCCTGCTGAGTCTTGTACGGAACGACGATCTCCGTCGCCTCCATCGGACGCTCCTCATTCCCGTACTTGTAATAGAACTTGTCGCCTTTCTTCGTTACCGTTTCCAGATACTCATCGATCGCATCCACGCCGCTCGTTGTATGCATCCAACCGGCGCGTTCATTGAACCCCTGGTAGATGAAGAACTGGCCCCACGTCGACGCGCCGTAAGCGTTCATGCCTTCCTCGCTCACCATTTGCAGTTCGGACCGGAAGAAGAAGGAGGTGTGCGGATTGATCAGCAGCAGGGCGTGATGGCCCAGGGTGTTTGAGGGCGCAACGGCGGCGCCGTTCGATCCGGTCGGTTCCGGCTCCGGTGGCGCAGGGCCATGCCCTGCGGTCGCCCGATTCAACGGCCCCTTGCCATTAAGCGCCAAGCCCGGACCCTTTCCATAAAACGCCTGGAGCTGATTCAGATTCACCTTCTCGATGTCCCCGCCGATGCTGCCTTCGGTGAAGGAAAGCGCCATCCACGGCTCGAATTTCTGGATCACTCTCGGTTTCACTTCGGGGTGCTTCGAGAGATAAAAGTTCAAGCCGTCGGCCCACGCGTTCATCAGCGCCTGTAACCAGGCCGGGCTCTGGCCGTAAAGCTTCCTAAGCTCGTTGGGATCGATGAACAGCTTCATCCGCAGATCCTGATAGATTTTGGACTCGCCCTCGGCCTCGGCTAAGCGACCCATCGCGTTGATGTAATTCGTCTCGACACGATTGAAGTCGTCCTCGGCCTGCGCGTAGATCGCGCCGAAAACCGTGTCCGCATCCGTTTTGCCGAAGACGTGAGCGATGCCCCAATCGTCGCGGATGATGTTGACGGCGCGGACGTGTTGCTCCCAACGGACGGCTTCCGATGTTGCCTTGGGAGACTGGAAAGCGAAAGCCGTGGATGCGGCCGCGAGGGCAGGAACGAGAATCTTCAGGCGGAGTTTGTTTGTCATCATTGGGAACTCTCGGGAACTCCTGGAACTCTTGGGAACTCTTCTCGATATTAGCTCAGGCTTAGCTCCAGCCGCGCCTCGTGGATTTTCTCGAGTACGCCCGATCCCATACCTGCCGGAAACCGAGTTGCCTTTGCGAAACGCGAGTCGGCGGCGCGCCGTCATGTGATAATTCTCCTCAGCCCGCCGTTTGAAGCGGACGGGTTTGAACGGGAGCGTGATCCTATGCCAAGTTCTTTGCTTCGTCGCCTGGCCGCCGCCGTCAGTGTCGCCATCGTGCTGGCCGCGCTCTGGTTCCTGATCGCGTATCAGCCGGCCCTCACCGCGTATCAATCTTCCAGCCAATCTCGCGAGGCTCCGCCCCCATCCAATTTGACCGATCCTTTCGCGGCCGGCTGGATGCTCGCCGACACCAACGGCGACGGGATCATTGATTTTGTGGCAGGTAAAGTGGTGGTTCCCGAGCACCCGACGGCGGTGGAGAATGCAGCCGCGGCGGACATTGCCGCACGCATCGGATTTGCGACCACGGGGTTCACGCCGCCGATCGTGATAAGCGCCGCGGAAGATCGTGGCGACGGGCCGAGAATCTATGTAGCCGGAAGCGCGGCGCCGTCCAGCTTCAGGCCTCGCCTCGAAGAGATCTGGAAGCGCCTTCAACCGGAGGAGGGTGGAGTTTTCGCGCTGGATAGCAATCTGATCGTACTGGGTCATGACGATGCGGGATTGCTGGCCGCAGCCGAGTCGTTCGCCGCGCGCGCTCCTTATATATGGAGGCCGTCGGGAGAGACGTTGTCGTCGATCGCTCGCGCAGCCGGCCGCGTGGAAGGCGTCACGTATGTGAAGGGCAAGGTCGGGGTGAATCGAGCGTTTATCGAAAGCTCCGCTGGTGCGACGCAAGCGGCTCTCGACGCGGCGCTGAAGAATCTGCCGAATGTACACGAACTGGTGTGCGGCGCGATTTCGTCGGCGAGTCCAAATCCCATGCCATCGGCTCCCGCCACACCCAACACCGCCCCAAATGCGCCAACTAACGCCGCGTCCGCTCCCGATGCAGCAGCCGGAGGTGATGCGGAAGGCGCGGGTCCCGCGCGTCTCGACCTCGCAACCCTTTACACCATGCGCGGCTTGTTCCGAGGCTCGGCGCGAATGCCGATCCCATCGAATCTCGACGGGCAACTTTATGTTCCCGCGGGTGCCGCCGGAATCGCGATGGCGAATCTCGCCGCGCGCATGGGGCTGGAAACTACCGGGATCACTTTGCCGCTCGCCACTCCGGTCACGAGCGCAGCCGTCAGAGATGTTCGCACCAAGGCCGTGGTCGCGGGCACGTCCGACGTGAGCAAAGAAGCCGAGAGCAAGCTTCGCGAGGAAGATACCGCCGCGCCGCTGTCTGAATCGGCGCTCGCTCCGGGCGAAGGCGAGTTGCGTATCGTCGACCGCGCGTTCGGCCGCCAGCCCGCCGTGCTGGTTCGCGGCGATGATGCCGGTGAAGCTGCCGCGCTTGGGCTCGCTGCGGATCACTTGCCGAATCTTTGGGAGACGGGCAAGCAAAATCTTTCTATAGAAGAAATCCGCTACGATGTGCATCGCTTCTTTTCGTTGCGCTCGTCATCGGGGCAAGCCGCCGTCGCGCTGTACCGGCTCGACAAATGGGCGGAAGGAATAAAAGGTGCCCGCAATGTCGAAGCGAAAGTCTATGTCGACGTCGCCGATCCGGGTTTGAAGGATCTGGTTCGCAATGAGCTTCGAGCGCGTCTCAATGTGACCGACGCCAAGGTGGAGACCGGTAGCCTTCATGCCGGCACCCAGTGCTGCGACAAGCTTCCCGCGCTGCACTATCGCGAGCCCGGCTATGCGTTTCATCAAGGCGCGCCGGCGTTTCAGGAAGACATCGTGATCCCGTGGGAAGGCACGCGGCTGTTGAACGCGGTGAAGGGCGCGCTGCCGAAACTGAAAGCAGGCGAGCCGGTGAAGCTGGCTGCGCGCGTGAGTGAAGGGCCCGAAGTCCGGCTGCGACTGAAAAAACAAATTGAAGAAATGCTGCCGAAATCGAGCAGCGTGGTCGTGCTGTGCGCGTACAAGCAAGGCGTGAGCTGGCTGATGGACGAAATCGCGCCCCAGCTTAAAGGCAAACACGTGGTGTCGCTGAAAATCGAGTTTAAAAAGAACCAGGACAGCGCGGGAATGCGCGTGATGTTTTCACCCGCGCGATGGGTTCAGGAACTTTATCCCGTTGACGAAATGTTGGCGCGTGAACTGGCGATCCCGCTCGAGAAAATCCAGCTCGACGAATTCGAGGCGCCATCCTCTTCATCAGCGGCCCCAACTTATCGCGTTCACGCCTACGATGTTGCCGGAAAAGAACTGCTCGCGCGCGAGTTCACCGTCTCCACCGTCGAGCGCCCCTACAACGGCGTCATGCCCGAATACGAAAAAGTCGAGGTCGACACCGGCTGGGTGCGCATGGAGTCCGGTGGACGCGACAGCGGATCGGCTCCGCATGTCGCCCTCGATCAGCGCATCGCCACCGACATCGAGGAGTTCTGGGATCACTATCAAAGCCAAACCCTGCCCAAGATTTTTCGCACCATCATGGCGGGCGTTCATGGCGAGCTGCGGCCGGAATTCGCGCCGCCGTTCGACACGCTCAAGATCGACTTTCACCTGAGCGAGCCGAACTACGAACTGGGAATCGACAAAGAGCGCATCTCGTCCCTGGAAGCACTTCAGGAAGACACGTATTATTCCACCGAAAATTTCCTGAACATGATGGGCGATCTGGAAACCGGCCGCGCGATCACCTATGTGGGACGAATCATTCCTATCGTGCATGCCTCCGACGACGGCAAGGACGGTCACGTACATATCGAGTTTTACGCGAAGCCCGCCGGCAATCCGATGGTCGAACTCGCATGGACCGACGCGCAGGGCAAGCGTCATCAGCTCAAGCGCGACCTGTGGGTGTTGCAGGGCGCGATGCAGCCTCGCTTGATTCAGGCTCGCGTCACCAACGGAGAAGCCGGCCCGGAGAGCCTCTCCTGGATTCTCCCGGCCGATTTCAAAGACGACAAGTACGACGAGTGGATCAACGTGGAAGGAAAAGACCAGGTGGAGCGCAGCATCTTCCCCGTCGAGCAGGCGCGTGGACAGCTCCACTGGATCGAACAGATGCACGCGGCTGGGCTGTACAGGAATGAGCTGGCGTATCCGCACCTGAAGCAGATGGGATTCGAGTTCGAACTGCCGCTGCCCTTGAGCGCGAAGATCGACACGCCCGCGCCCCGCCAATACGCATCACTTAACATCCGCCCTGCGGCGGATGCACGTCCGATGATCGCCAACTACGCCGGCCGGCTTCATCGATCGCAACTGGTGCAGTGGGACGAGCCGATCAGTCCCGATGAGCAGGCTTCTATCCTGGCGGAGCTCGCAAAAAGCGCCGGTGTCGACGTTTATTGGATGGGCCGAAGCTATCTCGGCGAGAATCTGTGGGCAGCCGACGTCACTCTGCCGACGCCGTCGCAATTGCGCTCCGCGGCGAAAGAGACGACGCTCAAAGCGACCATCGTGTACTCGGGGCGCCAGCACGCCAACGAAGTTTCGAGTACCAGTCACATATTGAAACTCGGCGAGCAGCTCGTGAACGACGCGCAGACGAGGGCAATGCTCAAGCAGGTCAACGTGGTGCTGCATCCCATCACCAACACGGATGGCGCCGAACTTTCGGTGCAGCTTGCCGAAATCACTCCCAACAACATGCTGCATCCCGGCTATCACGGCGCGCTCGCCGCGGATGTTTCCAGCGGCCAGACGGATCTTGATCCGGTGTATCCCGAGTCGCGAACGCGGCGCCAGTTGCTCGAAGCCTGGCTGCCCGATGCGTTTCTGAATCCGCACGGGTATCCGTCGCACGAATGGGTGCAGCCGTTTTCGGAATATTCAGGCTGGGTGACCAATCGGCAGGGCGCGAACAACGGCCGGACCTGGTGGATTCCCCGCGGCTGGTTCACCAGTCTCGCGTATCTTCGCGACGAGACGCATCCCTATAGCGAAAAGGTCACCTACGAGATTCGCGATCGGATCGTGGAGGCGGAAAGAAACGTTCCCGGTCTGCTGGATCTGGAATCGCGAATGAACGCGCGCTATCAGCGCTTCGGTCAGCGCTGGCAGCCGGAAGACATGCAGCAGCCGCTGGTCAACGGAATTCGAATCTACATGGCTCTGAAAGGCTCAGGCGGGGGCGGGCGCGGTGGTGCCGCTGGAGGCGCGGGTGGCGGCGCAGCGCCCGGCAGCGGAGGCGTCGGTGGAATTTCGCCCGATGTTACCTGGGATTCCGGTTACACCGAAGCCCCGGATGAAACCGCGCACGGCGATTACATGAAGCTGATGGCGTCGGCCGGGCTGGCCTTCGATCGCGTGCACCTGGAGTACCTCGCCAAGGGCAAACTGCGCATCAATCGCACCGAACGTGAACAAGGCGGGAAAGTGACCTGGCGCGTCGAGCGCCTGCGCCCAAATCTTCCCGCAACGGAATCGGAGCCCGCGGGACGAGGGATCGCGACGGGTGGATCAAACGATCGGGACCGGTAGTGAGTTGGTGTAATCCTGGCTTTCACACAGCACCAAGAACCTCACCGCCCGAGTCCGCTATAATCCCCTGCTATGACCACCCCGCGCGCTCTCTGTCTTGTTGGATCGCTCGCCTTCGCGACCGTCGCATTTGCCCAGGCGCTTAATTTCACAGCTGGGCTCGAAGTCACCTCCAAGCTCGGCGTGAAATTCTATTCCCTGGCTGACGAAAAGGGCGTGATCGCCGACGCTCAGAAGAATCTCGCGGCCGACCCCAAGAATCCCGCCTTGCTATTGAAACTGGCGCAGGCGCAATTCTCCGTCTGGGAAAACAAGGAGGCCGCCGAAACGCTGACCCGCGCCCTGGTCATTTCACCAAAAAATGCCGACTTTCTGATCGAACGCGGCCACCGCGAACTCCCCTTGCGCGAGTTCACGAAAGCGCGCGCCGATCTGACGCGTGGAGCCGCGCTCGCGCCCAAGAACATGGCGGCATATTATCACCTGGGTCTCGCGAATTATTTTCTGGGCGAGTTCGCGGAGTCCGCCGACGCCTTTCATCACGCCGTCGAAACCGCGCCCTCCGACGATGAACGCATCAACGCGACCAACTGGCTGTATGCCTCGCTCCGCCGCGCTGGAAAAAAGGACGAGGCTGCCAAGGCGCTTGAAGCAATCCCGCCGGAAATGACCAATACGGCGCCGCACACCCGCTTCTATCTCAATCTGGTCCGCTTTTTTCAAGGCAGGATGAGCGAATCCGATGCGCTTCCTCCCGAACCGCCGGCCGGCAACACGGATCAGGAGGTGGAACTGCCCTTTGACACGGTCGCGTACGGCATCGGGAACTGGCACCTGTACAATGGCGACACAGCCAAAGCGCACGAGTACTTCCGCCGTATCATGAAGGGACACGTGTGGGTCACCTGGGGGTTCGTTGGTTCGGAAACCGAGCTCTTGCGCAAGGGCAAGTGACCGATTCCGAAACCAGCGTTCCGCCTGTTTGACTAAATCGGCGCGACGAACAACGGCGTCGTCGTCGGGGCAGCGGAACCCGCTTCCGGTTCCACCGTCACCGCAATCGCGTCGCCGCTCGATAGATTGAGCGGACCGGAGAGCATGTGGTACGCCGTCCCCGAATCCGTGGATTGGAACAGTCCGGCCGGCTGCGGAGCGCCGCCTTTCGGGATCAACCACATCTCGAAAATCCGTCCGGGCGTCAATGGCGGAAGATTGGTCGCGATCAGCAACACGCCGCGCCGCGGATTCACGAAGATGTTGCCGTGCGCCGGTTTGTTCTTCCCGAATCCGACCTGCTGCGTCTCCGGCTGATTCAGGAAACTGAGCGCCTGCATCATGTGATCGCGCTCGGCGCCGATTTGGAGGATGGTCCTGCGTGCGTCGGCCAGTTCCGCCGACCCGCGCCGCTCCTGGACGCTCATCCACAACGCCAGCACCAGCATGCATGCCGCCGCCAGCGCCGCCGCCCAAGCCCAGCCGGTGTGGCGAACCCCCACGGCCGCCATCACGCGGCGTTTCAATAGTGCCGGCGGCTTCATCTCGGGGGCTGCGCTCAACACAGCGGCATTGGTCGCCAGAACGTCGCGGAGGCTCTGGCGGCACGCCTCGCATCCACCACCCAGATGCGCGTCGATCTCTTTCCGCTCCTCGTCTTCAAGAACCCCGAGCGTGTATAGCTCGTACATTTCTCTCAGCTCCTCACACCTCATGCGATGGCCGCCTCCGTCAGCTCCTCCCGGAGGATTTTCAGCGCACTACGCACCCAGGTCTTTACGGTTCCGAGCGGTTGCTTCATCTGCGCCGCCATTTCGGTCTGCGACAAGCCTTCGAAATACGCGAGCTCGATTACCATGCGCTGGTTCGTACTTAGCTTCTCCAACGCGCCCTTGATCCGCCGAGCCCGATCTATGGACAGCGCACTGTCGGAAAACTCGCAGAACAACGCCGGGTTCTCCACTTTATCCAGCTCCAGTGAGCCCGCCGCCATGCGCCCGTCGATGGAGCGCAGATAGTCGATGGCCCGATTACGCGCCACCGTCAGAATCCACGGCCCCAGCGCGCCCTTCTGCCGGTCGAAGGACTGGACCCGATTCCAGACCCGCAGGAAGGTTTCCTGGACCAGGTCCTCAGCCGCAGCGCCGTTCCGCACGATACGGTAGATCAGCGAGTAGGCCAGGCGGCCGTAGCGATCGTACAAATCCGACATCGCGTGCGGATCGCGCTCCTTCAGGCGTCGCACCAGATCGGACTCATCCTTGAAGCGCATCACCACCTGGAATATCCCATAGGCCAGCGCCACGGGAATCAGCTTCACGCAGGCCCTATGATGGTCTGTCCCGTGAAAGAGGTCTAACGATGGCGCCATCGGCATTCTCCACCACTGTATACGCATTCGGCCCGGATTCGGATTGCGCGGCGGCCGAACGGGGCGATTATAGCGCACAGCTACAGGCTTAGCCTGAATCCGTCGTTAACAAATTGGCGCTGCGTATTCCGGTCGTACCCGAACCTTCGTGCGTTATGCTTTAGTGACCGATGCGCTTCTCTCCTTTGATCCTGGCCGTGGGGATGTGTGCATCATTCGCGCCGCGCGCGATTTCGCAAACCACGCAGGGCCTGATCGCGGGGCGGATCGTGAGCTCACGGACAGGGCTCCCCATCGAGCGCGCGAGAGTGCTCTATGCCGGACGGGACGGAACCATCGGTGGCGAACAATTGAGCGACTCCGATGGCTACTTCACTCTGCCGCTGCTCTCGCCCGGGTTCTATCATCTGCGGATCGAGGCGGCCGATTTTCAACCTCAGGAATTGGCCGAAGTCGAGCTGGCCGTAGCCGGCCGGCTGGATGTCGACTTTCGGCTCCGGCCCCTCAACGACGTGTGGGAGGCGGGGCAGTACAACAGCGTATTCCTTCCCGGCACGCAAACCATCGTTGCGTTCTTTGGTCCCGACGTGGATACCAGCCGGTCCGAGATACTGCCTGGTTTCGAGGCCCTGCGCGGGGCCGCGACATCGCTGGATTCATCCATATCCACCGTGGTTGACCAGCAACTCCTCGCTAATTTGCCGCTCAACGGACGCGACGTCTACGCACTCCTCGCGCTTCAGCCCGGGGTCACTTCTGATCTAAGCACCGCTCGCGGGTTAGGGCTGGCCGTAGCCGGGCAACGGCCCTCGGCCTCCAACTTTCTATTAGACGGCCTCGAAAACAATAACTACTTGGTCACCGGACCACTGCAAACATTGGTTCCGGAAGCCGTGGAGGAGTATCGAATCTCGACCAACAATTACTCGGCGGAGTATGGCCGCACCTCCGGATTCCTGGCAAATGCGATCACGCGGTCGGCCGCGGCACGCTGGCATGCGCTGGCCTACGACAATCAGGAATCGGATGTGCTGGATGCCAACGGATTTCAGGAGAATGCATCAGGGATTTCGCGCGCGCCTTTGAAGCAAATTGAACCGGGCTTTTCGGCCGGTGGACCGATCCTCCGGAATCGTCTGTTCATCTCCGGGCTCTTCGAACTGGACCGCTATCGTACCAAGACGGACCCCGGTTACATCATTGTTCCGACCACTGCCTTTCTGGCCGAGACTGCGCCAGGCGGTGCCGCGCGGGCACTGCTCACCCAGTACGCTCCGCCGGTCTCCAACGCAACTCAGCCCCTGATTGAACTCCTGGTGGAACCGCCGGTTGGGATCAATCAATGGCTCGCCACGCCCCGCGCCGATTACCTGCGGAACGACGGCGCCGATCGCTTCATGTTCCGAGCCTCTGTGGAGCGTAACAATCAGCCGGATTTCCTGTGGACGCCCTACCCTGATTTCGTCACGCCCTTAGCGACCAACTCCAGCAGCACTGGCAGCTCCTGGCTACACTCCTTCAATCCGCGGCTGACCAGCGAAGCCCGCATCGGTTTTACAACCGACCTGATCGGTTTCAATCGACCCCACCCGGATGTGCCGTTGCTGGTATCCGGCGATGGAGCCACACTCCCGGGAAGTCCCGCTGCATATTCCTTCCAAAATAGTGGCCGCAACATCGAGCTGGTGGATAATCTGATCTGGACTCGCGGCCACCACGTGTTCACCGCGGGCGGAGGTTTTCTGGCGCGAACTCTTTCGGGTTACACAACTGCCGGCGAGGACGGGTACTTTGCCTTCACGAACACGATGGACTTTGCTCAAGACCAGGCCCAGCAGTTTCGAATCGCCCGCTTGAGGCAGGATCCGTCGGAGAATGCCGCGCCGGATTACAACCGCCAGTATCGCTATGAGCAATATTTTCTGTTCGCCCAGGATAGCTTCAAGGTGTCGCCGAAGTTAGTGATCAATTTGGGCTTGCGATACGAGAATTTCGGAGCACCCGTCAATACCGGAAGCGTGAAGGACGCGCTGCTGCAACTCGGCCAGGGAAACGATTTCGTGGAAAGAATCGCTGCCGCCAAAATCGTATATCCGGGATCGGGAGACCAGCCTTTGTACGACGCCGATAACAAAGATTTCGCGGTCCGCGCCGGGTTCGCCTACAGTCCGCAGAGCAATTCCAGTATCGTTCTCCGGGGCGGCTTTGGGATATTCTATGACCGGCCTTTCGACAATCTGTGGGAGACGTTGCAGGCGAACAACCTGCTGCTGGCGACTTCCAATCCCGGCCAGAACGTTCTCTTTCAACTTCCTGTGGCGCAAGCCGCCGCTGGCCTCAATCCGCCAGTCTCGGCGTTTACATTCTCACAGGCGGATCTCCTGACCTTCTTTCAAAAGAATCTCCGGAATGGTTACGCGGAGAACAGTTTCCTGGGCCTTGAGCAGCGATTCTCGGACCACTTCACCGCGCAAACGAATTTCGTCGGATCATTCGGCCGTGAACTTCTTACCTCGGATATTGTGAATCGACCGTTAAGCGCGCCAACTGGAGTCGACTTTAACGAAGCGAATTCTAAATTGCCGATGCTGGTGTATCGCGGGAATCAGGGGATTTCCGATTATTATGGCGGACAGGCGATCGTTCGCTATCGCAGCTCCAACCTTCAGGTTCAAATTGCATACACTCTGAGCCACTCCATCGACAACCAGAGCGATCCCCTGGCCCAGGCGTTTCTCAATTTCAACTTCGTCAATCCTGGATCCAACGGACAAGGTCCGGCGGCTTTTACCCGCCAGTTCGACAGCCAAGGCGATCGAGCGAACTCCGATTTCGATCAAAGGCACAACCTGGTCGCGTATGGTGTCTGGGAGGTTCCGGCGATGTTCCCGTCGTCCCGCGTGGCCCCATACACTCGCAACTGGACCGTCGGGACGGTAGCAGCTTTCCGGTCCGGATTCCCTTACAGCCCCCTGGCAACTGCGCCGTTCAACGGAGGTGGCCAGTATTATTTCAACAATCGTCCCGACCTGGTGGGCGGCGTGCCGGCCGTCAGTAACGCTGCGCCGCCGTGCGACAACGCTGTTGCCCCATGCGGCGGCGGAGTTCAAATTTTGAATCCGGCTGCTTTCACCGCGCCGCCTGCCGGTCAGTTAGGCGCTATCGGGCGGAACGCGTTTCGCGGACCTGGATTATATAGCGTCGATATGTCTCTAGCGCGGCGCTTTCCGCTCGAATGGCTCGGCGAAGCGGGTCGTCTCACACTTCGAGCAGACGCGTTTAACCTGCTCAATCATGCCAATTTGAACAACCCGAATGTCCTGTTCTGTCCCGTGTGCGCCAATTTTGGCTTCGCGTCTTACGGACGGCAAAGTAGCGACAACAGTGGGTTTCCCGCAACAACACCTTTGCAGGAAACGCCCCGAATGATCCAGCTTGTGGTGCGCGTGGAGTTTTGATCGAGCAGGCCAGTCGAACTGTTCGGCTCCCGGAATGCCGTTTGGAGTCATCACAAGATAGCGGTCACGCTCGCACGAATTCCAATAATGTTCCCATGTCCGCTCAATAGGGCGCCTGGCGGTTGGTGAATTTACGGCCAGCCTCGGCGGCGTCTGCGTTCCCCGCGCCGATCATGACCCCTTCCTTGATCATTTCGACTACGTTGCTGGCATTCACGGTATTCAGGAAGAACAGATGGTTGGCCTTCACGGCCGCGAAGACTTTGGCCCGCGCTGCCGCCATTTTCGGATCGTTCACTGCCGCGCTTCCCCCCTTGATCCCCAGGGAGAGCGCCATGTCTCCAGGACCCCATTCGGCGAAGGCCAAGCCTGGAATCTTCAGATTCTGTTCCACGCTGGCCAGCGCGTACTTGTCTTCCTCCTTCACGCCCAGCAGCAATTCGCCGTTTGGATTGAGGGGCCACGGATCGGCCTTTGCCTCGTACTCGGCGGTCGAAACGCCCCAGATCTGGGCTGCGGTCGGCGACCCGTGCTCTCCGCGGCGGCCTTCCTGCAACCCTTCCTGGCCGATCCCCTGCTCCCGATTCGGAAAGCGACACGCTTCAACGAACGCTCGAATCGCCCCAGGAGTGTCCGCGTGCGTCAACAGCACGCCATGAACTCCGGTTGCCAGCACCTGCTGGAACATCCAGGCGTTAGCACGGACAGTCATTTCATCGGTACCGTTGACGGGCACGTTGACGATCACCGCGGGTGTGCGATGGCCGCTCCTGGTGGGGCCACCCGCTACCAGTCCCCTCATGTATTCCTGCAAGCCTTTGACGTCGAATGGCGCATGCTCCATGTCGTAGCTAATGTAATCGGCCCATGCCTGGGCGTCTTTCTTGCCCTGCTCGAACGTACCTTCGGTGCCCGAATGCGAACCGGTGTAGTAGATAGGCTGGCCCTGGCTCAACAGCTCGATCGCCCGGTTGATGCGTTTGGGCCTGGGCGGCGCCGATTGAGCGCTGGCCGCAACCACACCGAATGTCACGCTGAATATCAGGGCCATCGCGACGGATAAGCAGCAGTTTCGTCTCACAGTGCGCTTCATAACCTTATCTCCCTTCTTCGGATCGCTCGTATGGAGCTGTCGATCAATGATAGTCAGATGGGGGGGCTCTGCGGATGAAGCGCCGGAGATCGTGGTGAAAGGTATTCGGACCAGGCGCCGATTCTGGATGGTTAACTCCTGGTGGTCAGCGTCCAGTCAGCTCGATATTGCCATTAAAATACGCGCCGTCTTCCAACACAAACGAAGGGGTTCTGATCTGGCCCGTCAAGGTGCCGTCCCGGCACACCGTGATGCTCCCGGCGTTCACGTCCGCCGCAACGTTGCCGCCTGGTTCGATGACCAGCCGGCAGCCGTCTATGGCCAAAGTCCCTTCCAGTACTCCGCGTATGGTCATTCCTTCGCCACTGGAGACCACGCCGCTGATCAGCACAGTTGCGCCGATGACCGTAGATTCCAGTGTCCTCGTAGTTCCAATGGGTTCAACTGCAACGGGTTCAGTGGTTTTTCCTTCCTGAACCGGTGGCGGCTGAGTCTCCCGTTGACGTGCCTTGCGGTCGACTCGAAAAATCGACCGCTTCCAGCAATTGCGGCAATCATAGCGCCCGTACCCCCGCTTCTCCAGCATGTGGTCGAACGAGGTCTTTTTGTGCGGCTGCCAAAGATCTTTTGAGCCGCAGGACGGACATCGTAACTTCATTGGATCAAAGGGAGAGTCTAACAGAAGTACGGTGCGCTCCCGATTCTTCGGCTGCCGCTGGCCCGCGTATTGGCGGGGACCGGGTTCGCGCCCTTGATCATGATGAACGTGTTCTGGGCGATGGCGGCCCCGCCAGTTGTCTACCGTGACCGAAGTGATCAGCGGCCTGCTGCTCGGTGTTGTCCTCCGTCACATTCGCCCGACCCTATTCGCGGACGCTCAAGCCGTGGGCGCAGGGTCGTCCGCGGGAAGGGCCGCTCAAAGGGCATTCGAATCGCCACGCTCGCAAGCCGTGGACTAATGGTCAAGGCCGATGCCCGCGGGGGCATCCTCCAGCATGACCGCGCGGCGCGACACTGTAACGTAACCGCGATTCGCCGCAACATTTGCCAGTTCATGAAAAAGGCGACGGCTGTTCGGCAACCCGGCGTGCTTCGCTCGCATGGCGAGGGCGAATTCCTCCGCCAGATCAAGCCCGGGATTTCGCAGGCTCGCGATTTTCGCTTTAAGGTCTGGGGGGAGGACCACTCCCGAATCCGCGGCAAGCCTCCACTCCGCGAGCCGGGCAAATGCCGCCGGAAGTTGGTTGGGCGTAAGCGCGGCGCAACGCTCTGCTTCCAAGGACGCGGCGAGGGCCTCGTCGCGCCTTCCCAACATTTCGAGGGCGTCCGCCTGCGCCGTCAGCGCCTGGGCCGATTCGACGTCAAGGTTGGCTTTGGCGAAAGCCGCGGCAGCGCTCTTCGCGGCCTTATTCGCTTCTTCGAACTGTCCCCCGGCCAGCAGCAACTCAGCGCGAGCCAGCGCTACCGATCCCGCCAGTTCCGGAACTGGTCCTGCGGAGGCCTCGGCTAGAAGACTCTCGGCTCGCTTCAGGTCACCGCGAACAGTCAGGATGGAGCTCAACTCAACCAGCGACAGAGTGAGCGGCTCACGCCCGTTGGTAGGCCGGAGCGTGGCTACAGCGCTCTCCGCTAGACGTTGGGCTTCGTCCAACCGGCCGGCCGACAGCGCAATGGTCGCCCGCATGCGCGACACGTCACCCAGATCTTCTTGCGCGCTCGCGTCGCGGGCCGCTGCTTCCGCGTTTTCGAGCAGTTGGAGAGCATCGGAGGACCGTCCGATCTCGATGTACAGATCGGCCAAGTTGGTCTGTACCTCACTGGGGGAATGGCCGGTTTCTATCTCTAGAGAGATCGCTTCGCGCAGATTTTGCTCGGCCTGCTGCCACTCCCTGCGGGAACGGGCAACTACGCCCAGCCCGGTCAAAATCTTCGCGATTTCGGTGCGGTCGCCGAGTTCCCGCGCAATCGCGAGCCCGTTCATGTAGGACTGCTGGGCGGCCGAAAAATCCGCATAGTAGAACTGCGCATTACCACGAATGCGCCATGCCTGGCTGACGCAGGACCGGTCGCCGATTTCCTCGCAACGGGTACGGGCTTCGGTGAGAACCGCGGCCGATTTCAGGTCACCGAGCGTTTGCATGGCGCCGCCCTCCAGCAGCCGAGCCCGGGCGTACAGATATCGCGCTCCCCGCGACGCGGCTTCCTCGGCGGCGCGATGCGCATACTCCCGGGTGCGCGAAAAGTTGGCGACGCCGCCGGCGTTCTGGGCTTCAAGAAGATCGATGCGGGGATCCTTCCCGGCTGGACCGGGAAGACCACGCAACGTCTGTAGCGTCGCGCTCGCGTTTGCAAACTGGCGGCCCCGCGTTTGCGCGCGGGCAAGGTTCAGCCCGTCTTCCAAGCTGTCAGGAAACAGCTTCCATACGTTCGTGTAGATTTCGATGGCCCGATCCCACTGCTGAAGAATCGTGCGATAGCGCGCTTCGATTCCAAGTTGATCCAGGCGGCCGAGTGCCTTCGAAAGCTCATAGGCGCGCTGATATTCCTGGCTCGCGCGCGCGTTGTATCCCAACGCGGTCCATGCGTCCGCGAGCGCGGCACGGATCAGCGCGTTACTACCATCGGCTGCAACCGCGGCTTCCAGATGATCGCGCGCGGTCATGGGATCCATCAGCCGCAGCGCCTTCAATCCTTCGGCATATTCGCGCATCGCACTGGTCGTGGGGAAAGCGGGCATTGCGTCGGGAGTTGCGTTGACGCCGAGCTCCGCTCGCAATTTGGTCCCCAGCCGCGCCGTCAAATCGAGCAGATCCCGCGCCGGCCCTTCATCGATAATTGTCCCGGAACGGTCGCCGGTGCGCGCGTTGTACAATCCCAGGTCGACGCGCACCCGGCAGTCCGGGCACGCACCGATCACGACGTACGATCCCAGGACAAAAGTGTCGGCGACGAAGGTCTCGCGCGCCGACCGAAACAAGCGGCTTTGATTGGCGCCCTCGGAAGTGTTTCCCAAGTCGCTTTGCCAGCGGAACACATCTTCCGCGGGGATCGTCCCGATCTTGTCCCCGGCGGCCAGCTCCGAAGTGAGCAGCTCGGACAGGGCCGTCTGCATCCACGCCTCGCTCGAGGCTTTAGACAGATCCCGTATCCTCAGCACTGCGACGGAATGTCTGGACGGCCTGGTCCCGTCGGAGCGGTAACGGAGCCAAAGGCCAATGCCGATGAAAAGGGCCAGGCACGCGGCCGCAACCACCATGAACCGGGCGCGCCACTGCTTCGGCTCACTGGTGTGACGGTCGGCTTTCTTGTCCGGCTCCGAGGAAACAATGTCCGAGGAAATGGCGGTCAGGGCCGGGTCGATCGCCAAAACTTTGGCTACGAACCGGTACCCCTTGCCGGGATCCGTGAAAATATACCGGTTCTCTCCGCGTTTCTCTCCCAGCACCTTGCGCAGCGTCGAGATGCTTTGGGTCAGGTTGTTCTCTTCCACCGCAGAGCCTTCCCAGACACGCTCCAGCAGTTCCTCTTTGGGGACGGTTTCACCGGCTCGCTCCACCAGCAAAACCAGTGTTGCCAGAGGCTTGGGCATTAGAGGAACCCGCGAGCCGTCCTTCAGCAGCGAACCTTGGATGGGGAAGAGTTCGAATTGATCGAAACGATAATTCCGAGGCTGCGCCGCGGTGCTGGAGCTCATTACAGCGGCCTTTCAGAAAATTTCAGAACGTCCTAAGGACATTTGATGCGACCGAGGAGTATTAGTATATCAGCCTGTCGGGAAGGCTACTTTGCTGAGCTATCAGGTGTCGTTTTTCCGCTGCGTTCTTGGCTGCGGAGACTTCGGCTTTTACGTTTGAGGACGGCTCCAAGCGAGTGCCATTGCCAACGGGCTGGGAGTTCGCGAAATCAAGAGGAGGGCTTATCTGTGCTTGGCTTCCGTCCACTAACTCGCTACCGTCGACAGCCAGAATTCCTGCCGCTCGGCATCATCTTCTTCGTGGCGCTATGCGCGCTTTGCCTGCCTGCGGCCGCCCAAAATAGCGAGCCGTATTTTAACTACATCCTAAATATTTCGCCCGGCGATGTGCTTATTGGCGGCGGAGGTGCCAGGCCAGCCAAGAGTCTTGAAGAGATAAAACACGATTTCTCTCAACCTTCGTCTCTAGAAGGACACGTAGTCTCGGCCGGTGGCGCCCTCGCGGTCGATTGTTACACCACCAACGGGGATGTTCCCGCATTCGCGCCTGACCTCAGCCAATATGGAGTCACTTCCTGTCAGAAGGCCTCTTCGTACAACTTACCCATAACTTTGACGACCGACGCCTACCACAGCAGCGCTAATACCGTGTCCGGCAACGTGACCAGTATTTCACTGAGTATGGTCGCTTCGCCAGCGAATACTATCCCGCCCGGTGGGAAGGGAGTCATCCACTCGACGCTTGTCTTGGGGTTTGTGAGCTACGCTCAGGTGTTCCAGGCACCGGTTCCTCCAGGTTCAACCATTACCTTGACGTTCAGTGCAACGGGAACTGGACCGGGAGTCGTACCCGCCGGGGAGGGGAATGTCGAGGCGATCGCGTTCGCTTCGAGCGACTGCTCCGATCCGAGTTGTTCCGTGTCTGGGGGCGTGGAAACTCCGGGGTCCGACGCCCAGACCTTTACGTTGGGTCCGCTGACGATTGGGCCGTCGGGACAATACACCCTATCGGCACAGTTGCAGACCATATTTCTGGGCATGCTAAGCCAGAGCCTAACCTCCGCTCCGCCTCTCACCATCACCCTCAACATGGGGTGCAATTTCCAGGCGATTGATGTGCCGGATCCCGGGACTGTTTCCGGTTCCTGGTGGAACTTCGACTACGACGTCAGCGACGAGAATGGGCTGGAGGTCAAGAATGTTACCCTGGGCGCGCGCCCCATGGCGGCTCAGATGAGCGCGCCTTTTTTCAATCTCATCACCACCGATTTTTCCGGGTCCAACTGCTCGCTCGAACCAGACGGCGACGGAGATTGCTCCAGCAAGCTGGTGGCTTACGCGCAAACTTCAACCGCGGTCAGTGCAATTTACGTCGTGAGCAACATTCCCTCGGACACGGCCAGTTGCCTGGTCATCACGGAAAACTTCGAGTTTGACCCGCCCGTGCCGGGCGACCTGTGCGAGCCCACTGCGAATGTCGGCTGCGCGCGCTTCAAGCCCAGTGTCTCGTATGTATATTTGCCGGACGAACCAAGCAAGCAGCTGAGCTCCATTGAGATCCCGATGCGCTTTGATTTTACGGACGGGAATCCGGTATCGTCGAGCTCCTTGATCCTGCAACCGCAGTCGGTTGCGGTGGGGCTCGACAACACCACCAGCGGCCTTCCCATATTTCCTTTTGGCAATCCGGTCCCGATGGAACAATATATTCCGAACGTAATTGAAAACGGCAACGCTACCGGCCAGGCGGACAGTTTTCTCCAAACCTATCTGGGGATAGTGGACGAGCCGGCGACCATCGGTTCCGTTACGGAGTGCTCCACGTGTGTACATGTCCACTGGCGCTGGGACACGTCCTTCGGCTCGATACCCGGATTCGCCGACAACGGCGGCAATCCCCTGATTCCGCCGGGATCGACGCAAACGGTGGACATCGCCGTGACCGGATATCCGGATGACATGGATAGTGACTGCGCGAACCAATCCCACGGAGGGGCTCTCCCCGGCCAGCCGACCGTGTTCTGGTATTGCGGGAAAGGCAATCAAAGCTTCGACACGTTCTTCTCGCACGGCGGCTTCTTCAATCCCCTCCCGGGCGGCCAGCCGATTCCGAATATCACGGTGACCAGGGGCGGATTCCGCATCAACAAGGCAACCGCCGAATGGACACAGCTCATCACGCTGACCAACAACGGCACGAACCCGCTGCCCTCGCCCGTCGCACTGGTGTTTGAATCCCTGAGCCCGACCGCGACGCTGGTAGGTTCCGCGGGAGTGACCACGACGGTGACACCGCTCGGGTCTCCCTACCTGTTTGCCCCCATCTACAGCTTCGCTCCGATTCCCGTCGGGCAATCAGTGACCATGACGGTCAACTTTGCGAACCCGAAAAATGCCGCGATCAACTACTCCTTGCAGGTGCTCGCCGCGGTTCAGCCGTAGAGATTATCTATATGTTGCTAATCTATATGCCGCGAATCATCTTTATCGGCGTTCTCGCCGCCGCGTCCCTGGGCGCGACTTCCACCTATAACGTCACTATTAGCACCCCGAGTGACGCCTCGGGAACAATTACCGAAGACGTTGGCTACCTGGAGTGGGATTTCATCACCGGCGGAGGACCACAAGTAAACGTCGTCGGGATAGAGGATTTCACGAGCGACGGAACCCTCGGCGACGTGTCGACGCAGTTGATTACAGAAGAGTCCCCAGGGTATGTTTTCGGTACTACTGCCAGCCCCGTGTTCATCGGCCCGACATCTGCCGCGGTCATGATCGTCGATCCGGTCAACTCCCCGTTCGACGCATACGCGATCGAATTCACGTTCGGCACGACCATCTCATTTACACTGAACGCGACCCAAAATGCGCCGGGCCCCTCGTCGTCGCCCGATGAGCTTTCGTTTTTTCTCTACGAGTCGGACGATATGACGCCGCTGATCGCCACCAGCGACCCGAGCGGCTCAGATTCGCTCCTGGACTTGGATATCGACGGAAGCACCAACGGCGTACCGTTGGTCTACTCCGCTACCGATGGTTCTGGAGTCACTGCGACTATGACTCCGTCCGGGGGCACTTCGGTTCCCGAGCCGTCCACTTGGCCCGTCCTCGCGATTCTGGCCCTCCTGCTGAGATGCACGTCCATAGGCCGCGCGCTGAGAAGGATTTTGTAATTTGACAATGCCCACCGAGGAGTGCAAGTATATACCACCCTCCGGGAACGCTTCTTTATGCGCTATCAGTCCGGCGTCCAGAAAATTTCAGAACGCCCTGATGCGCCGGAGAGTATAGTGTATACGAGGCGCCGACCAGAATGGAAAACTCCGGCGGTTGACTGGCGCGCAAGCGTTCTTTCGTTTGGGGGTATTACTTTGCGTCGTTTACTCGCCCTATTCTCTGTCCTGGCGACAGCGGTGACGGTGCCGATCGTGTTCGCCCAACCTGTAAGCAGTGAGTCACCGTCACTTTCGCGCATGGCGGTGGGCCACGAACACGTCCGGCCCACTTCCTTTGTCGAAAACCAGGGACAAGCCCCCAAGGGCGTCCTCTTTCAGGCACAGGGTGCTGGATTCGAAGCCTCATTCAGCCGTGACAGTTTCGTGTTGCGCCTGTTCCGAGCCAATCCCGAAGCGGCGGGTTCCGCGAAGCCATCGGCCGGAGTCGCGGGCTTGCCCAAGATGCCTGATCCCACACGCATCTCCGTCACCGAGCAGCGCATCTCGCTTGCCGGCGCCAGTCCGAGCGCCCGAATTGAGCCGCTCGACCCACTGCCGGGCAAAATGAATTTTTTTCGCGGCAACGACCCCAAACGCTGGGTCCGGGGACTCGCCACCTACGCCCGGCTACGCTACAAGGATGTCTACCCGGGCGTCGACCTTCTGTTTTATTCCAATCAAGGAAAACTCGAGTACGATTTTGTGGTCGCTCCGGGCGCCGACCCAAGCTCTATCCGCCTGCGAGTGGAAGCCGGCCGTTCCGTACACATCACTGAGAATGGGGTGCTGCAAGTGGGCGAGGGTGGCGAGGCTGTATTGCACCGTCCCATGCTTTACCAGAACCTGGGCTCGGGTAAACAGGCCGTCGAAGGGAAATTCGTCACTTTGGCCGACAATACCGTCGGGTTCGAATTCAGTAAATACGACCGCAGTAAAACGCTCGTGATCGATCCTACGCTGAGCCTGTTGTACTCGACGTATTTAGGCGGCTATCATGATGACGAAGCGACCGGAATCGCACTCGATGCACAGAACAATTCGTACATCGTCGGATTCTCGCAATCGCCGACTTATCCGGTTAGTGGAAGCGCCTACCAGACGATTAGGAAGAACGATACCCTGCTCCTCGCGAATAACGTCATCACCAAGATCAGCCCTTCCGGCGTGCTGCTCTATTCGACCTTTCTGGGCGGCAGCACAGGCGAGACCTCGGGTGGAATCGTGCTGGATTCACAAGGCAATGCCTATATAGCCGGCTTTACGCAGTCCAGGGATTTTCCGGTCACGGCGAATGCCTACCAAGGAACGTTTCCGAGCGGCGCCGCCAGCAGCGCCTTCTTCGCGGAGCTCAGCCCCGATGGTTCAACGCTGGTGTACTCGTCTTTCTTTGGAGGTTCGGGCGGAGCCGGGCCGGGCTACGGTTTCGCCATCGCGCGCAACCCGCTGGGCAACGTGGTGATTTCAGGCAACGCCGGTCCGGGCTTGCCGACAACATCGGCGGCGTATCTGAAAAGCATTTCGAGCGGCACCGCCGGCTTCGTCGCGGTCTTCAATCTCGCTCTGAGCGGAACCGCGCAGTTGGTGGCGTCCACCTACTATGGCGCTACGACTCCCATCGCGAACAATTCCTTGACTGGCAACATTGTCCTTGACATGGCGCTCGACAGTTCCGGAAATCCGTGGATTGCCGGGCAGAGTTATACGAACAATCTGCCGGTGACGGGTGATGCCTACCAGGGAAGCGTTCCGGCAATTAATCCAAATTGCGGCGGGGGGCCTCTCAATTCCGTTGCCTATTTTGCGAAGTTGAGCGCCGACCTTAGCACGCTCGATTACGCGTCTTATCTCAGCGGCAAGACGGCGGGCGCTGCCTGTTCCGAATACGCGCATGCAATTACCCTCGACTCGTTGGGGAACGTGTATGTCGCCGGCACGACGGCCTCGTCGGCCTTCCCGACAACCAGCGGCGTCTTTCAACAGACGGATCCATCTTCGGGGTACTCGGAATTCGTGGCGAGAGTGAGCCCGGCCGGTGCGCTGGTCTGGAGCACGTATCTGGGCGGCAACGGAGGATATAGTTTTCAGGACTCTCTCGCAATCGATAGCCAAAATAATTTGTGGGTATCGGGGACCACGCAGGGCGGCTCGAATTTCCCGCTGGTAAATGCGTATCAGGCGACGGAAGGGGGCGGCTATGACGGGCACATCACCGAAATCAAGAGCGACGGCACAGCGGTACTCTATTCCACCTACCTCGGCGGCTCGGGCGATGATGTCGCGGGATCCTTGGCGCTTGACGCCCAGGGCAACGTTTACGTCGCCGGATATACATCATCAACTAATTTCCCCGTCACGGCGAATGCCTTCGAGCCGCAAAAGGCCTATGGAGGACCGGACTACAACGGCAACGATATTTTCTTTACCATTCTCGGCAGCGGCGCGGTCGGCGTCATCAGCCCCACCAGCGGAGGAAACACCGGCGACACCACGATCACTGTGAGCGGCAGCGGGTTCGAATCGGGAGCCTCCTGCGCCATGGTGCAGGGCGGGACCACCATTGAAGCTTCGGCTGTCATTATAGGCACTGGCGGGACCGGCATCACCTGTACCTTTGCTTTAAATGGAGCCGCACCCGGCAGCTACAACGTGGTTGTCACCAATCCAGGCAGCGCCTCATTGGTGAGTCTGAACGCGTTCACGGTACTGACCGGCGGGCAACCCAAGATCTGGACGACCGTGGTGGGGCGCTCCGTAATCAGAACTGGCGTGCCATCTACTTTCGTGGTCACGGTGGGGAATTCGGGCAATGTCGACGCATATTTCACCTCGTTGCTGATCTCACTCCCTTCCACCCTGACCTTTTCACTCAGCCCACCGTTAATAGACCCGGCGGATCCCCTCCAAACCGACTACAGCCAGGCGAATGTCTATCAGGATTCGGCCACCACGCAACTGATGGAGTTCATTGTGCCCCACCTCCCGCCAAATGCGACCTTTAGCCTCGCATTGGCGCTCACCTCGCCGTCCGACATGCCGCTGATCGAGATCGATGCGCTCACCCGCCGTCCTTGGTTCGACTCCTATGCGAACACCTCGGCCGCGCTGACGGCGGCGCAGAGCGGCGGCAGCTTGTCGAGCACGTGCCTGCCGAATCTCGCCAAGTCATACCTGAACAACTGTCTGGGACCCGAACTGGTCGAGACCTCGCAGGCGGCCCTGAGCTTGATTCAGACGACGTATTCGGGCGATCTGGACCTGGTGCTCGCCTCCTTGGAAACGACCTATGCCGGCAACCTGCTTGCCGTGCTGAATGAAGGGGTCACCGGCATATCCCCAAGCAGCGTCGCTCACCTGGCGCGGGTGGGGGCCACCCCCTACTCCACGTCGGCGACCGTTCGTCCCAGGGAACTCCCTGCGACCGTCGGAGTAGTCACGGCGGTGGGCTCACTGGCGGCCATTGTTCAAGCTTACGAAGCGTGGGTGTCTGGTCCTGCGGTGTCTGGTTCTGATCGTTCGCAGAACCAGACGCCGCACAACGCGACCGCCCACTGCTCTTTTTTGTTTAGGGTCGTGAAAGCGTGCACCGGTTGCGACGGGACCGCTGAGGTAGAGCTGTATCTAATCTGCGCGAGTGGGACAACCGATATCGGCTTATTTTCGGTCCCGTGCAAGAAAGGTGTGCCGAACCCCCCGACCGCCTGTAAAGGGGTGTCCGCAAGCGCCAGGAAGAGCTTGCTGCCTCCCGCCCTGAGCCGCCTGGTTAAGCCGCGGGATGGAGAAAGCTGCAGCGCCGACGACAGCGACGACCAAGGGGGCGCGTCCGGGGACGGCGCCAGTTGCTCAGGGTCGGGCGGCTCATACGATCCGAACGACAAGAGCGGGCTGGCCGGCGACGGCTCCTTAGCGCAATACGTGAAACTGGCGCCGCTGAGCTACAACGTTGCGTTCGAGAACGAAGCAAGCGCAACCTTGCCCGCGGCTCAGGTGGTGATCACGGACCAACTCGATCCGACGAAGGTCGATCTGACTACCGTGACGCTGGGATCGTTTGCCTTTGGGACGAACATCATCACTCTGCCCGCAAATACAAGTAATTACAACACGACTGTCAACATTAACTCCAGCCTGTCCGTGCGCATACAGGGCAGCTTGAATTCCGACACCGGGTTGCTCAAGTGGACGTTCAGTTCCATTGACCCCACCACGGGACTGCCACCGAGCGATCCCACCATCGGGTTCCTTCCGCCCGATACGGACGGCATCAAGGGTCAGGGCAGCGTGCAGTTCAGCGTCACGCCCAAGAGTTCGCTCACCACGGGAACCCCGATCACCAACCAGGCGAGCGTGGTTTTCGATACCAATGCGCCGATCCTGACGCCGACCTGGTTGAATACGATGGACGTCAACCCTCCGGTGAGCTCGGTCGCGGCACTGCCGTCCACCGAAAGTTCAACGTGCCTCAACCTCTCCTGGTCCGGAACCGATGTGGGTTCCGGGATTGTGACATATACCATCTACGTCTCCGACAACGGCGGGCCGTACACACTATTTCTGACTCAGACAACCACCACGTCTGTCACCTTCCGGGGACAACCTGGCCATAACTACCGTTTCTACAGCGTGGCGCAGGATGGCGCCGGCAACGTGGAGTCGAAATCGACGGCCGACACCAGCACCACCGTCAATGTCAGCGCCGGGACCTGCTCGTTGCTCGTTCCTGTCATCACTTGGTCCAACCCGCCGAACATCGTGTTCGGCAGCGCGCTCGGCGCTGGAACCCTCAACGCCACGGCCAACGTTCCGGGAACGTTCGTCTATAGTCCGCCCGCCGGCACGGTGCTGGCCGTGGGGAACGCGCAGACCCTGTCGGTTCTATTCACGCCCACCGACCTTGTGAACTACACCACGGCTAATGCCACGGTGCAGATCAACGTGATCGGACCGCCTTCCAGTCCGATATTGGTTTCACCCGCGAACGGAGCGACAGGCGTCTCACTGACACCGACGCTAAGCTGGAACACTTCGAGCGGAGCGACCTCCTACAACGTTTACTTCGGGACCTCGCCGACGCCGCCTCTTGCCACCAATACAACGGCGACCAGCTATAGCCCCGGAACACTGAATCCGGGAACAGTCTATTACTGGCAAGTAGTTGCCGAGAACAGTACCGGCTCGGCAAGTTCCGCCATTTGGTCGTTTACCACGCAGGGCCCCTCAACAACCAGCGGCACCCCCAACTTCATCGGCGTGTTCACCGGCGTCAACAGCCTGGGCAACTCGGTCATGCAGCAGCTCAACGGCAATGTGGGGATTGGAACGGTGCCTGGGGCGAACGCCCCCACTGCTCCGTCCCTGGACTTGCGCACGTACCCGTTTTCCCAGATCGGAATGGCCCAGACCACCGACTATTTATCGTTCTTTTCCTCCGATCAATATGGTCCGGCGATCTATTGGAATCCTGGGAAAGACCTGCGCTTTGGAAAAGGGGGCGCGTCGCTGTATAACGCTTTCGACTTTGTTGAACAGCTGAGGATACAATCCGCGACGGGCAACGTGGGGATTGGGACCATGACTCCGGGCTCGACGCTGGACGTGGCGGGCAATATTAACTTTACGGGCAGCATCCGGTATCAAGGGAGCCCACTGCTGCAATTACCGGGTGGCTTGGCTAGCGCCAACATCGCTCTAGGGATTGGAGCACTCTCGAATATCACGACCGGGACCAACAACATCGCGATCGGGAGTCTAGCCGCGAGCGCTGTCTCAGGCGGCAACAGCAACAATATTCATATCGGCAATCAGGGTTCGCCCGGCGACAGCGGGACCATCCGATTGGGGACTCTCGGGACCCAGTCGATGTTCTTTGCGGCGGGCGTGCGCGGCATCATCACGGGAAGCAACAGCGCCGTTGGAGTGATGATCGATTCCAATGGCCAGTTGGGCACCCTCAGTTCGTCGCTGCGCTTCAAGGACGATATCGAGGACATGGGCGATGCCAGTCGCGATCTGATGCGCCTCCGGCCCGTGACCTTCCGCTATAAACAACCTTTCGCGGACGGCTCGAAGCCGATCCAATACGGACTGATCGCCGAGGATGTAGCCAAAGTGTACCCGGATCTGGTCGCTCACTCGGCCGATGGTCAGATCGAAACCGTCAAGTACCAGGTGCTGGCGCCGATGCTGCTGAACACAGTGCAGCGCCATCAAGAGGAAACTCGCCGGCTGGAACAAAGGGTCGACGAACAAGAGCAGGAAAATCAGCTTCTCCGGGAGCGGCTGGCTCAGATAGAAGCCGGGTTAGCGTCACTGTCCAGTGCAAAGAAGAGTTCGAGTGGTCAATAAAGAGGTCATGATGAAACCTATTCGTGTGCAAATTCTCACGCTATTCTGCGTCGCTTGCGTAAGTATGGCTCAGGTTCAGCAACAGCAACCGACAGCCGTAGGTCCCAATCGCGTCACTGGTCCTGTGAACGCTCGCCCCGCGGGCGGTACGGCCGCCCCGGCCACCACTACGTCGGTGCAGCCCCGGTTAACCAGCGGCACGCCCAACTTCATCGGCGTGTTCACCGATGCGACCGACTTGGGGAATTCAGTCATGCAGCAGTTCAACGGCAATGTGGGGATTGGAACGGTTCCTGGCGCGAACGCCCCCACTGCTCCGTCCCTGGACTTGCGCACGTACCCGTTTTCCCAGGTCGGAATGGCCCAGACCACCGACTATTTGTCGTTCTTTTCCTCCGATCAATATGGTCCGGCGATCTATTGGAATCCTGGGAAAGACCTGCGCTTTGGAAAAGGGGGGCCATCGCTGTATAACGCTTTCGACTTTGTTGAACAGATGAGGATACAATCCGCGACGGGCAACGTCGGAATTGGGACCATGACTCCTGGGTCGATGCTGGACGTGGCGGGTAATATCAATTTCACTGGGAACGTCCGGTACTCAGAGACACCTGTGCTGCAACTGCCCGGTGGCTTGGCTAGCGCCAACATCGCGTTGGGGCTGGGAGCACTTTCCAATGACACGACCGGAACTAACAACATCGCTCTTGGGAATCTAGCCGCGAATGTTGTCTCCAATGGCAACAGCAACAACATTCATGTCGGCAATCAGGGATTGGCGGGTGATGTCAACACGATCCGGATCGGAACTCCCGGCACGCAGTCCTTTTTCTTTGTGGCCGGCGTGCGCGGAATGACTACAGTGAATAACAACGCTGTCCCGGTCCTGATCGATTCCAATGGCCAGTTAGGAACCGCCAGTTCGTCGCGGCGCTTCAAGGACGATATCGAGGACATGGGCGATGCCAGTCGCGATCTGATGCGTCTCCGGCCCGTGACTTTCCGCTACAAGCAACCCTTTGCCGATGGCTCGACGCCGATTCAATACGGTCTGATCGCGGAGGAAGTGGCCGAAGTGTACCCGGATCTGGTCGCGCATTCGGCGGACGGCCAGATCGAAACGGTGAAATACCAGTTGCTGGATTCCATGCTGCTGAACGAAGTGCAGCGCCAGGAGGCGAATATTAGCCGGCTGGAACAAAGGGTCGATGAACAGCACCAGGAACGCGAACGCCTTCTACAGCGGCTCGCCAAGCTGGAAGCCACTCTCACGTCGGCCTTGGGTGAATCGAAAGTGGCGAGCAATCATTAAATAAATTAACGCCGCAGCCATTTTTCCTGCCGGATGTCAACGGCGCGTATACGTTGCAATTGATCGTCAACAACGGAAGCGTGAACAGCGCGCCGAGCATGGTGCAGATTACCGCGTTCACGGGCTTGATTCCGCCTAATGCGAACGCGGGCGCGGCGGCGAACGCGCTGCGCGGATCGCCGGTATTGTTGAACGGAACTGCAAGCAACGATCCGGGCCAGAGCGGACTCACGCTCACCTATTCCTGGACGGTGGAAAGCACGCCGTCGGGGAGTTTGCTCGGCGATGCCAAGTTTTTCCAGGCCTTCGGCCGCGAGCAAAATCATGTTCGCGCGGAGTGCCAATCGAACCGCGACGCTCCGCCCCCGAAACATAGACGGGAATGATAAGCTGCCTTATTTCTGACGCACTACACTCGGAGCGGGCGGAATGGGCGAGGTATATCGCGCCCACGACCACAGGCTGGGACGGGATGTTGCCATCAAAGTATCCGCCGAGAAATTCTCCGATCGCTTCGAGCGCGAGGTTCGCGCCGTCGCCGCGCTGAATCATCCTCATATTCGCACGTTGTACGATATCGGGGCCGAATTACCTAGTCATGGAGTTCATCGAAGGGCAGCCGCCGCGGGCGCCGCTGCCGGTGGACGAAGCCGTCAAGCATGCAACCCACATCGCCGATGCTCTCGACGCGGCCCATGCCAAAGGCATTATTCATCGCGACATCAAACCGGCTAACGTGATGATGTGTAATAACAGGCAACGTTCGATTTCTGGCTCGCTCTGCGGGCCGCCCCTCAAATTCCGGGTGTGCCGTAATTCAGAAGCGGAAACGCTCTGTTATGACTAAGCCGCTCCGAATCGATCGAATACGTGAGGCTTATTTCATCACCATAGGTATTATGGTTGGCGTACCGTTTGCTTTCGGTCAAAAGCCCGCGCCGCCGGCTTGCAAGCAGCGTGGATGTCATGACGACTTGGTTCACGAGTCAGGCTGCGAGCCCCGAAGTTGCCGCTCCTGTCAGATCTAGGCCCGCTCATTGCCAAATGTGGCCCGTTCACGCGATTTCCGGTTACCGAGTGCCCTTTCAGCGTCGCCATACGAAAGCTACAGCTATCTCTTGACGATGGTCTCCAAGGAGGCAATTTGCGGCTGGCACTTCGGTTCAACGCTTTATTTGTGATGATCGGGGTCGCCGGGGCGCAGGCGCCTCAAGCGAGCAGCCCGCCCAGCATGATCTCGATGGACGACGCGGTCCGGATCGCGCTCGCCTATAACCAGTCCTTGCGGGCACAGCGGCTCAATATCGACCAAAACAGAGCCGAGGAGATTACCGCGGCGCTGAAGCCGAACCCGACCTTCACAACGCTGGTCGACACGATCCCGCTGTTTTCGCCGCAAATCATTCGCTTGAACACGCAGATCTATTCGGAATCGCTCGCCTACACGTATGAGCGCGGTGGCAAGCGGGAAAGACGCCTGGACGTGGCGAAAGACAATACCGACGTAACGGCTAAAACGGTGACCGACAACGAGCGCCAGTTGCGATTCCAGGTGGTGCAGGCGTTTATCAACGTTTTGCTGGCGAAGTCCGTGCTCCAATTTGCCAAGGAGGATCTGGCGAATTTTTCGCAGGAGGTCAATCTGAATCATGACCGCGTGGTGGCGGGTGATCTGGCTGAAGGGGATTATCTGAAATTATCGATACAAAAGCTTCAGTTCGAACAGGGTGTTTCATCCGCCGAACTGGGCCTGGTGCAGGCCAGAGTGACCCTGCGGCAGTTGCTCGGGTATCAATCGGTGGCGGACGATTTCGATGTCGCCGGGACGCTGGTTCATAAGAAGCAGGTTGTCGCACTGACCGACTTGGAGAGACAAGCACTGGCGGCACGGCCGGATTTGCAGGCCGCGCGCAGCGGAGTGAAAGTCGCCGGCGATACTGTATCGCTCGCTTTCGCCAATCGGGCGAAGGACTGGACGTGGGCGAGCGATTACACCTATCAGAGCATCGGCCCCAACGGTACCGGCAACGCCATCGGCTTTTCGCTCTCGTTCGATCTCCCGATTCACGATCGCAATCAGGGCGAGATTGCGCGCAGCCAGGCGGCCGCGCGCCAAGCCGTCGAAACTGAATCGGCAGCAGAGGTCGGCGTGCGGACGGACGTGGTCAACGCATACTACGGCCTCCAGACCAATGACCAAATCGTTTCGCTGTACGAATCGGGCTATTTGGATCAGGCCACGCAGTCGCGCGACATTACCGCCTATGCTTACGGGCGAGGCGCGGCAACCGTTCTGGATGTGCTGGATGCCGAACGGAGTTATCGCGCCACGCAACTGGGCTACCGTCAAGCCATGGCGGCATACATGACCGCGGCCGAACAAGTGAATCAGGCGGTGGGAGTACAGGTGATTCGATGATCGTCCGGAGGTGGAGACGGGCCGAGTGGACCGCACTGGCGGGTGTGATGGCGATGCTCGCGGGGTCCTCCTGTCAAACCAAGCCGGCGGCCGGCGTGCCGGCTGAGACGCCGTCGAATGGGGACGCGACTCTGTTTCAAGTGCCAAAGAACCAGATGGAGCACCTCAAAATCGCCGAAGTACACAAAGCAGTGTGGTCTCCGGCGGTGCGAACCACGGGTACGGTTGATTGGGACGCCGACCATACCACGCAGGCGATAACTCAGGTGAACGGACCCATTTCGAGCCTCCTGGTGGACACGGGCTCCGTGGTGACCGCGGACCAGCCGCTGTTGTACGTATCCAGTCCCGACGTCGCGAGCGCCGTCTCCACTTACAAGAAGGCGCGCAACCGGCAGGACTATTCCAAGAAAACGCTGGAGCGCAGCAAGGACTTGCTGGAACACAAGGTGATCGCCGTCAAAGACATGGAAGCCGCGGAGCAGGATTACAACGACGCGAGCGCCGAAGTGGAAAACGACCTCCAGGCGCTGAAGATTTTCGGCGTCACGCAGCAGGAGATCGACCAGGCGCAACGGCAGGTCGGCACGATCAATCCGCGTCTGGCGGTGCGGTCGCCCATCGCCGGAGTGGTGGTGCAGAAGTTGGTGACTCCGGGCCTGGTGATCCAGGCCGGCACTACCGCATGCTTCACGATCAGCGATATGTCGACAGTCTGGGTATGGGGACATATTTATGATCGCGATCTTGAATCGGTGCGCGCGGGCGATACAGTCGAGCTGACCAATGCGTCGTTCCGCCAGACATTGAGCGGCACCGTGAACTACATTGGGTCACTGCTCGATCCGGCGACGCGCACAACGCCGGTCCGTATCGTCACGAAAAACCCGGAAGGACTGCTCAAGAAAGACATGTTCGTGGATGCCGTGATCCACACCCGTTCCGGCCGCGCTGTGCTCGCCGGGCCGACGTCCGCCATTCTTCGGACGGACGACAATCTTCCTTTTGTATATGTCGAGGTCGAGCCCGGCAAATTCGCGCAGCGGCTGGTGACCCTCGGCGTCCAGCAAGGCAACGAGACAGAGTTGGCAAGCGGAGTCAAGGAAGGCGAAAAAATTGTATCAGAAGGCTCGGTATTTCTCCAGTTCGCCAACACCATTCAATAAGGCGTCCAACAATACACGATGATCTCCCGTCTCGTTTCCTTCGCTCTCAACCAACGGTTCATTGTGCTTATGGCGGCGCTGATGCTGATGGTGTGGGGAGCTTACTCGTTTTCCAAGCTCCCTATCGACGCCTACCCCGACCTCTCTCCGCCGCATGTGGAGATCATTACGCAGTGGCCCGGCCACGCTTCCGAGGAAATCGAGCGCCTGATTTCGATTCCGCTCGAAGTCGAGATGAACGGGATTCCGAAGATCGAAAGTCTCCGCTCGATTTCACTGTACGGACTTTCCGCGCTGGAGATGAATTTCCAGTACGACATCGACCCGTACTTCGTGCGCGAGCAGGCCTTCGAGCGGATGGCGGACGCGACGCTGCCGAACGGTGTGACGCCCGGCGTTTCCCCGCTGTTCAGTCCCAGCGGCCTTATCTATCGATATGTCCTGGTAAGTCCGGACAAGACTCCGCAGCAGCTCAAGACCATCGAAGCCTGGATTCTGGAGCGCAAGTATCGCTCCATCCCCGGTGTCGCCGACGATTCCGGCCTGGGCGGCACCACCATGCAGTATCAGGTGCTGCTGAATCCCAACCGCCTGTTCTCGCTCGGGGTCACCGTTCCGGAGGTGTTTCAGCAACTCGCCAGCAACAACTCCAATGCCGGCGGCGGATTCTATTCGCAAGGCGGGCAATTCTATTACATTCGCGGTCTCGGGCTGGTGAAAACGACGGAGGATATCGGCAACGTGGTGGTTTCCACCAACAACGGTATTCCAACTTATGTCCGCGACGTCGGCAAAGTTGAGATTGGGTTTGCGCCGCGCCTGGGGCAGTTCGGATTCATGAAACAGGACGACGCGGTGGAGGGCGTCATCCTGATGCGCGTGGGCGAGCAGGCCCAGGTGGTGCTGAAGCAGGTCCAGCGCATGACCAAGGAATTGAACGACCACGTGCTCCCGCCGGACGTAAAGATCCTGCCGTATTACGACCGCAGTGAGCTGATCGAGGAAACCACCCAAACGGTGGAGCGGAACCTGATCCGCGGCATGCTGCTGGTGTTGATTGTCCTGGGCATCTTTTTGTTAAGCGCGCGCGCGGCGCTGATCGTCTCGATCACCATTCCGTTCGCTCTGATGTTCGCGTTCATCTGCCTGGATTGGCGGCACATCCCGGCCAATCTGCTGTCCATCGGAGCGATCGACTTCGGCATCCTGGTGGACGGCGCGGTGGTGATGGTGGAGAACATCTTTCGGGAACTCGCCGCGCGACGGAACCAGGAACGCGACGTGATCGAAGTGATCCGCGCCGCCGCGCGGGACGTGGAGCGCCCCATCTTCTACGCGGTCGCCGTGATCATCGCCGGCTATCTCCCCATCTACGCTTTGCAAGGGCCTTCCGGGCGCCTGTTCCAGCCGATGGCGGACACGATGTCCTTCGCGCTGCTCGGATCGCTGCTGTGCGCGCTCACCGTGCTACCGGTTCTGTGCGCATACCTGATGCGCGGCAAGCTGAAGGAGCCGAAAGCGAGGGTTTTCGAGATAATCCGGATCGGTTATGGCAAGCTGCTGAAGTGGTGCCTCAGGAATCGCACGGTTTCAATCGTGATCCTGCTCGGGATTTTTGCGGCCTCGCTGCTGCTGATTCCGCTCATCGGCGCGGAGTTCATGCCGCACCTGGATGAAGGCGCATTGTGGATGCGCGCGACCGCTCCCTACACCATCTCATTTGAAGAAGCCTCCAAGCTGTCGCCGCAGATCCGGGACATTTTGCGCAGTTTCCCCCAGGTGACCACCGTTGCAAACGAGTTGGGACGCCCGGACGACGGCACGGACTCCACCGGATTTTTCAACAATGAATTCTATATTGGGCTGAAATCCTACGACGATAAAGTGTGGCAGGGGTCGATCCACAACAAGAAGGAACTGATCGATGCGATTCAGCAGAAGACGTCGGCATTCCCTGGGGTGATTTTCAACTATACGCAGCCGGCGGAGGACGCGGTGGATGAAGCTGAAACCGGCCTCAAGAGCCTGCTCGCGGTGAAAATCTTCGGGGGGGACCTGGCGACTCTCGAAACCAAAGCCAGACAAGTGAAGGCCATCATCGCGAAAGTGCCGGGGATTGCCGACATCACGGTGGTGCGCGAACTGGGGCAGCCCAGCCTCAGCGTGGTTCCGGACCGCGAAAAGATCGCCCGATACGGCTTGAACGTGGACGACGTCAACACGCTGGTGGAAACAGCGATGGGCGGCAAGGCGGCTTCCCAGGTGATCCAGGGCGAGCGCCAGTTCGACCTTCTGGTCCGCATGCAGGAGCCCTATCGCAAGGACGCGGAGGCGATCAAGAATCTGCTGATCGCCACGCCCGACGGCCAGCATCTGCCGCTCAGCCAGTTCGCCGATATTCGGGTCACCAACGGTGCGTCTTTCATTTATCGCGAAGCCAATTCGCGTTTCATCGGCGTCCAGTTCAGCGTGCGGAACCGCGACCTGGCGGGCGCCGTCGAAGAAGCGCGGAGCGCCGTGGATAAACAAATGAAACTGCCCATCGGATACACCTTCGACTGGGGCGGCGAGTATAAAGATTATCTGGCGGCCCGGGAACAGATGAAGTTCATCGCGCCGGCGACCGTTCTATTGATCCTTCTGATCCTGTTCGCGTTGTACGGAAACCTGAAATTCCCAATTATCATTCTCTTCAGTGTCCTGGTGACTGAGCCTGTCGGCGGATTGCTGGCGCTGTGGTATACGAAGACGAATTTCAGCGTCTCTTCGGGACTCGGATTCGTTGCGCTGATGGGCGTCGCCGTGCTTACTAGCGTGATTCTCTACTCGTTCATCAACAAGCTGCGCCTGGAGGGGGAAGATATCATCACGGCGACGTACCAGGCTTCCCTACTCCGGCTGCGGCCCATCATGATGACCGCGCTGGTGGCCTGCATCGGTCTGCTTCCGGCAGCCACCTCCACCGGGATCGGCAGCGATTCTCAGAGGCCGTTCGCAATCGTGATTGTGGGCGGCCTGCTCTCCCGGCTGTTGTTGTCGATTTTTCTGTCACCTATTCTATACGCGGTGGTGGCCCGGGAAGATGATGTACTGAAGGTCTGACGCCCCGTAGCTTTATGGGGTCAATCCGTCGGCGGGCCGTGCAGCTTCTGGAGGATGATATCGCCAAGGCGCACGCGAAGATAAAGGTTGGTGGCAGGCGCGGTGGCGGCGCGGCTGAATACCTCACCTACGACCCGCCGGCGCCGATCGTTACCCTTAAAATCAGAATAAACGTCGCCGATTTTGCACTGGGCGTCGATCGCATATTGGCCGTCAGGCGCGAGCGTGAGCGTGATCTGTCCGTTGATGACAGTGGCGCGAATATCGCCGCCGACGCCGGAGACGTTCACTCCTCCGCTATTGTGATCGATGACCAGTTTCGAGGCGCGCGGCGCCTTGATGCGGTAGCTAATCCCGATATCGCTGCGCCGGCTGAGCGAATGCGTGAAGCCGTTCCGGGGAGGATACGCGGTGGAAATTACCACGTCGTTTCCATCCTGTCTGGTCGTGATTTGAACGCTGTCCAGGCGCCGCTGACGTTCGGTGCGCGCTTTCGCATCGTACAGGCGCCCGGTCGAGCGGACGACGGTCACTTCGACTTCGGGCCGGTCCCATCCGTCAATATCCACCTCGCCGATCGAGTTTTCAAGCCGGATCGCGCCGGCCGCGGCTAGCGTGAACCGGTCCGTATGAGATGAGCTGAGAGCCTCGTTGGAGCGATCGTCAGCGAGCAGCGGAAGCGCCACCACGATCGCAGTCACCAGTAATTTCCGCATCTGCTAAGGGTCAAGATAACATGTGTAAGGCCGAGTGCGCCAAGCACCAATCAACAAATCGCATCAACTGGCCCGACGCGGAAATCTCCGACAACAGCCGCAGATTTGGAGAGTTGCCGAGATAGCTCCCAAATGGTCGGCTACTCGGAAACTATCTCGAAGCGGGGCTCTAGGAGTTGCCCATAATGGTTGATGTCGGGCGACTTCTCAGAGCGACTTATGGCCCGGAGGCGTTACGCGACCAGTGCACCGGGCCTTTCAGCGACCGGTGAACAGGCCATTGTCCAATCCGGGGCGTCGATCAAAGTAATGGCTCGTAGTAGCCGACCTAGCGGCTGGCGCTAGAGCAGCCGGATTCGCTGAGCGATAGGGCTCAGCTTGGTAATGGGCTGACAGGACATGCGATCCCATCAAGCAATTACCTTCCGATTACTCGTCAGACCCAAACATGTGTTTTGAGTTGGACCAACTCAGGAGACATGTTTGGGATAGGCTCTTACGGTATCCGAAAGGTCAACGAAGTGGACTGTTTGGTGATGCGCCCCGCGGGGCTCGTCATAGTATCCACATCGAAAGGTCGACCAATACGATTCCCAGCCAGATCTTCGAGCGCCATATCGACCACCAAGTGATGTTCCCCGGCCGTCCAGGCTTGCGTTGGTTGAAAGCGCCATTCGGTTTCACCGGCGCCAATAGTTCCCACTCCGACGACGCCCGGGATTTGAAAGGAATCGCTCAGAAGCGCGTAATCAAGCGGGCGGTCGAACCGGATGACGAGAGGATCCCGGGTTCCAGCCTTGGGTTGAGATAGCTTCCACAACGCGGTATCGACGGCCCGGCGTTCCTCCGCGCCGGCGGCGAACTCGTGGCGGAAAGGCTCGGCCAGGAGCCGTCCGTCAACATCCTTGAAGTCCCGATCGATGATCAGCGCATAATGTTTTCCTTCCACTAGCACCGGCCCTAGATCCACATTTGGCTTCACGCCACGCTTAATGCGGCCGGGATCGAAGATCAGGGTCAGGCGGGTATAGTCGCGATTCCACAACTCTTGCCCAACAAAGGGCAAGTAGGCGGGTTTGCCGTCTTGATCGATCAGATGAATACTCGGCCAGAAATCTCCGCCTTGCATGGGAGCGGAAAAAATAATGTACATCTTAAGTTGATTTGCAGGGAGCACCGGCGAGGATGGATATATCGCCGTGATGCGCGCTTCGGGCCCGGCGACCGGTTCAGGACCGTGAAATGTGGCTTCGACAGGCGCAGATTCTGGCGGATGAAAGACCGCATAGTACATCATGCCGGAAGTCAGGGGATATCGAGGGTGGAACGTCAGCGAGCCCCCCTCAATTGAGTACGCGCCGAACAACGGAGGCAGATCCGGACCCGTTGAAACCGTGAAGATAGAGGCCCAGCCGCCCACGGGTTCGGGTGCAGTCCAGCCGGTTACCTTGAAAGCTCCGTTGTCGAGTTGAATGGAAACGCTTGCCGCAACTCCTGTCTGAGACAGAAGCAGAGAGGCGAGCGCGAATCTTGCGATCACTTTTGAAAAGGACTACGGCAGGGCGACCGTGCGCAGGTCCATTGCGCCGCTCTCCCCACTCAGAATCAGAGCCTGCTGGTCGTCGTAGGCTTGCAAGTGCCGGACGTTTCTCAACTCGCTAATCGTGGTGAACGGAACCCCGGCGACACCGGAAACGGGGCTAGTAATGGCCGTGTAGGTGTCGAGATGCGCCATGTCCAGCTTGGTGACGCCGTGAGCCGAGTTGGCCATTAGGATATACTCGTGACCATTTTTCTTATACGCAACCATGTCAAGGGGCTGATTGCCAGCACCCATCTCCGCGATCGTTGTTCCCTGAATTTTCGCACCGCTCTTCAGTTCGCTCACCGGGATTTTCACCAACGGTGTGCAGGTGTAGGCAGCGAGAATAAACTGCTTATTGTCGATCGTGTACGGCACGAACGTCCGGATGGGGGAATTCGTCTCGTATCGGGCATGTGATCCGTGATACATCTCGATTAGCGCGCCGCGGTCGGCGGGCGCGAACGGGAAGGGGATGACCTTCATGTTGGAAGAGAATTCCTCATTCGACAACCCGGCCACCAGCACTTTGCCATCGACGTAGCGGACTTCCGTAATGGTGTTGGTTTTTTGATTGTTCTGCGCGGGTGGATTGGGAAGCTCAGCAACCGAATATTTCACATTGTCCAGCCCGACTTCGGAGAGCTTGCCGGCGGTATCCAACTTGACGATGACGGCCTTGGCATCGCCGCCCCTGCCGCGATTGACGGAGATATAGACGTTCTTCGAGAACGGATTCGTGGCGATATCACGAATCGAGATCTGATCAGCCGCAGTGCCGAGCGCGGCGGCGATCTTTCTGTCGATGCCCTCAACATTAACGGACACGGGCGCACCAACCTTGGTATCGCCAGTATCAATCGCTACCACTTTCGCTCCGAGGGAATCGCCGACAAACAGAACGCCATCGGGACCAAAAGCCAGAGGTCCGGCGGATTGAATATCCACCTTTCCCATGGTCATGCCCGTGGTTGCCGGAGCGGCAACGACCAGGGCGGATACGGAGACGAATAACGTCAGCATGAGCAACCGGGAAAATTTCATTTGCGCACGATCTCCTTGAAGTGAAGTAGAACTTTGACCATTGTTATCATGATCCAGTCCTAAACTCAACCCAGTCAACCGTATAATCAGTGATTCGTAAACTGGTCAAACGGCGTTCTCGGACGTTCGGAAAACAAGAACTGGATCACCGTCGATAATGGCACACATCAGGCAATGAAAATTGGTTTCCGGGCGGCTGAGAAACTCGCAAGCGAATTCCGACTCTGAAGCCATTGCAGCCGTCGCGCGTGCCGGACTGCTGCTTATCCGACTCGAACTTGCTCGACCTCCGACGCGTTTTCCGCGCGCAGTGCTGCGTTCGCCTGTATTCCGCGCTTTCCGCGTGGATCTAACTCAGCCGCTCGTTTCCAATAATCCCGGGCAGCCGCGTCACTCCCGAGCGCCCGCATCGCCATGCCGGCTCGATAGTACGTAGTTGCCAGATCCGGCAGCGTTCTCTTATTGGTAGCCTTCATCGCATTTTCGATGGATGCTTCCGCGTCTTTGCGCCGGCCCAGGACCCCCTGCGCCCAGGCTTTCAGCGCCCAATAATCGTCCTGAGGATGCCCGTTGCGCTTGCGCTGCGTCAACGTCAATCCATCGAAATCGATGATCTTCTCGATCCATTCAAGCGCCTGCCAGGTCTGCCTGCCCTGCCGCAGCAGCATCTCGGCCATGCCGCGATACGGACGCCGGAGTCACGGGAAGGCGTGCAAGGCGGCTTCGTAGCTTCGCATCGCTTCGTCGTACCGGCCTTGTTCCATCAGCGCATCGCCCAGATACTCCAAAGCGGAGCCGTAGCTGTCACGCGCCTGCGCGCTGGCGAGCGATCGTCGCGATTGCCAATGCTGGCCATCGAAGTGAAGGACGCCTTCTTCGGTCGGCGCCCACACCTGCTCGCCGTCGAGTGCGAATTCGTTGTCTTTATAACTGGTTCTCTCAGGGAGCTCCGCTGCAGTGACGTAGTGCCACGCCTTGCCATCCCAGCGGCTCAGTGCGGACGTGCCCCAGGTGCGGACCCACACCGTGCCGCCGCTCGTGACCCGGAGCGTGTCCGGATACCCCGCCGGCGTCCGGACCTGCTCCCAGCCATCACCGGTCTGATGAAAAATGAAATGCAGATTCGCTGCCCGGGACTGCATCATTTTGATTCCGAAATAATATCCGGCGCCAAGCAGCACCAGCGCGACCATCGGCCACGACAGCCACGGGTTTCCCGGAGTCTTCTCCGTTTTCGGCGACAACGGGTTCTCGGTCATGGCGACGGCACCCCTGTTTGAGCCGAAGTCTGCAAAATTCGCTCTTTTGCGGCCATCGACCGAAGGAATTCAATGCTTTAGCTTATAAGGGAAATCTCCCTAAGGTCGCTTACTTCCCGAGCCTTGAACGCCAATGCAGCGCCAGGGGCCGCGCATTTTGTCGCGTCTAGCAAAAAAACGCCACGCCCGCCAATTGCATCCGATACGATACGGGTTTCGCGGGTGTACAAGCCGGGGTCCGTTCCATGGCGGCGCCAGACCGTGCCCGCGCGCAGCGTCGCGGCCGTCTCCTAGAGACCCGATTTTGACACTCCTTGACCGCACTCCGAACAGACGAACGCTTCGATTGCGGAGAAACCTGGAAAGACCCGAAGCGCTCCACAGTGCGGACAGCGAGGGGTGGCGATGTCGCGCGGGAGTAACTCCTTAGGAAGGAACCCGGCTTCGAAGGTATTTCGCGAAATGGTGGGTTTTGTCACTTTTGTCGGAGGTGTAGTGGAAAGGCTATACCCATCGAAGGCGAGAGAGGATTTGTTGGCAAAAAGCGGATCCCATTCTGATCGCCCGCTCTGCCATCGTCAGTTCTGAATCGTGACCACCACGTTGGTCTGTGTGCTCATCCCACCATATACCGCCGTCACGGTATTATTCCCATTCGGTGCCGTGGCCGGCACCACGACGTTGAACTGAAACTCTCCCGGTCCGATCAAGCCCGCATATGTCACGGTCGCAGTAATGCCGCCGATCTGGATCACGGGAAGAGGCGATAGCGTTCCCCCTTGTACCTCCGATCCGCTGACCACGGGCATCGTCGTCGATCCGAAGCCGTTGGCGTAAAGTACAATCGTTTCGCCGGGCTTTGCGGGCGTAGTGGAACCGGGATAGAGCGTGGTCGGCCCCACCAGGCTGCCATTGGTGTGCTCGGCGAGTGTGTAGGGAGAACTCGCAATAAAGAACGTTGGCGCGATGCTCTGCGCGGGAGCCGTGTACGCGCCACTGGTGACTCCGTTGTTGGTCAACTGCACCGCAGCCGGACCGGACATCACTGCCGGTGGCGTGAGAATATTCACCTGCGTGGGACTAATGTAGTAAATGAACGCGCTGTTTCCCCCAACCGTGGCGCTGACGCCGTCCAGCTTGGTGGGCAGCTGGCTGTTCACGAAATCGGTGCTTGCCCAGATCCTGGTGTCGGAAGGCGGGGAGAGGTTCAATCCCTTCACTTCCAGCCACGTGTTCGCCGCAATCCCCGGTGTCTCTCCCTCCGCGTTCGCCACCAGGCCGATCACGGGCGTGGTCTGGCCGGCGTTCTGAATCGTGGTCTGCATAATCACCTGGATATAGGGGTTCCAGGTCGACAGCATGTAATAGAACGTGGACGTGCCGTTCGCCGCAGTGCCGGTGGTGAAGCCTGTTAGAAAGTACGGTCCGTAGACGCCGCCGGGCACGTCCAGTCGATCCGGACCGCTGAGCTGATCGCACGCAGGCGTAGTCGTCGTCACCGCGCGATGAACGAAGTAGCAATCTCCCCGATCCCGCGTGCCGTTGTAAATGGTTTGCGGAGCGCCCCACGGGCCCCACGGCTCCTCCGCGAACCGCATGTAGATCCCGTTCAGGTTCTGCGGAGTCGCATCCGCGCAGTTATAGAGCATCACCCAGCGCTGGACGAAGGCATTGTATTCCACCCCCAGCTCTCCGGTGCAGTTGGCCGCCGTCTTGTTGGTGCCGTTGTAATCCTGGAACAGACCCACGGCATCGGATTCCGAAGTCGCGAAATTCGGCGTTCCGTTCGAGGCGACTCCCGTGAAGTATTGCATGCCGCCGGCTTGCGCGATGGTCGCGGCCAGCTTGCGCGCCATATATACGGTGCTGTTGCGGTAACCCGAACCGCCCGCCGAGCCCCAGAAGTAGAGGTACCCGTCGCCCAATCCGTTGGCGATCGCGACATTCACGAACTTGGCGCCGTCACACAGGGAGCACGGCGGCGTGGAGAAGTCGTAAAGATAGTGGTACGTGTTCCCGTTGTCGGTGGAAGTACCCATCACGGAGCGGGTAGAATTGCCCAGGTCGCCGGTCACCGGCATGGGGTTATTGTTGCCGGTCTCAAAAATCACATACATGTTTCCGCCCACGTCGATCCCCGCCACCGGTACCTCATTGGTGCCCAGCGTGATCGCCGGTGTGCCCTGGGCGTTTAGCACAACCGGGTTCAGGTAGGCGCCGATCGAGTCCTTGACAAAGTCGAGCTTCAGGCATTGGCTGACATTGGTGCCGGATGTGGACGCGACCGAGTCATTGTCCGCGGCTGTGCGCGGCGGGTCGGTCTGCGTGTTGGGTCGGCCATCGAACGTAGCGGTGGGAGTCGTGTCGCCGAACAGGATCCACAGTTTACCGTTGTGCAGAAATGAGTAGCCCAGGTCATTCCCCACGAGTCCGAAGTTCGTTTGCGTCTGGCTGACGGTGACGAGGCCGGTTTCATAGTCTTTCTCGCCGTTCGGCTGGCAGACCTTTTGGGTCGATCCGGGAACCCAAACCGGATCGGTCGACTGCGCCATCGCGCCTATGCAAAACGACAGAGCGGCACCGGCCAAGGCTTTCCTCATGATTTATTGGTAACCCAAACCGGAGTGAAGGGAAAGCTACACGTTTGTGTAGTCAGATCCCGAGGCAAAATTGTTTACCCTGCCGCAGCGCAACCTCATCGTACCCTCGTAGTCTGTGGCGGGCGCACGTCCATCGCGAGAATCCATTCGCCTACAACGGGCACCCAAGCGTTACGCATGCGCCACCCGCAAGCGCTAAGCCGTCTCATCGATACGGTGTCCTCGGATATAAAGGCGACGTCGAAAACCACTAACCCAGAGAAACGACTTGAGCGGCTGATGCGGATGGGAGCCGGGAGATCAAACGACATGGCGCATAGCATTGAGGAATCCCACAGAACTTGTCGGGGGGGGCACTTGGGTGGAAAACACGCGATCCGTAGATCTGCCCATTCGCGGCGCGTCGGAAGCGCGCCCGTGGGAACTCGCAGAATGCTGACCATTCAGAGTGCCGATAATGTTGCTTGACGCGTCTGTTTCTATGCCACGTTTCGTGGCGGCGCGGCCCATCGAGTGACTGGTAGACATAGCAGCGGATTATCGGAGGTAAGGACACCAGAACGACGCGGCTGCGCATGAAGGGTCAACTTTCTCACCCTCTCCTGGGAGGACCGCAATTTTGGTTAACGAGCACACTTTTGCAGGCACCACGGATCGATGCAGCTCCGCCCGCGCCATTAGTTTTGCACTGTCAGGTACACGGTTTGCGGAACGGTGATGCCGTCTTGCAGGAGCTGCACATGATAATCGCCGCTGGCAAGCTGCGGAACCATGACGTAGAACTCGTACAGGCCGATGAATCCTCCAGCGAGTCCGGAGTAGGAGAGCGTCGCGGGGATCGAGCCGAAGGAGATCGTCACCGGAGCCGTGAGGGTATTGCTTTGGCTGACAATCGTGCCTGCCGGAATCGACGGCGTGACGTCGCCGAAGCCGACTCCATAGGCGATGATCGAAACGCCAGATTTCGCCGCGCGGCTGTTTACGCCGAGCGATGCGCCAAGCGTGGAACTCAGCACATACGCGCCGTCGGAAGCGAAGGTCGCGGCCAGGTATTGCGTTGGGCCCGGAAGCGAAGCTGGATGGCGCGAGCAGCCCCGGCGCAAGCGCCTGACGCGTCAGCACGAACGGCAAACTCGCGGCTTTGCAATTGGTGGCTGAGATCGCGACATTCCCGATCAACGCGTCTTCGGGCGCCTGGAGGTTAAGCTGAGTGGGCGAAATGTACCAGACATAGGCGGCCTTGCCGTTGATGCTGACGCTGATGCCGTCAAGCGAGGTCGGGGCGTTGGAGCTATTGAAGTCGGCTGGGGTCCATTGCCCAGGATTCGTGGCCGAGGAGAGGCGAGGATCGTTCGGATCGGCGAGATTGGCACCTTTGATTTCGAGCCAGGATCCAGAGGCGAAGTAAGGGTAACCGCCGCCGTACGCACTCGCTGAGGCAACGGAAGTGATGGTCGGAGGAACCGTGTTCGAGCAGTTGTATAAGAACTGGTAGCGGAAAACGTCGCCGGCGCCTTGGCCGCCTCCCTGAAATGAGGTTCCCCACAAGCTGCCATCGCGCGATTGGAGCAGTGTGAGCGGGATCGCGCCCTCGGAGGGACCAAAATCGTGCAGCACCTGAAACCCCCCAACAATGGAGTATTCGAACAGAACCCCTTGGGAGAGGTAAGTAAACATGTCGCTTGTTCCGTAGAAATTTCCATCGGCGGCTTGCAGCAGAGAGAGCGGAGAGATGCCATCCGCCTGGTGCGTGAAGTTGTGGAGCGTAGTCCGCACTCCGCCGGGCGTCAGTTTGAACAACAGCCCAGCCAATCCGTCGATGAAGTGCAGCGCACCGTAGAAATTTCCATCAGCGCCTTGGATAAGGTCGGCTGAGGCGTAAAGCTCCGGGAACGTGTAGATAAAGGAGACCGTGCCGCTGGGGCTGATCTTAAAAACGCTGGTACCAAAACCCGTGGTTAGCCCATAAAAATTGCCGTCGGAAGCTTGCATCAGCGCATATGGCGAGGCGCCGTACTGTGGCTTTGAGAAGCCGTCCATCTGGATGGGGAAGGACAAAAGCGTGCCGAGCCCCCCGCCCGCTGTTAGTCGAAAAACGATCCCTCCGGCGCCGACTCCGCCCATTGTGGTGGTCCCATAAAAATTGCCGTCCGAACCTTGAATGATTCCGCTGGGAGAGGCGCCGTCCGTGCCCTGGAATGTGTAGATCGTGGTGAAGACACCGGCGGGAGTGATCTTGAAAACCGTACCATTTCCAGTGAGATCGCCGCTCGTAGTGTTCACACCGCTCCCACCGCTGGTTGTGGTGCTGTAGAAATTGCCGTCGTAGCCGAGGATGAGTGCGTTGGGGAAGCTGCCATCGGCGCAAGCAGGCTGGGAGCAGAATGTATAGAGGTCGTCACCGTCCCGTCTGGAACGACCTTGAAAACCATTCCGGGAGTGCTGAGAAAAAACCAGCCTCCCACCCCATAAAAACTCCCATCCGGTCCTTGAACCATTGCTCTTGGCAGGTAATCATTGGTGCCGTCGAAGCTGGCGACCACAGTGAAACTCTGCGCCCGTAGGGAGGCCATCGTGAACAAGAAGAGGCCAACGAAAACGTGCCGCATTCGACTATTGTCCAGAAAACAAAAACACCGCGACCTGCGACATCTGGTTCGGAAAAGGCCACCTGGACGTGCTCAACGTGCTAGCGGAAGTATCTTTGGCGGCCCCGACGACGACTGAGGTGCGCGCGTACATCCAAAATGGCGCCGCAGCGTTTCTGTCGGCCGCGTGCGCACGCGTCAACGAAAAGGGCTGGCCGTTTCTGGATCGGGGCTCAATCGATAAAGCGGTAGGCGAAGCGTATTATTTCTTGATCCAAAGAGCGACATCAAACACGAATACCTCAGGAATCCGCGGCCGAAAATCGGAGTCGGGCCAGAACCCAATTTTGAGCACCAAGAATTTCCGAAAGTGAAATATCACTGGGCGAAGAAGGAGGTAGTGGTGAAAAGCGCCGAGAGGAACTCGCACTGGGAGGAGGCTGGGGTGCCCCGGCGGACTTCGAGCCCTACAAAGCTCCACGTATCGCGCCCGCCGACCCGCACCAAGTCACGAAGTGGGTGGATGAATGGCTTCTGCCTGGACTATCGGACGAGTACCGATGCAAGATCAAAGCTCAAATTCACCGGGCTGATGGATCGTTCGGGAGCGCGCCAGAAAAGGAGTCGGCGGATTTGTCCGCAATGAAACTTGCCTTTGATGGCATGGCAAATGTCCTCTTCGATGCCGGCAGTTGTAAACTAATGAAAATACAATGGTTAAAATGGTGCGGAGAGGGGGACTTGAACCCCCACGAGATTGCTCCCGCTAGCACCTCAAGCTAGTGCGTCTGCCAATTCCGCCACCTCCGCAGGTGGATCAGGCTACTTCTTCGGCTGTCCCGGCGGCTTCGCGGTCTTGGGCTGGTTCGGGTTCGGAATCACCGGCGCGTTGACCTGCTGCTTTTCACCCTTCTTGCCGTCTACGCCAGTTTGCACCTCGATCGGAACAGTCTGGCCAGGCTGAGGCTGCGCCTGCGTCGGGGCCTGTATCGGCGCATGCTTCTTGTCGAGAAGCGTTCCCGAAGAACCGCTCCCCGCTCGCGTCGCCAGGATCGAAAGACTCAGCGATGTCACCATGAACAACGCCGCTGCGATAGTCGTCGCCTTGGAGAGCACCGTGGCCGAGCCGCGCGGTCCGAACACGGTCTGCGAACCCATGCCCCCAAACGCACCCGCCAGGTCGGCCGCCTTGCCGCTTTGCAGCAGAACGACCACTACCAGGAACAGACAAACGATCACGTGAATTACAGTCAGAAGAATAACCATGGAAAACTCCGCGTGGGCCTTTGCTCCCCTATATTACCATGCTCCCCACCCTGCCTTCATGTGGCCCGATTTCGCGGGACCAGCTATTCCGCGTCCGCCTGCCGAGCGCCTAAGCAGCGACTACCGCGCTATTTGTATGCCGCGACGCCTGTAACCCTTTCGCCGATCACTAGCGTGTGGATGTGATCCGTGCCCTCGTACGTCTTCACCGTCTCCAGGTTGCACAGGTGCCGCATGATCGGATATTCGTCCATGATGCCGTTGGCGCCCAGCAGATCCCGCGACAGCCGCGCGCACTCTAGGGCCATCCGCACGTTATGCCGCTTCAGCATCGAAATGTGCCACGGCTCGATTTTGCCGGCGTCCTTTAGCCTGCCGCATTGCAGCGCCAGCAATTGCGCCGTCGTGATCCCCGTCACCATGTCCGCCAGCTTTTCCTGCACCAGTTGATGCGACGCGATCGGTTTATCGTCGAACTGTTTGCGCAGCACGGAGTAGCTCCGCGCCGTCTCATAGCAATCCATCGCCGCGCCGATCACTCCCCACCCGATCCCGAAACGCGCCTGCGAGAGGCACCCGAGCGGCCCCTTCAGCCCCTTCGCCCCCGGCAGCATCGCGCTCTCGGGAACCCGAACGTCGCTCAGCGCCAGGCTCGCCGTCACCGATGCGCGCATCGACAATTTCCCGTGCAGTTCGGACGCGCTGAACCCCGGTGTGCCCTTTTCCACCAGGAATCCGCGAATACCGTCTTCGGCGCGAGCCCAAACGATCGCAACATCGGCGACCGACCCATTGGTGATCCACGTTTTCTCGCCGTTGAGCACCCACTCCGAGCCCTTCTTGACGGCTCGCGTCAACATGCCGGCGGGATTCGATCCGAATCCGGGCTCGGTGAGGCCGAAACACCCCAGCGCCTCGCCCGATTGCAGCTTCGGCAGCCACCGCTGTTTCTGTTCTTCGCTGCCGTAGGTCAGGATCGGATACATCACCAGCGCGCCCTGAACGCTAGCGAAACTGCGAATGCCCGAATCGCCGCGCTCCAGTTCCTGCATGACGAGGCCGTACTCGACGTTGGACATACCCGCGCATCCGTAACCCTCCAGATTCGCGCCAAAGAATCCGAGCTTGCCCATCTCCGGAATCAGTTCCTTCGGAAAACGAGCGTCGCGGAAGCTATCGCGAATCACGGGGATGACGCGCTCGTCGACGAACTGCCGAGCCGTCTGCCGAACCATCAATTCCTGCTCGCTGAACTGCGAGTCGATCAGGAGGTAATCTACACCGGGAAATCGAGCCATGTAGAAACCATTCTAACGGGAAGATGCCTCTCTTGTTGCTGCCAGACTTGTTCTCCCCTCGCGGCGTCCTCGTCATGGTCACAGCATGATTCTTGGGTACGGTCTTGTGTGCCAACATAAAGACGGGAGGGGCCGCTGCGATGACGATAGAAATTCACAAACCGGAGCTTGAAGCCCTCATCATGGAACGCATGAAGAGCGGCGGATTCCATAACGTCGAAGACGTGCTCATGTACGCCCTGGAAGCGTCGCCGTTGACAGAGGCAACCCCCGCGACTGCGGCTAACCGCACGGGCGCTGACCTGATCGCAGCCATGCAGTCATCCCCTTATCGAGAGATCGAGATTGAGCCTGCCCGCTATCGAATGCCCGTCCGCAACGCTACGTTCTAATGGCTTGGCTGCTCGACACCAATATTCTGTCGGAATTGCGCCGGTTGAAACCCGAGCCAAGAGTGTTGTCGTTTATTGCCAGCCATCCGCTTGACCAGTTCTACATCAGCGCGGTAACGCTCGCCGAGCGACGGTATCGCTTTAGACGTACCAGCGCGAGGGCGCCCAAGCCTGATGCTATAAAAAACCACGTTCTCGGTTCGGGAGTTGTGCCGGTGGTCGGCGTAACGTTGAACGCCAAATCCCAGTTTGCAAAGAATGATTCGTCGTATGAGCTACCTAAATAGTAGAACTGCCCACCTGGGTACGAATTACTTTCGCTGTTGATAAACACACCCACTTGGCTATACTCGCCCGTCCCCGTAGGCTGAAACGACCCAGGGCCCGCCACCGGTAACCCTTGGCTAGGCAGAGTAACGGCTAGCGTGTACTGGCTGCCGACCGTGAGAGGTATCGAAGAAAAACTAACTTCGAGGAGTTCGGACGTGTTATTAGCCAACGTAGCCGTAACGGACGCTGACCCTAAGAGCGTCGAGAACACTCCATTGCCCGCATAGGGGCTGAAAAGCAAAGGGTCGCTTATGGATGTCCCACTGACGTCGACCACGTAGAAGCCAGCAAGGACGTTGGGGTTTTGGGCAGTGAAGGATTCCGAGAGGCCGGTCCATACGTTCCCGTTGGTCGGGTCGTTGGCCGCGACATATTGAAACGAGCAACCCGACAAAGTCGTGCAGGGATAGTCTATAGTTCCGGCGCATGCGCTGCCGCTCATTATTGATGCAGCCAAGCATATCGGCGCGAGAATTCTGAAAGTGGTTTTCACTGTGAACTCCAGATGCTGCGAATTGAGCTGCTAAGTGGAAATCTTTTTTTCTTCACAACTTCAAATGCCAGTTCTCTTCAACCTCCCCGACGCTGGTGTCATCGTTGCGTCGGTCGCGATGCCCGGTCGTTTTCGCGTTCGAATGCCCAGGCACGCGTTGCGCGACTTCGCATCCGCCGTTTGTTGCCTCCCGGCTAAATAGTCGAACTTGGACTATACCGAATTCGGCTTTTATAGTCAAGCTTTATTTCCGTAGCGTGGATAAAAGCATCAGTTCCAAGGAATATCGGGTTTTTCTGCGGGAACTGCGCGCCTCCCGCGAACGAAACGGACTGACACAGATTGACGTGGCTACTCGATTGAATGAGACGCAATCGTTTGTTAGCAAGTGTGAGCGCGGTGAACGTCGCCTCGACATTGTCGAACTGCGGCAGTTCTGTCAAGCAATCGGGGTTTCATTTACCGCATTCGCTCGGGACCTCGATCAGACGCTCGCGGGTCTCGCGGCTTCGCCGGCGGGCCGGCGACGCACCTAACCGTCACCAAACAGTTTGCACGCCGGAAGCCCGGATGCGCCCATCGCGACTGATGACCGGCACACCGAAATACACGGCCGTCGCCGCGACAATTCGGTCGGGCATGTGAGGGATATCCTCGCGTGGCACCCGGCGCATCGCTTCGACAACCTCCCCGCTAAACGGGGCCTCTTCAAGAACGAAATCCGGATCTTCGAGCGCTCTCTTCAACTCGTCATATGCCGATTCTGGGAGACGCCCTTTCTCCACCAGATAAACAATCTCGGCCAAGCTGATCGGCGAGAGCGCGATGTCGAGACCGGCATCGGCTGTATCATCCATGAAACTGCGCGCCGTCGCAGAGAGACGGGGGTTCTTGAGCAAGTACCAAAGCGCCGCGTGGGTATCGGCAACGCCAGCGATCACGGAACGTCCTGGGCGAATCCGCGGAACATCTCCCGCCGGTTTTCGTCGATCTCTTCCTCGGACGGGCCGGGACCGTACTTGGCGAGCAGGCCGTACCCGGATTTCTTGGGCTTGAGCGGCTGCCCCTCAGCCTTTACGGCATTCTCAAGCACCTGCCTTGCAAAGCCCGCAAGCGAGACGCCCTGAGCCATGGCTTTCGCTTTAAGTGCCGCCTCCAACTCCTCCGGGACTTCAATGGTGAGGTTCATGGCCGTTCGCCTCCACTGTTAGATTAACTCCAATCGGCACCCGCGGCGACTGGCAGGCGGCATCCGCCGATAACGCCGCGCACCGGAATCAGAGTCCGAGGCTGCGCAGATCCCGGCGCTCACGTTCAAGATCAGCAATTGTTGGCAAGTCGTGATCGACTGCGTGCTCGTTGAGGAATCCGTCAAGTTGGCCGCGAGTCGGAAAGCCGAGCAACTGGCGCATGGCAGCCTTGGCGAGACGCCCGCTCCTGTATTCCTCTAGCGCGAATCCTTCCAGCGCCCGGCGCGACAAGTCGCCGCCGCCCGCAGCCAACTCGTGCGCGAGTTCGTCGGGAATCTCAATGACAAGATTCACATTTCTCTTCAGGTTACCCGGTCCAACCGCAAAGAAGAAGGCAGACGGTTAATCTCCCGCCTGCCCCATTTAATTCCCACGACCGTCAGCGTCTTACTCTGACTCCTGACTCCTTCTCCCGCCTACTTCTTGTGAATCACAATACTCCCATTCGAAGTCACGAACTGAATCTCAGGACCGCCCCCATTAATGCTCCCGTACATCGCCTTCTCCACCTTTACGTGATACCGCCCATTCCCATTCTTCCGGTTATCTTCCACCGTCGGCGGATGCGACGCGTCCAGCTTCACATCGAAGTCCGTCCAAATCTCGCCATTGTCGGTCTTCATTTTGAGATTCGCCTTCATGTCGGCCGGCAACGTCACCTCAATGGGACCATTCATCGTCGAAAAACTCATCGGCTTGTTCGGAGTCACCTTATTCAGCGCCACGATCACCTTGCCATTCATCGAATTCGCCACCACTGATCCCGACGCGTTGTTGATGGTGACCGCTCCGTTCATGTTCTGCGCGTCGATCTCCCCCGAAATATTCTCGACTAGAATCGCGCCGCCGTTTATCGTCTCCAGCTTCAGCGAAGTTTGCGACGGCACCTGAACCACCACATCACTCGAATGCATCACGCCACCGTGAATCGTGACGATGTTGCCCTCCTCGGTAATGTCCAGCCCGCCACTGTTGTTGGCGATTTGGTGCATGCCTTCCGGAACGTTCGAAGGCCGGCTGCTGTGGCGCGTGCCGGAGCCGGATCGCGCAGTGGTTTCGACAATCGCATCGCGGCCCTCATAACCGCGCACGGTAATGCCCCCTTGGATCATCTTGACGATCAATGTGCGCGGCTTCGCCGCATCGCTAAAGGGCACCGTGATCCGGTCCCCCGTGTTCTGCGCCCCTACATTGCAAATCGTCAACGTGCCGAGCGTGCCCAGCGCCGCCGCCGCGATTGCCGTCTTGGTTAAGACTGTCCAGAGTCTCTTTCTCATTTTCATTTCTCCCTGTTCTTGATCAACACATTTCCATTCAACGTTTCAAAACTCAGCTCCGGACCGCCGCCGCCGATCCGAACCCCCGTCATCCGATTGCTCTTCCACACAAACCCTCCATCGCGCCGCTCCGGCTGGACGCTCGAAACCGGCAACGCCGTCACCGGAAAATCAGTGTACAACCCGCCGTTCATGGTTTTCATCTTCGCGTCCGCCTTCAGCCCGCCGCGAAACGTCACGTCCAATGTCCCGTTGACGCTCTTGAAAGACGTCGCCGCTTTCGGATTGCGCGCAAAACTCACCTTCACTTGACCGTTCACCGTATGCACTGATCCCGATCCTTCCACTTCGCGCATCTCGATCCCGCCGTTTACGTTGCTGATCTTGTAGTCGCCCGTCGTGCCTTCCACCAGTACGTGCGAGTCGTTGACGGTCTTCAGTTCCAGGTAAATATCGCGCGGCACGCGAACCTTGAAATTGTAAGCGAAATCGTACGGCAAGCCGCCGTGAAAGTTGGTCGAATTTTCGCTGCAATGGCAGCGAAAAGGACCATCCACCACCAACTGCACCAGCCCGCCATCCTGTTTCACCGCCAGCGAAATCTCTTTCTTGGCGAGATCCATCCGATCCTGCGACCGTGCCTTCAGCGATTTCTCGATCTCCACTTCCACGGTATTGCTCGTCCCCGCGGTCACTTCGATGAACCCCGTGATGTTGTCGATGATCAACTCGCGCGCCCCCGTGAACGTCTTCCGGTCTGTCGATTTCTCTTCGAGCTGTTGCGCGACTGCACACCCGGCAACCATCGATAGGGCGAGCGCTAGCGCGAGCAATTGTTTGATCCCCACCCCGCCGTCATCCCGAGCACTCATACTTGCCCCCGCTCGTCATCCCGAGCGTAGCGAGGGATCTGCTCTTCGGTAGCGAAGCCCCTCATTGCAGTTTCCCGATCGCAGCTTTGGCATACTCCCGAACCGACTCGTTCTTGGTTTCATCCCGAACCAATGTTTCCAGCTCAGGAACAGCTTCTTTCTCTCTCAAGTCCACCAGCAGATCAATCAGCCTGATCTGTACCAGCGGCGCATCCTGCTTCGGAATCGACTGGATGATCGCCTCGCGCGTCACCGGACTCGCACCGAACGCATGCAGCGCGTCCACCGCGGACAACCTTACGCCGACGCTCTCATCCTGATTCACCGCCGTCAGCAGCGCCGACAACACTTGCGTATCCGACGCCGGAACCTGATACGCGTAACTCACTCCGCGCAGCCGCTCACCCGCCGATTGCTGCTGCATTAACGACAACGCCACCATTTGACGCATACTGCTCACCTCTCCACGTAATTGCGAAAGTTCCGTACCTTGGCCCGTATCATGATTCGCAATCGGGACCAAACCGCCCGGCCGCATTTCATAACCAAGCCCCAATCCGATCACCAGCAGTGCGAAGCCTGCCGCCATCTGCCACTCCGGCCGTTTCGGCCACAACGCGAGAATCCGGTCGCGCACACTGCGCCGCGGCGCCGATTCCAGTCCCTGACGATACGCGCCCAGCGTTTCGTAAAATCGCGCGCGAAGATTCGGCCCCGGTTCGAACTCTCTTGACGATCCAGGAATCAGCGCGAGGTTCTTCCACATCGCGCCCAGCCGCTCCGCTTCCATGCGGCACGGATCGCAGCCCGCGATGTGCGCCTCAAACGCCAACTCCTCTGCTTCGCCCAGCAATTGGCTCCAATATTCCGCCAACAGAAGTTTAGTTTCGTCGCAAGTCATCTGACACCTCAATTCCCATTCGCCACATCGCGCTCGTTATTACTGTGGCAGCGCCGCTCTTCCGCCAGCGTGCGATACGCCTGCTCCAGCGCCCGCATCGCCCGAAACACCCTCACCTTCACCGTCCCCGGCTCGCACTCCAAAATCGTCGCGATCTCCTCGTACTTCATATTCTGAAAGCGGCTCAGCACCAGAATCTCGCGCTTGTCCGCGGGTAGCCGGTCGAGCGCGCGCCGCAGCAGCGCCAGATCCTGACTTCTTGCCGCGGTTTCCTCCGGTCCCGGCGCGGGACTCACCGGTTCCGCTCTGCGATCGTCGAACTCGTCGATTCCGACCACTTCCGCCCGCCGCTTCTGCGCCTGATCCACGCTCGCATTGCGCGCGATCTGGTACATCCACGCCGTGAAGGATTGCGCCGGATCGTAACTGGCCCGATATCGAAGCATGCGGAAAAATACGTCCTGCACCAAGTCCTCCGACAATTCCCGGTTGCGATTCATGGAGACGAAGTACCGGAACAGCGGCCGATGATGGCGCTCGAACAGCACCGCCATCTTGGCAACTTCGCCGTTACTCACCTGCCCCATCAGGGCGTTGTCGGTTCCGTTCACGTTCGATTATGGATACTCGGAAACGCTAAAAAGGTTACAAGGTGGGGCAGGGCCGCACCCTGCCAAGCCCCTGTTTTCACAAGCTCCTAAGTCGATCCAGCCCAGATGTTACGATGAACGCACATGCTCCTGCCCGTCGTGTGGGTGGCCTGCGTCATCGCAGGCTTACTGTACGCCCATCAACAGAATATCCCCCAAGGGACCGTTCTCGCCGCGCTGCCCGCATTCCTTTTGGAAGCGACGTTCTACTTCGCGCTGGCCGCCGACAGAGTCCGCGCGCGGATCGATAAACTGCCGCCCGTGACCGTCGCCTCCGCGCTGACGGCAGCGGCAATCTTACCTTATCTGGCGGCATCCGTCGCGTTGGGATCGTTTCAATGGCGGGCGTTCGGAGCCCTTGCAGCACTCGCGATCGTTGCATCGTTTTGGTACGTGTTTTTGCCGAAAAAAGCCCCTTTTGACGTGGGTTTTCTTGTGTTTATGGCGGTCGTGATGCTGGCGCACGTCTTCCCGAGAATCTACCTCAGCCCGCATCCGAAACTACCGCTTTCCGCACTCGGTCAAGCCATGTGGATCCGCTCCGGGGTTTTTGTTATGTTAGCGATACGGCGGGTTTCAGGCGTCGGCTTCGGACTCTGGCCCAATCGCCGGCAGTGGAAAATTGGCGCGCTGTATTATCTGCTGTTCCTGATCGCCGCCGTCGGACTGGCGTGGTGGATCGGATTCGCCAAACCGCATTGGCCACATGCGGATTGGGAGAAAGCATCGCTGCTCGCCGTCGGGACTTTCTTCGGAGTGCTGTGGGTGCTCGCGCTGGGCGAAGAGTTTTTCTTTCGGGGATTGTTGCAGCAATGGATGGGCTCGTGGCTGGGCAATGAAAACGCCGGCTTGCTGGTAACCTCGCTGCTATTCGGCGCGGCGCACCTGTGGTTTCGCGCGTTTCCGAACTGGCGATTCGCAATCATGGCAGCGGTCGCCGGCGTATTTTATGGATTGGCGTTTCGCCGGACGAAAAGCATCCGCGCGTCAATGGTTACGCATGCGCTGGTTGTGACCACGTGGCGCGTGTTTTTCTGGTGACGATTATTTCGCCAGCAGCAGCGTCATCGGACCAGTGAGTTCCACGGCCTCATCGGCTATCCAAACCTCGCCGGCTTTCGTCGACAGGCCTCCGATCGATCCCGCTCCTTGGATTGCGATGTACAACGTGGGTCCAACGGAACGGTGACTGGCGGCATCATCGACGCGCCACTGCGTTACGTGAAAATGATCGCACTCCACTAGAACATTAGTTGTTGGCGATACTCGCGCTTCGTGACGATCGCGATGGCTCACCGAAATCCCCGGCCCCAGATGTAACTCGCGACCCCGCCCGTAATCATAAAGCCGGTAAGTGATATCCGAATTCTGTTGGATCTCGCACAGCACCACCCCTGCGCCGATGGCATGCACCTTTCCTGCTGGTATGAAGAACGTGTCACCGGGAGCGGCATCATGCCATTCGAGCAGATCCTCGATCTCGCCCGACAGCGCCGACTCCCTCAACCGCTGCTCCGTGATCGGCTCGCGAAACCCCGCCGCGATCTTCGCTCCCGGTTCCGCTGCGAGCACGTGCCACATCTCAGTCTTGCCTGGCGAATCGTGCAGCTCTCGCGCCGTCGTATCGTCCGGATGCACCTGTACTGAAAGCTTCGCCGAAGTGAACAGAAACTTCACCAGCAACGGCAGCTCGGGAGCCTCGAACCAAACTTCACCTATCTTTTCTTCTTGATTCGGGAACCACGGTTCAAGCTGCGTGCGCCCCCACAAGCGTTCGCGAAACGACGGCGTGATTCGGCGAATCGGCATCGCGAGTGGCTGTTACACCCGCGCGGCGATGAACTTGTGCATACGATCCAGCCCGCGTTCCAGCTCGTGCATCGACGTCGCATACGAGATGCGCAAGTGATCGTTGGTGCCGAACGCCTCACCCGGCACTACCGCGACGAACTCTTCCGCCAGCAGCTTCGCCGCAAATTCCAGCGAATTGCCGATCCCGCCCGTGTAGGCGCAGCTCACATTGGGATACGCGTAGAACGCCCCCTCCGGCACATTGGCGCGCACGCCGGGAATCTGCCGCAGCCGGGCGACCACAAAATCGCGGCGCGTGCGATATTCAGCGAGCATCTTGCCGACGGAATCCTGCGGCCCGCGCAACGCCTCCACCGCGGCCTTCTGCGCAATCGAATTCGGGTTCGAGGTCGAGTGGCTTTGCAGCTTCATGATCCCGCCGATCACCGGCGCGGGCGCCAGCGCGAATCCGATGCGCCACCCCGTCATCGCGTAGGTTTTCGACAGCGATCCAGCCACCACCACGCTTTCCTTCACGCCCGGAAACGCGGCCATCGAATACGGCTCGCCATCGTAGACGAAGCGGTGATAGCACTCGTCCGTCATCACCCAGAATCCGCGAGCGCTCGCGAGCGCCGCCACTTTTTCCAGTTCCTTGCGCGCAAACACCGCGCCGCTGGGATTCGATGGCGAATTGATGATCACCATCTTGGTCTTGGGCGTCACGGCGCGCTCGATCATCGACGCGCGAACCTGAAATCCGTCGTCTTCATCCGTCTCCACGAACACGCACTTCGCGCCCGCGTAATTCACTACGTCCTTGTAGGTCACCCAATACGGAACCGGAATGATCACCTCGTCGCCGGGATCGATCAGCGTCTGCATCAGGTTGAAGATCGCGTGCTTGCCGCCGACGGTCACCAGGCATTCTTTGGTGGAATACGCCGTGCCGTAATCGCTCTTGTGGCGATCGCAAATGGCCTGCTTCAGATCGTCGATGCCGCCGGTGTTGGTGTACTTGGTGAAATTCTGATCGATCGCGTCGAAAGCGGCACGCTTGATATTTTCGGGCGTCGGAAAATCCGGTTCGCCCGCGCCGAAATCGACCACATCCGCGCCGCTCTTGCGCAGGCGGTCCGCCTCGGACGATACCGCCATGGTCGACGAAACGCTGATCGTCGAGATTCTGTCCGCGAGTTCCTGTAACGTTTGCATAATCTATTTACCTAGTGTAGTGTGACTATCTTTGTGGGGCGGACCCCCTCGTCCGCGCCGGACCCCCGGGTCCGGCTTCACAATCGCGAACCGAAGCCCAGGCCGACAGGGGCGTCGGCCGCGGCCCATGTGTAATAGACTTGGCGACCGCCCGACATCCCGAATCCCCGCCCTTACGGACGGGGCTTGAACCGGCCTTTCAGCCGTCGTTCCACTAGCGGCGGCACCAGCCCCGAAACATCTCCGCCCAGCGACGCCACTTCCTTCACCATCTTCGAACTGATGAACGAATACGCCTCGCCGGCCATCAAAAAAACCGTCTCGATTTCAGGTTGCAGCCGCCGGTTCATCAGCGCCATTTGCAACTCGAACTCGTAATCCGAAATCGCCCGGATACCGCGCAGAATGATTTTCGCGCCGCGCTGCGCGGCATACTCCACCAGCAATCCCTCGAACCGTCCGACCTCGACGTTCGGGTACGGCTTCAGCACTTCCCGCAGCATCTCAGCGCGTTCTTCGACGGTGAAGAGAGGCTGCTTGGCCTGATTGCTGAGAATCGCGACAACTAATCGATCCACCAGCCGGCTGCCGCGAGCGATCAGATCCAGGTGCCCGTTGGTCAGGGGATCGAAAGAACCCGGATAGATGGCGATAAGGCTCGCTGTCGATTCGGGCAACGGATCTCCTTGACGTTACGGGTGGGCTCGCACGGCTGAAAAATTATTGTATCAGCTTTGGATTCCCCGACCGCTCCAGGTGTCTCGAACATGCGCTACTTCCCTGCGTGAAAATCAAAGAGAGAAGAGTCTTCAGAGAAAGGATGGAACTGAATGACGAAACAGATTAAGCTCGGCGGCAGCTTCACGTTCGCGAATACCTCCCTTACCGTGAACCGGATGGGGTATGGCGCGATGCAATTGGCCGGTCCCCAGGTGTGGGGACCGCCGCGCGATCCCGGCGAGGCCGTAAGGGTTTTGCGGGAAGCAGTTGAAGCTCAAGTGAATCACATCGACACCAGCGACTTCTACGGACCTCATGTGACCAATCGGATTATCAGGCAGGCGCTCCATCCATATCCGGACGGGCTGGTGATCGTCACCAAGGTCGGCGCCCGCCGGGGAACCGATAAGTCCTGGCTTCACGCTCTTTCGCGCCAGGAACTGATCGACGCGGTGCATGACAACCTTCGAAACCTCGGGCTGGACAAGCTCGATGTCGTCAACTTGCGGGTCGGCGGCGTGATGGGACCTTCAGAGGGGCCGATCGAGGAACCGCTTACCGCGCTCGCCGAACTCAAGCGCCAAGGCCTGATCCGTCATCTCGGCCTGAGTAATGTCACTCCGCGGCAACTGGCGGAGGCGCAGACAGTTTCAGAGATAGTTTGCGTGCAGAACTTCTACAATATTGCCCACCGGGAGGATGACGGCTTCATCAAGGAACTCGCTCGGCAAGGCATAGCCTACGTGCCGTTCTTCCCGCTGGGGGGCTTTACCCCGTTGCAATCGGCGGCGCTCGATGCGGCGGCGGCCGCCTTAAAGGTGACGCCGATGCAGGTCGCGATTGCCTGGCTGCTTCAGCGCGGGCCCAACATTCTGCTGATTCCCGGCACATCTTCGGTCGAACATCTTCGCGAGAATATCGCGGCTGCGACACTGCAACTTCCGCCCGAAACGATCGCCGGCCTCGACTTAATCGAGGGCCCCAAGAAGTGATCGCCATTCAGACTCGGTCGTTCTCCGGAACTGAACCGCTATATGCCCAAGACGGCTTTCTGGGCAGTGTCGACCTCTGACCCGCCTTCCCCGATCCGACCAGTTGTTCTATCCTGCCAGATATGCGCACCCTCTCGATTCTCTTCGCCATCTGCGGATTGCTCGCCGGACTCCTCAATGCCCAGGGCCGACGCCTCACCTTAGACGACCTGGTCTCCGTCGAGGCCATCGGCGAAACCGCCCTCTCTCCCGACGGAAAAACTTTTGCGATGACGCGCAACGGGCAAATCGTCCTGATGCCCGCCGACGGCGGCTGGCTGGTCACACTCACCAGCTCGACCGGCGGAAAATCGGGATTGAGCTGGTCGCCCGACGGCCGCATGATCGCCTTCGCGAGCCAGGGCGGAATCTGGGTGGTTCCCGTGACCGGCGGGCCTCCGCGACGGCTGACCAACGCCGCACCCGGTGGCGGCGATCCTCGAGCTGCTGCCGATCGCGCGCCGCAATATTCGCCCAAAGGCAAATGGATCTTGTACGAAACCGGACGCCGGGGGCGCGACAGCCTGATGGTGGTGAGTGACGACGGAATGGTGAACGCCTACCTGTCGCAATCCCCCGCCGATGAGGAAGCCGCGTCGTGGTCGCCCGATGGCACGCGCATCTCCTACACGGAACGCGCGAAAGAATACTTCAGTGGAAAGCTCAACGTCGTGAAGTTCGATCCCATGAGCGGCCGCGCGGCTGATCCGACCACACTCTATACGGCCCCGACGGATCGCGGCGGCGGATGGTCCATCCGCAAAGCACAATGGTCGCCCGATTCGAAGTCGCTTGCGGTGATCTTGCAGGATAGCGGCTGGGATAACGTGTATCTGATTCCCGCTGCGGGCGGCGCTCCCAAGGCGATCACGCACGGAAACTGGGAAGACGAATCGCCGGTATTCTCGTCCGACGGAAAATCGCTCGCCGTCGTTTCGAATCGTGGTAACGCGGAGAACAGCAAGATCTGGATTGTGCCGCTTGACGGATCAGAACCGCACCAGATTGCGAAATGGCTAGTCGAGGGGATTGAGTCGGCGCCTATTTGGTCTTGGTCGCCCAAGGACTCCCCTCGACTGCTTGAGCCAGGCAAGGACTATTTTGAAGGCGCGGTCTATTTTCATCGAAATACTCCCATATCAGCCAACGATCTCTTCTCTTCGCACTTGTTGCTTCTTCCAAACGTAAGCGAAGCCCACTCGGCCGACATCAAGGAGATTACACATACCACGCCGTTGAATTTCAGCGACGGGATCGCGCCCGAGATTGTGCATTACCGCAGCAAGGATGGCCTTCAAATCGCGGCGATCCTATACAAGCCCCGCACCGCGCGACCCGGCGCGAAATCTCCCGCTGTATTGTGGATTCACGGTGGCCCCGAAGCGCAAGATACGCTTCGATTCGATCCCTGGGCGCAGTATCTGGCGCAATCCGGATACCTGGTGCTCGAGCCCAACTACCGAGGCAGCACTGGCTACGGCGAAAAATTCCGCAACATGAACGTGGAAGATTCAGGCGGCGGTGAAATGGACGACGTCGCGGCCGGCGCGCAGTATCTGATCGCCCAGGGCATCGCCGATCCCAAGAAGCTCGCCATCGGCGGCGGCAGCCACGGCGGCACTATGGTGGCCTACGCGGTCACAAAATATCCGGATTTATTTGCGGCGGCGATGGAGCTATTTGGCGTGGTCGACCGGGCGACGTTCAATGAGCGCACCAATCGAAATTCGGCCGTCCGCTGGACCATGAAGATGGGCGGCTCGCCCGAGGAGAAGCCGGAGGTTTACCGCAAAGCCAACGCTCTTTTGCAAATCGACAAAATCAAAACGCCGCTGCTGGTGATGCACGGCGAAAACGATCCGCAGGTGCCCCCCTATGAATCGGCGCAGTTTGTTCGAGCGCTGAAGGAGCACGGCAAGACGGTGTACTACTTCACTTATCCGAATGAGCTGCACGGATTTAGCCAGCGCGAGCATCGGCTGGACGCTTGGCGCCGCGAGCTGGCATTTCTCGAAAAATACATCAACCCGCGCACGGGCGTCAGCAGCACCTCGATCGAGGATCTGCTCGCGCCCGCCCCGGCCCGGCCTTAGCGCATCCAGCCCCACCCGTGAGGGTGGGGGATTCCAACTGGGCCGCAGTATGGATCCCCCACTCTGACGAGTGGGCGCTGGAGGGCTACAAAAGGGCCGCGACAAAACGGAGTACCTCGACAACGGATTTCCGCGCAATTCGTTGTAAACTAATTAGCGCTTTAGCGCGTCGTAAGCGTTATGCAGAATTCTAAACTCCTACTAGCCCTTACGGTTATGGCCGGCGCAGTCGCCCAAACCGCGCTCGCTCAGGCCCCCTTTGCCACCACCACGACGACCCCCACCCTCACCCGGAATTCCAGTTTTCCGCCGGTCGGGTTGGCCGCTAGCGAAACCATGCAGGTCAACGTCGCGAATCTGGCCGAGAATCCCACCACGGTGACGTCAACCTCGCCGGCAGCGTCCTGCACCGGCAGCATTTCGTTTTTCAACGCCGCGGGAACGCCCATCGGCACGGCGACGGAGTTCACGGTGGCTACCGGAGTGACGCAGTCGGCGACCATGACGCTCGCCAAGGCAGGGATCACGGGCACCACTCGCGCCGAAATCCGCGCCGTGATTCAGAGCACCATCACCGAAGGCCGCGACGCGCCGCCCTGCTCGCTGGTATCGTCGCTTGAGACTTTCGATTCGACCAGCGGCGCGACGCACGTGTATCTAAGCAACCCCGCGCCGGCGAGCCCGGGCGGGCCAATCATAATCCCGGTAGTAAACTCCGGAGCATTCCAGAATCCCTGATTCGTCGAGCCCATTTTCAGAGCTTTCGTAGACCAATGTGGGGCGGACGCCCTCGTCCGCAGACCGGCCCCCTGGCCGGTCTCATGGCGCGACCAGGGGTCGCGCGCGGGTCAGGGGCCCCACCTGGGCCCCTAATCTAAGTGAACTCTGAAATGGGTCTAGCCTTTGCGCTCGATCCGCATTCCGTAGAACGATCGCCACACGAAGAACATCGAAACCACCAGGAACGCGACCGCGAATCCGGTGCTCACCGCCGCACCCTGCTTCTCGGTGAGGGAGACCGCCAACTCCACCGCCAGCAGCCCGAATAGAGTGGTGAATTTGATGATCGGGTTCAGCGCCACCGACGACGTATCCTTGAACGGATCGCCCACCGTGTCGCCGACCACGGTCGCGTCGTGCAGCGGCGTCCCCTTCGCCCTCAATTCCGTCTCGACAATTTTCTTCGCGTTGTCCCATGCGCCGCCTGCGTTGGCCATGAAGATCGCCTGATACAGGCCGAACACCGCGATCGAAATCAGGTACCCGATGAAGAAGTACGGTTCGAAGAACGCAAATGCGAGCGTGGAGAAGAACACCACCAGGAAGATGTTGAGCATGCCCTTCTGCGCATACTGCGTGCAGATCTCAACTACTTTCTTCGAGTCGCTGACCGAGGCTTTGGTAGAGCTTTCCAGGTTGATGTTCGCCTTGATGAATTCCACCGCTCGATACGCTCCCGTGGTGACGGCCTGGATCGACGCACCCGTGAACCAATAGATGATCGCGCCGCCGGTGATCAGGCCCAGCAGAAACGGCGGATGGAGAATCGAAAGTTTTCCGACCTCTCCAGGCTGAAGCCCGTGCGTCAGGCCCATGATGATTGAAAAGATCATGGTGGTGGCGCCCACTACGGCCGTCCCGATCAGCACTGGTTTCGCGGTCGCCTTGAAGGTATTGCCCGCTCCGTCATTCTCTTCCAGGTGTTGCTTGGACAGCTCGAAGTTGACATCGAACCCGTACTTCGCCTTGAGCTCTTTCTTTATGCCGGGAATCTGCTCGATAGTGCTGAGCTCGAAAACCGACTGCGCGTTGTCCGTCACCGGACCGTAGGAATCGACGGCGATGGTCACCGGTCCCATGCCCAGGAATCCGAACGCGACCAACCCGAACGCGAACACCGCGGGGGCGATCATCATACTGTTCAGGCCTTGTGTGCTGATACCGTAGCCGATGGCCATCAACGCCATGATGGTCATGCCCAGCCAGTAAGCGCTGAAGTTTCCGGCCACCAGGCCGGAAAGAATGTTGAGCGAAGCCCCGCCCTCCCGCGACGACGTCACAACTTCTTTGGTGTGCGCTGATTCCACCGAAGTGAAAACCTTCACGAATTCCGGAATGATCGCTCCGGCCAGCGTGCCGCAGGTGATGATGCTTGAAAGCTTCCACCACATGGTCGGGTCGCCGCCGATGTCGGGAATCATCAGGTAAGAAACCAGGTAGGTGAGGCCGATGGAGACGAGCGATGTGAGCCACACCAGCGAAGTCAGCGGCGCTTCATAGTTCATCTTGTCGACGTTCTGATAACGCGCCTTCGCCACCGCTTCATTCAGGAAATAAGAGATGCCGCTCGCGATGATCATCATCACGCGCATGACGAAGATCCAGACCAGCAGTTCAGTCTTCACCAGGTCGCTGGTCACCGCCAGCAGGATGAACGAAATCAGCGCGACGCCCGTGACGCCGTAGGTCTCGAAACCATCCGCCGAGGGACCCACCGAATCGCCCGCGTTATCGCCGGTGCAATCCGCGATCACGCCGGGGTTGCGCGCGTCGTCCTCTTTGATCTTGAACACGATCTTCATCAGATCCGCGCCGATGTCGGCGATCTTGGTGAAGATGCCGCCCGCCACGCGCAGCGCCGATGCGCCCAGCGATTCGCCGATCGCGAATCCAATGAAGCAGGCGTACGCCAGGTCGCCCGGGATGAACAGCAGGATGCACAGCATCAGGAACAGCTCCACGCTGATCAGCAGCATGCCGATGCTCATGCCCGCCTTGAGCGGAATCGCATAACACGGGTACGGCTTGCCGCGCAGACTGGCGAACGCGGTTCGCGAATTGGCGAAAGTGTTCACGCGGATGCCGAACCACGCCACGCCGTAGCTGCCCGCAATCCCCAGGATGCTGAACAGCAGGATGATCACAACCTTGATCGCGGACGTGGACGTGAGCACGCCGAAGTACAGCACGATGATCGCGCCGATAAATAGCTCCAGGACCAGAAGGAACTTACCCTGCGTGAACAGGTAGGTCTTGCAGGTCTCGTAAATCAGCTCGGAGATTTCGAGCATGGATTCGTGTACGGGCAGGTTGCGGAGGTGCCTGTACATCGCAAGTCCGAACACGAACCCGAGAGCGCTGATCGCCAGGCCGATCATCAACAGCGTGGGCCCTTCAATCCCCATGAACAGAGCGTCATGCAGATCGGGCAGCTTCAGCTCCAGCTCACTTGCCCGCGCGGGCACGGAGCCGGCGAAAGCCAGCAAAATCCAAAAAAAGAACGGAAGCGCGCGCCGGCAGCGGGCGGACAACGAGGTCACAAACATTTCCGGAAAATCCTCCAGTTGAATCGTTAGACTCTTGGCCGCACAGCCTGGAGGTGCAGAGATTCTTTAGACCTCGCCACGTGCTGCACGCTTCTAGAGAGAGCCGCCCGACGGGCGGTCTTTTAGGTTAACACACCGCACGCTGGCGCGGCTGGCGCAACGTTGTGGGGCAGGCGATGTGGGGCAGGCGATCTTGTCGCCTGCCGGTCTTCAACAAGATTCTCGACGGTTGTGGGGCCGGCAATCTTGCCGGCGAGCCGGCTTTCGAGCCGGCTTATCTTCCCGCACTATCGCCCCGCGTACAGCCCCGTCGTCGCGTCGATAAACACCGACCACTCCGCTCCTGAAACGGTTTCTCCCCAAAATACCCGCCACACCGGACTGGGAAATTTTGGAATCGATTCCAGCATGAAATTCACCAGAGGCTTGGTGTTCGCCTTCTTCATATAATCGCTGCTCTTGGAAATCGCGGTCGCCAGAACGGCAGGCGTATCCACCTTGATCGCCGCCGCCAGAAACGGACGCTCCTGGCCGTGCTCGCTCCAGCCTTCCTCCAACCCCGGCCACACCCCCTTGTGCAGATTCCCCTCCGCCTCCACGGCCGACCACGTATATCTTCGCATCCGCGCTTTCGACTGCGACACGTACACGATCTCCCACGCCCCTGCCTTTCCATCTTCCGATTTCGGATTCGGAAGATTGATGCTGCGGATGCGCAGCGGCAGAACATCGGTGGACCAGGTTCTCGCCATGCCGAAGGTCTGTTGAAACGCCTGGCGTCCGGTCACGGCCGCGGGCGGCGGCTCGGGCTCTTTTTTTTCGGGTGGGGCGTCCGAGCATCCGGCCAGAAGTACAGCCGCGAGCCCAACCAGGTAGATTCTCATATCACTCTAATTTCGATGGTTACGCGTCAGAGTGTCAACTTCTTGTGGGGCAGCCATTTTTGGCTGCCGCCGGCTTTCAGCCGGCGTTCGGTCCCAGCCGCTTACAAAATCCCTTGCGTGCGAAATCGCCGGGAGTATAATCGGGCCAGCGGGGAGCCTACGATGTCTTTGCCTCGTATTTTGATCGCAATCACCGGCATTAGCATTTCTATTTCGCAATTAACCGCTCAACCCGCGGCGCCCAGACCGATTTCCGGCGGCCCCGTCGGCACCAGCGCCGCTCCGGTCACTTCGCCAACCCTCTCCACCGGAAGCAGCACTCCAATCTATGCCGGCGATGCTGCCCACCCGATGTTCATCACCGGAAGAGTGACCTTGCAGGACGGCTCAGCGCCCCCACAACCGGCGCTGATCGAGCGCATCTGCACGGGTCAAGCGCATCCGGAAGGCTACACCGACTCGAAAGGCACGTTCTCCATCCGGCTCGGCCAGGAATTGGAGGTGACCCCCGACGCGAGTGAAACGCCCGACCGCGACACGGCCACCCGCGGCAATCCCAGCGGGGGAATCAAGGACAGTCAGTTGGTCAACTGCGATCTGAGATTTGTGCTGAACGGCTACCGCCCTGAGTTGGTATCGCTCAGCAATCGCAAGTACATGGACAATCCGGATATCGGGACGGTCCTGCTGCACCCGCAAAGCAAAGTGGAAGGGCTGACGCTCAGCGCCACCACCGCACTCGCGCCGAAGGACGCAAACAAGGCTTTTCAGCGCGGACTCGAGGCGTTGAAGAAAAACAAAGTGGACGACGCGGAAAAGGAATTCGAGAAGGCCGTCGATCTGTATCCCAAGTTCGCCGCCGCATGGTTCGAGTTGGGAAGCGTGCATGAACGGTTCGCGCGCCCGGTGGAGGCACGCTACGCTTACGCGCAGGCCATCGCGGCCGATTCCAAGTTCGTCTATCCCTATGAGCGGCTGTACCTGCTCGGATTCAAGGAATCCAAGTGGCCCGAAGTCGCCGGCAATAGTGATCGAGTGCTGCGCCTGGACCCGATCGATTATCCCGCCGCGTATTACTACAACGCGATCGCCAATCTCCAGCTGAATAATCTTCCGGTCGCCGAGAAAAGCGCGCGTCAGTCGATCGCTCTCGATGCTAAAGGGGAGAATCCTCAAGGCCTGTACGTGCTCGGCGTGATTCTTTCGCGGAAGAAGGATTACACCGGTGCAGCTGAGAATATTCGCGCGTATTTGAAGGCCGCCCCGGACGGGAAGGAAGCGGATCAGGCGCGAAAACATCTGGCCGATCTGGACCGGATGCTAGCCTCCGCCGCCCCTCCGCAGAAATAGCGCCTACCGATTCAGAACCGCGACCGTCAGGGAGCAGCGGCCAAATCCGCGTACTCTTCGGTGCTGCCCGCGGCCGTGCCCCAAGCCCCACCCGTCAGGGTGGGGGTAACGACCGGGTGGGGGTAACGATCGGGAGCGGTGTGACGCAGGCGCTCGGCCCCATCCGTCAGGGTGGGGGTAACCACCGGGAGCGGTCTGACGCAGGCGTTCGGCCCCGCCCGTCAGGGCGGGGATGCGCGCAACTCTTCAAGCCCCGCACTGGCGGCCGACCGGGGCATCGGTCGCGAGTGGGGCAGACTCAACCCTTGCCCTTGCTGGAGCCTCCTTAGAAGCAGCCCAACTTCCAAGCGGGCTTGATCGCTGAACGGTGGGGTTTTCACTTCGCCCTTTACCCCCTTCAGCCTATTGCACGGAAATAACCACCCCCAAAGGCGTCTGAATCCCGCCGACTGTGGCTTGCACCGAGACGTCGCCCGTACCGAGTCCCGGCGGAATAGTCAGGTTCATCTGATAGAGACCCGCACCGGACAATCCTGCAAAACTTGGAGTCACGCTGACATTGTTGATGCGTAGCGTCACCGGATTGGTAGTCGCCGCCGCCCCCGAAAACGCTTGCCCTGCCGCCACTACCGGACTCGTCGGCCCAAACCCATTGCCGAAGAGAGCGACGCTGTCGCCGGCTTTCGCTGCCACCGTTGCATAGCCCAGTGACGCTCCCGTCGGCCCGATAATGTCGTACGTGCCTCCGCCGTATGCGCCCTTGCCGTTCGCCCGTAAAATGATCCCCGCAACGTGCGTGCTATCGAGCAGGAAAAAAGCAGGGCCGAATTGAGCTAACGTCACGGTGGATTTTACGGTTCCGCTCGAAGTCGTGATCATTATCGGAACCACGCCGGTCGCATTGTCACTCGGAGCCTGCAAGTTAATCTGTCCGTAGCTCGCAAACGAGAGATATGCTGCCCTGCCGTCAATCATCACGCCCGTGCCTCCTAGCGTTGTTGGAAAATTCCCGGTCCACGTTGCGGTCTGGCTCGCCAGGTTGGTGCCGTAAATTGATACCCATTCGCCGGGCTGAATCGTTCCCGGCACGATGCCCCCGCCGGCGATCGTCGGGACCGGTGCCGGCTCGGCGATCGTGAGCAGCTTCGCGCTCGCCAGGTTGAGCAGATCCTGCGCCGCCATAGTGACGATCGCGCCGCTGGTCTCGACGATTTGCGCCGGCGCACCGGCATTCGCTGTGGCGTACTGAATATCGGGGGAGTAGATTTGCAGATAGTTGAGAGGCGCGGTCCCAGTGGTCCCGCCGAACGAAGAGGCGACCGCCGTCCCATCGAAATAAACATTCAGCACGTTATATGCCGCCTGCTCCGGCGGAATCAAGTCCGTCGACGGGACGTTGCCGAATGTCTTGAAGCCGGCAATACTCGCTGGAGTCGCGCCCGGAGCCAGGCAAGCCTGCGGGATGCAGGCCACCGGAATACATCCGTTCGCCGTGCAAGTCGACGGAATGCTGCATGCCGCGGGTGTGTCGGTGGCGTTCGGAGGAAACGTGCTGGTGCATCCCTCCGGCAAGGTGGCAATCGAAAAGGTCGTATTGAATTGCGACCCGCCCAGAATCTGCGTCGAAGGTGACGTTAACTGCGCGGTGCTCTGCGACACTTGTTTCACGCCGGGGACGCCCAGGTTCCCGTTGCCCACACGCGACGCTTCCATCCCGCTCGTCTGCGTGGCTTTCGCATTGGCCCCTCCCACGGTTGGCTGCACGAAGTACGCCAGAATCGTCGTCTCCGCCGCGCAATCCAGGTTCGGGTTGACGGCGCAGTCCGCGGCAAACGCGGGCGGGATGGTTACCGTCGCGCCGGTGAAGTTCGGAAATCCGTTGCCGGTTGTAGCCACCAGAGTGATGCCGCTGAAGGTTGCTCCGAACAGATCGATCGCGTTATTCCACTCATCGATGAACGCCTGGTTCGTCTTCTGATACGCTGCCTGACCTGGGTAATGGAACGCCTGCAGTTGAATCCACATGTTGCTTGGCGTGATCGGGGTTCCGAACTGAGTTTGGGGATTATTGCTATTCGCCTCATTAGGTACAATCATCTCCGCCGACGCTGCCGTTGGTCCGTCGACCGCGATCGACACGAACGCCGGGTTCGACCCATACCGTGCGGCCAGCGCCGTCAAAAAAGTTTGCCAGGCGCTCTTATAAACGGGGTTCCATGGCAGCGGAAGCACATCGCTGTCGCCCCCTTCCTGATAACCCGTGAAGGTCGCCGTTCCGCACGTACTGGGAGGCGTCACTACCGGCGTCTGAAACAGCCCGTCGCAACTCGGAATCTGATTCAATATCCATTGCGGCGACTGAAAACCCGGCGTCAGGATGAGCTGGATGGTCTTGGGAGCCTGCGTCGGATTCTGAGCATCCCACGCCGCAGCCTGGGCGAAGGCGTCGTCGACATAGTTCCAAAAGTAAGCGTTTGAAGCTCCCGGCGGATTCGGGTTGAGAGTGTCCCAGTGCACCTGGAGCGTGAGTCCCGAAATCGCGGGGTTGCCGAGAAGGCCCTGATAAAGGGTACTGAAAGAAGCGTCCAGCGCCGCGGTGGTGATCGACGGATTCGCCTTCGTCTGCGTGTTTATGTTGTCCTCGACGTTGACCACCGCATAGACGCCCCGCGGCCTGCGTGCGGTCTGCGCCAGCAGGGCCGGCGCCGGGAGAAGAAGGCTCCATATCAAAGCATTCCGAAGCGCCCGCCCCCATCCGCTGCTCATGCTCGCAAGCCTAACACGGAGCGTCCATTGTGAAAAGCTGCCAGTTTGTGTAGCGTTCTTTGTGATCGGGAAGAAAGGGACTGACCACTCCGTCGCACTCGCAACAAGTTGATTCCAGCCCCACCCGTCAGGTCGGGGATCTCTCTCCAGAAACGCCCCCACCAGGTGGACGGAGCGGTCTATCCCCTTTTTCCTGCGTCGCGAGTCGAGCTGCGGATGATTCAGCCGGGACCGCCATCCCATCAATTCGGCAATGCTATGCTGACCGCCGGATCGGAACAAAGCGGATCTCGACTCGCTGATTCAAAGCGCCTGCGATCCTGCGTAACATAGCCAGCGAATGGCCTTCATAGTCGGCATCCTCCAGACGGCAGATAACCGAAGCAGTGGTATCGATGAGCCTGGCAAGTTGAGTTTGGGTGAGGCTCGCTGCCGTCCTCAACTCGTGGATCTTGCGAGCAATTTCCTCATTCGCTCGCGCCTCCTCAAGACTTTTCAGCCGGGCCGCTTTGCCTGCGTAGAACCGGCGGTGAAGGATCTCTGTTGCATCAATCACGGTTTTCGTTCGCTTGGTCATGTCAGACCTCCTGGTACGTGACAGGTCAACCCACGCTCCGTTTGTGCGCTTGTGCTATTGTGTTGTTGTGCGAACCACTCTCGACATTTCCGATGAGGCTTACTATATCGCCAAAGCCATCGCCCGGGATCAGAACCGCAGCCTCGGACGGGTGGTCGGCGACTTCATCCTGCAATCCTCCAATGGTGCGAAAGGCGCTTCCATCCAGATGAGCGACTATGGTTTCCCCACGTTCCGCTGTGCCCGGCCCGTGAGCACCGAGGACGTGAAGGCTATGGATGAAGAAGAGTAAGGCCTACCTGCTGGACGCCAATGTCCTCATCGCGCTGGCCACGCCTGAACACAGTCTCAATGCGCGCGCTGTGGCGTGGTTCCGCAAGGGGCACCGGTTTGCCACATGCCCCATCACGCAAGGCGCGCTTTTCCGTTTCCACTTGCGCGCCGGTGTGGAAGCGACTGCGGCATCGGCAAAGCTTCTGCTTGAATCCATTTCTTCCCTCCCGCGGCACGAATTCTGGCCGGATGATGTTTCTTATCTCGACATACCAAACACCGGGATCGCGGGGCATAGGCAGGTCACGGACGCTTACCTTGTCTTGCTGGCGCGAAAACACGGCGGGTCGCTGGCCACATTGGACGCGGCGCTGGCCGCGGTTCACGCTGGAGCCACACTCCTCACGTAGCACCACTTCGACGGTCCGTCATCCCGAGCGCAGCGAGGGATCTGCTTTTCGCTGCGATTCCGCGGAGGATCGGATAGGTATCCAGGCTTCTTGCTTTCCGCCAGCGGCCTGCTTCGCCTTCCGCTCAGCATTTGCCTTCCGTTCCGCCACGGCCTTCTGAAAATGGCATCATTTGGAGCTTACTTCCAGGTCAATCAACTTCTCCCCGTCGTCGGAACAACGCCTGGAGATTCCGCGACCCATGCACCACTCGAAGAATCTCGACGCCTGCTGGTAGGGGCCGGTATAGGATTAGCATCCGTTCGAACCCCGAAACTCGAAAGACCCTCAGCGACTTGAGTTGGGGATGATTATTCAGTCGTGAGTGCCATCCCATCTGAGGCTGCGTGGAGAGAAGAGAGAACGTATCGCGCGCGGCGGCGAGAAAGCGCAGAGCTACCGTCAGGCTCGCCCTTCTCACCAGGTATTGGGCGTAGTCGTCAAGGTCCTTGTCAGCTTTCGGCTTGACGAGGAAACGAGCACTCACGTGTCGCCCGTCTTAGGAGTTGCGCTCGATGAGTCCGCGGCGTTTTTCTTGCCAATACGCCTCATCTGCCCGAATCGACTCACCCGAGTCGAGTCCTTCCAGGGCCAACGCCTCTAGTTCCTCTTCCGCTTGCTGATCGTCCCTGGCGATCCGCTCGACATAAGCCTCAACACTGAGCCCCTCAGTCGCAGCTCTGGCTCGCAATCTGGATTCCAGGTCAGGGTGGATGGTGATACTCATACTATTTATTTTGCGCCCGGCGCTGTCAGCTTCGCCTTGCGCTCCGCGACCGCCTTCTGGAAATCCGCGTCGTCCAGATACACCAGGTCCAGCCACACCTGCACCATATCGTCGACGCTGCGCTCGCCGAAGCCCGCCCACATATTCGGGTCCGGATTGCGCCGGTTCGCCGACGTGTTGTCGTGAATCCCGATCATGTGCAGCACCGTCCCGGCCGGCAGCAGCGGCGCCGCGTCGTCCGCATAAATGTAGTTGATGTGCCAGTTGAAATTGAAGTGATCCACCGAGCTCAGAATCTCAACCGTGTTATTGAGATTGATCGCCTCAAGCGTCATGCCCTTCCCGCGCATGTGCATGTGCGGCTGGAACGAATCGATGCGCGCGTTGCGCGTCAGCCGGTAATATCCGTCCGTGCGAACGATGCTGTTGGGAGGAATCTCCAGCTCTTCGTTCGGAATATTGCGCACCGGAATCGAGCGCACCTGGTACTTGGGAACCTCACCCTTGGGATAAAACTTGAACGCGATGGTGGTCTTGTTGTGCTGCTCCGATCCGATCGCGAAATAATGCATGTCGAAGCGCAGCCGCGTGCCGGCCTTGAGCAGCCGCCCCGTGTTTTCGCTGAAAATGTCGCCATACTTGCCGACCGCGTATTCGTGCAACTGCACCCCGCCTTCAGACCCCTCCGGCGCATCCGGCTCGATCGCATAGATCACCGCGTGATGCACGATCTTCGGATTGCTGGGCTTGATCTCCATCGCCTTGATCCAGCGATCCTCCGGAATCTTCACTTCCGCGTACTGATCGATCCACCAGTCCGGGCCCGCCGGATACATCGTGAAATCTTTTTCGGTGGTCACCAGCAAATCCGGCTTGCCGATATACCAGGAGTTTTCGGGGGCGAACGTCAGCGGCGCGGGCATATCGGCGGCATCGCCTTGCGGCGCGCCGGCATCCACCCATCTCACGATGGTCGCGATCTCGGTGTCGCTGAGGGACCGGTCGTTTTTGTACTTACGTATTCCCACGGTCTTATCCAGGTGCCAGGGGGGCATGTCGCGCGTAACTACGTGTTCTTTGATGGACTTGGCCCACGGCCGCGCTTCGTTGTAGGTGACCAGCGACATGGGCGCGGAAGTGCCCGCGTGATGGCAGGTCTGGCAGCTCCGCTCAAAAATCGGCGCGATGTCCTTGGTGAACGTCACCGGTTTGGTGCCGTCGGCCGCGAACGCGGTCAGCGGAATCAGTGTCAAGATCGGTATAAACCCGAATCGAAGAATCGCCATGGGGCCTCCTGCCGGTCGACCGCTTTTTGCCGGTGTTTTCCCGGTGTCTTGCGGTGTTTTTGCGGTGATCGCACGGTGCGCGGTTTTCACGGTGTTTTATTGGTATTTCGACGCGTTTTGAGCATGAACTACTTTTTGACTTCAACCTTCACTTCCACGTTGGTCCAGCAACAATGGTACCCGAAATTGCCGGCCAGCTCACCTGAGCCATCATCGACAACTGCTTGCAAAATATACTCTCCCGGCTCGCTGAAGGACGCCGTGGCGTTGGCTTTTCCGTCCACGATTCTGGCTTTCGCCGGCGCAAAAACCACCGATCCCGGGCCGCGATACTTCTCCCACACCACCGTCATTCCCAGCGGTTTTCCATTGCGCTGCGGCAAGCCGTCGTCGGTTGCCGATACGTTCAGCGTAGCCGAACCGGTGCTCGGAATGGTTTGTTCCATCGCCTCGACATGGACGCTCGGCGGGGTGTTCGAATTCACGTTTTCACTATTGCCGCCGCGCGTGGTGCGGAGACGGTCGATCATCCAGACGGGTTTCAACGTTCCGATCACCTTTTCGGTTTGGCCGTGCGAGGTGAGCGTCCACACCAGTTGCTGATCGGCGAAATTTTTCGGCACGACGACTTTGAAGGCGTCTTTGTGGCGGCGGATGGCGAAGTGAGTCGGTTGTCCGCGATCCAGACTTCCGTTTGAGCTGGGCTCGAATTTATTGGCGTCGCCGACGGGCAGATCGAGCGCCTCTTCGTAGTTGCGGTTCATGTAGCCGAACCACATATTGAAGGACCCGTCGGGATTGACGTCGTAGCCTTCATATACCGGCGCGACGGCTTGTCCGGTCCAGTGGCGGAGCTGAACGAGCTGCGCGGTGGCCGGGGTCGGCAGCAGCGCGAGTCCCATAATCAGGGCGGAGCGGATCACGCATCTATTTTACGCGCATTTTCGCGGTAGCGGGCCATTAAATCGGTCGGGCGCGCGTATGGTTTTCCAATGATCACCGCACCGACCCGGCCAGCGACAAGATTGCCCGCCCAACCAGGAGATCGTCTGCCCCACGAGCTCGGAGGGTAATACAGTGGGCGCGTGCAAGCGAATGCAAACGCGCTCCTTAGTACGTTCGTACGTCAGGGCAAACCGTTAGCGTAAATAAGCGCTCTTACTGATTGGGACACCAGCGCGCCCACCCTACAATTCAAGGAGGGAGCGATCCAAGCCTGTGCTCGAAATGCCACTCACAAGAACCGGGAAGTCGCAGTACTCGGAAACCGAAGCAGCCGAAGAACTAGGTGTTTCGATAGAACAGCTTCGCTCCATGATCCGGAATCACGTGATCGACCGGGATGAGGACCTCAGCAACGTGCCGGTCACCACGTTTCAGCCTTCCGACCTGCTGATACTCAGGCTTCTGACGCGGAAGCAGCCGGATTCCACGCAACCGGATTAAGAAGACGCGTCTTTTAGCTACTCCGTTTGCGCGCGCCCTGACGGGCGCGCCTCAGTTGGCGTGCGCGTTTTTGTAACCGCTCCCTCGGCGC